>WNFT01004201.1_pt1 | contig 13801 bp, 14 predicted proteins | sample 5400191 | NCBI WGS metagenome assembly WNFT01 (sample SAMN13153359, study PRJNA577476) | soil metagenome | isolation source: 80 cm saprolite under Madrone tree | place: USA:California | collected 2016-06-14
CTCCCCCGCCGCGGCTCCGCCCCGTCAAGCACTTTGCCTGTCATTCTACGCGCGCTGCGCGCGTAGAATCCCGATTCTTTTTTTGCCCACCAGACTGACGCGCGCCGCCAACGCGCCTATTCTCTCTGGACTCCGCGCGGGTCGCCAAATAGCATGCCCATGGCTTATCATTGAAACAGGATCCTACGATTACGATCCGGGAGAACATTGATGATCGAGGACACCAACATAACCGTCGACCAGCCCAACCGCTGGCGGCTCGAAACCCCCGGCCATCCGGGCTGGAATCGCACCGCGCGTCCGGATGATCCCAACCGGTACCTGATGATCTCCGCCGACTGTCATTGCAACGAACCGGCGGGCCTGTGGCACAAGCGCCTCGACCAAAAGTATCAAGACCGCCTGCCGCGCATCGAAGTCGACGCAAACGGCGTCAAGTGGCTGACAGCCATCTCGAAGGAGAAGATAACGTCCGCAACAAGGCCGGCTACGATCCGGTCGAGCGGTTGAAGGACCATCGGCGCGACGGCGTCGATGCCGAGATCATCTTCCCCAACAAGGGCCTCGCGATGTGGGCGACGCAGGATGCCGAGTTCGGAGCGGCGCAATGCCGCGTATGGAACGACTGGGCGTGGGAGACCTTCGGCAACTACAACGATGTCATGTCGCCGATGGCGGCCATCATGACCGCCGACGTGAACCTCGCGATCGAGGAAATCAAGCGCGTCGCGAAGCTGGGATTCCGTGGCGTGGCGCTGCCGTGCAAGCCGATCTTCGGCGGTCACGACGCGCGTCATCCGAATTACAACATGCCGATTTTCGACCCGATGTGGACCGTGATCGAGGATCTTGACCTGCCGATCACGTTTCATATCTCGACCGGACGCGACCCGCGCGCGGCGCGCAAGGACGGCGGCGCGGTAATCAACTACGCCGCGCATGCCTTGTCGCCGACCATCGAGCCGGTGGCGTGTCTATGCGCATCCGGTGTTCTCGAGCGCTTCCCGAGGCTCCGTTTCGCGGCTATCGAGTCGGGTATCGGATGGGTCGCGTGGGCGCTCGAGGCGATGGACGAGGCGTACCGCAAGCATCATATGTGGGCGCTCCCCAAGCTGAAGCATCTGCCCAGCGAATACTTCAAGATGCACGGCGCGGCGTCATTCCAGGAGGACCCGGTCGGACTCGACGTGGGTGTCAAGTACGGTCTGGTCGACAATTACCTGTGGGCCAACGACTACCCGCATCACGAGGGCTCATGGCCGCATTCGGCGCAGGCAATCGAGCGCCAAATGGGTAATTTGACCGACGAAGTGCGCGCAAAGATTCTGGGCCTCAACGCGGCCAGAATCTTCAAGTTCGATGTCGACGCGCTAGTGAAGCGCCGCGCCACCGCAGTCAATTAACCCTGAAGCGAAAATGTAGGGGTGCCCTGCCTGAGGCCTTTCTGAAGGCTCCCCGGCAGGCAGCAGGATAGAGCAACCGTCTCTTTCTCAAGATCCCTCGCCCGCGTAGCGGGAGAGGGCAAGCGGCGCGGCGGTTGCGTCCTTTTTGCAACCGCCGTGCCGCGCGGGTGAGGGCGCAGATGGCGATGCGATAGTCGTATGGCTTGCGCGCTTACTCGAACATCAACACGGTGCGCGCCACCTCGCCCGCCTTCATTGCGCGAAACGCCTCGTTCACATCCTCGAGCTTGCCGCGCTTGCTGATCATCTCGTCGAGATTGAGCCGCCCTTGCAGATAGAAGTCGATGTAACGCGGCATATCGATCCGGAACCGGTTGCCGCCCATCATCGTGCCCTGGATTTTGCGCTCGGTGAGGAGCTTGGGCCCATCGATTTCGACCTTCTGTCCTTGGGGGATCATCCCGATAATAGTCGCCGTGCCGCCTGGCCTGATGCACTCGAAGCACTGCTCGGCGAGCTTCTTGAGTCCCACCGCTTCGAACGCATAATCGACGCCGGCGCCGGTCATCTCGCGAATCGCTTCGATCGCATCATTTTGCGAAGCGTCGACCGTATCGGTCGCGCCGAATCGTTTCGCCATCGCGAGTTTGTTTTCGAACTGGTCGACCGCGATTATCCTCCGCGCGCCGGCGATGCGCGCGCCCTGGATCGCCGAAATTCCGACCCCGCCGCACCCGAAGACCGCGACGGTCGAGCCCGGTTCGATCTTCGCCGTGTTGAGTACCGCCCCGACACCCGTCGTAACGCCGCATCCGATGAGCGCCGCGCGGTCGAGCGGCATGTCGTCCCTGATCTTCACCAGCGCGTTCTCGTGCAGCAGCATCTTCTCGGCATAGGTCGAGAGGTCGCTGAACTGACGCACCGGCTTGCCGTTCTGCGACAGCCGCGACTTGCCATCCCGCGGACGCTGCGTCGCGCGCCGGTTCGAGCATCGGTTCGGATGCCCCGACATGCACTCGTCGCAATAGCCGCAGAAGACGGAAGGACACGAGATGACGTGGTCGCCCGGCTTGAGGTAAGTGACGGCCTTGCCGACCTTCTCGACGATTCCGGCCGCCTCGTGGCCGAGCACGGCGGGCACCGGATGCGAGTAGAGGCCTTCAACGAAATGCAGGTCACTATGACATACGCCCGTCGCGGCCGTGCGGACCAAGACCTCGTGGTCCCACGGTTCGTCGATGTCGACTTGTTCGATCGATAGCGGCTGATTCGGTCCATGGAATACTGCTGCTTTCATTTGTTGCTCCTATACTTATTCGAACATCAGCACGGTGCGCGCGACTTCGCCCGCCTTCATTGCGCGGAACGCCTCGTTAACGTCCTCAAGCTTGCCGCGGCGGCTAATCATGTCGTCCAGGTTGAGGCGGCCCTGCAGGTAGTAGTCGATGTAACGCGGCATGTCGATGCGGAAGCGGTTCGAACCCATGCTCGTGCCCTGCAGCTTGCGCTCGGTGAGCAGCTTCGAGCCTTCGATTTCGACTTTCTGCCCTTGGGGAATCATCCCGATAATGGTCGCGGTGCCGCCCGCCTTGATGCATTCGAAGCATTGCTCGGCGAGTTTCTTGAGCCCCACAGCCTCGAAGGAGTAATCGACACCGCCGCCGGTCATCTCGCGAATCGCCTCGACCGCGTCGGCATGCGAACCGTCCACCGTATGCGTCGCGCCGAGCCGCTTGGCCATCGCGAGTTTGTTCTCGAACTGGTCGACCGCGATGATCATGCGCGCGCCCGCGATACGCGCACCCTGAATCGCCGCGAGTCCCACGCCGCCGCATCCGAAGACCGCGACCGTCGAGCCGGGTTCGATTCGCGCCGTGTTCAGCACCGCGCCCATCCCGGTCGTGACGCCGCATCCGACCAGCGCCGCGCGGTCGAGCGGAACGTCGTCGCGGATTTTGACCAGCGCATTCTCATGTACGAGCATCTTCTCGGCATAGGTCGATAAATCGGCGAACTGCCGCACCATCTGGCCCTTCTGAGAGAGGCGCGGCGCCGTGTTCGGCGGGCGCCGCGTCGACGCGCGATTCGAGCACAGGTTCGGATGGCCGGACATGCATTCCGGGCAGTATCCGCAGAAAACCGAGAGACACGCGATCACATGGTCGCCCGGCTTGATATAGCTCACCGCCTTGCCGACTTCCTCGACGATTCCCGCCGCCTCGTGGCCGAGCACCGCAGGCGCAGGATGGGTGTAGTAGCCGTCGACGAAATGAAGGTCGCTGTGGCATACGCCGCTCGCGACCGTCCGCAGCAGCACCTCGCGATCCTGCGGCTTGTCGATATCGACATCTTCGATAGTGAGCGGCTGCTTTGGCCCATGAAACACGGCGGCTTTCATCGCGGTTCTCCTTGCTTTACGAATTTCACTGACGCACGGACGCACGAACGGGCGCACCGTAATTGCGAAGGTCCGCCGAACAGCCGGATACGTCGCCGACCCGATGTGCTCGACACCTGCGCGAACCTCGCTTTCGCTGGTAGACCACGACGCCCGCTGCGATGTCAAGGCGAGCCTCAGCGCGAGCGCGCTCGCCTGCCCTCGCATCCAGACGGGCATTAATGCACGACCTGTTCTCGCGTTTGCTTCCTGGAAATCAGATTGATCGGGCTGATCGATTTGTAACGTGCGGAGTGCGAAGCAAGGTGATACAAGAAGGGCCGATACGCCTGCCATTCGGGGGACATATGCGCTGCTCGAAGTGCGGGACCGAAGGAATCCCCGGCAAAAAATTCTGCGCCGAGTGCGGGAGCCCGCTGTCGAATCGCTGTTCGAAGTGTAATTCGGACAACGCACCGGGCGCGAAGTTCTGTGCCGATTGCGGCAGTGCGCTCGGCACGGATGTGGTCGCGGAAGGCGGCAGGCCGTCCCCGGCTGGACCGGATGGCGGCGTGCGCATCGCACCCGAGCGGCAAACGTCGGAAACAATCGAGGGCGAACGCAAGACGGTCACTGCGCTGTTTGCGGATATCAAGGGCTCGATGGAGTTGATGGAGGACCTGGATCCCGAGGAGGCGCGCGCGATCATCGATCCGGCGCTCAAGCTCATGATAGACGCGGCGCATCACTACGACGGCTATGTCGTGCAGTCGACCGGCGACGGCATTTTCGCGCTGTTCGGCGCGCCGGTGGCGCGTGAGGACCATCCGCAACGGGCGCTGTACGCCGCATTCAGGCTGCAGGAGGAGCTGAAACGCTATTCGGGCCGCATGCGGCAGGAAGGCAGGTTGCCGCTACAAGCGCGGGTCGGGGTGAACACGGGTGAAGTGGTGGTGCGTTCGATCCAGACCGGTGACGCGCATACCGAGTACACGCCGATTGGGCATACTGCCAACCTCGCGGCGCGGATGCAGGTACTGGCGCCGATCGGCTCGATCGCCGCCACTGAACAGGTCAGGAAGCTCTGTGAGGGCTACTTCCTCTTCAGCGCCCTTGGTCCAACCAAAGTCAAAGGCGTCAGCGAGCCGGTCCACGTTTACGAGGTGGCTGGACTGGGGCCGCTGCGCACCCGACTGCAACGTGCGGTTGGGCGGGGGCTGACCAAGTTCGTCGGGCGCGAGCGCGAAATGGAAGCGCTCAAGCACGCCGCCGAGCAGGCGAAGGGGGGACGCGGGCAGATCGTGGCGGCGATGGCGGAGCCGGGCGTCGGCAAGTCACGGCTGTTCTTCGAGTTCAAGGCGACATCGCAGTCGGGCTGGATGGTGCTGGAGACGTTTTCGGTCTCGCACGGCAAGGCCAGCGCCTATCTGCCGGTGATCGATCTGCTGCGCAATTATTTTGACATCACTACGACAGACGACGAGCGCAAGCGGCGCGAGAAGGTCGCCGGCAGGCTGTCGATGCTCGACCCTTCACTTGAGGATACGAGGCCCTATCTATTTTCCTTGCTCGGTATTGTCGAGGGTGATGATCCACTCGCGCAGATGGACGGGCAGATCAAAAAGCGACGCTCGCTCGAGGCGATCAAACGGATCGTCTTGCGCGCGAGCCTCAATCAGCCGCTGATGGTGATCTTCGAAGACCTCCACTGGATCGACGAGCAGACCCAGGAGCTGCTGAACCTGTTGGCCGATTCGATTGGGACCGCGCAAATCCTACTGCTGGTAAACTACCGCCCCGAGTACACACACAGTTGGGGCAATAAGACCTACTACACTCAGCTTCGCCTCGACCCGCTCGGCAAGGAGAGCACCGACGAGATGCTCTCCGCTCTTTTGGGTGCCTCGCCCGCGCCTGCGACGCAGTCGCCAGGCGCAAGCCGGGAGAGGTCGGCCGGGGACCTTCAGGTCGCCAGCCGGGTGAGGGCACTGAACGGCATCGAAGAACTCAAGCGGCTGATCATCGAGCGGACCGAAGGCAACCCGTTCTTCATGGAAGAGATCGTGCAGGCGCTCTTCGAAGATGGCGTGCTCCAGCGCAACGGGGTTGTGAAGCTCGCCAAATCGATGAACGCGGTGAAAGTGCCCGCCACGGTGGAGGCGATCCTGGCCTCGCGAATTGATCGACTGCCATCCGATGAGAAAGAGCTGTTGCAGACGCTCGCCGTGATCGGCCGGGAGTTCGCGTTGTCGCTGGTCAGGCGCGTGTTCAACGGAAGGAAGAATGACGAGCTGGAGCGCACGCTCGCCGACCTGCAAATGGCGGAGTTCATCTACGAGCAGCCAGCCACTGGCGATATCGAATACATCTTCAAGCACGCGCTGACGCAGGAGGTCGCCTACAACGCGTTGCTGGTCGAGCGCCGCAAACAGTCGCACGAGCGCGTCGGGTTTGCCCTGGAGTCGATGTTCGCAGCGCAGGTGGAGGATCACTTGGACGAGCTGGCGCATCATTACAGCCGCAGCGATAACGTCGAGAAGGCGGTCGAATATTTGGGGCGGGCGGGCCAGCAGGCCGCGCAACGTTCCGCTTATGCTGATGCGATAAGGAGTCTCAATGGGGCGATAGGCCTGCTCCGGAGGCTGCCGGAAAGCCCCGAGCGGATTCAGCGAGAATCGCTTCTCCAGTTGGCCCTCGGCTCAGCGTTAGTTGCCGTCAAAGGGTTTGCGGCGCCGGAAGCCGAGCGCGCGTACACTCGCGCACGGGAGCTTTGTGAGCGACTGGGCGATCCACTGGAGCTTTTCTCAGCTCTACTTGGCCTGTGGGGCGCGCATTTAATACGAGGCGAGTTACAAAAAGCTTACGAACTTGCCGAACAGTTCCGGCGGAGAGCACAGAGCGCGCACGATCTAGTGCCACTGATGTACGCGCAGATGCAGCGGGGAACGACCTCGTCCTTTATGGGCGAGTTCCTGTACGCCAGAGAACGTCTCGAAAATGCGATCACCCTCTATGATACTGAGCGCCATCGGCCGCTCGCCTTCCGCTACGGCGGAGCTGATGCCGGGATAACTTGCCTGTCATACACGGCTCAGACTCTGTGGCAGCTCGGCTATCCGGACCAGGCACTCAAGCGGGGCAACGAAGCGCTTGCGTTAGCTCAAACGCTATCCCATCCCTTTAGTCTGGCTTTTGCCAGGCAGTCTGTCGTTGTTCTGCGTCAACTTCGACGAGAAGCCCGCGGAGCTCAAGAGGCTGCAGAGGGTGTGATTGCACTCTCTGCTGAGCACGGGTTTCACAACTTTTTGGCCATGGCGACTAGCGTGCGCGGCTGGGCGATGGCCGAGCAAGGACGCAACGAAGAGGGGATTGCGCACATAGAGGAAGGTCTGGCCGCGTTTCGCGCGACAGGGGCGGAGTTGTGGCGGCCGCATCTTCTTTGCTTGCTGGCCGAGGCGTGCACGAAGACGAGCCGCCTCGACGCAGCGCTAAGCGCTTTGACGGGGGCGCTGGCCGCCGCAGATGAACATGAAAACCGTCACTATGAGGCTGAGATGCATCGGCTCAAAGGTGAGCTGCTGCTGGAGCTGGACGAAGCAAACGCGACGGAAGCGGAGCGCTGCTTCCGCACGGCTGTCGAAGTTGCGCGACGCCAGAGTGCGAAATCACTGGAATTGCGCGCGACGATGAGCCTCGCGCGGCTGCTCGACAAGCGTGGCCGTCGCGACGAGGCACGCGCGATGCTCGCCGAAATCTTGGGCTGGTTCACCGAGGGCTTCGACACCGCCGACCTCAAAGACGCTAAGGCGCTACTCGACGAATTGAACGGTAGTCGTCACAGCCGATGACACTGAACTCGCAAGGAGGGGCGCAATATGCCGCCAGCAAAGGACAGTCTCTACTCACGCCTGGGGGGTTACGATGCGATCGCCGCGGTGGTTGACGATCTGCTGGTGCGGCTCCGCGATGATCCGCGATTGCGGCGGTTTTGGATGAGCCCTCGCAGCACGGATTCGAACAACCGCGAAAGGCAGCTCGCGGTAGACTTCATAGCTAACGCGGCCGGCGGGCCGACCTTCTATCTCGGGCGCGACATGAAGACCTCGCACCAAGGGATGGGGATCGACCGGGAGGATTATACCGCGTTCACGCGCCATTTAGGGGACACGCTCGCAAAGTTCAACGTGCCGGATCGCGAACGCGGCGACGTAATGGTCTTCATCGCGAGCCTGGAAAAAGACATCGTCGAGAAATAGCCCGCCTTCACCGGTGGGCGAACCTGCTTTCGCAGTTGTTGCCGAAGGTGAACGAATAGAGCGAGACGCCGGGCGTGGTCGCGTAGAGCGCCAGCGTATGCGTCTCGAAGCCGGGATTTGCGGCCACGTAGTACATCCGTTTGCCGGTCAGCTCGATATAGGTGCGGCCGCTCGCGTCGGTCTTGATGTCGACGCCGTGCGCATTAGCCGGTATCGGATTGCCGTCCTGCGTGATGTAGAGCGGGCGGGGTGTGGCGTCGTCTGAGCCCGCGACCAGGTATACCGACTTGGCCTGGTAACGAAGCTGGACCGCGTCGCGCAGGCCGCTGGAGCTGCGTGTGTGGCGCACGTATTCGTCACCGGCGAGCCAGTCGCCATTGAGCGCGAAGTTGTCGAGCGGCACGTAGGACGGCGCGAGGTAATGGACTTCCATGGTGCGGTCCTCGCCGCCCGGGTTCGCGATATTGTTGCCGCGCAGGAAGCCCAAGTAGGTTTCGGGCGACTCGCGCCTGCATATCCCGCCCATCATCGAGGCTTCCTCGTCCTTGGTAATCGCGTACCTGGCCGAGGCGAAGTTGAGCTTCGGGTTGCGCTCCTTCAGCAGCGTCTGAATTTCGCGTTCCATCTCGGCGTAATCGCCTTCGCCGCTATGGACGTAAGCGATGTTGCCGTCCTTGTCGATCAGGTAATCCATCGGCCATCCGCCGGCATGGAAGGCGTTCCAGATATCGGAGTCGCTGTCGACCGCGATCGGGAAGGTGAAGCCGAAGCGCTTGACCGCATCCGCGACGTTTTTGGGATTCTTGCCGAACTCGAACTCGGGCGTATGCACCCCGATAATCACGAGGCCGGCCGGGGCGTAGAGTTGTTGCCATCGGCGCAGATAGGGGAAGGTGCGGATGCAATTGATGCAGGTGTATTCCCAGAAATCGATCAGCGCGACTTTGCTGTGGAGTTGCTTGAGCGTGAGCGGCCGCGAATTGAGCCATACCTTGGTTGCGAAGTCCGGCGCGGGTACACGTTGCGTAAAGGCCTCGGCGTGGACGCCAAGAGGCATTATGGTGAGCGCCAGTGCGAGGATGGGAGCAGCCGTGATTGCATGCCTGATGCACGCGGGCAGCGCCGCAGGATTTTCCATGGCTCGATTGAAGTTCCCGTCCTTGCCGGGTGTCAAGTAACGAACTTGACTGTGGGCAGGGCCGACCTTATGTTGAGCTTAGGACGCACAGGAGAACGCACGGGCGAGGAGAAATGTTCCGATGGCTGAAGAAAATGTAACCCACGTCAGCGATTCGAACTTCGAGCAAGAGGTGATGAAGTCCCCCACGCCCGTGCTGGTCGACTTCTGGGCGCCTTGGTGCGCGCCATGCCGCGCGATCGCGCCGATTGTCGAGGAGTTGGCGGGCCTGTACGCGGGCCGTTTGAAGGTCGTCAAGGTCAACGTCGATGATAATCCGCAAACGCCGGCCCGATTTGGCGTGCGCGGGATTCCCAACCTGATCATCGTCAAGGGCGGGGAGGTGAAGGAGCAGATCGTCGGCGCGGTGCCCAAGCAGCATCTGGTGCGCGCGGTCGACACCGCGCTTGCGTGAGCGAGCGCGGTTAGCGCCGAATCTCTCGAAGATAGAGCAGTAATTCGCTAGCCCTCACTCATTCGCCGGCGGCGAGTGAGCGGGGGCTTTTTTTCTGTCGATCCAGTAGCGATACACCTGCTCGCGTTTGGTCTCGTACTCCTTTTTGACTTCCGGCGGGACGTAAGCCAGCAAGGCCTCGTTGTACGCCAGTACGGTCGGCGCGAACTGCGAATCCGTGATCATCGGCGGATTGGGCGCCATGTAGGCAGTCATGGCGAGGATTGTCAGCCCCGCGAGGACCACCCCAAGCACAGCCCCGAAGACGCCGCCGGCGAGCCGGTCGATACAGCCCAGATTGACGAGATTGACGAGCATGATAACGCGCCGGCCTGCGAACTCGATCGCGACAAAGACGAGAATAAAGACCAACACGTAGCCGATCGCTCCGCTAACCGCCGGACTCGTTTTGAATAGCTTTTCAACGTACGCGCCGACGCGCTGATACCACACCGATGCCACGTAGAGGCCGAGGGCGAGCGACAGGATGGACGTGGCCATCCGGAGCGCCCCGCGACCGAGCCCGTAGAGTGTGCCGAAGCCAACGATCGCGATAATTCCGTAATCGAGTCCGTTCAACTGTGCCGCCATAGGGGAACATCCTAGCCTGTGGCGGCGGCATCCGCATGTTGGGGGACGTCGGCGGACACTCGATAAACGGATCCGAACTGCTTAAACTTGGACACATGACGTGGGCTTATATCGAAGACTTGGGCAAGCATATCGGCGAAGAGGTGACGCTCAAGGGATGGCTCTACAACCGGCGCTCGAGCGGGAAGGTGCACTTCCTGCTGATTCGCGACGGCACCGGGATTTGCCAGTGCGTCGCCTCGCTCGCGGACCTCGGCGCCGAGGCGTTCGCGGCGGCGGACCACCTCGCGCAGGAAACGTCGCTCGAAGTGACGGGCGTGGTGCGCGAGGACAAGCGCGCGCCGGGTGGACGTGAGCTCACGGTCAAGAGCTACAAGGTCTACGGCGCGTCGCCCGACTACCCGATAACGCCGAAAGACCACGGCGTCGCCTTTCTGCTCGATCTGCGCCATCTGTGGGTGCGGTCCGCGCGTCAGCATGCGATCCTGCGCGTCCGCAGCGAAGTCGAAGCCGCATGCCGTGACTTTTTCCATCAACGCGGCTTCGTGCTCTTCGACGCGCCGATGCTCACGCCGACCTCGTGCGAGGGCACGACCAATCTTTTCGAGATCGACTACTTCGGCGAACGCAAGGCCTATCTCACGCAGAGCGGTCAGCTCTACGCCGAGGCGGGGGCGCTGGCCTTCGGCAAGGTCTATTGCTTCGGGCCGGTTTTCCGCGCCGAGAAATCCAAGACGCGCCGCCATCTGACGGAATTCTGGATGGTCGAGCCGGAGGTCGCCTTTTTCACGCTCGAAGAGGACATGCAACTCGCCGAGGACCTGGTTTCGTATATCATCACGCGCGTGCTGGAGCGGCGCGGCGAGGACTTGAAGACGCTCGAACGCGATACGGCCACGCTCGAGCGGGCAGCGCAAAAGCCGTTTGCGCGAATCACCTACGATGAGGCGATCGCGCGGCTCAAGGCGAAGGGTATGGAGGTCAACTGGGGCGATGACCTCGGTGGTGACGAAGAGACGGCGCTATCGAGCGAGTTCGATGGCCCCGTGATGGTCCATCGCTATCCCACGGTGTGCAAACCCTTTTACATGAAGCGCGACCCGGAGCGGCCGGAACTCGCGCTATGCGTCGATATGCTCGCGTCGGAGGGCTACGGCGAGATCGTCGGCGGCAGCCAGCGCGAGGACGATTACGAAACGCTGAAGCAGCGGCTAATCGAGAACAATCTGCCGCTGGAGGCGTTCAACTGGTACCTCGATCTGCGCCGCTACGGATCGGTGCCGCATGCGGGCTTCGGGATGGGAATCGAGCGGGTAGTGTCGTGGCTCTGCGGGATCCATCATGTGCGCGAGGCGATCCCGTTCCCGCGGATGATGGAGCGGATCGAGCCGTAGTCTCCACCATGATATTCTTTTGACTTTGGGACATAGCGTGAAAACGCCCAAGGAGACGACCGCCACCGTCCGAATCGACAGCCGTACGCTCAAGCGTCTCGGCGGACTCGCACGAAAGAGGAGCCGCTCGCGCGCGTCAGTTATCACGGAAGCCGTCGAGCGTTACCTGGAGTACGAAGAATGGTTCGCGAGTGAGGTCAGAAAGGGCCTCAAAGAGGCCGAGAGGGGCAAACTGGTTGACCACGAGGTAGTGGTCAGAGAATGGGAAGGGCGCCGACACCGCCTGCCGGTGCTTTCACCTCGCGCGTGATGGTGCTTAGAAGTAACGCGAAATACGCTCCTTTAATGCGAATGTCTCCGGGCGCGGTACAGGCTCTATCACGATAAACCCGTGGCGCAGGTCCCAAGACCGCGCTGCTAGGGCAATGTTCTCTACCTTACCGCTGAGCGACTTCATCAGCATGTCGTGCTGTGCGCAGGATATCCCATTAAAGTACATCGTAAACAAAGACGCGGACTGGGAGCCTTCCTGCTTTGGGTTTTTCTTGTCATGCGGCGGAACAATGTAGATGTAGCCCTCTTGCACGAATTCGATAGGTGCATACTCGTTTGGACGCTGCGCAATATATTTAGCAACACGCGAGATATGCTCTTCGTTAGTCATGGCGAGCTCGCTTAAACGCTATAACTTACGCGGCGGCGGAGCGATGCCGTCGCGCTTGCCACGGATTCAGAATGCGCTCCTCGAGCGTGGCGCGCGCCTCCTCCATAACGTCGTGCACGATTTGGCCCGCCGGCTTGATCGACGTGATCATCGCGGCACCCTGCCCGCACGGCATCCCGCCTTCATCGATTTTGCCTTCGTAGCGCGCCTTCTCAGAGGCGGCGAAACCGACGCGCATCACCTGTAGCGGGAAGGGCTGTATTTCATTCTCGCGGCCGACCCACGAATCCGTAAACTTGTTCCGGATAAGGCGGCAGGGTTTCCCCGAATGGCATCGCGTGATCGTCGTGCCTTCTTCGTCGATCTCGACGATTTTGTTCTTGTAATTAGCATGGGCGAACGCCTCGACCGAGGCGACGAACCTGCTGCCCATCCAGATGCCCTCGGCGCCCAGCGCGAGCGCCGCAATCAGCCCGCGGCCGTCCGCGATTCCACCCGCGGCGAGGATCGGAACGCGCACGGCGTCTGCGATTTGTCGACGCCTGAAGCTTCGAGCTTGCGCGCCTGTCGCACGTTGCCGCATAGCGACATCACGACCACGCCTTCGTTGTGCGCGCGCCCGATAATCCCAGCGGGGTTCCCCAGTCCAGAAACTATCACCGGGATTTTTTCCTCGAAGGTCACGTCAATCACGCGCTCGACGTTCGAGGAGTAGCGGACGACGTCGCCTTCCGTGGAGTCCGCCTTGACCTCGGCGAATAAAATATCGACGGCGAAAGGGCGATCGGTCATGGAACGACAGAGCCGGATTTGTTTCCTTAATTCGTTGGCGCTCAGCGTGCCGGCGCCGATACAGCCCATCCCGCCCGCGTTGGAGACCGCCGCGGCAAGCTCCGCATGCGCAACAAACCCCATCCCAGCTTGAAATACGGGATACTTGATGTTCAGCCGCCGACAAAGCGGCGCGTCAAAAAGACTAGCCGAATCCATTAGTTCACCTCATAATCGACGGCCATCGCCGCGTCTGAGCGCCTCAAAACAAGGCATGTGCTCATATTGCTGTCAAGTCTAGGCACAATTCGAAAAATTGCGGGGATCGTTGCTGCGCCTCGTCTTGCGCGCTAAACAAGATTTGACGGCTGGTTGATCGGCACTGTTGGCTGGTAGACGCCGCACGGCTGCGGACGACCGAAACGCGGGATTGTGGAAGTTGCGTTAGGAAACCGAGACCGTGCACTACACCATCGAGCCGCTGCTTGGATTGATATGTGGGGAGCGGGCAGGCGGACGGGCGGGGGTGAGTGATGCTGAGCGAGTTCGTGTATCGAGTGAAGGGCTGGGTATGGGGCGACACTGGATTGACGGCTTGCGAGGACCGAGCCTTGACGCGGTAACCGACGCGTCACGCGCGCCGTATCCGGCCTGCCGATTTGGCTGCCCGGATTCGAGTCCGGGCGACATACCCGCCGAATCAACACATTCGAA
>WNFT01011223.1_pt1 | contig 13801 bp, 15 predicted proteins | sample 5400191 | NCBI WGS metagenome assembly WNFT01 (sample SAMN13153359, study PRJNA577476) | soil metagenome | isolation source: 80 cm saprolite under Madrone tree | place: USA:California | collected 2016-06-14
GCGAACGCAACCGCGTTCATCTGGCGAAGATGTTGAAAGAAGGGGCCAATGTACTGTTGCTCGATGAGCCGACAAACGATCTTGACGTGAACACGTTGCGCGCGCTGGAAGAGGCGCTGGAAAACTTTGCCGGGTGTGCAGTAGTGATTTCCCACGACCGCTGGTTTCTCGATCGCATTGCCACGCACATGCTCGCCTTCGAAGGGGACAGCAAAGTCGTTTGGTTTGAAGGTAACTATTCCGAGTATGAAGCGGATCGCAAAGAGCGTCTCGGCCCTGCGGCTGAGACTCCGCATAGAATTAAGTATCGGCAGTTGACCAGATCATAGAGATCATTTTCCATTTGTCATTCGCGAATCGGAGTGCAAGCATTGCGGAACCGCGAGCGGTAGCGACCGGATGTTAGCATTCAATGTTTAAGGCCGGTCGAGTTCCCTATTTCATTGTCGACCCTAGCATCGGTCGCTACCGCTCGCGGTTCCACATTGAGCGCGTCCTGATTTGTTGCCAGCATAAGTCTTCGGGTGTGCGCTCCTTGTTGACCTAATCCGGTTGCATTTCAAATTTGAATCCACTCCAGACGAGTTGAGGATAATTAGCAATGATCACAAAACCTCTTTCCAAGTTGATACTGGTTGCGCTGACGCTCTCCGCTTTCCTTTTCATCGAACCGTCAACGGCCCGCGCGCAAGATTTACCTAACGAGACGCCGGACAGGTTCACCCCGACGAACGAGGGCTTCGACTATGTTCGCCGTGAAGTCATGATCCCGATGCGCGACGGCGTGAAGTTACACACGGTCATTCTGGTTCCCAAAGGCGCAAATCATGCTCCCATCCTACTGACGCGCACGCCCTACAACGCCACCGCACTCACTAAACACATCAATAGTTCGCATCTTGGCCCCAGCTTGTATGGCTATGACAACGCCACCGACGTGATTGTCGAAGGCGGCTACATTCGCGTGGTCCAGGACATTCGCGGCAAGTACGGCTCGGAAGGCGAATATGTGATGAACCGTCCGGTGCGTGGCCCGCTGAATCCAACAACGGTCGATCATCCGACTGACACTTACGATACGATTGACTGGCTGGTTAAAAATATTCCGGAGACGAACGGCAAGGTCGGCATCCTCGGGATTTCCTATGACGGCTTTCTGCCTTTGATGGCGTTGATCAATCCGCATCCAGCATTGAAAGTGTCGGTGCCGATGAACCCGATGGTAGACGGCTGGATGGGCGATGACTGGTTCCATCATGGCGCGTTCCGCCAGCAGGGCATGAGCTACATTTACGATCAGGAAGCCACGCGCGCCAACGACGTCACCTGGTGGACCAGCCACTTTGACGATTACGACATGTTCATGGAGGCTGGCTCAGCCGGCGAGTTGGGACGCCGGCGTGGATTAGAGCAGGTGGGCTTTTGGCGCAAGCTGCTCGAGCATCCGAGCTATGACGCCTTCTGGCGCGAGCAAGCCGTCGACAAGCTTCTGGCTAAAGAACCTCTGAAGGTGCCGGTGATGTTGGTGCACAGCCTCTGGGATCAGGAAGACATTTATGGCGACATCGCGGTCTACAAAGAGATCGAACCGAAGGACACACACAACGACAAAGTATTTCTGGTAATGGGACCGTGGCATCACGGTCAGGAGATCAGGGAAGGCAGTGCGCTGGGCGCTATCAAATTTGGCAGCGATACCGCGCTGTATTTTCGTCGGGAAATCCTGCGCCCATTTCTTGATCACTACTTGAAGGATGACGCGCCCAAGATGAACATCGCTCCGGTGACTGCGTTTGAGACCGGCACGAACAATTGGCACAGGCTTTCGTCCTGGCCGGCCGGTTGCGAGAGTGGCTGTACAGTTAAACCAACACCGCTCTATCTCAACGACGGAATGAAGGCGAGTTTCGAGGTGTCTAAGTCTGACAAACCCGGTTATGAGGAATATATCTCTGATCCGTCAAAGCCGGTGCCCTTTCGCGCGCGGCCGATCGATGGCACAACCTGGCGGCAATGGCTGGTGGACGATCAGCGCGAGCAGTCTGGGCGTCCGGACGTTTTGGTCTTCACCTCGGATGTCTTAAAGGCGCCGCTGAAGATAAGTGGCGAAGCGATCGCCAATTTGAACGCGTCGACCAGCGGCACCGACTCTGACTGGGTGGTAAAAGTGATCGACCTCTATCCGGATGAAGTGGCGGGCCAGCCTAACATGGGCGGCTATCAGTTGATGATTTCGGCTGATATCTTCCGCGGTCGTTATCGCGAGAGTCTCGAGACAGCCAAACCGATCGCTGCCGGCAAGCCTTTGCTCTATCGCTGGCCTTTGCCGACGGCCAACCACGTATTTCTGCCGGGCCACCGGATCATGGTCCAGATTCAATCAACTTGGTTCCCGCTCTACGATCGTAATCCGCAGACGTTCGTCGCCAATATTTTTTGGGCCAAGCCGGGAGATTATCGAAAGGCCACGCAGCGCATTTATTACGCGCCGGGACAGGCAAGCTTTGTTGAACTGCCGCTGGTGACGATGCGTTAGTCGAAGCTATCCGCAGATTCCGCCGATTACACAGAAAGCAAGGCAGCAAGGATCTACTTCCACGGGCAAGACGAAGTCAGAACCGGGAGCAGTAGCGACCGGGTGAACGTTAGTTCAGCATCCAACGTATAAGCCTAGCTTCAAGGCAGGGGTTCGCCTTGATCATACTCAACGTATACGACAGCATTAATGACATCGCGCTCGGTCCATAAATATTTCTTGCTGCCGCGGTCCACCCATGGGCTTTTACTCGAGTGCCAACAACCCGACTCCCGCAACTCACGAGTTGCCTTCGCCTAAAAGGCAGCCAGGATCTTCTCTGGTTTGCAAGGCGCCGACACCACCGTGTGAACGTGGTTAGTTCTAATATTCGTGGTCCAAAACTCCCACTTGCGAATCTTGCACGTCTCGCGAATTGCCTTCTCGATCGCCACTCTTTGACGGCGTCGCAATTTCACGGGCGGATGGCTGAGTGTGTCACGATTATATTTTTGCCAACGTTCATTGTGAGGAATTCGGGGTGTGCCAAAGCGATTATGAAATCGATCAACTGATCCACGGCGATCGCCGTGCAACCAGGTACCGTAACTGCGAAAGGTGATCAGGTAGCCAAGTGGAATGCGTTCGTCCTCGAATTCGCGGGTCATTGACGTAGTTCTATATCGCTACCGCTCCCGGTTCTGTATTCGTTTACCCACAATGCAAGAATTTTGGCTACGCAGGATCGTTAACACGGGAAGGAGAATCCTGGGCTTAATCGGATGGTTCGATGTTCAGCTATCTGTGGCGGAATTCTTTGAGCCGTGCCCATAAGAGCTTGCTGTTTGAGATGCACCAACGATACGCAGAATGCGCCGGGGCTGCGCAAACGCGCGGAAGGACTAAACCCGGCACAGTATTCGTGGGCCCAGTGTGCTGCTTTGAGCACTCCAAAGATGGTTTTGTTACATCGCCGGTAACGTAGATCAAGGTTTTTTCACAACGATGGGCGTGTCGTCATCGACCGGCTCTTCGCCGGCATCCACCGGAGCAATTTTCGCGACTTGAACGGGCTTCTGGTGTTTCTTCACCTCTACCCCGTGCATTCGTACATGTTCGTAGACCCGCCTTACCTGGGCCACGTCACACGACGTTGGTCCAGTGAACCCGTCTGAAGTTCTAATCAAACTCATCACGGTGCTGTGACCGTGGCAGGAGAAACAATCGCTCAAGCCAAAGTTGTGTCCCAGCTCATGGGCCACGGCGTTTGTCAGCGCCGTCAAATTTGGAATGACGGGATCGATAACGATGCGCGCGTGAAGAATTGTTTGCTCACCCTGAATAACGTAGGCGTGCAACTCGGCCGCGTGTTTTTGGTTGTCATGAACTCTGCCGCGCATGATGGTCAGGCAGTTCAGACAATCCTGAGGCTCAACGGCAGGACCCGAATAAGTAAACGTAACACCCGAGCCGGTGGCTTCGGCAACCGCGCTCCAGTTGCTTAACGGCGTGAGGATCGCGGCGAGCTCCTGAGGTTTGAAATCAGCAGCGACTATATAGACTTCGACTTTAGCGTTCTCGGGCCACTCAGGTAATGAGTAATCCGGGGCTTTTACTTTAGCGTCGCAAGCTGAGGCGACTGCATCGTTCGTTTGCGCAAAAGCGGAAGCCGCCGCGAGGGCGGTGAAAACCAGGATCAGGCTGACAACCTTTAGCAGGCTAAGTTTCATTGTCGTTCTCTTTTGCCGGACAGTTGAGGCGGTTTAATTTATTTCCGGCAGGACCACGACGTGGCGGTTATCGGGCGAACTAACCGCACGCCGTGGAGTCTGCCGGTTCCGCGCCGAAAACCAACTTATTCGGCGCGAATGTCAATATGGTTGGGTTATTCGTGACCGCTCTGGGCCAAAGAATCTTCCGAAACGCGACGTTCATGATCGTAAACCTGTCGTACGACCTCCAGGTCACAAGCAGACGCTTCGAGCAGCCCGTTGTTTTTGTTGATGCCCGGAAAGCCATTCATGATCGTTTGTTTGTTGCGGCAGGTGGTGCAATCCCACAGCCCCATTCCGTGTCCGAGCTCATGGACCATGAAGCTTTTCAGCGCCTGAAGATTTGTGGTGGCAAAATCAAGATCGATCAAGGCAGAAAGTAATTGGCCGTCGTGGCGTTGTTGCAGCGGATAGAAGAACGCGTAGTGTTTCTTGTCTGTCCGGTTAATATCGCGCCTGGTTACCGTCAAACAATTTTCACAGTTGATCACGCTGCCGGTTTCGCCCGCATAAACAAACTTGACGCCGGCGCCGATTTTCTGCGCCGCTCGCGTCCAAAATTCCATGGCGCTCAAGAGCGTGCCTTGCTGTTCCGGCGTGAACATGCCGTGAACAAAGTGGACCTTCACTTCTGCATCCGGCGCCCAGTACCAGTTGCTCGATGGCGGCGAATTGCGGTTGGCGGTGCAAGCTTGTTCCTGCGCATGAATGGTCGCAGCCGGGATGAAGAGCATTAAGGCAATTGATAGTAGTAAGAATTTCATGATGTTTGTTTCGGAAGCTGTCAGGAGGTTCTGGGGAATTATTCGGAGGCGGAAGGATCTATTTCGGTGACTGTGACTTTGCTGGCGAAGCGTTTGTAGTTGTAGTACTTGACGTTGATGCGGTAGTGCACGTCGCGATTGGGAAAGCGCAGAATCTGGTCGGCGGTGGTGAGATTGGGAAAAACGAGCGCGTCGGTGACCGCTCCGCGCCACGTTTCAAAAATCGGGAATCGTTGCTTGCCCTGAGGTTCAACGATGCCTTTAACTTTGATCACGCGAAATGTGTTGGTATCAACCCAAACGCGGCCCACAAAAAAGCGCGCTTTCATGTTTTGCGGGTCAGGGGTGGTAGACGAAGCAACATCGATGACGAACGCCGTTCGCGAGTCGACCAGCTCGGTGCCTAGATAGTTGAGGCGATACTTGCCGGTTTCAGCGATATCCACGCCCAGTAGTTGCGCGCCTGCGAGATCCTGAATGTCTTCTTTAGTGACGCGTAGTTCGCGAATGGTTGAGGACGGGTGATAAATCACGCGTTCGATGCGGTTGCCGCGATCGTCGAAGAGGAATTGCGAGTTGCGAATGTATTCGCCGGTGACCGCGCCGTTAGGGCCAATTGTTTGCAGCACCACATCGCGCTTAAAGGTGTGCTGGTTTAAGGCGTCGCGCGTCTCGGCTTCAGACTTGAGAAAGGCGGCGATGATCGCTTTGGCGCTGAGCGGCATCGGCGGCGGCAGCTCGAAATCATTCAGGACGCTCAGTATGTTCGAATTCTTCAACGAAGCCGTTTGAACTTGCGCCGAGATAGCACACGCACAAAGAAACGCAATGGCTAGAGGCCCGAAGATTGCGGTTAGAAGTGAAACGCTTTTTGACATACCGGCAGAGTTCCTTATTCGAGTTGGAAAAAAGTTTTGCGTGATGAAGTCTGTGACACGCAAGCGAAAGAATTTGTGAGAGGAGGTGGGGCGAACTGCGAAAGGAAAGGTGTAATGCTGTCCTGTCTCGCCCCACTTGGAGCACGAAAGCAGCATTTCTCGCTGCTGTTATGGTACTGGGCACTTGCTGTGCCAGGTTCCCGCGCGCTTTCTATCTGAGTAAGACAGAGATTCCTGTCCGTCCAAATGCGCCGGGATGGCTGCCTTTGTGCGAACGAAATCGATCGGCTACTATCAAAGGGTTCTCAGGCGCACGATGGATAATCATTTCAAGAGGGTTAATGACATAGAAGAGCTCGACGCTTTGATCGAAAGCAGCAATGGGCGGCCGCTGGTCATCTTCAAGCACAGTCTGACGTGTCCCATAAGCTTCGCTGCCTACGAGCAAATGACGCGATACGAGGGGGAAGTGGCGTTGCTTGAAGTGCAGAAAGCGCGCGCACTCTCAAGCGCGATCGAAAGTCGCTTTGGCGTGGCGCACGAGTCGCCGCAGGTGATTGTTTTGCGAAAAGGTCAGGTGTTTTGGAGCGCCTCGCACTTTAAGATCACGGAGGAAGCCGTTGCCAGGGCGGTGCGCGAGGCCGGTGAAGCGGTATGATTGAAACGCCTGAACGACGTGGGCCGGCAATCGAGCCGCGCGAGATCAAGCAGGAAGGCGACTCCGGCCTGCGCATTACCTGGGCCGACGATTGCGTTTGTACTTACACCGCCGCTGAGTTGCGCCGCCACTGTCCCTGTGCGCAATGCCTGAATGAGTGGACCGGCCAGCGCGTGCTGCAACCGGAATCCATTTCCGAGGAACTCACGATTGCGGATTTGAGTATCGTAGGCCGTTATGCGCTAAACTTTCGCTGGAGCGATGGACATGAAACGGGTATTTACAGTTTTCGCTACCTGCGAGATTTGGGCGAGCGGTGAAGAGTGATCAGTGATGAGTGATGAGTGAGGGCGAGAGACTGAAGACCGAAGACCGAAGACCGAAGACCGAAGACCAAAGACCGAAGCCTCTTGGTGACAAGCCATGAACGAACAAGATTTCTTTAACGAAAAGCAGGAACTGAAAAAGGCGACCTTCAGTTGTCCTCACTGTCGCGAGCGCACTGAGTATGAAGTGCGTTGGTTGAGACGAACAAAAAAGCAACAACCGCCGCGCGGCGCCAATGAACAGGATCGCGCGCGTTTTCAAAAGTCCCGCGACTACATGGTGCGCATCGACGACATGCTCGCGTGTAAGCACTGTCGTCGCCGCTTTGATATTCCCAGTTCGCAATCGGTAGTTTTCATTTGAACGCAACTTAGTTTTGGGCTTTTAGACTGAAGAGTGAAGCTTTTTGATATCCCAACATCGACAAAGCTCTTAAGAAGGCCCATAATAGCTTCACCAGCCGCACCTCGACTCTAAAGCACCCATCCGCAGACTATGGCTCAAGTTTTGCTGGTATTACCGCAAGCCGGAAAGCAAGCGCCCGTTCCTGGTAGGCAAAGCACGAATATTGTGAACTCTCTTCGGAAAAGATCGTTTTAATTGAGACAGTTGTTAACAAAGGGAGATCAAAGGTTATCGGAAATGTCGGAAAAAAAAGCCATTAAAATAGTAAAGAAACAGGATCGCACGCGGCGCCAAAAGGCGACGCCCAGAAAGAACGCGCCGCGCGACACAGCGCGTGAAATCGTCCAAACAGTAACCAATTGGGTTAACGAAGTTCAGCAGAAGCGCGCCGTTGAAACCGCTCAGGCTGTAAAATTGCTCCTACCCAATAATCCGCGCACCAGCGAAGCTTAGTCATCTCAACTCCTGTAGGACAGGCATTCCTGCCTGTCCATTTGCGTTCCTAAGATCATGGACAGACAGTTTGAGATCTGGACAGACAGGAATGTCTATCCTACTACCAAAACATTGACAGTGTTCGCGCGCGGGGATAGCATGCGCGCAAAGCAGCAGACAAATCTTCACCAACAAGGAAGCGGCTAAATGCCGAAAACAACTTCTCGAAAGCGAAAGTCTAAGCAAACTACGCGAGCAATTCGGAAAGCAAAGCACAAACAGAAACCCGAACTGATAGTGGACGAGGACCAGGGCTAGCTCCGGTTGTTTCAAGGCGGGCATTGCTCGCCAAAGGTTTCTCAGCAAACAAGATGACAACACCAGCCGCACAAGCCGACCCAACAGTTTCCGCAGCATTCATCTCCCAGGCACGTGACCTCCTGCGAGAAGAGTATCTGCCAAAAATTGAACGCTGCCTTGAGCGGTTAACGGACGAGCAGGTCTGGTGGCGGGCAAATGAGAGCTCAAACAGTATTGGCAATCTCATCCTGCACATCTCGGGCAATGCGCGGCAATGGATCGCATCCGGGCTGGGCGGCGAACCTGATGACCGGAAGCGCGACGCCGAGTTCGCCGAAAGGCGCAAGGTTTCGCGTGACGAATTGCTCACGCATCTTAAAAGCGCCGTTAGCGACGTCGACCGAACACTGGAAGATTTTGACAGCGCAAGGCTGCTCGATCAATTTCGGACTCAGGGAACGATGACGACGGCCCTGGCGGCGATTCTTCATGTAACCGAACACTTCTCGATGCACACCGGCCAAATCATTCTGCTCACGAAGCAACTTGCCGCAGTAGACCTGCACTTCTATGATCTGTAATGACTTGCGGCTCCGCTGCTAGCGACGGGAGTTGTCCCTCATCCGTCTCTCGTGTCTTAAGCGCCCCGGAAGTGGTCAAAAAGTGGTCAACCGTTTCTACAATTAAGCACGCTCACTTCTCGCCCATGTCGGTCTTGTGAAGGTAGACCGAAAATGACTGTAGCTCTTGTGCCCGGAGTACTGCATCACGGTAGGCGCGTCAACGCGAACGAATATGCCGCGTGGGATGGAACCGCCCTACGCGGCCCAGCACTAGCTTTCGTCTGTCGTAAGAGCAGCGAGTGGGCCTACTGCTTGACGTGGAATACCGTGCGGTTCTTGTCCACTCCGGCCGACGGCACTTCGCCAGTCCAATAGGTCACGAAGCCTTTCGTCGCAATAACCCCTTCCTGGATTCCGGCTGGCGCACCCGGCCCATGGCAGCCAACACCGAGGGTGCCTTGGCTGCCGTCCGAATACTCGATCCGCAGAACCGCAGTCCCGTTGGCCCTCTCGTTTGTGTTGCCTGTCAGGTCAATAATCGTTCCGGTTTGAACACTGGCGAATTGCCAACTCACAAGTTTCGTCACCTGGTAGGTGCCGGTTCCGATCGACACGCACGCACTCGGGCAGCCGCTAAATGTCTCCCAGGTCCCGCCACCCGTGACAGCGCTGGATGTTCCGCCGCTTGCGGGCGCGACGAAGGTCCCAGAACCCGTGAACTTGATTTTCAGACCAGAGGCAGCCGATCCAGAGATAGCCGACGCGAATGCTACCCCATCAGGGCTAAATGTGGTTGTGGGAAAGTTGATGCTGATAATGGCCCAGCCGACATGGTCAGCTTGTCCATACGCTGGACGGGAACCAATCGTCAGCGCCGATACTACAGCTAGCGTCACGACTGTGGCTCCCGCGAGCCATCTTAATTGGCTTTTCATGTTCTTGCTCCTTTCACTGATTGGATCGCACGTTTGAATCCAGGTAGCACTCACGGCTGAGTGCACAACTGATTGGGAGGCGTCCTGAGTCAGATTCCGGCGAGATTTGCGATGGCGCGAGGAATGTTGGCTAAATCTGCGCGTCTGGCGGAAGGCGTCTATTGCTAAAAAGCTCTCCAGGGTCGGAGCGGCCGCACGGGACGTACCACGCCTGGCAGGCAAGCAGAGCTTAGAGCCTAGCCAGTGGAACGCACGCAAACGATCAAGGAGTGGGCATACTCTATTAGCACAAAAGGGAAGTTGTCAATGGTGGTCACGTTTCGGTAGTGCTCCGCTAGTGTGTTGGTTGAAAAATTGGCTATCCTGCTTTGCCGCGAATAGAATAGCCGTTCGGTGGACATCCTCAAATTCATTCTTGAATACGCCGCAAAGGAGTGGGCTGTGATCAGACAGGCTCCGGCGGCGGCCTTTATTCTATTCGTGTCAGCTTCCTTGTTGGCCTATGGCGCTTTAAGCTGGCGTTATGCGGGCCAAATTGAATCACTCACAGGTCAAAACAGTCTTCTAAAAGACCAAGTTGAAGATTATCGAGAACGTTTGGGTCTTGTTTCGGCCGACAAAACAGCGTATTCAAGACTTACCAATCAGGAACTAAGAAAGGCCGTTTTTGAGTACCAAACAAAGTTAGAGGAATTCGCAGAGCGTGCTCTGTTTTTGCTTCTCGCGACAAGGCTCCCATTTCTTCAAAAGAAGTCATATTCTCTCCAAGCCCGAACCGCAGTACACGGAAGAGGCACGACAGAATCAGGTAACTGGAACGGTTGTTCTGCGGGCCGTGTTTACTTCCAGCGGCGAGGTATCCGACATCCGCGCCATCTCTGGCCTTCCGTTTGGTTTGACTGAACGCGCTGTGGCCGCAGCACGGCAGATCAAATTTGCCCCGGCAACGAAAGATGGGCATCCGGTTTCGATGTACATCCAACTGGAATACAACTTCAACCTTTACTGATCCAGTCAATAAGTGGTCAACGATCTTCCGGGCCATTCTGTAAACAATGTAGCGGAAGCCTATAATCGGTAAGAGCGACAGGCAGGAATGCCTGTAACTTTGCTCATCTTTCAAAAGTTTCAGTTTCGTGCTTAATATATTACCTGCTAAATAAAGGGACAGGCAGGAATGCCTGTCCTACTGGAGGCCATTGCTGAATGACGTACACGGTTGCAGAACCTTGCGTGAATTGTCGATATACCGACTGTGCCCTTGTCTGCCCTGTTGAAGCCTTTCATCTTGATGATGACATGCTGGTAATCAATCCTGAGACGTGTATCGACTGTGATGCCTGTGTTCCTGAGTGCCCGGTCGAGGCGATCTTCGCCGAGGCGAATGTTCCGCCCGAGTGGGCGCACTTCACGGAGATGAACGCCGAAAAATCTACCAGCGGTTTGCCGACGATCACAGCGCGTTTGGATCCATTGTGCGAGCCGGTCTCGCATTAAGAGATGAGGAAAGGTACTAAGCGCATGCTGGGTGGGCTGGCGCTGGCTGCTGGAGCGGTTGGCGCGGCGGGCGCATATATGGGCAGAAAGAAAAGAGTGAAACCAAAGCAGCAGCGAGGATCAAACAACTCAGCAAACGTTTGGGCGCGTCCGGGAATGACGGTTACTTTTCGAGCAGAATTAATGCCGGGCCGCGAACGAGAGGAACGGACCGCGCGCGTTAAAGAGCTGCTGCCCAGCGGAAGAGTGACCTTGTATGAAGTCGCGGGCGAGCATGCCCAAAAGGAATTCGAGGCCATCTAACCTCAAACCCCGCCAGCGAATCCTAAACGAACTTTACCAGTGATAGTTCCGCCCGGGCTCCATCACGCCGAGTCCCTTAATGTTCAAGGCGTTGAGCTCATCGATTACTGTTTGACGGTAAGAAGGCTTGATGTGTACTGCCAGAATGTCGAGGCCATTGTGGTTTAGCTTGCTAAGTTCTCGTCCCAACGACGCCGGTGTGAAGTGGCGCGTGACATCGGCGAGTTTGGCCATTGAGTCAGGGAAGGATGCTTCAATTAAGAGTGCATCCATGCGCGGCGAACCGTTGATGAGGGTCCAGAATTCTTCAGTCTCAGACGTGTCGGAACTAAAGGCCACCGTGCTGTTGCCGTCGGAAACCAGCAGACCGATAGTTGGCACGATGTGATTAACCGCGACCGCCGTAACCGTCAGATGGGCCACCTTGAATTCCTCACCCTCAGGTATAGGGACATACTCCATGACCGGACCGTAATCGTTTTTCAATTCTGAAAACCGCGGGTAAACATTCCAATTGAATATGTCGCGTTCCAGAAGTTCGATAACCTCCGGCGTTGCATAGATACGCACGGGCTGTTTGAGCGCCGGGAAAAGATCATCGATGAAGATTGGCAGACTGGCGATGTGGTCCATGTGAGGATGGGTCACGATGATATCGCGCACGTTCTCGCGTTGTTCCGCATTCAACGCCAGCGCAATGCTGCCTGCGTCCACGGCAACACGCTCGTCAATAAGAAAACAAGTAAGACGCTGTTCGGCGGTAGCGTGGCCCTGGTCGTCAAAGGTGCTGGGTAAGAGTTGAATTTTCACGGGGGTTTTGCTCGCGGTGAACTGCAACCGCCTCGCTAGTATAAGGCAACCGTGGAAAAAACGGCTGAACTTTGTGTGCTGCTCATTTCCCCCCGCTACGCAACTGTCTTAACAAATCTTCAAGAGCCATGCGATAGGCGGCTTCGCGTTCGTTTGCATCCCGTACAACAATGCCGCGCGCCAGACGACTGCGGTGGAAAGCCAGCTCGCTCGCCGTTTGGTTCAATTGACGGCACGTCTGCCAACCACGAAAACCGCCGCGGGAAAAAGCATTATACGATGCACCCATGCGCCCGAAAATTGAGCCCAGTTGCTTGAATTCCTGTGGGTTAATCAAGCCACTTTGAAAATCAGGAGTAAGAAACTCGCGCACGATTTGGCCCTCGCGCCGCAAGGCTAGTGCGATAACTACAAACATAATGAAAAAAGCCGGAACCATGATCAGGATGTAGGTAAGTATGAAACCGGCTGGGCCAAAGATAACCGCTGAACCATTCCAGATGCTGTGCATCGAGATCGCTGCGGCCAGACCGAAGATGGGCGTGATGATCTTGACGATAGTGTTTCGCGATTGCCGGGCCAGGCCCAGGCCAATGCCGGTCAGGCTGGTGAACATCGGATGTGAAAAAGGCGCCAGCGCACCGCGAATGATAAAGATGATTGTCAGTCCGCCGCCGCCCGCTTGCATCACCGCGCGGCCGTAGTATTGGATATTTTCCGTCATCGCAAAACCGAGACCGACCATGGCGGCGTAAACAATGCCATCGATCACGCCGTCGAATTCGTCTTTCTTAAAAAAGAAAAAGATAAATAGGATTAATGCCTTCGCGCTTTCCTCGACGATAGGTGCCGAAATCACCGCGCCAAACGCCGCGCCGGCGCGCACGTCATTGGTCAGAACCGTCACTATCAGGCCGCTGGCGGTGTTGATTAGGTACGCAAAAAATACTGCGACCAATGCGCCCCAGAAAAATGCCGTAGCCAGCATCCAGGGCGGCTCAGCCTCGTAACGATCGATCCAGAGCACCAGCATCAAATAGAGCGGCACCGGCAAGGTTGCCGAAATAAGACCAATCAACAACGCTATTGGACCAGTCTCGACGCCGATTAGGAGCAGCACGATCAGCCCCAGCAGCAATGCGATGAGGATCGCCGTAATAGCGAATATGATCTTGAAGACGTTTCGGCTGGCGGAGGGCTTAATAGGTGAAACTGGATTTGATGCAGCGACGGCGCGTGGATCATTCATCATGAGCAAAGTCCTTTCTGAGAAGCGATTAAGACTGCCCGCTGGTGAAGTACTTGTGGCCCTTTTTATAAAGATTCTTATCAGTCCAGGCGCAAATGACCAAACGCGAATTTATTTGCGGCAGAGTATATACAGACCGCCTTTTTAGCGCGAGCTTTCTTATTTAGGATTCAATTCATCTGGCACAGGTTTGGGCCCTGCCGCCATCAATCGAATAGGTGGCGCCCGTGACCCACGACGCGCGCTCCGACGCCAGAAAGGCGATTAGCTCGGCAATTTCTTCGGGCTTGCCGACTCTTCCCAGCGGGTGTGTTCCCCTCGAGTGCTCGAGGAAATCCGCATACTGGTCGTTGCTCATGCCGCCTCGTTTATGTATTTCAGTGATCACAA
>WNFT01003372.1_pt1 | contig 13800 bp, 14 predicted proteins | sample 5400191 | NCBI WGS metagenome assembly WNFT01 (sample SAMN13153359, study PRJNA577476) | soil metagenome | isolation source: 80 cm saprolite under Madrone tree | place: USA:California | collected 2016-06-14
AGGCTCCGATCGTCGCCGTCAACGCCAACGCCGCCAATCCGCATTTCAGCGTCACCGAGAAAACCGACACACGCATCCGCCGCGGCGATCTCGTCCTGCTCGATCTATTCGCCAAGGAAACGGCGGCGGACAGCATCTACGGCGACCTCACCTGGATGGGCTTCGTGGGCGAGCGCGTGCCCGACGAGTACGCGCAGACGTTCGCAATCGTTGCGCGTGCGCGTGACGCGGCGGTCGAACTAATTCAGAGCCGGGTCGGCGAGCGCCAACCCGTCAGCGGCGAGGACGCCGATCGCGCGGCGCGTGAAATTATCGAGCAAGCCGGCTTCGGCGACGCGTTCGTCCATCGCACGGGCCATTCTATCGGCCGCGAGGTGCATGGCACCGGCGCGAACCTCGATTCGCTCGAAACGCGCGACCATCGGATGCTGATCGAACGGACCTGCTTCTCGGTCGAGCCCGGGATTTACCTCAACGGGCGCTTCGGTATTCGGAGCGAACTCGATATGACGATCGAGGACGGGCGCGCCGAGGTCAGCGCCGCACCGGCGCAGGATGAGATTATCCCGCTGCTGTCGCGATCCAGCTAATCTGCGTAGTTAAACTTTGATTCGCGCGATCATCTTCGACCTCGACGGCACGCTTGCCGATACCGAACCGCTTCATTTCGAGGCGTTTCGCGAAGTTTTCGCTAGCGAAAATATCGAAGTGACGCGCGACGAGTACTTCAGCCGGCTAATCGGCTACAACGATCGCGACTGCTTCACGGTCGTCCTCCGCGAACATCGCAAACCGGCCGACGCCGCGCGAATCACCGCGCTAATGGACAAGAAAGCGGCACTGTATCAGGCGATGATCGCCGGCCGCGATGTCCTTTGCCCAGGCGCGGAGGAGTTCGTGCGCAAATGCGCCGAGCGTTTCCCGCTAATGATCGTGACGGGGACGCTGCGCGCCGAGGCCGAGATGATACTCGCGCGGGCGAAGTTGCGGGGGCTTTTTGCGGACGTAATCGCGGCGGAAGACGTCGAACGTGGCAAGCCCGAGCCTGACGGATTCCTCGCCGCGCTTGGCCGGCTCGGGTTTATCTTGCGCCCGCGGCCATCGCTCAGGGCCGAAGAGTGCCTCGTGATCGAGGATACGGCCGCCGGGATCGAGGCGGCGCATCGCGCCGGGATGCGCGTGCTGGCGGTATGCTATACGATGGCGGCAACCGATCTCGCGGCGGCGGAAATCGTCAAACCGTCATTTCTGCAAACCGACCTCGACAACATTCTGTCGCGATTTTCCATATTGCCCGCGACTGAGAGCGAATGAGGGCGAACGCTTTCCCCTCGCCCGTCCCGATAAGTCTCGGTAAGTCCCGAAAAAATCCGCAATAGTTCCCCATTTCTCCGATTGCCCGCGATCTTGGACCCAACCACCCCCTATTCCCACCCGCCGGTGCCCCCGATCGCGTCTTCACGCTTTCGGCTGCGCGCCGCGCTCTGCGAGCGCGGCGTGCAGCCGGCGCGGCAGATTGTCGAACGGGCCGTTCGACATGAAGAGCGCGACGTCGCCCGGCCGCAATTCCTTGAGCATCTGCTCAAGGATTGCTGCGGGCGACTCGCTCGCCACGGCCGCCGCTCCGCGCGCGCTTATCGCGCGCGCGAGCGTGGCCGTGTCGAGCCGCCCGTCGGGCGCGATCGGGTCGTTCTCCTTGAAGTAGACCGGTCCGAGGTAGACGCGCGTGGCGCGGTCGAAGGCCGAGGCGAAGCCGGCCTGGAAGACCGCGCGGCGCGCGGTGTTCGAGCGCGGCTCGAACGCCGCGAGGATCCGCCGGCCCGCGAAGCGCTCCGCGATTGCTTCGAGCGTCGCGCGAATGGCCGTCGGATGGTGCGCGAAGTCGTCGACCACTGTGACGCCCGCCGCCTCGCCGATGATCTCCTGGCGCCGCGCGACGCCGCTGAAAGAGCGAAGCCCGCGCGCGATTTCGTCCGCGCTTAGGCCGAACTCGCTCAGCAGCACATAGACGCCGAGGGCGTTCGCGACATTCATCCTGCCGCCGATCGGCAGATGCATCGCTCCGGCCAGCGGCTTGCCGTCGCGCGCAATCGAAAAGTGCGCACCGTCCGGATCGATGCGTAAGTCGGTCGCGCGAAAATCTCCGCCGGTAAGCCCGAATGTCAGCCGCCGCGCGTTCGCGTCCTTGCTCACGTCCAACGCATGCGGGAAGTCGGCGCATACGGCCAGCACACGATCATTTCCCATTTGCGCGACCAGCGCGCGGAACGACGATTTCACGTGCTCGAGGTCGCGATAGATATCCGCATGGTCGAACTCGACGGCGGTGATAATTGCACCGTGCGCGCGGTAATGGAGAAACTTGGGGCCCTTGTCGAAAAAGGCGGTGTCGTACTCGTCGCCTTCGATCACGAAATCGGCTCCCGCACCGAGGCGATAGTTCGTATTGAAGTCGCGCGCCACTCCACCTACGAGCATCGACGGGTCGCGTCCCGCCGCGGTCAGCACGTGCGCCATCATCGCGGTCGACGTGGTCTTGCCATGCGTCCCGGCGACCATCAGCACCCGCCGATTGCGCAGGAAGAAATGCCACAGCGCCTCAGGCATCGAGACGTACGGGACAGGCGAGGCGAGCAGCGCCGCCGCCTCGGGATTCGCGCGCGTAACGACGTTGCCGACGACGACGAGATCGGGCGGCGGTACCAGATTCGCGCCGTCGAATGAGTTGCTCACCTCGATTTTGAGACGCTTCAACAAAGACGCGGTCGGTTCGTAAAGTTGATTGTCGGAGCCCGTCACGCGCAGACCGCGCTCGGCGAGCATCCCGGCCAGCGCCGCCATCGCGGAACCCGCAACACCAATGAGATGGATATGGCGAACGTGCGCGGGAATCCGCGCGAGGCGCGCCACCGACTCGGAAGTTGTCTCAGACGGCATTAGTGATTACCCCCCTCCACATCAGTTCGACCACAACCCAGCCATTGTAGCCGCCTTTTGCTCACTCTATCGACGAGTCATCGCCGCTGCTCCGGTGAGAAGTGCGCTTGCTCGAAGTACGCTTGCTCGAAGTGTGCGTGCTCTTTGATGAACTCTGCGGGTTGTCCTGCTTCTTCTCATATTTGTAGCCTTGGTAGACAAGACCCGGCACCGCAAGCGCGGGACATCCGGCGCATAGCAGCGAAAACAGAATCAGTGGAACAGCCAGGAGCAACGGGTTCGCCGCTTTGGAACGCGTACTTATCATCCGTCAGACACCCATCCCGCCCCGCGAAGCCTGCGCAACTCATCTCCTGACTTCTCATCAACCGCGATCGCGTTCTATCCCTACATGCTTTTCGAGTATCCGCAGACGCCGGATAATCTCCGGCAGCCGCGGCTCGACTGCGACCATCCGGCGAAAAACGCGCATGTCGATCGCCGGCGCGCCGCCCACGAGCGCGTCATCGTCCAAATCGTTATGCACGCCGGCCTGCGCGATCGCGCGCGCGCGGTCGCCGACTTTTACATGGTCGGCACATCCCGATTGACCTCCGAACTGGCACCACTGGCCGACCGTGACCGAGCCGGCGAGGCCGGACTGCGCCGCAAACCGTGAATAATCGCCTATCTCGCAGTTGTGGCCGATCTGGATCAGGTTATCGAGCTTGACCCCGCGATGAATTATCGTCGCGCCCATCGTGGCGCGGTCGACGGTCGTGTTCGCGCCGATTTCCACATCGTCCTCGATCACCACGCTGCCGACCTGCGGCACTTTAATCAAGTCGCTATTATTCTCGACGAAACCGAAGCCGTCGGCGCCGATCACCGCGCCATTGAGAAGCGTGACGCGATTGCCGATCGTCACGCCCTCGCGGATCGAGACGTGGCTATGGCAGGTGAAGTCGTCGCCGATCGTAACGTTGGGATAAATCGTCACGTGCGGATGGATCGCCGCGCGCTTTCCGATCTTTACGCCGCTGCCTATGACACAGTAAGCGCCAACCGAAACGTCGTCGCCGGCGACCGCGCCGGGAGCCACAATCGCAGTGGGATGAATTCCGGCGGGCGGGCGGTAGGGCGGGAAGAAAAGACCGAGCACGCGGGAGAAGTCGAAGACCGGATTCGGGCTCTCGAGCGTCGCGCATTTCGCCTCCGCGATGAGGTCGGCGGGGACGATTGCGGCGGCGGCCGTGGTGGTGCGCAACGCGGCGGCGTATTTTGCTCCGGCGGCGAAAATAATTGTGCCGGGGCCGGCCGCTTCGATCGGCACCGGCGCCAGGATCTCAATCTCCCCGTCACCGCGAAGCTTGAGTCCCAGCTTCGAAGCCAGTTCCTTCAGTTTCATCCAATTGCTCCCCTGCCCGGTTTACGCTTCGTCGATGGTTACATGGTTACGGAATAGACGCGTGGGGCGCGCGGTCTTGTTATTACTGGCCCAGGCAAAGCGCCTTTCGGTCATTCTGAACCGAGCGCGGTGAAGAATCCCTCACCACCCAACCTACGTCCCCGCATCCTCGTCACAATCGACAGGTTCTCCTCCCATCCGCGTCAAGATCCAAAAGCATGCAGCCCCTCGAGCGCGCCCGCGACCTCCTCAGGTGTTATCCCGCGCAGGCAGTTGTAATGGCCGAAGCGGCAGGTGCGCGCGAGGCATGGGCTGCATTCGATTTGATGGTAGATGATGTTCGCGCGTGGGCCGAGCGGCCCGGTGCGCGTCGGGTTGGTCGAGCCGAAGATGCCGACGGCCGGAATACCGAGCGCCGCCGCCAGATGCATCGAGCCCGAATCGTTGCCGGCAAAGCCGTCGCACAGCGAGAGCAAAGCGATCAGTTCGCCGACCGTCGTTTGGCCGGCGGCGACCGGCGCGCCGAAGCGGCTGGTGGCGGCAACTTGCAGGCATTTCCGTTGTTCGGACGGCGCGCCCACGAGTACGCATTCGGTGCCGAAGCGTTCGGCCAGGAGATCGACGAGCGCTGAATAGCGTACGAGCGGCCATTCCTTGGCGGGTCCGTAGGCGGCCGCGGGTGCCAGCGCTATTAGCGGAGCTTCCGGCTGCGCGCGATTGGCCGCGAGCCACGCGCGCATCTTCTCGCGATGGCGTTCGGCGACTTCGAGCTTATGGTGCTCCGCTCCGGAGACCGGCGCGACGCCGAGCGTCTCGCGCACCAGCGCAAGCCAGTAGCGGCTCTGATGGTCCTCGAGCGCGTCCGGCGGCGGCGTCGTGACAGCATGTGTGAGCATGAAGCCGCGTGCGTCGGTGACGTAACCGGCGCGGCGCGGCACGCCCGCCAGCGTCACCCATAGCGCCGAGGCAAAGCTGTTCGGAAAAAGGATCGCGAGGTTGAATCGATGCTCGCGGATTTTGCCGATGATCCCCCAGCGGTCGCGCAATCCCCGCGGACCGCGCCTGACGGTATACGGGATCACGTGCTCGATCCAGTTGATGCCGTCGAAAAACCCGGCGAGTTCACGTCTGACCAGCACCGCCAGACTCGCGCTCGAAAACGCGGAGCGTATCGCGCGCAGGGCCGGCAAGCTCATCACGAGATCGCCGAGCCAGTTGACCTCTTTGACCAGTACGCGGCTGACGACCGGAGTTGACCTGGTGTGCGGCGCACGAGGGGGTGGCGATGCGACCGCGCCGCCTGATAAATTCTGGGGTGTCACTTAAACTTCGTTGCGCGAGAGCCCCCGATAACATTTGCGAAGCGCAAACGTCAGGCAATGTGGCCACGTTGAATGTGGCGCTACTTTACTTTCCGATCACGAAAGCGCAACTCGTAGTGCCGCTGCCCCCGATGTTCAGCATCGCGAACTTCTTTGCGCCCTCGACCTGGAAGTCTCCGGCCTTTTCAGTCACCTGCTTGTAGCAGTCAAGCATCTGGCGTACGCCTGTGGCGCCCACTGGATGGCCCGCGCCGATTAGCCCGCCACTGGGATTGATCGGTAACTTGCCGCCCATCTCAATCACGCCGCCCTCGATCGCTTTCCATGATTCGCCCGGCTTGGTGATACCGAAATGATCGATCGCCATGTATTCCGACGTCGTGAAGCAGTCGTGCGTCTCGATTCCCGACAAGTCCCACGCCGAGCCCACTCCGGCGCGCGTGAATGCGTCGACGATCGCCTGGCGCGTATGCGGCAGGACGTACGCGTTGTCTTTGCTCTCGGCAAGCTTGGCGTCGAATTCGAGCGCGGCCGTATGATGGCCCCATCCGAGGATGCGCGGCAGATCGTCGAGCCTGATTCCGTGCCGCTTCGCATACTCGGCGGCGAACTTCTCCGAGGCGAGGAAGAGTACGGCGCATCCATCGGTCACCTGGGAACAGTCCCTGACCTTGATGCGGCCGGCGATGGTCTGATTGAACTTACTCTGCTGCTGCGCGTCGGCTTCGCTCATGACCCAGCCACGCGTCTGCGCGAGCGGATTGCGCCTGGCGTTGGAGAAGTTGACCGCGGAGATGTGCGCGAGATGCTCGTCCTTGAGTCCGAAACGCTTGTCGTACTCGTCACCCAGCCGGCCGAACAGGCGCGGGAAGGGATAATCCTTGCCCTTGCATTCGCGCTCGTACCATCCGGCGGTACCGAGGAAGTCGCCACCCGTCACGCTATCGACGGTTTTCATCTGCTCGAGTCCGACCACCGCGGCGACATCGTAGCGGCCTGCTTCGATCTCGGCCGACGCCGCGAGAATTGCGACAGAACCCGACGCGCACGCAGCCTCATGGCGGCTGGTGGGCAGCCCTGCAAAAACAGGATCGGTTTCAAGGAAAAATGCGCCGAGCTGGCCCTGCTTGGCATAGAGCTCAGCGGCGAAGTTACCGACGTGAGCGGTCTCAATTTCGCGCGGTTCGAGCTTGGCGGCTGCGAGCGCATCGTTAACCGCCTCACACATGACGGCGACGAAATGCTTGCCTTCCTTGGTCCAGTTGCGGGCGAAGTCGCTCTGTGCTCCGCCGAGGATATAGACAGGTTTCATGATTCGCTCTCCTAAAGCAGCCGCCGTGCGATATTAGGCCGTCGGGCGCAAGGCACGAACATGGCCATAGCCATAAGTTAGCTCAGCAGATGGGTCCTATGCCACCGGAAGGCGTCGTGCCGGCCAGGGCCGCAAAGCGTGGTTACGCCGGCATCATGGCAACCGAGCGGATTTCCAAGCTGCACAAGGACGCTGTGGACGAGGCCAATAACGTGATTATCCCCGGTAGACCTTAGGATCACCGGCTTTGATAAAGCTTCTGGTAGGCTAGATCAAGCGCTTCGTCTTCCGTCAATTTGGAGCGCGCTCCCACTCGTTCTAAAAGCTCGAGCCCCAAGTAAGCGCGCAGCGCTTCTTCGACCACTTGATAGTCGCGCTTGCCGGTGCGGGCAGCGGCGATCTTAGTGGCCCGCAGCAGGTCGTCCTCCACATAGATGGTCGTTTTTCGTCGCACTGCACTTCACTTTAGCGTTAATACTGTTTTTCTATCAAAGCGAAAAAGGTTTCAGGGAAAGGCATCTCAATCTCACTCTTGCACGATTTCTTGACAGCAGTTTCCGGGCCAAATAAATGTGCTATTTTATTCTTTGGCGCCGATGTAGCTCAAAGGTAGAGCAACTGACTTGTAATCAGTAGGTTGCCAGTTCGATTCTGGCCATCGGCTTGGACCGAACGGGCGCGTGTCTGGAGAGGTTCCCGAGCGGCCAAAGGGAGCAGACTGTAAATCTGCCGGCTTATGCCTTCGGAGGTTCGAATCCTCCCCTCTCCACCAGTTCAAGGCCTGCAAGGAGAGCGGGAATAGCTCAGTTGGCAGAGCGCGAGCCTTCCAAGCTCGGGGTCGCGGGTTCGAGTCCCGTTTCCCGCTCCAGTTCTCGATGCCGGCTTGAGGTTCGAAGACGAATAAGGCTCGCCCACGTAGCTCAGTCGGCAGAGCACTTCCTTGGTAAGGAAGAGGTCATGGGTTCGATTCCCGTCGTGGGCTTTGAGAACTTGGTGGCCTGACGGCCGCCCGAGGAACGTCGAATGAGAGATCTAATCGGATTGGCGTGTGACGGCTGCAAGCGGCGGAATTACACCACGAGCAAGAACAAGAAACGCCAGACTGAAAAGTTCGCAATCAAGAAGTTTTGTCCCAGTTGCCGCACGCATACGGTGCATAAGGAAGCAAAAGTTTAAGACGCCGTCGCCGCTGCGCTAGCATAGGCGGAGTGATCCCGATATGTGATGTCGTCCTGTATGTGATGTCGTTCTGGCGGCGAAGAACGGGCGAATATCAAGCCAAGGGTCAGTAGCTCTAACGGCTAGAGCATCGGACTCCAAATCCGGGGGTTGCAGGTTCGAATCCTGCCTGACCCGCCAAACTATCGAGGGGCTTGTAAAAGTGGACAAAAATGGATAGCCTGAAGAGTTACCTCGATAAGGGTGTAGGTTTTGTTCAGGAATCCTGGACCGAACTGTCCAAGGTCCACTTTCCCTCCCCGCGAGAGACGATGCAGGCGACGCTCGTGGTGGTGGTGTTGGCGCTTGTGATGGCGCTTTGGCTTGGCTTGGTCGATATGGGAGCAACTCGTATTGTACGCACGCTACTGGGCTGAACGAAAGACGGTGGTAGCGGGCGTGCAGTGCGCGTTTGGCATTTGGCATAAGGTAAGGCGCCTCAGATGGCAGATGTAGCGACCGCAGAACCGAAAGCGGCCACGGGCAAGAAGTGGTACGTGGTGCATACCTATTCGGGCTACGAGCAGAAGGCAAAGGCCGCGCTCGAGGAGCGGGTGCGCGCTCTGAAGATGCAGGACAAGATCGGTGAGGTGCTGGTGCCTGTGGAGCGGGTGCAGGAATTAGGCAAGGGCGGGCAGCGCAAGATCTCGAGCCGTAAATTCTTTCCTGGCTACATCTTCGTGAATATGGAACTCGACGACGAAAGCTGGCACGTCGTCAAGAGCACGCCCAAGATAACCGGCTTCGTGGGACATTCGACGATGCCGCCCGAGGTGCCCGAGTCCGAAGTCCGCGCGATAACGCAGCAGATGGAAGAGGGGGCGTTACGACCCAAGCCCAAGGTGCTCTTCGAGGTGGGTGAAGCGGTCAAGGTGGTCGATGGGCCCTTCCAGGATTTCAACGGAACAGTGGAAGAAGTGCGTCCCGAAAAGGGGAAGGTGCGGGTGCTGATTTCGATCTTCGGCCGCGCAACTCCGGTGGAACTCGATTTTGTGCAGGTAGAGAAGTCGTAAAATTTTCGGTCCCGTGACCGGCATGTAGACGCCGAAGTTCGTCGGGCATATGCCGGGCGCGCGAGCTTTGGGCGTTCGAGCGACGAGCTAGATGGCGAAGAAAATTACCGGGCAGATAAAGCTGCAGATTCCGGCCGGCGCGGCTAATCCGTCGCCGCCGGTTGGTCCTGCGCTTGGCCAGCGCGGCGTCAATATCATGGAGTTCTGCAAGGCGTTCAACGCGCAGACGCAGAACATGCAGGGGATGACGATTCCGGTGATCGTGACGGTCTATGCGGACCGCTCGTTCACATTCATCACGAAGAGTCCGCCGGCCTCTGACCTGCTTAAAAAGGCGGCGGGTCTCGAAAAGGGTTCGCCGAACCCGAACAAGAATAAGGTCGGCAAGGTCACACGGAAGCAGGTCGAGGAAATTGCAAAGACCAAGCTCAAGGACCTGACCGCCAAGGACGTCGCAGCGGCGATGAAGACAGTCGAAGGAACGGCGCGTTCGATGGGTATCGAGATCACGGAGTGAAGGAGCCGGGGGTTCAAGATGGCTGGCAAGAAATACCGTGAAGCGTTGAAGCAGATCGATCGTGAAAAGCATTACCCGCTCGAGGAAGCGCTCAAGCTGGTTATTGCGAACAAGGTTGCGAAGTTCGACGAGACAGTCGAACTCGTCGTTCGGCTCAACGTCGATCCGCGTCAAGCCGATCAGAATGTTCGCGGTACGGTCGTCATGCCCAACGGTACCGGGAAGGTCGCGCGCGTGCTCGTGTTGGCCAAGGGCGAGAAGGAAAGAGAGGCGCGTGAGGCTGGGGCAGACTACGTCGGCAACGACGACTTGATTAAAAAGATACAGGAAGAGAACTGGCTCGACTTCGACCGCGTTATCGCTACTCCCGACGTGATGGGCGCGGTCGGCCGGATCGGTAAAATCCTGGGTCCGCGCGGGCTGATGCCTAATCCGCGCGTCGGCACCGTTACGTTCGACGTCGCCAAGGCAGTTGGAGAGGTGAAGGCCGGCAAGGTCGACTACCGGGTCGACAAGGCCGGGGTAATCCATGCGCGGATCGGCAAAGTCAGTTTTAGCGAGCAGAAGCTAATTGAGAATGCGCATGCGCTGCTCGCGGCAATCATTCGGTCGAAACCGGCCAGCGCCAAGGGCAACTATGTCAAGAGCGTGGCGGTTTCGTCCACGATGGGGCCGGGTGTCAAGGTCGATACCGGTGAGGCGCGCGTAATGGCGGCCGCTGCATAAGTTGCCGAGTCAGGCGAAGGCAGATGAGAAAGGACCAGAAGGGCACCATCGTTGAGCGGCTGGCCGAGAATCTCGGTCGAGCCAGTATCGCGTTGATCTCCGAGTACAAGGGGATGACCGCGGCCCAGTCGGACGATATGCGCCGGCGGCTCAGGGCGGTGCGTGGTGAATTTCGCGTCGCCAAAAACACACTGGTGCGCCGTGCTATCAAGGACACGCGCTACGAGGCGCTCGGTGAGAAGCTCGGTGGACCAGTTGGACTTATTCTGAGCTACGCCGACCCGGTCGAGTTGGCCAAGACGGTCACCTCGATGCGGGAGTTGGCCGACAAGTTCAAGGTGCGTGGCGGTGTGCTCGACGGCAAGGCGCTCAGCGCCGAAGAGGTGCAGGCGCTCGCCGCGTTGCCTCCGCGCGAGGTGATCTTCGCGCAGTTGCTGGGGCTATTACAGGCGCCGGCGACGCGGCTCGCGCGTCTGCTCAACGAGCCGGGCTCGGCGATGGCGCGATTGCTCTACGCGATGAGTAAGAGGCAGGGCGCAAGCGATGGCGCGCAGTCTGAGGGTGGCAGCGCGCCGGTTGCGGCTGCAACTGCAACTCCTCCAGCCGCTGCAGCTGAAACACCGCCAAGCGTTGAAAGTGGAACGCCGCCAAGCGCTGAGAGTGCAACGCCCCCAGCGGTTGAGGGAACAACGCGGCCAACGGTTGAGGGTGCAGCGTCTCCTGCCGTTGCGAGTGTAGTACTGCCGGCCGTAGAGGGTGCGATGCCTCCGCCCGTTGAGGGTGCAGCGCCTCCGGCCGTCGAGGGTGCAGTACCGCCAGCGGTTGAGGGAGAAAAGCCTCCAACCGTTGCGGCTGAAACGCCACCAGGCATTGAGGGTGAAATGCCGCCAGCCAAGGATACGGCCGCGAAGGAATAAGCGAGGCAATCGAGCGGGCGAGGGATTTTTGAAGGCAATGATTCGGCTTATGGGGCGCTCCCACATGTCTCCCACAAGCCGCGAAGCTCAAGGAGAGATACTGAGATGGCAGCAGCAGGACAGTTAAGCCGCGACCAAGTGAAGGAATACCTGAAGAACCTAAGCCTCCTGGAGGCGGCGGCATTGGTGAAGGAACTCGAGCAGGAGCTCGGTGTATCGGCAGCGGCCCCGGTCGCAATGGCAGCGCCGGCTGCAGGTGGTGGTGCGGCGGCGGCTCCGGCGCCCGAGCAGGACGAGTTTACGGTCATGCTGACGGGTTCGGGCGACAAGAAGATCCAGGTGATCAAGGTCGTGCGCGAGCTTACGGGTCTGGGTCTCAAGGAGGCCAAGGACCTGGTCGACGGTGCGCCGAAGCCGGTCAAGGAAGGCGTAAGCAAGGCCGAGGCGGCGGATGTCAAGAAAAAGATCGAAGATGCTGGGGGATCGGTCGAGCTGAAGTAAGGAGCCGGACGGCTTTCTTGGCAAACAACTACCGGCGGGAAAATTTGGACGACAGTGGTAAACGCGGAATTCCCGCGTCCGCTGTAATTCATGTGATGGGAGCGAATCCCGCTTGCAGCGGGCGCGCGGCGAAATGCCGTGCACCCCTTCATTCCTTTTACCCTACGGTGCGGTTCTGTCCCGGCGTGCGCCGGATGAGGTAACGATGGCTCAGCAAGTTACAGGCAATCTTCGTCTGCGCCGTTCCTTCGGCAAGATCAAGAAGATTATCGACATCCCGAACCTGATCGAAATCCAGAAGCGTTCATACGAAGAGTTCTTGCAGAGGGATGTCGCCGCGGAGCAGCGCACTGACACGGGTTTGCAGGCGGTATTCAAGTCGGTATTTCCAATCAAGGACTTCAACGAAACCGCCTCGCTAGAGTTCGTCAGCTACGAACTCGGAGAGCCCAAGTACGACGTCGAGGAATGCCATCAGCGCGGGATGACTTACGCCGCGCCGCTCAAGGTTAAGATTCAGCTAGTCATCTGGGACGTCGAGAGTGGGCGGCGGTCGATCAAAAACGTCAAGGAGCAAGAGGTCTACTTCGGCGAAATTCCCCTGATGACGCCGAACGGGACCTTCATGATCAACGGCACCGAGCGCGTCATCGTCTCGCAGCTTCATCGCTCGCCCGGAGTATTTTTCGAGCACGACAAGGGCCGCACGCATTCGACCGGCAAGCTGCTCTACTCCGCGCGTATCATTCCGTACCGCGGCAGCTGGATCGACTTCGAATTCGACCCGCGCGACGTACTGTTCGTGCGTATCGACCGGCGGCGGAAGTTCCCAGCCACAGTGCCGTTACGCGCGCTCGGCATGACGACCGAGGACCTGCTCAATTACTTCTACAAGAAAGACGTCATCATTTTTGACGGAGCGCGCTTTGCCAAAGAGTTCAAGGCCGAACAACTGATCGGGGCGCGTGTCACGCGCGACGTGAAGGATCCAAAGAGCGGGGACGTAATCGCACGCGAGGGCCGAAAGTTCAACAAAGCGATCGTGCGCGCGATGGAGCAGGCACGGATCGGCGAAGTGCCGATCGCGCTCGAAGACGTGGTGGGGCGGGTTTCGGCGCACGATGCAGTCGATTCGACCACGGGCGAAGTGCTGGTGCAGTGCAACGAAGAGCTTTCCGAGGAGACGGTCGAGAAGCTCAAGTCTCACGGCGTCAAGAAGATCGAAGTGCTCTACGCGGAGGATCAGCCCGGAGGCGGTCCGCTCAGGCTCACGCTCGCGCAGGACAAACTCAATACGCCCGAAGAGGCGACGCTGGAAATCTATCGGCGCCTGCGTCCGGGCGACCCACCGACGCTGCAGACGGCGACCACGTTCTTCAACAATCTTTTCTTCAACCCCGAGCGCTACGATCTTTCGAAGGTCGGGCGGCTCAAGCTCAACCATAAGCTCAAGCTCGACGTTCCACTCGAGCAGGGGACGCTTCGGCGCGAGGATATTCTCGAAGTCGTCCGCTACCTAATCGAACTCAAGAACGGCAACGGGCAGGTCGATGATATCGACCATCTGGGCAACCGCCGGGTGCGCGCGGTGGGCGAATTGGTCGAGAACCAGTTCCGGATCGGCTTGGTGCGGATGGAGCGCGCGATCAAGGAGCGGATGAGCCTGCAGGATATCGAGACCCTGATGCCGCAGGAACTGGTGAACTATAAGCCGGCCTCGGCGGTAATTAAGGAATTCTTCGGCTCGTCACAGCTCTCGCAGTTCATGGACCAAACTAATCCGCTGAGCGAGATTGCGCATAAGCGGCGGCTTTCGGCACTGGGACCGGGGGGACTTACGCGCGAACGCGCGGGATTCGAGGTCCGCGACGTTCATCCGACACATTACGGGCGCGTGTGCCCGATCGAGACACCCGAGGGGCCAAATATCGGTCTTATCGCGGCGCTTTC
>WNFT01003373.1_pt1 | contig 13798 bp, 11 predicted proteins | sample 5400191 | NCBI WGS metagenome assembly WNFT01 (sample SAMN13153359, study PRJNA577476) | soil metagenome | isolation source: 80 cm saprolite under Madrone tree | place: USA:California | collected 2016-06-14
CACCACCTCGACCGATTCGCCTTCGTGATCGCAGAAGACCGCGCCGCGAGCTCCGGAAACGCGCTCCACCAGGCTCGTCAGCATGCCCCGGAACGACACGGCCGCGCTTGTACCCGCACGGTCCGAGTGGTAGCAAGCGGCCTCTGCTCGAGAAGGAGTCTCCACGTTGGACAAGCGCGCGGCGATCGTGCTCGGCGTCATCTTCGGCGGTCTGTTCCTGGTGCTGTTCGGCTTCATGCTGCTCGCGTATTCGGCGCTGAAGAGCACCAGCACGGGCGTCAGTCTGGAGACGGAGACGACGGCCGGCGCCCGCATCGGCATCGTCGAGGCGAAGGGAACCATCGGCGAGGCGGCGCCCGCGGGAATCGACTCCGACAAGGTCGTCAAGCTGCTGAAGAAGTACGAAAGGGACGAGGACATCAAGGCCGTCGTCCTGCGCGTCGACTCGCCGGGCGGCGCCGTCGCCCCCTCGCAGGAGATCCACGACGCCGTCAAGCGCATCAAGGCGAGCAAGAAGGTGGTGGTCTCGATGGGCGGGATGGCGGCATCGGGCGGCTACTACATCTCGGCGCCGGCGGACCGGATCTTCGCCGAGCCCGGGACGCTCACCGGCTCCATCGGCGTGATCTTCTTGCACTTCAACGTGCGCGGACTGCTGGAGTGGGCGAAAGTCGAGGAGACTACCCTGAAGAGCGGCAAGTACAAGGACACGCTCTCGCCCTTCCGTCCCATCCAGGAGAGCGATCGGGAGGAGATCCAGAGCATCTCGGACGACGTCTACTCGCAGTTCGTGCAGGCGGTGGCGCAGGGCCGCGGCATGCCGGAGGCGCGAGTGCGCGAGATCGCCGAGGGGCGCATCTACACCGGGAAGCGGGCGAAGGAGCTCAAGCTGGTGGACGAGCTGGGCGGCTTCGACGACGCCGTGGCGGCAGCCTGGGGACTTGCCGGGCAGAGCGGAGAGCCGAAGGTGCAATATCCACCGCGCGAGCGGGAGCTGTCGCTGCGGGACCTGGTCCGCGGGGCCTTCCAGGGCGCCTTCCAGGGCGCCACCGAAGGCGTGGGGTCCGCGGTGCCGCGCCAGGGCGGGCTCATGTTCCTGGCCCCCAATCTGGTGAGGTGATGGATCAGCTCTGGGCCCCCTGGCGGATGGAGCCGATCGAGAAGGGAGAGCGGCAGAGCGGATGCATCTTCTGCGACCTGCCGCGAGCCGGCGACGATCGCGAGAACCTGATCCTCGGCCGGACCGGGCACACCTTCTCGATCCTCAACCGCTTTCCCTACAACAACGGGCACCTGATGGTGGTGCCTCGCGCGCACGTCGCGGAGCTCACGGCGCTGCCCCGCGAGGAGCACGACGAGCTCTCGGAGATGTTGCGCGTCGCGCTTCGCCTCGTCGGTGAAGCCTACCGGCCGCAGGGTTACAACCTCGGGATGAATCTCGGCCGCGCTGCCGGCGCCGGCATCGCCGACCACCTGCACTGGCACGTCGTGCCGCGCTGGAACGGGGACACGAACTTCATGCCCGTCCTGGCCGACAACAAGGTGATGATCGAGCACCTGCACGCCAGCTGGGACAGGCTGCGCCCCTCGTTCGATCGGGAGTACTCCAAGGGAACGACATGGTGAAGGAGCGGGTCGCGGTGCTGCTGCGCGACGCGCTGCAGAGGTGCGTGCGGGACGGCCTGTTGCCGCCGGGCGACTATCCCGTCCAGCTGGATGCGCCGAAGCAGGCGGCGCACGGCGATTTCGCGGCCAATGCGGCGATGGCGTTCGCGAAGCAGCACGCCGCTGCAACGGGGGCCAAGAAGCCCGACCCGCGCGCGCTGGCACAGGCGATCGTCGAGCGCATCGAGGACCGGGAAGGGCTGCTCGCCGCCAAACCGGAGATCGCCGGGCCGGGATTCCTCAACATCCGCCTCGCGCCGGACGTCTGGCACAAGGCCTTGCGGGCCGTCTGGGACCAGCGGGAGCGCTTCGGGCGCAGCGATGCCGGCCTCGGCCTGCGCACGATGGTGGAGTTCGTCAGCGCGAACCCCACCGGTCCGATGCACGTCGGCCACGGACGCGGCGCGGTCATCGGCGACGTGGCGGCGAACCTGCTCGAATGGGCTGGCTACCAGGTCTTCCGCGAGTTCTACATCAACGACGCCGGCGGGCAGGTCTGGCGGCTCGCACACGCAGTGCTGGCGCGCGCCACCGAGCTGCGCGCCGACGTGCCGCGTGTGCCGCTCGATCCGGAGGACTATCAAGGCGAATACGTCAAGGACGTGGCGCGCGCGTGGCTGGATGCCGGTGGAGACCCTTCGCGGCCGTTCTCGGAGATCCGCGAGCCTCTGCGGAAGTTCGCGACCACCTGGATCCTGAAGAACCTGATCGAGGAGGATCTGCGGCTCTTCGGGATCCGCTTCGACAGCTTCTTCAGCGAAAAGCTCCTCCACGACCAGGACCGGCTCTCAGCGGCCATCCGCCTGCTCGAGGAAAAGGGCATGACGGCGATGGAGGTGCTGCCGCCGCCGAAGGGCGTCGACATCGACGAGGAGGAGTACGTTCCGCAGCCGCTCAAGGTGGTGAAGACGACCCGCTTCGGGGACGATCGCGATCGCCCCCTCTTGAAGACGAACGGCGAGCCCACCTACTTCGCGGCCGACGTGGCGTATCACTTCGACAAGCTCTCCCGCGGTTACCGGCGCCTGATCGACGTCTGGGGCGCGGATCACGGCGGGTACGTCTCGCGGATGAAGGCCGTGGTGGCCGCGATGGGCGGCGAGCTGGAGGTGATCCTCTTCCAGCTCGTCAATCTGATGAAGGACGGCCAGCCCTACCGGATGAGCAAGCGCGCGGCGAACTTCGTCACCTTGCGGGAGCTGCTCGAGACGGCCGGCTCCGACGCGACCCGCGTGTTCTTCCTCCTGCGCCGCTCGGACATGGCGCTGGACTTCGACCTGGGACTCGCGCAGAAGCGCGACAACACCAATCCCGTCTTCTACGTCCAGTACGGCCATGCCCGCTGCGCGGCGATCCTGCGCCGGGCGCGCGAGGAGAAGGGCGTCGAACCGCGCTGGGATCCCGAGGCGATGGGCGCGCTGCAGCTCCCGGAAGAGATCGACCTGATCAAGCGCATGCTGCAGTTTCCCGAGCTGATCGCGCACGCCGCCGCGGCGCTCGAGCCGCACAAGGTGGTCTTCTATCTCCAGGAAACCATCGCGCAGTTCCACGGCTATTACACGAAGTACAAGAAGACCGAGCGGGTGATCTCGGGGGACGAGCGCAAGACCGCCGCGCGGCTGTATCTCATCTGGGCGGTGAAACAGACGCTGGCCAATGCCCTGACGGTGCTCGGCGTATCCGCGCCGGAGCGCATGGACGCTCCGGCGGCGGAGGAAGACTGAAGAAGTGGCGGCGACCGGCTCCCCTCTGGTACACCCGCGCGAGGTGCAGAGGCTGCGCGAGAAGATCGAGGATTCCGTCGACGGACGGCGGGCGATCGCGCTGGCGGTCTGCGTGTTGCTCCTGCTCGGGACCGTCTTCTCGCTGGGCGTGATGATCGGACGCAAGGCCGCGTCGATGCACGGGCCGCCCGATCTCGCCGATGACCTCGCGGCGCTCGACGCCCGGGCACTCCACGCCGACATTCGGACGAAAGCGCCTGCTCCCGCTCCGGAGACCGCGGCGACGCCCGCGGGGGGCGCAGCAGCCGATCGACCCCAAGGCGCACAGAAGCCTGAATCCGTCCGCACCGTGGTGGCCTCCACTCCGCGCGCCGCGACCGTGGTTCCACCGCCGCCGCGTGCTCTTCAGATACCTCCCGCTGTCATGGCCGCGCTTACGCCGCCGCCGCGCGACGTTGGCGAGTACACCGTGCAGGTGGGGGCTTCGCGGGAGCGCGGCGAGGCCGCTCGTCTGGAAGGGAAGGCGCGCGGCGCCGGGCTCAAGCCGTACGTCGTCGAAGCGAACCTCGGGCCCAAGGGCACCTGGTACCGGGTGCGCGTCGGCGCCTTTCAGGACAAGGACTCCGCCAACCGATTCCGCAAGGACGTCGAGCGCGAGCTGCGCACGGCCGCAGTCGTGATGCCGACCCACTGACATGCCCTCGATCAAGCCCGTCCGCATCGAAAAGCCTTGGGGATACGAGCTCATCTGGGCGCGGACCGATCGCTACGTGGGGAAGATCCTTCACATCGGCAAGGGGCATTCCCTGAGCTTGCAGTACCACCAGCGCAAGGACGAGACGCTGCACGTGCTCACCGGCACCGTCCGGCTCCAGACCGGCGAAGAAGACGCGGCGCTCGAAGAACGCGTGCTCGGGCCTGGCGAGTCGTTCCACGTCACGCCGCTCTTGCGGCACCGGATGATCGCGCAGACCGACTGCGACGTGCTCGAAGCGTCGACGCCGGAGCTGGACGACATCGTCCGCCTCGAGGACCGGTATGGAAGGGCGAAGTGATGCGCTCGATCGTGTTGGGCGGGGCCGGCTTCATCGGCAGCCATCTCGTCGATCGGCTGCTCGAGCGCGGTGACGAGGTGGTGTCGGTCGACAACCTGCTCACTGGACGCCGCGACAACGCCGAGCGCCACCGCGCCAACCCGCGATACGGTTTCGTGGAGCACGACATCTGCCGGCCGATCCCCCTGCAGGGGGAGGCGGCCGCCGTGTTCAACCTGGCCTCGCCGGCATCCCCGGTCGACTACGAGAAGCTGCCGCTAGAGACGTTGGACGTCGGCTCGCTCGGCACGCGCAACGCGCTCGATCTCGCGCGCCGCCTGGGCGCGACGTTCGTGCACGCCAGCACTTCGGAGGTCTACGGCGATCCGCTCGAGCACCCGCAGCGCGAGGACTACTTCGGAAACGTCAATCCCATCGGACCGCGCGCCTGCTATGACGAAGCGAAGCGCTTCGCCGAGGCCCTCACCACCTCGTACGCGCGGGTGCATGGGCTGCCGGTGCGGCTGGCCCGGATCTTCAACACCTATGGCCCGCGCATGCGCGCCGACGACGGACGGGTGGTCCCGACCTTCGTCGCCCAGGCGCTGCGCGGCGAGGACTTCACCGTCTTTGGCGACGGCACGCAGACCCGCAGCTTCTGCTACGTCGACGATCTGGTCGCGGGGCTCCTCGCCCTGCTCGCGAAAGGCGACTCGCAGCCGGTGAACCTGGGCAATCCTCACGAGATGACGCTGATCGAGCTCGCCGAGACCACCCGGAAGGTGGTGGGCGGCGGCGGCCGCGTCCGATCCGTGCGCCCCCTGCCGGAGAACGACCCGAAGCAGCGCCGGCCCGACATCACGCGCGCGCGCACGCTGCTCGGATGGGAGCCGAAGATCGAGCTGGAAGAAGGGCTGAAGCCCACGGTGGCGTTCTTCCGCCGGGAGCTCGGCCCATAGACGGCTCCGGCGCGTTGTGCGTCGCGGCATCGCATGTTATCCCCCGCCTCCCAGAAAGGGACGATGCCTGAGCAGAACCAGCAGCTGCGCAACTTCTCCATCATCGCGCACATCGACCACGGCAAATCGACGCTGTCCGACCGGCTGCTGGAGAAGACCGGCACGGTGAGCGAGCGCGAGGCGCACGACCAGTTCCTCGACAACATGGAGCTGGAGCGGGAGCGTGGGATCACCATCAAGGCCCAATCGGTGCGCATGAACTGGCGCAGCAAGCGCGACGGCAAGGAGTACGTGCTCAACCTGATCGACACTCCGGGCCACGTCGACTTCGCCTACGAGGTCTCGCGAAGCCTCTCCGCTTGCGAGGGAGCGGTGCTGGTGGTCGACGCTTCACAGGGCGTCGAGGCGCAGACCCTCGCCAACGTCTACCTCGCCCTCGAGCACGACCTGGCGGTCGTGCCGGTGATCAACAAGATCGATCTCCCCAGCGCGGACGTGGAGGGAACGCGCCGCGAGATCGAGGAGGTGATCGGTCTCGACGCGAGCAAGGCCGTGCCGACCAGCGCGAAGGAGGGCACCGGGATCGAGGAGCTGCTCGAGGAGATCGTCCACACCGTGCCGCCCCCGAATGGCGATCCGGCGGCGCCGCTCAAGGCGCTGATCTTCGACAGCTGGTACGACTCCTACCGCGGCGTGATCATGCTGGTCCGCATCTTCGAGGGCACGGTGCGCCCGCGGCAGAAGATCATGTTCATGTCCAACCGCCGGGAGTACGAGGTGAGCGAAGTGGGCGTATTCGCTCCCAAGGCGCGGGAAAAGAGCGAGCTGATCGCCGGCGAAGTGGGATTCGTCGTGGCGAACGTGAAGGTCATCCAGGACGCCAAGGTGGGCGACACCCTGACCGAGCCCCAGCGCCCGACGGACAAGCCGTTCCCGGGCTTCAAGGAGATCAAGCCGATGGTGTTCTCGGGGATTTTCCCCGTCGATTCGGCGGATTACGAGAACACCCGCGACGCGCTCGAGAAGCTGCGGCTGAACGACTCGGCCTTCACCTACGAGCCGGAAACTTCCCAGGCCCTCGGCTTCGGGTTCCGCTGTGGATACCTGGGCTTGCTGCACATGGAGATCGTGCAGGAGCGGCTGGAGCGCGAATACAACCTGAATCTGATCACCACCGCGCCGTCCGTGGTTTACAAGGTGGTGAAGAAGGACGGAAGCGACCTGTCGGTGGACAATCCGGCGAAGCTGCCGGGGGAAGGCGAGATCGAGAAGTTGATGGAACCGATGCTGCTCGCGCACATCTACGTGCCCAACGAGTACGTCGGGTCCGTGCTCCAGCTCTGCCAGGACCGCCGGGGCCTGCAGAAGGACATCAAGTACATCGGCACCAAGCGCGTGCAGATCACCTACGAGATTCCCCTCGCCGAGGTGGTGTTCGACTTCTTCGACAAGCTGAAGAGCATCTCGCGGGGGTACGCCTCGCTCGACTACGAACCGCTCGGCTACCAGGAAGCCGACCTGGTGAAGCTCGACATCTTGATCAATGGCGAGCCGGTGGATGCGCTCTCGACCATCGTGCACCGCGAGCGCTCCTACCAGCGCGGGCGCGCCATCTGCGAGAAGCTGAAGGAAGAGATCCCCAGGCAGATGTACGAGGTGGCCATCCAGGCCGCCATCGGCTCGCGCGTGATCGCCCGCGAGACGCAGAAGGCGCTGCGCAAGAACGTGCTCGCCAAGTGCTACGGCGGCGACATCTCCCGCAAGCGCAAGCTCCTCGAGAAGCAGAAGGAAGGCAAGAAGCGGATGAAGTCGGTAGGCCAGATCGAGATCCCGCAGGAAGCGTTCCTCGCGGTGCTCCGGGTGGAGGAATGACGGCGGCGGCGGAGACGCGCAGCGCGGCGCAGGCGAAGCGGGAAGCGGAGCTGGTCTCGGCAGCCGACCGCGGCTCGCGCTCGTTCTATGGGGCCGCCGGCTACGGCAAGCTCGCCGGCATTCTCGGCGGGACGGTGGCGATCGCGCTGGTCGCCCAGCACCTGCTCCGGCGGCAAGAATTCCTCCTCGGTTCGCTCTGCGTGTTCCTGGCGATCTTCCTGCTCTCGACCATCGGTTCGGCGACCCCATGGGGAGTGCGCAACCGGGCGCGCAACGAGGCGAGGTCGCTGCGCCGCAGCGCGAGCCGGTTGCTGCGCCGCAACCGCGGCAAGATCCCGGACGGCGCGGCGGCCGAGGTGGAGCAGGCGATCCTGGCCGTCGAAGAGGCCCTCGGCAAGCGCGAGGGCATGCCCGCGGTGCAAGCGCGCCACGGGCTCGACGCAGCGCTCGACAAGCACCTCGCCTTCGCGCGCAAGGGCGCGGTGCGCGAGTACACCGAATCCATCGGCGGGGCCATCCTGGTCGCGCTGCTCCTGCGCGCGTTCGTGTTCGAGCCGTTCCACATCCCCTCCGGCTCGATGATCCCGACGTTGCTGGTCGGGGATTTCATCTTCGTGAACAAGATGAGCTACGGGCTGCGCATCCCCTTCACCGACCCGGGCCGGGTACACAAGCTCTGGGAGCGGCCGCCGAAGCGCGGCGACGTGGTCGTCTTCATCAATCCGCAGCATCCCGACGTCGATTACGTGAAACGCGTGGTCGGGCTCCCGGGCGACCGCATCGACATCCGCGAGAACGTCCTCTACGTGAACGGCGTCGAGCAGAAGCGGGTCGAGGTCGGCGACTACACCTACAAGGACCACTCCGAGTACACAGACTCCGACATCGACGTGGTCGCCCGCATGTACATCGAGAACCTGGACGGCCACCAGCACCCGATCCTCGTCCGCAAGGACCCGGTCTTCCAGCGCGCCGGCTCGTTCGTGGTGGAGGAGGGCCGCGTCTTCATGATGGGCGACAACCGCGACAACTCCGCCGACAGCCGCGTGGAAGGTGGAATCGGTCAGATCCCCTTCAGCTACATCAAGGGCCGCGCCAGCGTGATCTGGATCTCCTTCGGGGGAAAGGTGGGCATCCGATTCGAGCGGATGTTCCGCGGGGTGAATTAGCCGAATACGGCCATCGTTTTTGCTACGGCGCCCGGACGAATTCTGGGAGCCGTTCTCCCCCTGTGTAAACTGGCCGGGTGCACCGCCGCAGCGATCTCGGGATCACCTTCATCACCGTGCTGCTGTTCGCGGCCGCGCTCGCCGCCGTGCTCGTTGGCGTGACGTACGGCGAGGCCTACTGGGAGAACCTCGAGGTCAAACGCGTCCTCAAGGAAGCGGCGAACCTGTCCTACCGGGAGTCCGACGATCGCCGCATCCGCGAGTACGTGTTCAAGGAGCTGCATCACCTCTTCGACCAGAAGGTCGAGGATCACGGGCGCGTGATCACCGAGATGAAGATCGACGTCGACGACGGCGATCTGCGCATCGAGCGCACGCAGGTCCCCGCATTCGTGCACATCTGGCTGACCTACTCGCGCGACGTGCAGGTCCCGCTGCTGCACCAGCAACGCCGCGTCACCTTCAACGAGTACGCCGAGCAGGACCTCTCGCCCGTGAAATGGTGAGTCACACCACGCTCAGGTGAGTGGCCAGCTTGTGCAGGCTGACGGCGTCTTCGTGCAGCAGCGCACAGGAGAGGTCGGCGCCCAGTGCCGCCGCGCGCGCCTCGGGTAGCTGGGCGACGAGAAGACCGTCGGCGGCGTCGTACAGCTCGATCGGACCGCGCTGCAGCAGCAGCACTCCGCGACGGAGCAGTCCCGGCGCGGGCGCATCGCCGGCGCCGTCGATCGACCATCGCTTGCGCCCGTCGAGGCGCATCGCCGCGCCGCCCGGCCCCACCGCGATCAGCGCTCCATCCTCGTCCGAGAGAAGGTGCCGCGCCCACGCCAACTCGAAGCGGCTGCGGCGCTCGCCGCCTCGCAGCGAGAACGTCGAGATGGCGCCCCCTGCCAGGACCGCCACCGCGCCGCCGTGCACGGCCGCGTCGTTGGCGTCCGGCGGGACTTCCCTTTCCCAGTCCGTCTGGCCCGTCTGCAGGTCGAGGCAGGATATCGTCTCGCTCGAGACCGCCAGCACTCGCGCTCCGCATGCGAGCAAGGCCCTGGCGCGAAGCCGGCGCTTCCAGAGGATGCGCCCATCTGCCGCGTCGAGCCCGGCCAGCGATCCGGAGGAGAGCGCGACCACGATCATGCCGGCCAGGGGAAGCACGTGGTGCGGCGCGCCCCCGGGCAGCTTGGCGCGGAACTCGAGCGCACCCGAGTCGCCGACCAGCGCGAGCCCTTCGCCCGGCAAGTCACGCAGCACGCCTGCGGAGAGCGGCCATAGCCGTGCGGGCTGCTTTGCCCCGCGCAGGCGGCGCTTCCAGCGGACCTCGCCGTTGAGCGCATCGAGCCGCACCAGGGCGTCTCCCTGCTCTGCGTAGAAGAGCTCCGAGCCGCGGCTCACCGCTCCGGGCGCCGCGCGCACGCGCCAGATCTCTTCGCCGCTGAGCAGGTCCAGGGCGGCGAGGCGCTCGCTGGATTCGACTACCAGCCGGCCCTGCTCGAGGGGAACGGCACGCAAGGCGCCGGCAGCCGGCTTGCGCCAGATCTCGCGATAGACGAGGCGGCGGATCCGCCCATGCGCGAGGGACGCACGCTTCTCGCGCGCCTCCTGGGGCGGCGGAGCGGCGACCACGGCCGGCGCGCGGCGCAGATCCCCGCTCTCCAGATCGGTGCAGTGCGTGAGCAGCGCGCGCGCCCGCTCGCGCAAGTCCGCCGCCAGCTCGTCGCTGCCGTGGCGCAGGGTCTCGTCGGCATACAACTCGGCTGCGCCCGCCGCGATCTTCGCCAGCCGCAACGGCGGAAGCTTCAGCGGCCTCTTCCAACCCTGCGCGCGCGCCTCGTCCGCGGTCAGGTCCCAGCGCAGCTCGTGTGTGCCGAAGGGCAGGACGAAGGCCGGCTCGCCGCTCTCCCATGCCTCGATGAGCCGCCCGGCGTCCGCCAGCAGATTTCGCAGGAAAAGAAATACCGGCCCTTCCCAGGTGAGGCCGGGCGCGCCGCTGCGCAGCAGCGTGACGGAGCCTCGTCCGACGTGCGCCGCGAGCGGCGCGAACGCGACCTCCCCCGCGCCCCGCAGGCGCGCCATCGTCTCCGGCGGGAGCTGGATCGACAGCTTCTCCGGCTTGCGATGCACGTGGCTGAGCAAGGTCTGCGGTTCCGAATCGCGCGGCGGCCGCGATCGGGGCGGCCGGTGCCTGCCGCGCGCGAGCTCGGCGCATTCCGCTCCCAGCCGCCGGGCGAGCCGCGCTCCGGAGAGCGCCGGGCTGATGGCGAGCAGATCGAGCAGCAAGCCGCGCGCCGCGTGCAGTGTCGCTGCCCTCATCTTCTGGCCGTCGACCAGCAAGCCGGAAGCGAGCACCCGGGCCGGCGGGGCTAGCGTCACCAGCGTGAGCAGCAGATCGTGCCCGCGCGCTTCCAGCACGAGCTCCGTCGGTCCCGGACCGATGGTGGCCTGGGCCGCCGGCTGGCCCTCGCCGATGCGGATCAGCGCCTGCGCTAGCTCGTCGACGGCCTGCAGCACGCGCGCTTCGCCCACGCCGGCGGCGATGTCGACTCCGTCGACCTCGATGCCCAGCACGTCGAAGATGTCCGAGCCCGTGAAACCCTTCGCGCGAGCGCCACGGAGCGCGCGGAGCTCGCCCACATACGCGGGGTTCAGGCGCCAGGATCGCCCGGGTCTGATGCGGATCACGGGATTGAGGCTAAGTTCGTTGACACCACCAAGGCAACTCAATAGTCTGACTGGAATTTTCGGAGCGGCGGAAGGGTAGCCTCGACCTGGTCCCGACCGCACTCCCGCGGAGTGCCACATGACGTTCACCGAGGCGGCCGTGGAGGTCCTGCGGCGCGCCGGCAAGCCTCTCCACTACAAGGAAATCGCCGAGGCCGCCCTGCGGGAGAACCTTCTCTCGCACGTGGGACAGGATCCGGAGATCACCATGGGCCAGCGCCTCGCCGCGATGGCCAAGCGCGAGGACGACCGCAAGGTCGTCGCGGTGACGCCGGAGGGCACCTTCGCGCTGATCGAATGGGCCGTCCCGCAGGATCTCCAGGTACAAGCCGTGGCGCCGCCCATGCAGCCGGCGGAGACCGGCGAGCCGCTCTACCGGCCGCGCGAGCGCGAGCCCCGCGCGATCCACGCCCAGGCCCGGCGCAGGCTTGCGGAGCTGCAGGCCGAGCACGAGGAAGGCTACGAAGAGGTGGAGGCGGAGCGGCGCCGCCAGGACCAGGGCCGCAAGGGACAGCGGCGCTTTCCTCCGCCGGCCGAGGTGGTCTTCGAGGCGCTCGCGCAGCGCCAGACCGGCGCGGTGCTGGCGGAGCTCGCGGCGGATCTGCTCCGCCGGCAGCTTCTCTCCGAGGCGCTGGTGCGCGACCTCCCGTCCCTCGTCGCCGCGCTTCTCGAGGACAACCGGCGGCGCACAGAGGCCGGGCGCAAGCCGGTCTTCATCGTCGACGGAGACCGGGTGACGCTGGTGGAGTTCCCTCCCCCCACCGCGCTCCTGGAAGAGGCGCGCGCACCGCACGGGGGTGCCCGGCCGCTCAGCGGCAACCAGCTGGGCACGGAGGTGCGGCGGGCGGTGATCCGCGCGCTGCGCCGCCGGGTGTCGGAGCTGGATACGAGCGCCTTCGAGAACCTGTGCGCGGCGCTCCTCGACAGGATGGGGATGCGCGACGTGCGGGTGGCGAAGCGCAGCAAGGAGGGCCCGCTGTACCTGGCGCGGCAGCGGCGCGGCGTATCCGATCTGCGCGCGGCGGTGAAGTTGGTGCGCGGAGGCAGGGAGATCGGGCGCGCGGACGTTCAGGAGCTGCGCAAGGACCTGGCCCACTACTCGGCGCAGATGGGCCTCGTGCTCTCTCCCGGGGAAGCGGGCCGCGACGCGCGCAGCGAGGCCAGTGCCGCCGGGCAGGCCCCGGTGGCGCTGTACACGGGCGAGGCGTTGCCGGAGGAGATGATCGCCTGCCGCGTCGGCGTCACCGTGCAGACGGTCGAGGTGCCCGATCTGGACGAGGCATTCTTCGCCGGCCTGCTCCGGCACCGCGAGGACCGCGGCGAAACCCGCGATCGCCGCCGCGAGCGGGAAGAGCGGCCGGCCGCGCCGCAGGAGGAGGCGGTGGCTCCGCCACCGCTCGTGACCGAGTCCGCCGCCTCCGGCACCGCTGGCGGCATTGCCGAGCCCGAGGCGGTGGCCCAGGAGGAGGTCCCTCCGGAGGATCAACCCGGCGCGGAAGTCCCGCCGCCAGGAGCCGAGGGCGAGGAACCGCGCGAAGCGCGCCGCCGCCGCGGTCGAGAAGAGCGGCCTCGCGCCACCAGCCCGGCCGAACAGGCGTGGGGACAACCCGCGGGGACGATGCGATTTGCACCGCCTCCCGGTCCGACTGTGGTGTCCCCGACCACAACCGGACAGGAGGAGTCGCCGGGCGCGGAGCCGGCCGCAAGCACCGAGGAGCCCGCCCAGGCACCGCAGACGCCCAAGACGGACCCTTTTTGACCGCGAGGGCGCCCGCCCTTAGCATCGGACCCAGGACAGCGCCCGATGCATCCTGCGAAAAGCCTGGCAGCGCTCGCGATCGCCGCAACGGCGTGCAAGCCGTCGGCCTCCAACCGCGGGCTGGTGGTCGGCACCATCAGCGTGAGCGAGACGGGACTGGCGGGAAAGCCGGAGATCGGCGAGTCCTCCGAAGCCTTGCGCGAGCAGGTGCGCGCCGCCCTCGAGGCGAGCGGCCGGTTCGCGGTGCGGGAGGGGGGGCCGCTGCGCATCCAGCTGGACATCGATCGGGCGCAGAGGGCGCTGGCTCCGTCCGGCGTGCCCGACCCGGCCAAGCCGTTCCTCGAGCACGAAGTGGCGGACGTCGCGGTCACCTTGGAGATGACCTCCACCGGCGCGCAAGGCGACGTCGAGCGGCTCGTGGCCGAGGGAGCGGCTCGCAGGCCCACCAACGCCGACGACAGCCTCGATCCCGCCGCCCGGCACGCCGCGTTCAGCGCGGCGCTGGAAGTCGCGCTGCGGGACGCGGTCGCCGCGCTCGACGCGCAGATCGACGCCCGGGGAAAGACGGACGAGGCGCTGCTCAAGGACCTCACCGCGGCCGATGCGCGGGTCCGCGATTACGCCATCCGCGTGCTCGCCGATCGGCGCAGCCCCGCGGCGGTGCCGCAGCTCATCGCCCGCCTGCAGGATCCGAATGCCGAAGTGGCGCGCCGGGCGACGGGAGCGCTGATCGCCATCGGCGATCGCCGGGCCGTGGGCCCCCTGATCGAGATGACCCGCCACCGGCATCCTGACGACGTGGGGCCCATCCTCTACGCCATCGCCAGCCTGGGCGGCGCCGAGGCGGAGGCATTCTTGTTCACGCTCGAGAGTGGCGCGCCTGACGAGGAGACGCGTCGCGCGG
>WNFT01008441.1_pt1 | contig 13795 bp, 15 predicted proteins | sample 5400191 | NCBI WGS metagenome assembly WNFT01 (sample SAMN13153359, study PRJNA577476) | soil metagenome | isolation source: 80 cm saprolite under Madrone tree | place: USA:California | collected 2016-06-14
CTCGTCGAGATCGTGGGTCACGAATATGACCGTCTTCTTCAGCCGCCGCGAAAGCGCGAACAATTCCGTTTGCATGCGCACGCGCAATTGCGCATCCAGTGCCGCGAACGGCTCGTCCAGAAGCAGCGTCTCCGGATCGTAAGCCAGCAATCGCGCCAGCGCCGTGCGTTTGCGCATGCCGCCGGACAATCGCGCCGGATAAACGCTCTCGAAATTCTTCAATCCGACAAGCTCGATCAGCTCGGCCACGCGCTGCTTGCGTTCGGACCGCGGCACATCGCGTATCTCCAACGGCACCGCGATGTTGTTGGCGACGTCGCGCCACGGCAGAAGGTGGTCGCTCTGCGTCATGTAGCCGGTGCGGCCGTTGATGCGGGCGATCGGTTCGCCGCGATAGAACACCGAACCCTGCGTCGGCTTGAGCAGGCCGGCGACGAGATTGAGCATCGTCGTCTTGCCGCATCCCGAGGGCCCGACGATGGTGACGATCTCGCCTTCCTGGATGCGCACGGAGATGTCCCTGGTCGCTATGAGCTCGCCGCCCTTGTGCGGAAAGGCTTTGCCGACATGATCGAAAGCGACGATGTCGGACGGGTCCATTCGCCTATTCCGTGATGACGCGGATGGGTTTGCCCGCGAGCCAGGCTTCGACGTCTTCCAGCGCTTCGGGAAAATAGATTTCGTAGGTCTCGCGCGTGACATAGCCGAGATGCGGCGTCAAAACCGTATTGGGCGCGCGGCGGATGGGCGCATCCGGCGGCAGCGGCTCCCTGCTGTAAACGTCGATGCCCGCGCCGGCGATCTTTCCGCTGGTCAACGCCTCGATCAGCGCCGCCTCGTCGACGATCGCCGCTCGCGCCGTGTTGATCAGGATCGCAGAGGACTTCATCAAGGCGAGTTCTTCGCGGCCGACCATTCCGCGCGACCGTTCGCTCATCAGGAGGTGAATGCTCAGCACGTCGGCCATGCGGAAGAGGTCGGCCTTCTCCACGCGCACGCAGCCCGCATCCGCGGCGCGCTCCGCGGTGAGATTTTGACTCCACGCGATGACGTTCATGCCGAAGGCAAGACCGATGCGCGCAACCTGCGTGCCCAGCTTTCCGAGACCGAGGATGCCGAGAGTCTCGTCCTTGAGCGTGACCCCGATGGTTCTTTGCCATTTGCCTTCGCGCAGCGCCTTGTCTTCTTCGGGAATATGCCGCGCCACCGCTATGATCAGGCCCCAGGCCAGCTCGGCTGTCGTCGAGCTTCCCGAACCCGTGCCGCAAACGAGAACGCCGCGCTCGCGACAGGCGGCGAGATCGATGCCGAGATTGCGCATGCCGGCGGTCACAACCAGCTTCAGATAGGGCAGCTTCTCGATCAGGCTGCGGGGCAGCGGCGTGCGCTCACGCGTTACCACCAGCACGTCGAACGGCAGCAGCCGGCCGATCAGCGTCTCGCCCTCGACATGATCGTTGAACACGCTGAGCGAAACATGCGGCGGCAGGCGTCCCCAATCGGCGAGCTTGCGCGTCACGTCCTGGAAGTCGTCGAGAATGGCGACCGCGACTTGAGGCAATGTTCTCGCCGGCGCGTCGCTCATGGCGGAGAATTCTTGACCTCGCCGGGCAGCGAGCGCGGCCCGACGCCGCGATAGCGGAATCCGGCCGCGGGCGGCACCGGCCCCTTGATGCGCTCCCCTTGGCGCGATTGTTCGAAGGCGTGGGCGCAAATCCCGACGCTGCGCGAGAGGATGAAGACCCCGCGTCCCAGCTCGCACGGGAAGCCAAGCTCCAGCAGCGCGACCGCAATGATGCCATCGACGTTCATCGGCAGCGTCTTTGCCCTGCCGCGCGAGAGCTCCTTTTGCACCGCTTCGCCGGCATCGAGATAGCGCCCGCTCACGACACCCGCGCGCGCCGCGTCGCGTAGCAATTCCGTCAGCCGCACAGCACGCGGATCGACGGGGTGAAAGCGATGCCCGAAGCCGGGGATGAATTCGCCGCAGCGTTCGCGATAAGACGCGATCGCTTCCGCCGCCGCGTTATTCTCCTCGGTGCCGGTGACATGGCGCGCATCGACGTCCTGCAGCAATTCCATGCATTGCTGGCCGACGCCGCCATGCACGTCGCCGAGCGTGTTCACGCCGCTGGCGATGGCGCCGTTCAAGCCCACGCCGCAGGTCGCCGCCATGCGCGCGACCGCAATCGAGGGCGCTTGCGGTCCATGATCGACGGCCGACACCAGCACCGCGCCGAACAAATCGACCTCAGCCTTGCTCGGCAACTCACCGCGCAACACCAGCCAGATCATCGCCGGAAAGCTGATCCGTCCGATCAATTCCTCGATCGCGTAGCCGCGAATGCGGATCGACCCCGGTGCGATGTCGACAATGTCGGTCTCCCACCAGCCGGTAACGTCGTCGAGCGTCAGCTCGCCTTTGTCCTTGTTCTTTTTCATCAGCTGCTCTGCTCCAACATTTTCGCACCCGCGAGCGGATGGGTTTGTCTATCTAGCGCAAAGCTCGAGCGCTTAATTCTCAAACTTACCTCCCCCTTGTGGGGAGGTCGCCCTGCGTAGCGCTTTGCGCGAAGCAGGGCGGGTGGGGGGAGTTCCGCTACACTTTCAAATACGCCATCCCATCCATGATGATTCGGGCCGTCCGTCCGATGATGGCGGATTCGAGCACCGGCGGCTGGTTGCTCAAGGCATCGAGCTTGGCGCGCACTTCGAGGTGCCCGCCGGGATGGCCGATGCGCACGCTGTAGCTTTTGCCGCGCTCACTTCTCCCGCGATAGGCCTCTTGCGCAATGGTGCCCTCGATGCCGCAGGCTACCGAGGTGCCGATCGAACCCGTCCCCGGATGCGCCTTGGAAAACGCGCGCCGCGCCATCGAACGCGACAGGATGTCGTGATCCTCCTCGCCGACCACCACATTGTTCAACGCTTTATACGTCGTCGGCGGCGCCACGGCGAAGAGCAGCGGATTGACCCGCACTTTCATCTCTTCCTCGACGTCGTCGGTGACGAAACCGATATCGCGCGAAACGGCGGCGCGGATCGCTTCCAGCCGGTCGATCAGCGCGCGATCGGCCTGCAGCTCTTCCACCCCGGTCAGCGGATCGATGCCGACGTCTTCCACGCGCATGAAGATGCAAAGATTGGCCGCATCGATGACGCTGACGTCGATGCGGCCTAGTCCCGGCACATTGAATTTGTCCACCGCATTGCCGGTCGGAAGAATGCCTTGCTTCATCGCGCCGCCGCCGAAATCGCCGAAATCAAGATCGATGCGCGGGCCGGTTCCTGGCACGCCGCCGATGGCGAAGTCGCCTTTCAGCGCCGCGCCGCCGTTCAGCAACGGGACCGACGCGCGCAAGCGCCGTCCGGTGTTGACCTGATGGATGGCGACGTTCGCGATCTCGCCGTTCAGCGCCACATAGTTCTTGTGCACGGCATAGAGCGCCGCTCCCGCGGAAAGATTGCCGCAATTGCTGGTCCAATCGATGCGCGGCACCACGGTCCCGACCTGGCCGAAGAGATAATCGATGTCGCAATCCGCACGCGTCGGCTTGCCCATCAGCGCAACCTTGCTGGTGAGCTTGTCGGCGCCGCCGAGCCCGTCGATCTGGCGCACGTCCGGGCTGCCGAATATGTCGAGAATCTGGCGGTCGCGCTCCCGGCCTGCCGGCGGCAGGGCATCGCGCTCGATATAGACGCCTTTGCTGCTGCCGCCGCGAAGGATGGTGCATGCGATGCCGGTCATCGAATGTTGCCCTGTCCTTCGCCGTAGAAAATGCGAAAAATCGAGAATTTCCGGCCGCGGAAAGGCCCTAAAACCCTCACATTCCAATGTAATTCATTTGACCGAGGGTGGCCACTCGGGCCGTGGGGATAAAAACCGGGTCTCAGCCGTTATCTATGCGGAGGCATAGTCCCATGCGTACCACAAAGCCAAGCCTACGGTCCGCACGGACCGTGATCGCGGCAGCGCTCGCAACCTGCTTCATGGCCGGATTTGTCCACGGCGAAGCATTGCCGAACAGCTCGACATACGCCTCGCTGTCGGCGCCGCGCAGCGCAGCGCCGCTCCCGGCGTCGAGGTCGATCGTCTTGTTCTTCGATTGGCGGAGCGCCGAGTTGACGCCCGATGCCAGAGCGATCGTGGGTGATGCCGTCGCAGCCGCTGACCGCGACCGCTCCACGCGAATCGAATTGACCGCGTTTTCCGCGCCGGACGAGTCGATGCGCGACCCGCTGCTCGCGTCGCGTCGTGCCGCGTCGGTGAAAGCCGAGATCGCGCGCCTCGGATTCAAGGGCGACGTCGTCGCCGCGGGCGGTCAAGCGCCGAAGCTGTTGTCGGCGAGCCTCGGTCCCGACGACACCCTCAGCCGCCGCGTCGTCATCCACCTCACCGGTTAGCATTGCACTGAATGTCATGGCCCGGTCCGAAGGAACCGGGCCACCCAGAAGCCGCGCGTCCGCGCGGGCAAAAAAAGTTTTCCATTCACACACCGCACGCAATCCCTAAGTCCCACCTCCCCCAACACGGGGAGGTCGGCGCGCGCAGCGCGCCGGGTGGGGGGATTCTCAACCACAAATGCCGATTGCGAAATGACGCATCAGCCCTAAAGTGATCGCCGAAAAATCAGGCGCTCACGATGACCACTCCCAAACGCTATCGCGAATTCACCAGCGACGAACTGACGCCCGAGCAGAAAGCGGTGTTCGACGCCATCGCCTCGACCCGCGGCGGCACCGTGCCCACGCCCTTTCACGTTCTCGCCGAAAGCCCGCAACTCGCGTCATCTGCCGCTATCGCACCGGATTGTCGCCGCGTTTGTCCGAGCTCGCGGTGCTGATCACCGCCGCGCATTGGGGCGTGGAATATGAATTCGCCGTGCACACGCCCGAAGCGCTGAAGGCGGGCATTTCACAGACCACACTAGACGCGTTGCGCACGGAAAAAACGCCTTCGTTCGAGGACGACGATTCGAAACTGATCTACCAATTCGCGACCATATTTTTCGCCAAGCACGACATTCCCGACGCTCTGTTTCAGGAGGCAGTCGCGCGCTTCGGCCGGCGCCGCGTCGTCGAACTAGCAGGCGTGCTCGGTTATTACTCCGGCCTTGCCATGCTCTTGCGCATCTTCCGCGTCGCCGCACCCGAGCCGAAAAAGTAGGGTAGTAACGCTGGTTCAACGCATCGGGTTTGGGATATGAACGATCCGGCGCTCCTAGTTGCGGCGCAAGCGGGTCCGATGGCGAAGCGCTGGCCGTACAAGAAGAAGCGGCGCAGGAGTGGACGCATGTCAGCTCTAAGGATTGCCCGGGCCGCCTTGCTGATGAGCGGAATCGTCTATCTGACCGCACTGGCTTTGGGTGCCTTGAAGATCGGTAATCCCTTGCTGCTCCTCGCCATCGCGGCTTACTCAACCATTGGTCTCGGCGCGAGTGCAGTCGTCTGCGTCGTGCTTATGATTCTCCACTTCTTCCGGACGCACCGCGCCCGTTAAAAGTCAAATTCAGCCACAGCAGGAAATAGCCGCCTCCTCGACCCCAAACCGCAATACTGCTATCAAATGCACCAGTTTAGGATCCAGGGAGGGACCCCATGCGCATTCGCTCTTGTCTCATGTCGCTTACGGCCGTGCTCGCCGTTTCCTTCGCCGTCGACGCCTCCGCCATGCAGGCGACGCGCACCATCAAGATCATCAGCACCGAAGGCGCCCGCGCCATGGTCGATGCCTGCACCGAATGGGCGACCCAGAACAAAACCTCAGTCGCGATGGCGGTGCTCGATTGGGGCGGCAATCTGATCGAATCGCACGCCATGGAAGGCTCGGCCGCGAACGCGATCGACACCGCCCTCTTGAAGGCAAAGTCGGCGCTGCGCTGGCGCCGCGCCACGTCCGAGACCAACAAGATGGTCCGCACCGGCCAGAATCTGGCGCCGGCCTTCATGGGCGACTTCCCGCAGAACGGCGCGTTGCCGATCATGCTCGACGGTCAGGTCATCGGCTCGATGGGCGTTTCCAGCGGCGACGGCGAGAAGTGCGCGCAATACGCCTTCGACAAGGTGCTCGGCAAACAGCCGACCGCCAGCCGGTAACTGCTGTCTAGGTCCCCACGCTGAGCGGCGCGCGCAATTTGCGCAGCGCCGCCAGCGCGCTCAACGCGGTAATCCGCCCCGTCTTGGGATTCTCGCTCGGGATGTTCTGGATCGACATCTCGAAGCTCGCCGAATCTGATTCGACCACGACGCGATGAACGTTCCGCGTCAGCGCGGGGTCCGCCCAGATTTCGATGGTGGTGCGGTCGGGACCGATGCCGGCGAGCGATAAAGCCGCCACCACATTCACGTTCTCCGGAAATCCGCGTGCCGCCTCCCGCGCGCTGCCCTGAAAAATGCGCACCGGCTCGGTGATATTCGCGATGTCGATGTCGCGCTTCGCCAGATACGGCGCGCCGAGCAGGCCCTTGACCGGCTTCCGCGTGATCATGCTGACCGAGTGGATGTGTCCTTCCGCGGCCGCCGTCACCGCATCCAGCCCGATCAGCGCGCCCGTCGGGACGATGATCTGGCCGCCATGCTCTTGCGCCAGTGGGATCAGCTCGGGGCGTTCCAGCAATTGGCCGGCGCTGAGCGCCATGAATATCTTGCCCGCCGACAGCACCGGCACGGCGATCTCGGCAAACGCCATTGCGGGCGCGCACTCGACGACGAGGTCGGCATCTTTCGCCAATTCCTCGACGGAGCGGATCGGAACGCCACAGCCGATCTCATCCAGAAACACTTGCGCCCTGACGCCGTCGCGCACGGCGATTCCGGCAAGCTCGACGTGCGGCACCGCACCCTGATGCAGCTTCCGTGCGATCGCTCTGCCGATGGCGCCGAGACCGGCGATGCCCACCCTGAGCGGCTTCATCTCAGGTCGACTCCAGCGGTTTCTTTTTCGCCGGCGGCGGAAACGCACGATCGAGCTCGGCAAGATCCTGCGCGCTCAGCTTCAGACTCAACGCCGCATGATTTTCGCGCAGATGCGCCTCTCGTCCCGCCTTGGGGATGGCGAAGACGCCCTCTTGCCTGATCGTCCAGGCGAGCGCGATTTGTGCCGGCGTGGCGCCGTGCCGATCCGCGACCAGACGAAGTTCGTGCGTGCACAGGAGACTTCCCGCCTGATCCAGCGGCGAATACGCCATGATCGGAATGTGGCGCTTCCTGCTCCACGGAATGAGCGCATATTCGATGCCGCGCCGCTTCAAATTGTACATCACCTGATTGGTCGCGACGCCGTCGCCGCCTGCGAGCGAGAGCAGCTCCTCCATGTCGGCGACGTCGAAATTGCTCACGCCCCAGCGGCGGATTTTTCCGGCGCGCATCAGCGCCGTGAATCCCTCCAGCGTCTCCTGCAGCGGAACCGATTGGCGCCAATGCAATAGATATAGTTCCATCCGGTCGGTGTTCAGCCGCTTCAGGCTCTGCTCGCAGGCGGCGATCATGCCGCGCCGCGTCGCGTTCTGCGGCAGCACCTTGCTGACGACGAAGGCCTCGTCGCGCCGCCCGGCGATAGCGGCGCCGACCACGCGCTCGGCGCCGCCATCGGCATACATCTCGGCGGTGTCGATCAGAGTCATCCCGAGATCGAGCCCGAGCTGGAGTGCCGCGACCTCTTCCTTTCGCTTGCGCGAATCCTGACCCATCATCCAGGTGCCGAGCCCGAGCACCGGCACCGTGTCGCCCGCGGGCAACTTGGTCGAGCGAACAGGCGTCACGTCATTTTCCTTGAATATCCCGGCCATGCTACGAAACCTTTGCTGCAATGCGTGCTTCCGCTTCGCGTTTTAACACGGCGCGGTCGACCTTGTTGGTCGAGGACAGCGGCACCTTCTCGACGAACCAGACATGGCGCGGATGCTGATAGGCCGGCGCGTGTTTCAGCGCGTAGTGCTTGACCGCATCCTCGCTCAGGCGTTTTCCGTCCTTCACGATCACGAAGGCGACCGGCTTCTGGCCTTTGATCTCGTCGTCGATGGGCACGACGTAAGCCTGGGCGATATCGGGATGGCGTTCCAGCATCCGCTCGACGTCGCTCGGGTAAATATTCTCGCCCCCCGAGACGAACATGTCGTCGATGCGGCCGACAAAAAAATAGAAGCCGTTCTCGTCGCGGCGGAAGACATCGCCGGTGTCATAAAATCCGTCCGCCGTGATCGGCGACGGCAGGTCGGGGCGGTTGTGATAGCCGTTCATGATCGACGGCGCTTTCATCTCCAGCACGCCTTGCAAAGCGTTTCGGTTGTCGCCATCGACCAGTCTGACCTGAACCTCCGGAATTGGATAGCCGACGGACATCTCCGGCTGAGGCAGGCCTTTGGGATGCGGCCCGAACACTACCGGGCCGCCTTCGGTGGTGCCGTAGGCGTTGGTGATCGCCGCTTTCGGGATCGTGCGCTTGAGCGCCGCCATCAGACTTTCGCTCACCGGCGCCGAGCCCATGCGCACGAACTCGACCGAGGAAAAGTCCGCGCGTTTGAGCCGCTCGCTTTCGCGCAGCATCATCGCGATCATCGGCGGCACCGCCGTCAGCCAGGTGCAGCGGTAACGCTCGATAGCGTCGATATAAGCCGCCGCCGTGAATTGTGGCAGCAGCACGACGCTCGCGTGTGCCGCGCAGGCGAGCTGGGTCAGCGCCAGCGCGTTCATATGATAGAGCGGGGCGGCGATCAGATAGCGGTGCCGCCACAGGTCGCCCTTCAGCCGCGTCTGCACGACCCAGAGATGGCTCTGGTGCGACAGCACCACGCCCTTCGGCACGCCCGTCGATCCCGACGTATAGAGAAACATCGCCGGTTCGCGCATCGTTGGGACGATCGTTGCAAATGGACCTTCGTCGACGAACGTTTCGAATGAACCAAATTCGACGACGGGCAGCCCCGGCGGACAATTGTCGCGGCGCTCTGGGTCGCAGAACACCAGCTTCGCGCCCGAATCGGCGATGATGAAAGCGATGGTCTCGCGCGGAAATTTGAAATTCACCGGCACGGCGACAAGCCCCGCCCGCATGATGCCGAACACCGCGGCGAGGTATTCCGCGCGGTTGGCGGAGAGCACGGCCACCCGTTCGCCGCGCTTGAGTCCTCGGGAAATAAGCGCGCGCGCGACTCCGCGGGCGAGAGAGTCGATTTTTCGATAGCTGAACTCGCGCGGCGGCGACTCGCCGCCAAGATCGACGATCGCAATCTTGTCCGGGTCCTGATCCCTGTCGATCAGATCGCCGAGGTTTTCGAACCTGAGCATGGGTGAGAAACTCAGGCCTTCGGCGGCGCGGTGAGATAGGTCCCGCGTCCGCTGGCGAGAAGCTTGCCCTCGGCATCGTAGACATGGGCTTCGGCGGTCGAGAATTGACTTCCCGCACGGACGACGCGGCCTTTGACCGTAAGATCGCCCGGCATCGCCGCGGCGTGGTAATCGACGCGCATATCGACCGTCGGCACGCCGCGCCCGGTGCGCTTGACCAGTGCCCAATCCGCGGCGAGATCGATGAGCGCCGCCAGCACGCCGCCATGGGTGTAGCGCCGGTCGGGATTGACCACCCATTCCTCGCGCCATTTCGCCTTCAGATCGATGCCGTCATCGTGCAGCGCAAGCACCTCCAGCCCCAGCCACTGATGAAACGGCGCGCGCGTGATCAACGCCTGCACCTTTTCCTTCGTGATCTCCTCACTCATCGCCGCGCCCCAACGCTGGCTTTCATCCAGTCGCTTTGCCGTGCGCCAAAACCAAAATCCACCTCCCCCTTGTGGGGAGGTCGCCCTCCGAAGCGCATTGGCGCGAAGGAGGGCGGGTGGGGGGCGCGCTGGTGAAATTGCGGCCGGCCAATCATGGGGCCACCACAACCTTGCCGATGACCTTGCGGTCCTGGATCAGCCGCAAGCCTTCAGCCGCGCCCTCCAACGGCACAACCTTATCGATCACGGGCGTCATCTTGCCCTCCTTGATCAGTCCCATCAGGGCCGAAAGATTGTCGTCATAAAACGAGTTCGAGCCGATGATCTGCAGCTCGAAGCTCCAGATGTAGCGCAAATCCTCTTTCGGATCGTAGCCCGCGGTCGCGCCGCAAACGAGCAGCTTGCCGCCGCGCTTGAGTGAGCGCAGCGACGGCAGCCAGGTGTCGCCGCCGGTGAAATTGATCACCACGTCGACGCCGCCCTGGTATGTCCGCCGCTGCGGCTTGCCGTAACGCTCGGTCACCCATTTGGAGAAATCGACCTTGGTGTAGTCGATCGCGTCGTCGGCGCCGATCTCTTTCAGCTTGGCCATTTTTTCTTCGCTGCTGGCGCAGGCGATCACCTCGGCGCCCAATAGCTTCGACAGAATCACCGAGCCGGTACCCACGCCGCCCGACGCGCCGAGGATCAGCACGCGGTCGCCTTGCTTCACGGTTCGATGCGTCACCAGCATGCGGTGCGCCGTGCCGTAGGCGACGGGCAGGGCGGCAGCTTCTGCGTAAGACACGCCGCCGGGCATGCGGATGAGCTGATCCGCAGCGACCAGGCAATACTCCGCCATGCCGCCGTCGAGCATCTCGCCCATCAGCCCTAGTTTCTTGTTCAGCGGATTGACCAGCACCGCGTCGCCTTCTTTCCAGCCGGTCACGCCCGGACCCACTTCGGCGATGTCGCCCGCCATATCGAGGCCGATCACCACCGGCAGCGGCACCTTGATGCCCGGCATGCCCTTGACGGTGAAAACGTCGTGATAGTTGAAGGACGACGCCTTCACGCGGATGACGACATGGCCTTCGCTCGCCGTGGGTTTCGGATGGTCCTCGACGACCTCGAGATTTTCGAGACCGCCATGCTGGCGCAGCAGGAGGGCCCTCATGTTTCTTCCACTCAGGGATTTCGCTAGTGGCGTTCTATCTAGCCCGGCGCGTCCCGATTGGCTAGGTATGGGCCGCTTACGCCTGATCGGCAAACACAGGGCGCCCCATGCAGGAGAATTTCCGGCAATTTCTCGACCGCTTGCGCGAGGCGAACGAGCTCACTGATCTGAAACAGCCGGTCGACATCCGCCACATCGCGACTCTGGTGGACCAATCCGATAAGGCGCTCCTCTTCCACAACGTCATCGGCTACGACATACCGGTCGTTTCCGGCATCATCCGCTCGCGCGAGCGTGCCGTCATCTCGATGGGCGCCAAGACCTATGGCGAGATCGAGCTCAAGCTCAAAAAAGCCATCGACAATCCGATCGCGCCGATCATGGTCAACACCGCGCGCGCCCGCGAAGTCATGGTGACCGGCGACGACGTCGACCTCTTCAAGCTGCCCATCCCGATGTCGTCGATCTATGACGGCGGTCCGATGATCACCGCGGGCGTGGTGATCGCCAAAGATCCCGAGCTCGGCTGGAACAGCGGCATCTACCGCTTCATCGTCAAGGAGAAGTCGCTCACCGGCATCGACATCGTCACGCCGAACAACATGCGGCTCTTTGCGCAGCGCGCGCTTGCCGCCAAGCGCCCGCTTCCGATCTCGATCAGCATCGGCACGCACCCGCTCGAGATCATGGCGTCGGGTTACCGCGCGCCTTTGGGTGTCGACGAGATGGCCATCGCCGGAGGCTTGCGCGGTGCGCCCGTCGAGCTCGCGCCCTGCCAGACCATCGACGTGCCCTTCATTGCCGATGCCGAGATCGTGCTCGAAGCCGAGATTCTTCCGACCGGCTGGACCTGGCCGGAAGGCCGCTTCGGCGAATTCACCCGGCTGATGGGCGGACTGCATTGGAATCCGCTGGTGCGCATCAAGGCGATCTCGCGGCGCAAGGACGCGATCTATTACTCGCTGCACATGCCGTGGGAGAACACCTGGCTCGCCGCGCCGACGCGTTATGCCGCGATTCGCCAGGCGCTGCGCACCGCCGGTGTCACAGTCAAAGACATCAACGTCACGCTCGGCGGCTGCGCCTTCTGGCACGCCGTGATCTCGATCAAGAAGCAGCCGGGCGAGGCCAAGAACGCGATTCTAGCGGCGCTCTCGGTGATGGATTTGAAGCACGTCGTCATCGTCGACGACGACATCGACGTCTTCAATCCGATGGACGTCGAATGGGCGATCGCGACGCGCGTGCAGGGCGACAAGGACGTGCTCATCGTCACCAATGCGCGCGGCAAGCCCTTGGATCCGAGCCTGCCGCCGACCCCGCCCGGAATCGTTCCGACCACGGCGAAGATCGGCATCGACGCGACCATCGGCGAAGGCATCCCCAAGGAACGCTATGAGCGCATCGCCTACGCCTATGCCGACAGCGCCAAGATCGCCGATTACGTCAAGGGCAAGGCCGACGCCGCCGCCAAGGCCGGCGATGAGCGCGCGGCCGCCGCGCTCGCCGACGAGATTCTGAAAGCCATCGCAGAGAAACCGCTCTATTACACCGAAATCGCCGAGCGCTTTTCCGCTTACGATTTTCAGACCGTCGCGCGCGCGCTCGGCCATCTCCATTCCACCGAACGGCTCTGGCAGGACAACGAAGGCCGCATGTGCCAACGCGGCTCCAAATTCGCCGCCAAACCCCCGGGCTAACTGAGAGGACCGCTTAGCGGATGCCGTTCTCGTTCATGAGCCGCGAGGCGCCGCTTCCGAATCCATTTTAACGCCTGGTAGAGGCAGATTGAACAAACGCGCGTTTGAGTTCGCTAGTGAAAAATCGCCAATGCAATGGGCGCGAGTTTTCGGCCCGCGCCCATTACGCTTCTAGCTCAGTACGTCAGCCCCAGCGCATGCAGCGGCCGTAATAATCCCGCTGGTAGCAGGTGTAACCGTAGCGGGGCGAACTGTAGTACGGGTACCGAGAATATCCGTAGCTGTAGCTGTAGCGCGGATAGTCATAGTAGCCGTAGCCAGGGTACGGAGGTGTCGAGAGCGCGCCGAGCGTGCCGCCGGCGACGCCGCCGATGATCGCGCCCTTGCCGGCATTACCCGACAGCGAGCCGATCGCTGCGCCTGCGCCAGCGCCTAAGACGCCGCCCGAGACGATGCGATCGCCGGGCGTTGTGCCGCAGGCCGACATCATCAATCCGGTTGCCAGCACGGCGGGCAATACTCCTATGCGGAGCGTCGGTGTTTTGAACATTTTTCGTCTCCCGTTTGCGGGTACAGAGAGAAAACGTTTGAACAAAATGAAATGGCCCAAGCGTGGGCGGGGCGCTACGCGGCCAGCGCTCTCGGAGCCGGAGTAAGAAAGTCACCTGGGCCATTAGCAGCGATTAACTACGATTTTCTCATTGCATTAAATTTCGCACTGGGTTATAAATTGTCGCGAAAGCTAGGAAAGGAATGCGGGCTTTGTCGCGGCAGGTTTTATTCGTTGAGCAACGGCGTCCGATGTCATCGGTTCGGGCAAACGAACGAAGCGCCGTGATTTTGATTTTTGATTTATTCGCGGTTTGGAAATCAAAACTCCGCAAGGCACCTCGGTTTTTCCCGTCAGCGTTCGAAAAAATCAAAATCCGATCCCGCAAACTGCGAGGCCGCGATTTTGATTTTTGATTTATTCGGGGTTTGGAAATCAAAATGCCGCAGGACGCCTCGGTTTTGTCCAATGCCGCAACAAAAAATCAAAATTCGCGCGCCGCGGGCCGACACGTTTGATAAATTTCTGGAAATCAAAAACTCCGCGCTTTTGCTGGCTTTTTGCTCTCAAGAAATCAAAGAAATCAAAGAAATCAAACGCGGTGAGAGGCTGAACATGAACCCTTAGGAGCTGCGCGAAAGCACCTCGCGCTCGATCGGGGGAACGCTACATC
>WNFT01003376.1_pt1 | contig 13790 bp, 12 predicted proteins | sample 5400191 | NCBI WGS metagenome assembly WNFT01 (sample SAMN13153359, study PRJNA577476) | soil metagenome | isolation source: 80 cm saprolite under Madrone tree | place: USA:California | collected 2016-06-14
AGATTTGCGCGGGCATCGCGCAATTTTACGAGCCGGAGGCGCTAGTGGGCCGCAAGGTGGTCGTGGTGGTGAACCTCGCGCCGCGCAAGCTTCGCGGCGTCGAATCCAACGGAATGATCGTTGCGGCCAGCGTTGGGCCGGAAGGGCGACCGGTGCTCGCCGCTTTCACCGAAGACGTCGAGGTCGGCGCCAGACTAAAGTAGGCAACTCCGTTGTAGTGGCGCAGCATGCTGCGCCAGTGTTATTTGGAATCGACCGCGAGCAAGACAATGTCACCAGCCACTCGTTTGAAGCACCGAGATTATTCGGCTCCCGGCCTCTACTTCGTGACAATCTGCGCGAATTACAAGCGGTCCATCTTTGGCAGAGTGAGCCAGACAAGCGTTGAACTCTCCGCGCTTGGGCGCATCGCTAGTGAATGCTGGACCGCGATTCCGTTTCATTTTGCTCGAGCTAATGTGCACGGTTTTATGGTCATGCCCAATCACATGCACGGGATCATTGAGATTGTGACTGTAAGACCGGCCCAACAAGGGAGCCGAAAGGTCAGGGAAGAAGGACTGGCACAGCATGCTGTGCCACTACAAGAGACGCAAACCGCCGCACCCCTGCGTTTGCAACCTGGTTCGCTTTCGGTGATAGTGCGGTCCTTCAAGGCGGAGGTCACGAGGCGTGGCCGATTGGAATTGAATTGGAAGGGAGAGGTGTGGCAGAGAAATTATTTCGACCGCGTGATTCGAGACGGGCAGGAATACTCGGATGCTTCTCGGTACATTTCGGAGAATCCTCAGAGATGGATCGCGGAGCAGGAGAGGCTCGAAATGACGGGGCCGGACCAGGAAAGACTGGCGCAGCATGCTGCGCGGCTACCAGGAAATAACCGGAGCAACCGAGCTTAAGGGGCAGTGATGGAACTCATTGATTCACATGCGCATATTGATTTCCCGCAATTCGCGGAGGATCGTGACGCCATGCTCGAGCGGGCGCGGACGGCTGGCGTCACCACGTTGCTCGCGATTGGCTCTGGGCCGGGGCCGGAGAAGCTGGATGCGGCGATTCCGTTTGCCGAGCAGCATGATTGGATTTACGCCACGGTGGGCACGCACCCGCACGAGGCCAAGGAACTCACGCCGGCGCATCTGGAGCAGCTTGCAAAGCTGGCGCAGCACCCTCGCGTGATCGCTTACGGCGAGATTGGGCTCGATTATTTTTATGACCATTCGCCGCGCGAGGTGCAGCAGCGCGTGTTTCGCGAGCAGATGGACGTGGCCGCGAGGGCGAAGCTGCCCATCGTTATTCATTGCCGCGACGCTTGGACGGACTGCCTCGACATGCTGGAGAAAAACTGGCGCCCGACCGGGCTTGGCGGGATCTTGCACTGCTTCACCAGCACGCTGGAAGATGCCAAGCGCGGGCTCGATATGGGCTTCCTGATTTCGTTTGCGGGGAATTCGACCTATCCGAAAGCGCAGAACCTTCGCGACGTTGCGAAGGCTTTGCCGCTCGAGAATATTTTGATTGAGACGGACTCTCCGTTCCTGGCGCCGCAACCGTATCGCGGCAGGCGCAATGAGCCGGCTTACGTCGGCGAGGTGGCCAAGGCTATCGGTAGTGTGAGAAACTTAGCCGCGGAAGAAGTTGCGCTGGCGACGGCAGGGAACTTCCAGCGTTTTTTCGGCCTGACTGCGGGCTCGCCGGCAAAATCCGCCGCGGCGGAACGGCAATAATTCGCACCGCGAGTGCTTGCGCATGAACATGATATTGTCCGATATTGGCTAACACAGGATCGAAGCAAGCCAGGGAGAAAGCCATCACACTGCTGACGGCTAGGGAAATTTTTGACCTCGTCCGGGACGACCTTGTTCTGGTGGAGCAGGAATTGACGCGGCAAACTTCCGCTGCGTTCGAGCCCGTTTCCGAAATCACCAGCTATCTCCTGGGCGGCGGCGGCAAACGTTTGCGCCCGGCGCTCCTGCTTCTTTCCGCGCGCTACGCGGGCCGAAGCAACAGCGAGGGCGCGATTCGCCTGGGCGCCGTGGTCGAGCTGCTGCACAGCGCCACGCTGATTCATGACGACGTGATCGACAGCGCCAACACGCGGCGCGGGCGGCCTTCGGCAAATTCGCGATGGGGCAATCATCGCAGCGTGCTGGCGGGCGACTGGCTGTACATGCTCTCGTTTCAGATGGCGCTCGAGGAACGCAATTTCCGCATCCTGGACATTCTGATCGACCTCACGCAAAAAATGGTGGAAGGCGAGCTGATTCAGCTGGAAAAGATCGGCCGCATCGACGTGACCGAAGAGGATGCATTGCGCCTGGCTACTTACAAGACGGCATGCCTTTTCAGCGGCTGCGCGCGCTTGGGCGCGGTACTTGGCGGCCTGGAATTAGCTGGCGAAGAAGCGCTCGCCGAATATGGCCGCTATGCGGGACTTGCTTTTCAGTTGGTGGATGACCTGCTGGATTTTACGGCGTCGGCGGAGCAGCTCGGCAAGCCGGTGCTGAGCGATTTGAAAGAGGGGAAGGTTACGCTGCCACTGATTTATGCCATGGAGAATGGACATCGCGATGCGCGGGAGTTAGTGGCGCGGGTACTCCAGGAAAAAGAGTTTGATTCCGTGCGGCCGGAGACGATTGTTGCGTTGGTGCAGGAATCCGGCGCGCTCGACCGGGCACGCAACTTGGCGCATGAGTATGCACATCGCGCCAAGGCCTGTCTCAACGGGCACGGCGACTCGGAGTACGCGCGGGCACTGCGGATGTTGCCGGATTTTATTCTGGAACGCGAAAACTAGAAGAGGAAAGAAAGACAACGCAGAGACGCTGAGTACGCTGAGATTCGCCGAGCGGAAAGCCAAGACAGATTCGCCAAGCAGATGTTGCCCTTCAAGGTTGTCTACCACGAAAAATACGATTTGAATCTGGGGCCGCATGTTTTTCCGTCGCAGAAATTCCGGCTGATTGCAGAAGCGCTGATTGCCGAAAAGATTGCCGCGCGTGAGGATTTTGCGCAGCCAGAACCTGCGGCGGACGAAGACATCCTGCGCGTGCACACTCTGGAATGGGTACGCAAATTGAAGACCGGCACCCTCACGGCCAGCGAAGTGATGCTGCTGGAGATTCCGTACTCGCGCGAACTTGTGGACGCGGTGTGGCTCGCCGCGGGAGGATCGATTCTCGCCGCGCAATGCGCGTTGCGCGACGGCTTCGGCGCAAACCTGGGCGGCGGATTTCATCACGCTTACCCCGATCATGGCGAAGGTTTCTGCGCGATCCACGACGTGGCCGTGGCAATCCGGCGCTTGCAGGCGGTTGGCGCGATTCGCAAGGCCATGGTCGTTGATACCGACGTGCATCACGGCAACGGCACCGCGGCCATTTTTCACGGAGACTCTTCCGTGTTCACGATCTCCATCCACCAGGAAAACAATTATCCCGCGTACAAACCGGCATCGAGCATCGACCTACATATGATGGATCGCGCCGACGACTTTGAATATCTCGGCGCACTGCTGCCTGCTGTGCAACAGGCGCTCGATGACTTTCGCCCCGAGCTTTTGTTTTACGTGGGGGGCGCGGACCCATTCTGCGAAGATCAACTGGGCGGATTGTCTTTGACAAAGAAAGGATTGAAGGAGCGCGATCGCAGGGTATTTGAGGAAGCCCGCCGCCGGGGCATTCCTGTGGCGACCGCGCTGGCCGGCGGCTACGCCAGGCAGGTTGAAGACACCGTGCGCATTCATGTGAATACGATTTTGGCCGCGCGAGATGTGGCAGCGGAGTTTCCGATGAAAGAGTTTTCACCGAGATAGCACCCGGAAAGCCGAGAAAAGCAGGTCTCTCACTTCGCCTGCCTGCGCCAGGCAGGTTCGGGATGACAATGTGTTGTGCGGTTATGCGACGCGAAGAGATCAAACTCGCGATTACGAAACGCGCAAGCGAATCTCGCCGGAGACGGTGTGGACTTCGATGCGGCCGCCGTTGCCGTTACCAACTCGCGCACGCAGGGAATGCTTGCCTTGCTCTTCAACTATCACGGGAATGTCCGTCTTGATTTCGCCGGAAACGGCCTCCGCGGCCAAATGAAAATTTGCGCTGGCCGGCACGCCTAGTATCACGCTGCCGGAGGCGGTTTTGAGATCCCAGTAGCTGCTTCCGCCAGGATTCCCCTGCACGTTCACGCGGCCGGATGCGGCATGCGCTTTTACGTCGCCGGTGGCGCCTTCCACGTCGACCGAGCCGCTAGCAGTCGAGGCATCCACGCGACCGCCCGGCTTGCTGATTTGCGTGGAGCCGGAAAGCGCGCTGATGCGCACATCGCCCTTGATGTTGGAAACGGTGACCGTGCCGGAAGCACTGTTGGCGCGGATGTCGTCGCCGATACCGTCGGCGCGAATCGAGCCGCTCAGTGTAGAAAGCTGGGTCTGCCGCTCGATGTGGCTCACGCGAATGGAGCCGGACGCCGCCTCCGCTTTTACCGGGCCGCGCACATCTTGAATCGTTTGCGCGCCAGAGAGCACGGAAGAGGCAACTTCCGTATCGTGCGGAACTTCGATCGTGTAGGAGACACTGACATTGCGCAGGCGGCGCATCTCTTCCCCGATATGAATCGTGCTGCCGCGCTGTTCGACAGGTGGATTAGCGAGCAGTTCATTAAGGCGCTTCTCGGGGCTCTCGAAACCCATGCCGGAAGCGTGGGCGTCTGCATGGACATGCACTTTGCCGTCGGCGCTGCCGGTGATGGAGACGTCGCCGGAAGTGTTGGTGAGCTCCAGGCGAGTCGGTCCGCTTACGCTGAGCGTGCGGTCGAAGCTGCCGCTGACCGATGGCCCCATCGTGCAGCCCGCGCCGGCCAAGGCGGCAAACAGTAAGCCGGGCAGGGCCGCGAAATTGCGATGTCTCATCATTCCTCCATGCGAGTTCAGGGCGAAAGGCGCTCGCCTGCAACCACAGTCCAAAGCGTGTCTAAGGAAGATACGCGGATGTGCGGAATTATGTTCCGAACGCGGGATGCGCTCAAGAGCGTTTTGGCTGCGGCAGCGTTTCGTTCAGCGAGCCTTGGCGGTAGCCTTCGAGGTCCAGCGCGACATAGGTGAAGCCCACGCGCTTCAGCGCCTGCGAAATCGCGGCGCTGGTTTTCTGCGAGAAAGCGCGGTCCATCTCTTCGGGAGCGATTTCGACGCGGGCCAGCTTGTCATGCAACCGCACGCGGAATTGCCGGAAGCCGAGTTCGCGAAGAGCCGCTTCGCCGCGTTCGATCAGCGTAAGGCGCTCGGGAGTGACCTCCGTGCCGTAGGGCACGCGGGAGGCGAGGCACGCCGAGGCGGGGCGGTCCCAAGTGGGCAAGCCGGCGCGCCGCGACAGGTGACGGATTTCTGATTTGCACAAGCCGGCATTGAGCAACGGGGCCAGCACGCGATGCTCGTTGGCGGCGCGATGGCCGGGGCGAAAATCAAGCGTGTCGTCGGCATTGACACCATAAGCCGTTGCGGAGAAACCGCGCTGCTGCGCGATTGCATCAAGCACGGAGAAGAGCTCGTCCTTGCAGTAAAAGCAGCGGTCGGCGGCATTCGCGCGGTATGCGGGATTTTCCATCTCGTGCGTTTCGACGAATTCGTGATGGATTTGAAAGGCGCGGACGAATTCGTCGACGGCGGCGCGGTCATGCGCCGAAAAGCTCGGCGATAGTGCGGTGACCGAAAGAGCGTGGTTGCCGAGCGCACGTTGCGCGGCCCACGCCAGGTAAGCGGAATCGGCGCCGCCCGAGAGCGCCACGATCAGAGAGCCGGAATCGGCAAGACACGCGAGGAGCGAAGTTTCTTTTTGTTCAGGCGAAACACCGGAATTTGCACCACCGCGAATTGGAACGAATGCGGTCATCGTGAGTCAGTATAACGCACCCGCCGGTTCTGGTTGCGCTTCAAGTTGACAATATCGCTACGCCCCTCGAAAGTTTTCCCCCGCAAACCACGCTCACTGCGTGCACTATTAAATTTTGGGCGCCCGTGCCCAGCTTTCGCAACATTTTCGGCGTGATTCCGAGCTAAAGAAATGGGACTCCGGCAACCATCGCAAATACTTGGGCAAGCGCCTGACGAGAAGGTGAAGGAACGTTTCTTTATAGGCCTGCTGTTAGCAATCGTGGTGTTTGCGTATGGCAATACGCTGGTGAACGCATTCACCATGGACGACATCGACTTGTACATCGTGCGCAATCCTCAAGTGACCTACCCTTCGTTGCGGACGCTATTCACGCCGCACAAAATTACTAACGTATTTCGGCCTGTGACGTTCGGCACCTTCGCTTTGGACTGGAAAATTGGTAAGGGTCGGCCGCTTGGGTTTCACGTAGTTAATCTGGTGCTACATGCGGCAGTCACCTTGCTCTTGTACCTGCTACTGCAAACAGCTTTGCAGTCGTTGCGACACGGGAAGGCGATAGCTTTCACGACCGCCTTGCTGTTTGCCGTACATCCCATTCACACCGAGGCGGTGGCCTCCATCGTGGGACGCGCCGAATTACTAGCTGCCGGATTCTTGATCGCCGCGTGGTTCCTACACCTGCATGACCGCGAGATCGCCGCGTTGATGTGTTTCGTGCTGGCGCTCCTCTCTAAGGAATCCGCCGTGGTCTTTTTGCCGTTAGTACTGATCGGGGATTACGCACGCGGCCAGTGGAAGCCCATTTTCCGCTATTGGCGCATCGCTGGTATCACCCTGCTATACCTGGGCGTACTTTGGAAAGTCCAAGGAGGCCGCTTTGGTCCAGACATCTCGGCGTTGGATAATCCACTCGCCTCGATTCCTGCCGCGCCGAGAATTTTCAATGCGCTTCACGTCGCGTGGAAATACGTCGGTCTTCAGGTTTATCCCGCAACGCTTTCCTGCGACTATTCCTACAATCAGATTCCGGTCTACGATCTCCGCAACGGTCTGCGCCACACGCTGCCTTGGGTGATTGCAGCATTAGCGGCCGCGGGCGGGTGGATATGGGCGGTGCGGAAACGGCAAAACGGATTGGTGTTGGCGGGCGGCATATATCTGGCCGGATTCGCAACTACGGCCAACATTTTGATCCCGGTAGGAACGATCATGGGCGAGCGCCTTGCGTATTTTCCTTCGGCGGGTTCTTGCCTGCTAGTCGCGCTAGCGTGGAACTGGCTGCAGGAACGCCAACGAAAGCTCGCACTCGGAGTGTTAACCGCTTTCGTCGCGGTGCTCGGACTGCGCACTGTGATGCGCAACCGCGACTGGAAAGACAACCTAACACTCGCCACCGCCGCGGTCCGGGCCGTGCCTGGAAGCGCCAAAATGCACCTAAGCCTTGCGCACAGATACATGGAGGCTAAACGGTTCGATCTGGCCCGCAACGAGCTTCAGACCGCACTTCAAATTTATCCAGGCTACGCCGAGGCTTTGGCCATTTATGGGCTGCTGGAGTCCTGGCAGGGCAATTACCAAGAAGCGGGCCGAATGATGGAGCGCGCGTTTCATATGATCGAGCGCAACAATCCCGCCTACGATGCAATTGCCGTCAATCTGGCGACACTATATATGCAAACCGATCACCTGGATGGCGCGCTGGACCTTTTGAATCGCGAAATTTCGGAATCCCCAGGGTACGCGCCCGCGTGGGCAACCGCGCCGTCCTCCGCTATAAGGGGGGTGAGACAGCATTAGCCCGTGCCGACGCCGAGATGGCTCTTCGTTTGGACCCCGCTAATACCCAGGCGCGAGACCTGATGCAGTTGCTCAACCCCTCAAATCCGTCGGTATCGTCGCGGTAAGGGGAAATTGCAGCGCACGGTTAAGATGCATCGCGGGTCCGAAAAGCTCAACCCGAAACTTGAAAGCGGCGGCGATTACTTGAAATCGAGGAGCACGTCGATCGTGCCCTTCGCGTCATCCGGCTGCAGCCAGTGGCCCACTTCGTCGTAGTGTATGGGCAGATCCTTGAAAATGTCCGGCGAGTGCGCTTGCAGCTTGGTCAAAAACTCTTCGAACTTGGCCTTGTCAAACTGCGCGCCCTGTGGAATCGGCCACGCTTCGCGCAGATGTCTTTCCGCGTTCACCGACAACCCGGTGATTACCATGGATCCGAAGCGGAACGGCTTTCCTTCAACGATGCGCACGGTGTACGCAATGGTGTGCGCCGCATCGTCGTAGGACGCCGCCGGGTCGACTCTTGCCTGCATGTAGCCGCGGCGTCCGTATTCTTCGCGCGCGCCATCCCAACCTGCTTCAATGGCCATGCCGTCGGCAACATCACCGGATTTCAACCCGACGCTCTTGGTCAGGGTGATGGACGACAGCACCTCGTTCCCGCTCCACTCGACGCCTTTCCAGTGATACACCGCGCCGGGATTCACCGGCACGAAGACGGGAATTTGCTCGGGCAACTTTTTGTTTGGGTTTCCCGTCAGGCGCACTTCCGGCGGACCAAGTTTCGCGCGCAGAAAACCCTTTTGCAGAAATATTGGACGAATCTGCTCGGTCAGGAACGTGTCGATCGCCATTCGTGAATACGGCTGGCCGAGTAATTCGGGGAGCTGCTGGCGAACGGTTGGCGAGGAATTGAGCGCGGGATCGCTGAACTCGACTCCCGCGATGTGCAAGGCTTCCGCGGTGATGCGGAAGAGTTGCACGCTGCCGTCGCCGATGGGATTGGGCGCAACCTGGTGCTCGACGGCGGCCTGCAGACCGTGGGCGATAAGAAATTGCCCCACGGCGTCGGCAGCTACGTCAACCACGGCGCCCGCTTCGGGAAGCGCGCCAGCGTAAAAGGCCAACTTGGCGCGAATGGCGTCGTTGAGCTCGCTGTCGGCGAACCAAGGAAGGTTGTCGAAGTAAGCTGGAATGCGCGGCGCCTCCTCCACGTGGAAAGTCACCAGCAGGCCCTCGATGCGCGACTGAAAGTTGTATCTCACCTTGGCGAAAAGGCCGCTCTGCACCAATTTGTCCGCGGCGGCTTGCAGATCGTCTTTTCCGGCTTGCGCGCCGGATTGCAAACCGCTAAGGGCGACAACCTGCGGTTCAGGCAGGGACTTCAGGCCGTCGACATGAATTTCGCGCAGCGGTGCAGCTGCGGTCATGGGCGCCGCCACGGGAGGAGTTTGCGCGCATGCGGAAACTGCACAGGCGGCCGCGAGAAACAAAGCGATCGAGTTGCGCGCAAGCATGGGGCTAGTTTACCGAAAAAGTCTTGTGGCTGTGAGAGCAGGGCCAATCAGGCTGCGCTGCTTTACCGAGGTTGAGCGAAGCTAGATTTGGAAATCGAGGCGGATTAATCGCGTCAAGTAGGGGCGCAGAGAGCATCATTCAACCGTGACGGATTTTGCTAGGTTGCGGGGTTGATCTACGTCGCATCCGCGGCGCACGGCGATGTGATACGCAAGGAGCTGCAGCGGAATGATCTCGAGCATAGGGACGAGCAACTCAGGGGCTGGGGGAATCTCAATGACATGGTTCGACGATTCGCGAGCAAGATGATCTCCGGTGGTCACAATGGAAATCACGATGCCGTCGCGCGCGCGCACCTCCTGGATGTTGGAGACACTCTTCTCGTAGCGGGTGACGGAGTCCGGATCGGTTTTGTCGTGAGTGGCGAGCACCACGACCGGAAGATTCTCGTCGATCAGCGCGTTCGGGCCATGCTTCATCTCGCCGGCCGGATAGCCTTCGGCGTGAATGTAGGAAATTTCCTTGAGCTTCAGCGCGCCTTCCAGGGCGATGGGGTAGTGAATGCCGCGGCCGAGGTAGAGAAAGTCCGTGTTGCGGAAGAATTGGCGCGCCAGAGTCTCGTATAGGCCGGTTTCGTCGCCTTGCAGCACCGTCTCGATCTTGTGCGGGATGCGCGTGAATTCCTGAAGCAAATTCTTGGCCGCGTCGCCGCTCAGTTTTCCGCGCATTTGCCCGAGGTACACGGCCAGCAGCAGCAGCGCGGTCATTTGCGAAGTAAAAGCCTTCGTGGAAGCAACGCCAATTTCCGGGCCGGCGTGCGTCAAAATTGTCCCCGCGGCTTCGCGCGTGACCATCGAGCCCATGACGTTGCAAATCGCCAGCGTGGGCGAACCCTTCAGTTTTGCCTCGCGCTGCCCGGCCAGCGTGTCCGCGGTTTCACCGGACTGGCTGATGCACACGGTCAGCGTCTTGCCGTCGAGAATGGGGTCGCGATACCGGAACTCGCTGCCGTAATCGACTTCCACCTGCATCCGGGCCAGCCGCTCGATCATGAATTTTCCGGCCAGGCCGGCGTGCCAGCTTGTTCCGCAGGCTACGATGCGCACTTGCTGGAATTCCCGGAACTGTTTCTCGGTAATCTGCATTTCGTCGAGGAAAATCTTTCCGGTGTCCTGCGAGATGCGGCCGAGCAGGGTGTCGCGCACGGCGCGCGGCTGCTCGAAAATCTCTTTTTGCATGAAATGCTTGTAGCCGCCCTTTTCGGCCATGATGGGGTCCCAGGTGACGTGTTGGGCGGGGCGCTTGACTGGCCGCCCGTCGTGGTCCATCACGCAGACGCCTTGCTGCGTGAGCACGGCGATGTCGCCATCGGCGAGGAAAAAGATTTCTCGCGTGTGCTCCAGCAAGGCGGGGATATCGCTGGCCACGAAAAATTCGCCATCGCCGAGGCCGATGACCGAAGGGGGGCCCATGCGCGCCGCCACGATCTTGTGCGGATCTTTCGCGGACATGAACACCAGGGAATAAATGCCGCGCAGCTCTTTCAACGAGCGGCGTACTGCTTCCTCGAGCGGCGCATTTTTGGAATGTTTCTCGACCAGGTGCGCGACGATTTCCGTGTCTGTTTCCGTAGCGAACTTATGTCCTTCGCGCTGCAACTGCTCCTTCAGCTCCAAATAATTTTCGATGATGCCGTTGTGCACCACGACGATCTGCCCGGCACAGTCGCGATGCGGATGCGCGTTCTCTTCGGTGGGGCGGCCATGCGTGGCCCAGCGGGTGTGGCCGATTCCGTAAGTGCCTTCGATGGGAGATTTCTGCAGGACTTCTTCGAGATTGCGCAATTTCCCGGGCGCGCGGCGAACTTCCAGTTTGCCGTCTTGCGTTACGACGGCGATTCCCGCCGAATCATAGCCGCGATATTCCAGTTTGCGCAGGCCTTCAATGATGACAGGAACGACCTTCTTCGGCCCGATATAACCGACAATTCCGCACATACGGGGTTTCTCCTGAGAGAAGCTGGTCTTGAAAGCGTAACACGGAGTTTTCGAACCTAAAATCCGAGCACGCGAGGCGTCGCGGAAAGTTAGTCTACGATCTCAAATCGATATTCCTCGATTACGGAATTGGTGAGCACTTCTTTGGAAATGCGCTCGAGTTGCGACTGCGCTTCATCGCGGCTCCAGCCATCGAGATTCAGCACAAAAAATTTCCCCTGTCGCACATCACGAACCTGCTTGTACCCAAGCCCGGAAAGAGCGTGCTGGATGGTTTGTCCCTGCGGGTCGAGGACCGTGCGTTTCGGCATCACCCAAACATGTGCTTTCATAACGCCATTATATCAGTGCCGCAGCCATTTCTGGCTGTCCGCCTCGGCTTCCTGAGTTCCTGCAAACCAAATGCGGTAAGCGGGGAGTTGCGTCCGGGTGTAAATTTGATTGCGAGGAGCCAGTCATGACACTAGAAGCCATGCGTAGCGGGGCGGGCGACTACCAGGCGTTGCCTGCGTTGCCTTTCGACTCCTGGAGGGAGACGCTTGAAACGTTGCACATGTGGACACAGATCGTCGGGAAAGTGCGCCTGAAATTGTGTCCGCTGGTCAACCAATGGTGGAACGTGCCGTTCTACGTGACCGCGCGCGGCATGACCACCTCGGCGATGCCGTACGAGCAACGCGCGATCGAGGTGCACTTTGATTTCATCAAGCACACGCTCACGATCGAGACCAGCGAAGGGCGCGTCGTAACTATGGCTCTGGTGGCCGAGAGCGTTGCGGAATTTTACAAGAAGTTCATGGCCGCGCTGGGGGAGCTAGGCGTGAGTGTGCACATATGGACGATGCCGTGTGAGGTGCCCAATCCCACGCCATTTGAGCAGGACCGTCTTCACGCGGCATATGATCCGGAGGCCGCGCATAAATTCTGGCGCATCCTGGCGTGGGTTGATCAAATATTGAAGGAATTTCGCGCTGGCTTTCAGGGAAAGGCCAGTCCGGTACATTTTTTCTGGGGAAGCTTCGATCTTGCGGTCACGCGCTTCTCCGGGAGAGTGGCGCCGGAGCGGCCGGGCGCAGATTCGATCACGCGGGAAGCCTATTCGCACGAAGTTAGCAGCGCGGGATTCTGGCCTGGTGGAGGGGACATCAAGGGGCCTGCGTTCTATTCGTATGCTGCGCCCGAACCTCCTGGTTTTGCAGTGCAGCGCGTCCGGCCGGAGGCGGCCTTCTATCATCCCCAGATGAAAGAGTTTTTGCTTATGTACGACGACGTGCGAGCTGCGGCCTCTCCGAAGGCTGCGCTGATGGAATTCCTGCAGAGCACGTATGATGCAGCCGCTAACTGCGGCAAGTGGGACCGCAAAGCGTTGGAACGCCAGGGCAACCGCACGCGCTGAAGCCGGATAGCGGCCCGCCACTGAAGGAAAAGACGGACAGCCAGAAATGCCTCTCCCACTATTTGGCTGGCACGCCTGTAAACCGTACGCCGGCGCTGTGGACTTTGTAGCGGATGTTCAGGCCGATCAGCAAAGCCGTGATCGATTCGACGATGCGGGCGTTCTCCAGTTTTCCGCCATTCAACGCGCGCACTCCAGAAATTTTTGCCGCCAAGTCCATGACCACTTGCTTGGCTTTCTCGTCGTCGCTGCAGACCAATACGTCGCAATCGAGCGGCGCTTCTCCCAGCAACAGCTCCGCGCCCAGATTTTGAAACGCAGCCGCAATGCTGACTCCCGCGGGCAGCAATTCCGCGGCCGCCTCGGCCGCCGAACCCTGCCACACGCCAAGCATGCGCGTGGGCGATCCGCCCACGGTCGCGGCTAGCGGTACCGTGGTGTCAATGACGACGGTGCCGGGTTTCCACACGCCTTTCAATTGCTTCAGCAAGGCAGACTGGCCAGAGAAGGGAACTGTGAGCACTGCGACATCGCACTGAGCCGCGGCCGCAGCGTTGTCCGCGCCCTCGATCTGCGCCGCGCCACCAATGCGAGCGCGGAGCTGCTGCGCCGTTTGCTGGGCGCGCGATGTTTCGCGGGAACCGATTACGATGTGCTCGCCCGCGCGCGCCAGGCGGTTCGCCAACCCTGAGCCCTCGGGCCCGGTGCCCCCCAAAATCGCAATCTTCCGCGCCATCGTGGCACTCCTTTTTAGCTCGCCGCTTGGCGATGATTATACGTGACGCGAGGGCGCGACCTTGTGCCGGGTCTGTGCTATCTTCAAAAACTTCCACCATGGCGCCCACAACCCCTACCACATCCGAGTTCCGCCTTGCGCTCGGCCAATTCGCCACCGGAGTCACCGTGGTCACCGCCGAGCGTGGCCCGGGCCGGGTGCACGGCATGACCGCGAGCTCCTTCACCTCCGTTTCGCTGGACCCGCTGCTGATCCTGATCTGCGTGAGCGAGAACGCGCAATTGCTTCCGCTGGTGAAGCGGCAAAATCGCTTTGGAGTGAACATCCTGAAGGACAATCAGCGAGCAATCTCGGAATATTTTGCGCGCACCGAAGAAAGCGACGAGATGGAAAGGCGGTTGGGCATTCGCTACCGTTGGACGGCGACGGGCATCCCGCTCCCGGAGGAGGCTCTCGTGCATCTGGCGTGCAATGTCGTC
>WNFT01007657.1_pt1 | contig 13790 bp, 14 predicted proteins | sample 5400191 | NCBI WGS metagenome assembly WNFT01 (sample SAMN13153359, study PRJNA577476) | soil metagenome | isolation source: 80 cm saprolite under Madrone tree | place: USA:California | collected 2016-06-14
CCTGGTGGTCTTCGCCGAACAGGTGCGCCAGGACGCGCCGGCGGCCCTTGCTTACTTCGCCCAGCAGGGCGTCGCGGTCAAGGTGCTGTCAGGGGATAGCCCCCACACCGTCGCCGCCGTCGCCGCCCGGGTCGCCCTCGCGGGCGCCGACATGCCCTACGACGCCCGCGAGCTGCCCGATGACCTCGACGCCGTCGGCCGCCTCCTCGAGGAGCGCTCGGTCTTCGGCCGGGTCACCCCCCGGCAGAAGCAGCTGATGGTCAAGGCCCTGCAGGCCCGCGGACACACCGTCGCGATGGTCGGCGACGGCGTCAACGATGCTCTCGCGCTCAAGCTGGCCGACACCGGCGTGGCCATGGGCAGCGGCGCGCCGGCGACCAGGGCCGTCGCCCAGCTGGTCCTGCTCGACGGGCGCTTCTCGAGCCTGCCGGGGGTGGTGGCCGAGGGCCGGCGCGTCACCGCCAACATCGAACGGGTGGCCAACCTGTTCATTACCAAGACCGTCTGGGCGACGCTCTTGGCGGTGGTCGCGGGCATCACGCTGGTGCCCTACCTCTTCCTGCCGCGCCACCTTAGCATTATCGACACCTTCTCGATCGGCGTGCCCGCGTTCTTCCTCGCCCTGGCACCCAACCTGCGTCGCTACGTGCCAGGGTTCGTCGGCCGGGTGCTGCGCTTCACCATCCCGGCCGGGATCGCCGTCGCCATCCCCGCCTTCGCCGCCTTCTGGCTGGCACGCGCACACGGCCTGCCCCTCACCCAGCAGCGCACGGCGGCCACGATAGTAACCATGATGGTGGGGCTGGGCGTGCTGGTGATCCTGGCGCTGCCACTCACCTGGCGGCGTGGCCTGTTGGTGGCGCTCATGATCGCGGGCTTCGTGCTGCTCTTTCCGTTTGAGGCGGTGCGCAGCTTTGCCGCCCTCGATGTGCCCAGCGCAACCCTGCTGCCGACCCTGCTGATCGGGGTTGGCGGGCTAGTGCTGCTGGCTGGTGCCTGGGCGATGGCAGAGCCGCACCTCCGCTACGCACGCCCGGCATGAGGATGCCGTAGCCGCGACCAAGGCAAAGATAGTCCCTCCGGAGTGTCAAGCACCACCTGCTGAGGGACTCCTCTCCCCTGGTGACGGCATGAGGGAAGCTCACCACATTCCAGCTGGTCACCCCAGCAGTGCAGAGAGGAGCGCCTCTCTCTTTGCGAAGGCGCGTCGCGCTCGCCCCGGACATCCCCCACGCACTCGCTGCCGCTGCCGCACGCCTGTCTGCCAGCCTCGCTACGATAGACACAGAACAGCTTGGCCTACCCCTCTGTCTTCGATTCTATGGATTGGTTGATCTCCCAGAGGTTGCCTTCGGGGTCGGCGAAGTGCGCCGTGCGTAACCCCCAGCGCTGGTCGGTTGGAGGTCTGACAAACGTGACGCCCTTCGCCTTTAGTTCCTCGTATGCAGCATCGACATCTGCAACACCAGCGGCCAGAAGCCCACGTGGCCCGACCTTCATCGAGAGGTCATTGACCTGTGTCCCTAACAGGTCTGCAGCTCCTTCGGGCGAGAGCAAGATCAAGTACAACCCCTCTTGCAAAAGAAAACTGGCAGAATCGGCATCTCTCCCTTGATACTGAAGTTTGAACGTGTCCCGATAAAATGCCGTACATCTGTCCAGGTCCTGGACGAACAAGACCATCGCTTCAAGCTTGTGAATCATGGCTTCTCCTTTTCGAGCTTCTAGTGTTGAAGAGGTTGGTAGGTGAGGATCAGAGCCCCCGTTCTGGTTGGTTTTGAACTGACGAGTTGCAATCTCTTGAGGCTATCCCCTTCTTTGAGGAGACGCCTCCCACCACCCACCAAGACAGGGAAAACGAGAAGCATGAGCTCATCCAGAAGACCCTGTTCGAGCAGGGAGCGAACGAGTGTGAGACTTCCATGTGCGCCAATGTTCTTCCCAGGTTGCTGCTTCAACTTCGCGATCTCCTTGGAGACATCCCCCTTGATCAGGGTTGCGGGCTGCCATTCATCGACCCTGCTCAAGGTGGTTGAAACGACGTACTTGGGGACCGTGTTAATGAAGCTGGCAAACAATGGTTCATCGGTGGCGGTGGGCCAGTAGGTGGCCCATTCCTGATACATCACGCGCCCCAGCAGGACGGCGTCCTGCGCGTTTATCACCTCCACCATGTTCTCCCTCAGATCTTCATCAAAGTGCTCCAGCCATTCCCCCGGCTCTTCGACGACGCCATCAAGTGTCATTAATACATATCCGACAACTTTTCTCATCGTTTTCCGACCTCTCTAGAGTGTTGATGTTTGCAGTTTACAAACATCAACACTCTAGAACAAAGCTGGCAGAAAAACTTCTCCTATCTTGCTCTTTTTTATTTCCACCTCTTAGGAGAAGTAGACCAGGTGTGGAGCGGTTTACCCAGGCACGTTCCTGCCAGTGCTCACCTTTCAAGGCAAAATCGGCTCATATCTGCTCTTCTCGCTTGAGAGGCTAAACGAGCTATCTTTCTTCCTCAAAGAGCGTGGCTACATTGGTCAGGATAATTGTACCGCTGCCACCAGTTTAAGTGTGGGATTTACAATCGGGTTGCTGGAACATCTCGATGATGCGAACATCCGTGCCTGCATTACAAACGAGTCACCCGAGTCCGACCGACTCAGTCGCTGACCCATTTGGCGCAAGCTCTAAGTCGATTCACTCATGATGTGGTACTGGCCGGGCTGGCGGTTGGCACACCGGCTCCCACGTTTCGCCTTGCCAACGTGCAGGGAGAGACGCTGACGCTGGCGGCCTTGTTAGCCCGTGGCAAACCCGTGCTGCTGCTCTTCTCGGACCCCGGCTGCGGTCCCTGTGCGGCGCTCTGGCCAGAGGTGGGCCGCTGGCAGCGGGAGTATGAAAGCCGATTGACGCTGGCCGTCATCAGCCGGGGTAGCTCGGAGGCTAACCGCAGCAAGGTGAGTGCGCAAGGGATCAAAGAGGTGCTGCTACAAAAGGACCACGAGGTGGCGCAAGCGTACCAGGCGTCTGGCACGCCCAGTAGCGTGCTCGTGCGTCCCGATGGGATGATCGGTAGTCCATTGGCTCAAGGAGCCGATGCCATTCGGGGTCTGGTGGCCAGCGCGATCGGCCTGCCGGTACTCCGCTCCGTGCCGATGGCTGCCCCAGTTCAAAGGAATGGCAATGGAGCCCAGGCACAGCCTCGACCGCAGGCTTCGCCCACGATCGGTGAGCTTGCTCCGGACTTCAGCCTGCCGGGTCTTGCTGGCCACCTGGTTCACCTCTCCGACTTCCAGGGCAGCACGACCCTCGTGCTCTTCTGGCGACCCGGCTGCGGCTTTTGCCAGCGGATGCTCGCCGACCTCAAAGCCTGGGAGGCCAACCCGCCCACCGGCGCACCGAAGCTGCTGATCGTCTCGAGCGAGAGTGTGGCGGACAACCAGGCGATGCAATTGCGCTCGCCGGTCGTCCTCGATCAACAAGACATGAGCGTAGGCAGGCTGTTCGGGGCTACTGGCACCCCGATGGCGGTGCTGATCGATGCCGAGGGCAAGATCGCCTCGGAGCTGGCGGCAGGAGCGCCAGCCGTCCTGGCACAGCTCAGGCTGCCACAGGAGAAAACGGCGACCGCCTGAGAGCGGCTTCGAGATCGGGCGCGAGAAGTTGCTCATCTCATGGCCCAAGGGCGTCAAGTAGTCGTCTTCCGGGGCCTGACAGGACACGATAAAAGCGGGGAAAAAGAGGAACGACTTTTTGCTCGTTGCTCTTTTTCGCGTCCTCCGGGGTTGGAAGTCCACTGACTGCTGGCGCGCCGATCAAGAAAGGGATTGGTATCCGTGTCAACCTCGATGATGCCGTCTCAAAACCACATCGTTCTGAAACGCATCGTTTTGTCGCAAGAAACGAACGATTTTGAAACACACCTCATCCACAACACCATGATATCACTTTTGCAGTATGCGCCCCAATTTCCAAGTAACGGGAGCAAGAGGGCAGGTCTGAAGCGGATTCCCTGCCGATGCCAGATGTGATTCCCAAGATTCGCGCCGAATTCCCACGTTTCACCTCAAAATCTGTCCACTTTTCACCCAATTTACCAGTAAACGGATGAGGCAGATCGATGGGTCCATCCGACTGGATGTAGAATCTGGCGGAGGTCCTTGCCTGTTCCAGAGCCAACTCCTACATAGGTTGCTTCTCCTTGCACTGTTTTATTTTTTGCCAACTTCTACCTGCGCCGCAGGGGCCGTTGCTGTTGCCTGCGCGCCGCGCCACCCAAACAGGAGGATCGCGAACCAGAGCAACGTACCCAGGTTCAGGACGATCACCGGCATGGTGTCCTCGAAGGTGTGTACGAAATGGAGGATATCGGCGATAGCACCCCACGAGGTTGCAACGGGCTGCACAAAGTTTCCGTCGATCCACCCAAACCCGGCAGCCATTAGGAGAACGCTGGCGAGCTGGCAATTGAAGATTGTGCGATTGGTATGTGTCATCTGTGTCATAATAAGATCTCTTTCTTTTGATCAGTTTTGGTATCCTTCCCCCAGAACGACTCAGTGTTCTGCAAGGCTATTGATATTGTTGTATATCTTGATGCTAGTGTAGGACAGGCACCGTTGACAAACCGTTGCTTCTAGCGTTCCTTAGAAGAATGACAAAAAAAGAGAAGCGTTCCCTCAATAATTGTACTGTGTTTCCTGCAAACAGCCAAAGTAGGCGTAGACGCGGCGCTCCAGTTCGGAGGCGTTTCGTGGAGCTAGTACTCGATCTGGATACGCCGGCCTTCCTGCGCGGATTGCAGGATTGCATCACAGATGACGGCGTTGCGATAGCCATCCTCGAATGTCGCACCATATGGTGCTATTTCCTTGTCGTTGACGATTGCGTCGAGCAGATGGGCGATCTCGTGCACAAACGTGTGCTCCCAGCCAATAATGTGACCTTGCGGCCACCAGTTCGACCAGAACGGATGATAGGTTTCGGTCACGAGCACATCGGTGAACCCCCGCGTTTCCCTGGGCGCGGCGTCTTTCCAGTAGACCTCTAATTCATTGAGCCGCTCCAGGTTGAAGCGTAAGGAGCCCCTGGAGCCATTAATCTCGAGCACCTCGTAATTTTTGCGTCCCGGACAGAAGCGGGAGGCTTCCAGTGTGCCTACTGCACCATTGTCAAACTCGACGAGCGCTTCAAAGGCGTCGTCTACATCGACCCTGCCTGTCCCGTTTCCACCTGGTAGGGGCCGCTCCTTGATGAATGTTTTGGTCTGCGCCATCACCGACGCTGGCTCACCCACCAGAAACCGCCCAAGATCGATGATATGTGCACCGAGGTCGCCAAGCGCTCCACTCCCTGCACTGTTCTTGTCGAGACGCCAGACCATGGGAAAGGCTGGATCGGCAATCCATTCCTGCAGGTAGACCGCGCGGAAGTGGTAGATCTCACCCAGAGCACCGTTCCTGATCAGTTCGTAGGCCTGGCGGATTGCAGGTACGAAGCGGTAATTGAAGGAGACCATGTGTTTGACCCCTGCCTGCTGTACCGCATCCAGCATCGTTTTGGCCTCCGCACGCGAGCGCGCCAGCGGCTTCTCACAGAGGACATGCTTCCCCGCCCGGGCAGCGGCTATACATGGTTCAGCATGCAAGTTATTGGGGCCGCCATTGTCGAATAGCTGCACATGCGGATCAGCAAGCATATCGCGCCAATTGGTGTAATAACTTTCGTAGCTGTAACGGCGAGCTGCTTCTTGCACCGCCGCTTCATCCCGGCCTGCAATCGCAACCAATTTCGGCACAGCAGGGGGTGGATAGATCATGTATGGCAGCTTTTTGTAGGCATTGGTGTGGGCCTTGCCCATGAAGGCATAGCCCAACATACCAATGCCAATTTCTGGTGCTGTCTGTGTCGCCCTGGCACCGGCCATCGTCACGAAGCCAACCTCGTCAGCCATCAGTCTCGTTCTCCCTTCTCTTCTGCGTGGTATTCACTGGTGTGTTCTTCTGAGTCTATAAGAGACAATCGCTCTTTCAGGGATTGCTAAAAGCTGCATCGAAAGCAACGCTTGAGGGAGTGAAGTCGGCACGTCGCACAAAAGCGAGCGCGTCCCGGGCTCCCCATTCACGGTCCATCCCCACGTCTTCCCACTCGATAGAGAGCGGGCCCTGATAGCCGGTACGGTTCAGCGCACGGATGAGCGATTCGAAATCAACATCCCCATGCCCAGGAGACACGAAATCCCAGCCACGTTGTGCCTCTCCGAAGTTGAGATGAGAGCCCAGGATGCTCCTGCGCCCATCCAGGCGTCTCTTGGTGTCCTTGACGTGGACATGGTAGATGCGATCGGCAAACTCTTCAATGAAGGCTGCCGGGTCGAGGAATTGAGGAATAAAATGGCTCGGATCGAAATTAATGCCGAAGCCGGGGCGATGACCGATAGCATCCAGCGTTTTGCGCGTCGTCACGAAATCATAAGCGATCTCGGTAGGATGAACCTCCAGGCCGTATTTCACTCCTTCCCGTTCAAACACATCGATGATGGGGTTCCAGCGTTCGGCAAAGTCCTGGTACCCCAGCTCGATCTCGGCAAAGTCGTTGGGTGGGAAGGAGTAGAGCAGGTGCCAGATACGCGAACCGCTAAAGCCATTGACCTGGGTCACCCCGAACTTTGCTGCAGCCCGTGCCGTGTCCATGATTTCTTGCGCAGCACGCCGGCGAACGCCTTCCGGTTCGCCATCTCCCCACACGTAGGGAGGGAGAATCTTCCGGTGGCGAGCATCGATAGGATCGCACACCGCCTGGCCAACAAGGTGATTGGCAAGCGCAAAACACTTCAGGTTGTACCTCTTGAGAATATCCCAGCGCGACTGCGTGTAGTTTGGCTCTGTGAGTGCGCGTCTTACGTCGAAATGGTTGCTCGAGCAAGCCAGTTCAAGGCCGTCGAAGCCCCATGAGCTGACTTTCTCCGCAAGCTTCTCCAATGGCAGATCAGCCCACTGACCGGTGAAAAGGGTGACTGTTCGCGTCATACATATGCTCCTTATGTAGTTGACTCTCCCTTATTGCCCCACGAGCCGCGCAACGACCGGGGCAAAGTTCTCCATTTGTCCTGTATAGACCTGAAGGTAGGAGAATCCGTAGCGCTCACGCTGTTCAAGGAGATGCGCAACTGCCTGTTCAGTACTTAGTGGTCTCTTTGGAATGGGCGGCCCTCCTCCCTGAGAGGAGAGAGCAGTTCCACTATCTGTGATCATCATGTCGTAGATCGTCTGACTCAGTTCTATGTCGGCGAAGCGCTTCCCTGCGGCTTCTTTGACCCACGCAATCTTCTGCTCCAACGTGGTGTCTGCCGGGTCCACACCTTGCTCGGTGATTCTTGACCCGATCGCAACGATATCAGCTTCCCTACCCGCCAACTTGAGCATCCGTTCTCCCGCACCTGCTACAAGAATGGGCATGTGCGGCTTCTGGATCGGCCTGGGATATCCCTTCATCTCGGTCATAGTGTAGTACTTCCCGCTGAAATTCACCACCTCTTCTGTGAAGAGGCGTTTCATCAGTTGAAGGGTTTCCTCGAGGTGACCGAGGCGCGTGCCCGGGTTCGCAAACGGAATCCCCATCTGTTGAAACTCAGTTGGGCCGACTCCTGCTCCCAGGCCAAGTTCAAAGCGACCCTCGGAGAGCAGATCGAGCGTGGCGGCTTCGCTGGCGAGGAGCACGGGATGGCGATACTCATTACAGAACACATAACTGCCAATGCGCAGCGATGTGGTAGCCTCGGCAGCGACAGCTAACGCTGTCAGGGGTGCGAGGCCCCCTATATTCGCACGATCTGGCATTAACAAGGTCGCGTAGCCAAGCTCCTCGACTCGGCGGGCAGTCGTGATCCAGGCTGTATGCGATGGAGCATAGGCCGCGACGACGCCAAAACGAAATGGACGGGACATACAGGTGATTCTCCCTTCTATTGGCAGATGCAGCACTCCTTTTAGGAATGGCTTCTTTACAGTTGCTTCAGAAAAGTCTATTATATAGATGGACTATCCAATTTATTTGGCTGTCCGGATTATATAATGAAATTTGAGAGGTGTCAAGTCAGCGATGAGTCCACGCCCCTACCGACTTGGTCAGCGTCAAGCCACCACCGAACAGACGCGCGCCCGCATCCTCACTGCGGCACGCGAACTGCTCGCGGAAAGCTCAGGCTTCTCCGGCTTTAGCATTGACGCCGTCGCTCACAAGGCCGACGTCGCCCGCATGACCGTCTATCACCAGTTTGGCTCCAAAATCGGGCTCCTCGAAGCCCTGAGCGACTCCCTTGCAGCCCATGGAGGGATGGAGCACCTGGCAGACGCCTTCCGTCGCCCCGAACCGCTCGACGCTCTGGATGAATACATTACCGTCTTCAGTCGCTTCTGGAACGCCGATCGGCTCGTGATGCGTCGCCTCCGAGCTATGGCCGCCCTCGACCCGGATTTTGAGCATGTGATACGGGCAAGAGATGAATGGCGACGGCAAGGTCTTCGTGTCATCGTCCCGCGGCTCGTCGAGCAGCACGGACGACCTGCTCCTGACGCCCTCGACGAGGCGATCAATGTCCTCTTCACCTTGACCGGCTTTGAGTGTTTCGACACCCTCGCTGGCCCCACGCGTAGTATTCAGGAAGTCGCGCCTGTGGTGCAGCAGCTTGCCCGTGCAGTGATTGGGCTGAACGAAGAACAGTTTCGCATGAGCAGCACAGGACAGAAATACATCCCCACAGAGCAGCGGGAGGATGAAGGGAAGTGTTTCGGAGCAGGGATGTGCTAAGCTAGACTTTATCTATCCTGCTTCCTTTCTCCTCCTTCTCCAGAGGCCGTGTTGTGTTGCTTTGGGCCTAACGTTGCACGTGATGATAGCTTCGTGTGATGCCTGTTCGTGTGGCCTAAGGAGCGTCCTCAATCGCCCCCAAGGCTCGCAGCGAGGCTCGGGCGGAGCTGTTGCTCCTGGCCCGCTGGCTGAACAGCATCAAGATAACAGCGATAATCGGCACAGGGCTGATGGCTACGCCAATGGCTGAGGGCAGAATATTGCCGATGACGTTTCCCATTGCTTGTTTTCTCCCTGCGATCTTAGATAGGAGGTGTGGCTCAAGCGCCGCACCCCTGGAACATCTCCCATTTTGATGCACGAGGTAACACAGCGATACAACGGATACACGTGATACACGTGATACAAGTGATACAAATGATACAAGTGTTACAAGTGTTGCAAACCTCATTGGAAATGCACCGAACCTTATCTCCCGTGACAGTGCTTGAACTTGCGCCCACTTCCGCATGGGCGGGGTTCATTGCGCCCGGCTTTGGCGAAGGCTTTTTGCAACTGCGCTTCCTCGGTCGCCAGGATCAGCATCACCTCAGCCGGGGCGCGGTCGCGGCGTAACAACTCGGCCATGATCCGCATCGGGTGGTCGACATGCTTAAAGAATGCCTTGTAGCCCGCACAGGTAATTCAATCCCGGCTCGCCGTCCGGCGTCTCGAGAAAGCGGTTCTTGGGACACTCACCGTGACAGGCGAAGCGCACCTCGCACTCGCGGCAATATCCCGGCAGGCTGTCGCGCTTCCTGGACGAGAAGGAACGAGGCATAGTGTGTTTACACTAGTGAGGCACTGCTGCGTTTCCTCTCGTTGCTATCCGTTGAGAGCTTTTCGAAGTCATACCATCTCCGAGTAATGACTGATCAAACACATTGCTGAGTTCACTCTTGGCTCGGAGCCTGAAAGAATTCCCGCTGGAAGAGCTGATCGTCCAGAGGGAATGCCATGCCGAAATATGTTCACGTCGTTGCCCATCTCACCCCCAATGAGCTGGAGCAGCGATACCGCAAAGCAGATGATCCTGTGGAACGGAGCCACTTGCAGATCGTCTGGCTCCTGGCGCGGGGCAAACGTGTGCGTGAAGTCGCCGAGGTCACGGGCTATTGTGCCAACTGGATCAGGATTGTTGCTCGGCGCTACAATCAGCATGGCCCAGCGACCCTTGCTGATCAGCGTCAGCACAACAAAGGTGCACCATCCCTGCTTACAGGCGAGCACCAGCAGCAGTTACAGCGAGTCCTTGAGCAAGCTCCCGCTGATGGCGGCTTGTGGACTGGCCCAAAGGTCGCCCAGTGGATGGGTGGGCAAACCGGGCGCACGATCCACCCCCAGCGCGGCTGGGAGTATCTCAAGCGGCTGGGCCTCTCGCTCCAGGTGCCCCGTCCTCGTCACCACAAAGCCGACCCCGCCCAGCAAGAGCTGTTCAAGCGCGAGCTGCCAGAGCAGATCCGACAGATCCAGCACGCCCATCCTCACGCCCAGGTGGAACTCTGGGCGATGGATGAGCATCGTGTGGGCTTGAAACCGGTCATCAGACGCGTCTGGGCACGCAAAGGACATCGCCCGCTCATTCGTGTGCAACAACGCTATGAATGGCTCTACGTGTATGGATTTCTTCATCCCGAAACAGGAGCGAGCCAATGGTTGTTGTTGCCTTCGGTGAATATCGAGGTCTTCAGCCTTGCTTTAGCGCACTTTGCGCAGGCTGTTAAGGCTGGTCCTGATCGGCATGTTGTGTTGGTGCTGGATCGGGCCGGGTGGCATAAGAGTGGGGAAGTCCTCATGCCGGAGGGCATCCATCTCCTCTTTCTGCCGCCCTACTCGCCGGAGTTGCAGCCCTGCGAACATCTCTGGCCGCTCACAAACGAAGTCATCGCCAATCGTCGCTTCGAGTCGCTTGATGAGTTGCAAGAGGTGCAAGCCGAGCGGTGTGTCGTTCTTCAGGACGATCCACTCCGTCTTCGTCGGCACACACTTTTCCACTGGTGGCCTCTGTCAGGTAACGCAAAGAAGACCTGAACCCCCAGCAGGCTCAGGCTGGCTTACGCGCCAGCAAATAGCAGCGCTGCGTCTCGACCTCGATACCTGGGTAGGGGCCGCGCTCTCGACGCTCCTCAACCACATAGCCCGCCTTGCGCAGATAGCCTTCCATCTCAGCGCACTCAAAGAAGGTAAAATCGAGCGAGATCTGCTTGTCCCACAACGTGTCTACGTGTTGCTCCTTCTGCCCTCGGTGAAACGAGAGCAACACCAGGCCACCTGGCCGAAGCACACGCCGCCATTCACTCAGGACAGCGACGACCTCTGACCGGGGAATGTGAATGATCGAATAGAAGGCGACGATCCCGGCCCAGGACGCGTCCTCCGCTGGAAGCTTCGTCATTTCCCCCTCCTGGAACTCGATGCCAGGGTTGAGTTGGCGCGCCAGCTCAACCATGCGCGGCGAAAGGTCGAGCCCCTGAACAGCAACACCCCGCTCATGCAGATAGCGCGCGACTTGGCCGGGGCCACAGCCGATCTCGCAGACAAGCCCCTGGTCGCGCACCGCTGCGGCGAAACGCTCCAACACCTCACAGTCCAGCGGCATGCTCTCCAGTTCGTGATAGAGACGCCTCACATATTCCTCGGCGACCAGGTCGTAGCTCTTCCGTGTTTGCTCAAGATTCTCAGCCATACGTGCTTTCTCCTCTGGTGTCTCCAACTCAGATGAGTGTAGCACGCACGCCTGCGAACAAACAAGTGGTGTTTTTTGATCAGTCATCATCCGGAGGTGGTATCATCTGTGTAATGTACACTGTTACAAAACCGTGACATCCTGATTCTGCGCGTAGAGAAAGGAACGCCGCTATGCTGTATCGCGAGGAGACCCAGGGACGGATTGCTATCACCCAACCAACGCATGCCTGGCTCTCAGGTCAATTGGCGCGCGCCTGGGGAAACGAGCACTTTGGTGCTGTGGTGCCCTGGGAAGAGGTCTGCTTGGGTGCAGAACAACATGACGTTGGCCATACCGCATGGGAGCAAGCGCCCACGCTCAATCCTCAGACAGGTCTACCCTACAGCTTTCTTGAGATGCCCAGGCAATTACATGTGCGGCTCTGGTCTTCGGCGGGCCGCCTGGTGCTCCCACAGGGGCGTTATGCCGCACTCCTGGTCTCCCTCCATGGCACGGGCCTCTACGAGCGCTACGATGCCACTCAAGATCCACCCGAAACCGCCCAGGCTGTGCAGGACTACCTGGCCCAGGAGCGCGCATTCCAGGAGGAACTGCTCACGACCTTGCGCGCCGACCCCTACTACGGACCCTACGCGACAGAGGAGACGGTGGCGCGCAACCGGCGGCTCGTGCAGGTCTGGGATGCCCTTTCCCTGGCCCTTTGCTTTGGCCGCCGGCAGCCGCAACCATTGCAGCACGTTCCCACCGCCACAAGTGCCACGACCCTGACGCTCACCGTGCGCGAGAGCGATCCCACCCAACTCATCGTCACGCCATGGCCATTTCGTCGCGAGCAGGTCACACTGGTGTACGAGGGGCGCCACCTGGCAGAAACGTTCTCCAGTGAGATGGTGATGCGCGAGGCGCTCAAGCGCGCTCCCTGGGTCACGTTGAAGACCACGCTCTTCCCCAATCAACCAGAGTGACAACAAGGCCACTCCTTTCGACGAGGTGGCACCGTAAAGTGACACGGACTATGTAGCATCGCCAACAGTGGAGTTCGGTACTTGAGATGATAATGACCAGGAGAAAAAGAACATGACTCCTCCGTCTACTTCTCTGTCAACCAATCAACTGTATCTGCAAACGGAGCTTTTTCGGCCATCGCTCACTTACCCCGTGCATCCCTATGACGAGATACTGACGCGCACGGCTGAGCGTTACCCGGAGCATGTCGCCATAGTCTCTAAGGAGGTGAACCTGACGTACCGGGAACTGGAGGCCCTGGTCAATGCCTTTGCCAATGCTTTGCAAGAGCTTGGAGTGAGCAAGGGCCAGAAGGTGTGTTTGTTCATGACGAATCGCGCGGAATACGTCATCAGTTGGTTCGCCGTTACTCGCGCCGGCGCAACGGTCAGCCCGATTAACCCCTCGTACAAGGATCGCGAAGTCGCCTACCAGATCGACAATAGTGAGTCTGTGGCAGTCATTGTGCAACATGACCTGCTGCCGCTGGTGGAGGCGAGACGCGCTGAAATGCCACATCTGCAGTATGTGATCGTCGTTGGATCCGACCAGCACCACCCCTCTTCCAATGTATATGCTTTCAGCCAGCTTGTGCGAAACTATCCCCCAACCCCACCTCCGCGCCCGCAGATAGGGTGGGAAGATATGGTCGCACTTCCCTATAGCAGCGGCACCACGGGCCTGCCGAAGGGGGTCATGCTCAGCCACAAGAACCTGGTGTGTAACGCCTACCAGTCCATTGCAACGGCCCGCATCACGTTCGAGGACCGCATGCTGGTTTTCCTTCCACTCTATCACATCTACGGTATTATGCTGATAGGCTGTGCGGCCATGTCGGGCGCTCGTCTCGTGCTGATGGAGCGCTTCGAGCCTGGGCGGGCTTTGCAACTCATTCAAGAGCAAGGCATCACGCTCCTGTACACCGTCCCGCAGATCCTGACAATGTTGAGTGAGTGGCCACAGTTGAACGTGTATGATGTGCATACGGTCCGTTTTACGCAATGTGGGGCGGCTCCGGTTCCTCCCGCACTGGCGCATCGCTTCGAGGAGCGGACGCACATTACCGTGATGACCGCCTATGGCCTGACCGAGGCGTCGCCAGGCACACACTCCAATCCAGTCTACGACCGGCGGCTCATCAAGGTCGAGACCATTGGTCTGCCCATCCACGATACGAAGCAGAAAATCGTGGATATCGAGACCGGCGAGAAAGAACTGGGTGTGGGCGAAGAGGGCGAGCTGATTGTCCAGG
>WNFT01003381.1_pt1 | contig 13784 bp, 9 predicted proteins | sample 5400191 | NCBI WGS metagenome assembly WNFT01 (sample SAMN13153359, study PRJNA577476) | soil metagenome | isolation source: 80 cm saprolite under Madrone tree | place: USA:California | collected 2016-06-14
GGCCTCGAGATAGGAGGCGAGGTCCGCGAGATGCATGTAGTAGTCGCCGTGCGTCAGCAGGGTGTCGCGCAGCGGCGCAAAGATGCCCGGCTCATTGCGGCTGAAGTGGTCGGAGAAGATCAGGTCCAGCGCCGCGCGGATCTCCGGCTGGTTGTCGTAGTGCCAGCGCGGGTCGTACCAGCCGCGGCTGCCGGCGACCTGTTCCGCGGTCAGGCCGAAGAGGAAGAAATTCTCCTCCCCGGCTTCTTGCGCCATCTCGATCGTCGCGCCGTCGCGGGTGCCGATCGTCAGCGCGCCGTTCATCATGAACTTCATGTTGCTCGTGCCGCTCGCCTCGTACCCGGCGGTCGAGATCTGGTTGGAGACGTCGGTGGCCGGAATCAGCCGCTCGGCCAGCGACACATTGTACTCGGGCAGGAACACGACCTTGAGGCGCCCGCGGGTCACCGGATCGGCGTCGATGGTCGCGGCGAGGTTGTTCAGGAGCTTGATGATGAGCTTCGCCAGGTGGTACGCTGCCGCCGCCTTGCCCGCGAACAGGAACGTCCGCGGCGTCATCGGCAAGCCCGGGTTCTCCCGCAATCGGTTGTAGAGCACGACGATGCGCAACGCATTGAGGAGCTGCCGCTTGTATTCGTGGATACGCTTGACCTGGCTGTCGAAGATGGTGTCCGGATCAACCTGCGGCCGCGAGGTCGATCGAAGCCACTGCGCGAATGTCGCCTTGGAGGCTCGCTTGGCCGCGCGAAACGCATCGCGGAAACCCCGATCCTCGGCCAGGCGCTTGAGCTTCGCGAGCTCACCGAGGTCGGTGATCCAGCCGTCGCCGATCGCCTCGGTGATGAGGCGCGCGAGCGCCGGGTTCGCGAGCAACATCCAGCGCCGCGGCGTGACCCCGTTGGTCTTGTTGCTGAAGCGCTCGGGAAACGTCTCGGCCAGGTCCTTCACCGTGGTCGAGCGCAGCAGCGCGGAGTGGATCGCGGCCACGCCGTTCGTGCTGTGCGAGCCCACGATGGCGAGGTTGGCCATGCGGACGTGTTTGGCCGGGCCCTCCTCGATCACGCTCGTACGGGCGACGCGATCCTCGTTACCCGGGAAGCGGCGCCGCACGTCATCGAGCAGTCGGCGGTTGATCTCGAAGATGATCTCGAGGTGGCGAGGCAGCAGCGTCTCGAACCACTCGAGCGGCCATTTTTCGAGGGCTTCGGGCAGGAGCGTATGGTTCGTGTACGCCAGCGTCCGCTGGGTCAGGTCCCAGGCCTGGTCCCATCCGAGGTACGCGTCGTCGAGCAAGATTCGCATCAGCTCGGGGACGGCGACGGCCGGGTGAGTATCGTTGAGCTGGATGGCAACCCGTTCGGGAAGCGCGCTCCAGTCGGAGTTGCTGCGGCGGAATCGCCGGATCAGATCGGCCAGCGAGCAGGCGACGAGAAAGTATTCCTGCACGAACCGCAGCTCTTGCCCCTTCGCCGTCGAGTCGTCGGGATAGAGCACCCGCGTGAGAGATTTGGCCGCAAGCGTCTCCGCCAGCGCGCTGACGAACTCGCCATGACTGAACGTCTGGAAATCGAAGTCGAGGGATGCGGACGCCGCCCAGAGCCGGAGGGTGTTGATCGTCTTGCCGCCATAGCCCACCACGGGCCGATCGAACGGAATGCCGAGCAAGGTGAACGACCGGCCGGGGACGGCGCGCAGCGTCCCCTCTCGCACCTCGATCGAGTGGTTCAGCCTGATCTCAACCTTCTCTTCCGGACGAACGACCTCCCACGGGTCGGGGCGGCGAAGCCAGTTGTCGGGCTGCTCGTGTTGCCAGCCGTGCTCGATGGATTGCTGGAACATTCCGTATTCGTAGCGGAGGCCGTACCCCATCGCCGGCAGCTGCATCGTGGCCATCGAGTCGAGAAAACACGCCGCCAGACGCCCGAGCCCGCCATTGCCCAGTCCGGCGTCGGGTTCCTCCTCGAGCAGGCCGAGCCAATCGAGCGACGCCTCCTTGACGGCTTCACTCACGAGGGGACTGAGCAGCAGATTGGTGATGTTGTTGCTCAGCGAGCGGCCGATCAGAAATTCCATCGAGAGGTAGTAGACCCGCTTGGGATCTTCGCGCTCGTAGGTCTGCTCCGTGCGGACCCATCGCTGCGAGAGGACGTCTCGCACGGAGCGCGCGAAAGCCTCGTAGCGCTCCCGCAGCCCGGCGGTCGCCGGATCGGCGACGTTGTCGAAGAGCAGGTGCCGCTCGTAGAGCGCATTCGCGCTCCCCGTGAGCTCGACCGGGCCGCATCCGTATTGCCGGCGGAGCGCTGCCATGGCGTCCGATGCCGTTGCCGCTCGAGGCTTTGCCGCATCTCGTGCGCTCATCGACGTGCTTCCTCCTGGTGTCCCCGCACCTGAGCAGGCCCGCTGTGCCCTTCGTGAGGCATCTCGTTCCACAAGCGGATCGCCGGATCCGATCGGTCGTGTTCGTATCCCACCGCACTCAGGCTGGCCGTGCCGAGCACCAAGTACCGCCCTGCCCCCGGCGGGAGCCCGAGCCAGCGCGCGGCGAACACTCGGAGAAAGTGTCCGCTCGAGAAGAGCAGCACGTCTCCTTCGATGGCCCGCACCCGGCGTATCACGCGGTCGGCCCGCGCTCCGACCTGGTCTGGGGACTCGCCTCCCGGGCAGCCGTCGCGGAACAGCTGCCAGTCAGGACGTTCGGCGTGGATGTCAGCGCTCGTGCGTCCCTCATACGCGCCGTAGTTCCATTCCACGAGGTCCGGCACGACTTCAGCCAGGGAGCCGAAGCCCGCGATCTCGCACGTTCGGACCGCCCGCTGCAGGGGGCTCGTGAGCACCGCCGCCAGCCTCAATCCCTCGAGCCGCTCTCCGAGCCGGACCGCCTCAGCCTCACCACGAGCCGTCAGCGGGAGGTCGGTCACGCCCGTGTGCTGACGGGAGATGGTCCAGGCCGTCTCACCGTGCCTCGCCAGGTACACGACAGGAAGCGCGTCGCCCATGAATGGGTCCCCTTCCCCTTCTCAGATGCTCCGACGCGGCCGAGTGTTACGGGGTCGCCCAGGCGAGAGCACCCGAGTCCGCCGACCGGCGTTCTGAAGACAACGGGTTCGTGCGCCAGAGTCCGCCCCTCGCAATGTCCGGTGGTGCGCCGTTCGATCCCGACAGTAGCCCTCCCGGCACAGGGCGTCTGCGACCCCGGCGTCACGGCCGGCGTGCTCAGCCCATCCAAAGGCGAAAGGCGTCGCGCCGCCGTCCCCGGCGATCGGGCGGCGGTGCGGGAGTCGAGAGGCCGAGGTATATATATCGCGGCCACAGCGTGGGATACGTCTTGCTGGGGAGTCCAATGAAGGGGGGACGATAATGACAGCGACAAGCGAGCGTTTGCTCACCGCGCTCGAGACCGAGATCACCAACGTGTCCAAGCTCGAACATGTGCTGGCCCGCACCCGGGTCGTGTTGCGCGAGCACGCGACGCGCTTGCGCCTCGGCGAGGATGCGGAGATCGTGATGACGGGGCTGCGTTTCAACGTGCCGGCCGAAACCAGCCTTGCCCTCCTCGAACGGGTCGACCCGGTGCTCTCTCCCGGGTTCGTGGACGGCGCGGACGACGACAACTGATGGCTGGACGGAGGAGACCACGAGATGAGCATTAGTGGAGCTTCTAGATCCCTGTCCTCACGAAGAACGACCGCGACGAGGCGGGCAGCGACCGCGGGCGCCGTCCTTCTCATCTGCAGCGTGCAATCCGCCGGCGCACAGGAGTCGCGTCTGGAATCATCGCTCGCCAGGGACATACCCGAGCGGTATAGCCGGCAGGTCGCGCCGACGCCGAGCACGTACTGGCGATCTCCCGATCTTCGCGATTACACCCGAGTACTCAAATCGGCCGAGGCTCCCCTCATCGATTCGAGCAAGCGCTACGAGCTGCCAGAGCTGATCGATCTCGCGCAGCGCGCGAATCCCGAGACGCGCGTGGCGTGGGAGGGGGCCCGTCGGGCCGCGCTCGCCGTGGGGCTCGTGGAGAGCGAATACTTTCCGGTGCTCGCGATCTCGGCTCTCGGCGGCTACAAGAGCGTGGGAGTCCCCCTCCCGAAGAACCTCGCCTCCGACGGCTTCTTTCGCTTCGACTTGGCCCAGGCGGTTCCCACCCTGAATCTGCGGTGGCTGCTTCTCGACTTCGGCCGTCGCGGGGGCGCGCGGGACGCCGCGAAGGAGCGGCTCCTGGCCGCGAACCTCGGGTTCAATCGGAAGCACCAGCAGATTGCCTTCGCCGTGCAGCGCGCGTTCTACGGCCTCACCAGCGTTCGCGCGCGGATCGCGGTCGCTCAGAGCTCGCTCGACGCCGCCCGCGCGGTGCAGGAGGCGACGGAGAGCCGTCTGAGAGGGGGGCTCGCCACTCGTCCAGAGCTCGCGCTCGCGCGACAGCAAACCGCACAGGCCATCTTCGAGCTGGAGGAGGTGCTCGAGAAGGAGCGAGACGCGCAGGTGACCCTCGCGGAGAGTATCGGCATCCCGCCGACGACGCCGATCCAGCTCACGGATTTTTCGGCGCTGCCTCCACCGGCCGCGCTCCAGGATTCCGTCGAGAAGACCATCGATCGCGCACTCGAGAAGCGACCCGACCTCATCGCTCGGGTCGCGGCGCTCCGCGCGTCGGAGGCCGAGGTCGGCCGGGCCCGCGCCGCCTACTGGCCGACCCTGTCGCTGGTCGGCGATGTCGGCTCGATCCTGGGCAGCGCGCGGATCACCGCCGACGGCAAATCCACCGGGTGGTTCGGAGCGGCCCAACCGAGCTATGGCATCGGGTTCGCGCTCGAGTGGGAGCTCTTCGATGGCGGATCGCGCCAGCGCCGGGTCGAGCTGGCCGAATCGGCGCGTCGGGCCGCCCACGATGAGATCACGGCGACGCGCGACCGCGCCGTCAGCGAAGTGTGGAAGGCGTACACCGACGTGAAACTTGCGTTTCGGCGCCTCGACGTCGCGGCCGCGTTGCTGGATGCCTCGCAGCAATCGTACGAGGATTCGCTCAGGTCGTATCGTGTGGGGCTTGGCACGCTCACTGACCTTCTCGCCGCCCGCCGTGAGCTGAGTCGGGCGCGGTTCGTCGAGCTCGACACGAAGGTCCAACTGCTGGCGTCGTCGGCGGCCCTCGCGTTCACGACGGGCGAGACCACGGACACGCGCCCCGCGCCGGATCGATAGGGGAAAACTTTGGGACCGCAAATCAACGTCATCGGGTCGTTCTTCCCGTCGTGGATGCTCTGCGCCGCCATCGGCATCGTCGTCGCCGTGCTCGCCCGACGGCTTTTCGTCGTGGTGGGTGTGGACCCCTACCTCGGCCCAAGGGCGCTCGTCTACCCGAGCCTCGCGATTGTGGTCACCCTGGTCCTCTGGGTGACCCTGTTCAGGATCTAGCTCAATGGCGCCGCGCGATGGGGTCGGGGATTCGGGGGCACGGCGTGTTGCCGGGCGGTTACTCGGCGCGTTGATCGTCGCCGGCGCCGCCATCGCCGTCGTCGTCACGCTGCTCCAGTGGAGCACGCGACCGCAGACGGACGACGCAACCGTGCGCGCCAACTTCGTGGGCATCGCACCCCAGGTGAGCGGTCACATCGTCGATCTCCGTGTCCGGGACAATCAGCAGGTCCACGAGGGCGACCTGCTGTTCGTCGTCGACCCGCGGCCGTACGAGATCGCCGTCGCTCGCGCCCGAGCCGGCCTCGCGCTGACACGGAAGGAGGTCGACGGCCTGCGGAACGGCGTTTCCACCGCCGACGCCGGCGTCGCGCGCGCGACCGCGCAGGTCAATGCCTCAGCGGCGGACGTCGTGCGCCGCGAGACCGATCCGGTCGCCGCGGATGCCGAGATCGCGCGCCTGGAGGCGCAGCGGGTCGCATCGGAGGCGGCGCTTCATCGTGCGAAAGCCGAGCTGCGGCACGCCGAAGATCACCTCGCGCGTCTCGAGCCGCTGCTGCCTGAGAAGTTCGTGACCGAGGATCGCGTCGACGAAGCCCGCACGCGGCGGGTCTCGGCGGCCATGACCGCCGAGCAGGCGCGGACCTCAGTGTTGGCCGCCGACGCCGCGCTCAACGAAGCTCGCGCCAGAAAGGGGGCCGCCGTGGCCACGCTGGAGGCCACTCGCGCTCAGCATCTCGCGACCGAAGCCGCGCTGCGCCAGTCCAAGAGCGAGCGAGCCCGGGCGGAGGACGCGGTGGGTCAGGTGGCGAACATGAACGCTCGCGTCGCTACGGCGGAGGCCGCGCTGCACTCGGCCGAACTCGACCTCGAGTACACGCACGTGCGCGCGCCGTTCAGCGGACGGGTCGTCAATCTCAACATTTCGACCGGCGCCTTCGCGCGGAGCGGGGCTGAGGTCTTCACACTCGTCGACACCAGCACCTGGTACGTGATGGCGAACTTCCGGGAAACGCAGCTTCGCCATATTCCTGCAGGCGCGCCCGTCGACCTTTATCTGCAATCGCACCCCGGACGGCATTTCCGCGGCACCGTCGTCGGGCTCGGCTGGGCGGTGCTGCCCGAGAACGGAACGAGCGTGAATGGACTGCCCCGCGTCGAGCGCTCGCTCGACTGGATCCGGCTGGCGGCGCGCTTCCCCGTGCGCATCAAGGTCGAGGAGCCAGACGAATCCTTCCGCATCGGCGCCTCGGCGGTGGCGACCGTGGATGGCTCCCTCAGGAGCGTGAGCCGATGACGGCGGCCACGCTCGTCGGCTTCCTGCGCCGTGAGCTCGCGCCGACGCCCGGGCGGGGCAACGCGACCGTTCGGCTGACGCTGGCCTGCCTGATTGCCACCATCCCGATCCTGACCCATCGCATCCCGCATGCGCTCATCGTGATGATCGTCATGTATCTCATCACTCAGGAGGACACCGCGGCGACGCTGGTGGGCTCCATCCTCGCCGTGGCCGGCGTCACGCTCGGCCTGGGCGCGGCACTGCTGGCCTGGATGGTCGCCCTGGATATCGCCTGGCTGCGCATCGCCTTCTTCATCGCCTTCTTCTTCGTCGGATTGTTCCTCAAGCGCGTGCTGGTGGTTGGCGCGCTCGGGTCCGCGATCGGCGTGCCGGCCGCTCTCGTGATGATCCTTCCGGACGTGGCGCCGATTCCGCCGGAGAGTCTCGTCGAGTTCGTGCTGTGGATCTGGTGGTGCGTGACGCTGGGACTCACCGTCAACCTGGGGGTGCAGCTTCTGCTTTCGCCAGGCGACCCACTCTCGCTGCTGCAGCGCGAGCTCGACACGAGGTTGCGCCGTGTTGAGGACGCCCTGCACGAGCTGGCCGGCGCGAGCAATGTTACTCCGGCGCCGTCTGGGACGTCACTCGACGCGCTCGTCACCGCCGGCATGTCGCGGCCCCTCGCCCTGCTCAAGTCGGCCTCGCTCACGAACGCCCGGGCTCGGCAACGGCACGAGACGCTCGCGACCGCCATCACGCTCGTCGACCGACTGGTGACTGACGCGGCGGCACTGCGGCTGCTCGTGTCATCGATCTCGAGCGCGCCGACGCGTGAGTCGCTCATGCGCGTGGCGGACGCCTGCGCCCGAGCACGGCAGGCGCTCGCCGAGTACCGGTGGCCCTCGGCCGCGGAGCACTCGGCTCGACCAATGTCCGTCGATTTCACCGCGGCCACGCCACCGCCGCTGAATGATCTGGAGCGCACGCTCGAGCAGCTCGCGGTCCTCGCCCGCATCGAGCCCCATAACCCGACGGCGAAGGAGACCGGGCCGCACCTCCTGCTGCCCGACGCCACCACAAATCCCGAGTACGTGCAATTCGCCATCAAAGGCGCGCTGGCGGCGCTGATCTGCTACGTCCTGTTCATCGGCTTCGACTACCCGGGGATCTACACCTCGGTGATCACCTGCTTCGTCGTGTCGCTGTCGACCATCGGGTCGAGCAACCAGAAGGGCCTGCTCCGCTTCGGGGGCGCGGCGGTCGGCGGCGTGATGGGCCTGATCGCGCTCGTGTATGCGTTTCCAAACATCGACGGGCTGGGAGGGTTCTGGCTCGTCTTTGCGATCGGCACCGCGGTGGCCGCCTGGATCAACTTCGGTTCGCCCCGGATCTCCTACGGCGGGTATCAGACCGGACTCGCCTTCTACAAAGCAACGCTCCAGAGCCTCGGGCCCGCGGTGAGTGCCACCGTCGTTCGCGACCGGCTGATCGGGGTCGCCTTCGGCCTGATCGTGTTCGGCCTCGTGGAGCACGTGCTCTGGCCGGTGCGGGCGGCCGATCGCATGCACGCGCGACTCGCTGACGTCTTTCGCTCGCTTGCCGCGTTCGCCCGCGTGGCCTCACAACCCCCGGGTGACGTGGATGCGCGTCGCCAGTTGATCTCGCAGCAGGTGACGGACGTGCAGGGGTTCATCGAGTCGTCGAAGTTCGAGCCAGGCGCTGGCGCTGCGGATGCCGAAGCCGTCGAGCGGCTCACCGCCGATGCTCAGACGGTGTTCCTCGTTCTGCTGGCCATCGCCCGCGAGGCGGCGTCGGCCGTCAGGCGTCCGGACGCCGTGCGGGCGGCGATGATTCGCGTCGACGAGGACGTGGCGGCGATTCTCGAGGGACTCGCGACTCAGATCCACCAGGGCGGAGTGGCGCCCGCGATCGATGTCACTGGCTCGCTGGCCGCTTTCGAGCGCTCGATCACCACCCAGGTCGACGCGACCGGAGAGGAAGGGACAGACGCGGGAGCGCTCGTGCTGTACCGCGAGCTTGCCGTCGCCGTGAATCGGGTCGCCTCGAGCGACCGACGCTCGATCCGTACCGCAGCGGTGTCGCCCGTGGCTCATTGAGCGTTCAGTTCGTACTACGAAGCGGAGGATTCGACAATGACGAAAACCCAACACTTGTGGGCAGTCGGGTACGACGACATGGAGCGCGCCAATCAGGTCCGCGAGGAAATCGTCCGCCTCGGGTGGGTCGAGAACCGTCTGATCCTCGAGGACGTGGCGGTGGTCGTGCGGCATCTCGATGGCTCGTTCACGCTCGACCGCGAGCGGTTCCCGGCCGCGCACAATCTCCTGGGTTGCTCCGCGGTGGGCTTCCTGGCGGGCCTGGTGCTCGGCGTGCCCCTGGCCGGTGCGGCGGTCGGGGCCATGCTCGGGGGTGCTGGGAGTGCTATAGGTTTGGCCGCGACGGGGATCGATGGCGACTTCATCAGCGAGGTGCAGGGACTGATGAAACCTGGGACGTCCGCCGTATTCGTCCTGGACTGCGCGGGGGACATGGACGTGATCCTGCACGGGATTCGCGGCCTGGGTGGGACGGTGTTGAAGACCAACGTGGATGTGGAGCGGGCACGGTTGATCCAATCCACTCTGGCCGCGGCCCCCAGCGCCTCTTCTCCGTCATGATGTCGATGCCGTTGGTCGCGGCCGCGCGTGAGAACCGGCCCACGATGCCGCCGGCGCTCAGAAAGTGGGTGTTGGACCGGGCCGATGACGTCGGTGCCTGATCTCCTGATCGAGCACGGTGTGGCAGTGGTCTTTGCCTGGGCGTTTGTCGTGCAGGCGGGGGTGCCGGCTCCGGCCATTCCGATGCTGCTCGGAGCCGGCGCCCTGTCCGGTTCCGGTCGGATGCACGTCGTGCTGGCGGTTGCCGTGGCGATGGCCGCCACCCTCGGCGCCGACCTGCTCTGGTACTCGCTGGGCCGCTCGTACGGCACCCGGGTGCTCGGCGTTCTGGCCCGGTTCTCCCTGGACCGGGACTCCCTCATCCGGCACGCCAAAGAGCAATTCGTCGCGCATCGGCTGCGGTATATCGTCCTCGCGAAGTTTTTGCCAGGCGTCAACCCGATCGCCGCCGGCCTCGCCGGCGCGATCCCTATTCGCCCCGAACGCTTTCTCCTCTACGCCACGGCCGGCGCGTTGCTGTGGGCTGGAGCCTGGATCACGCTTGGCTATCTTTGCGCGGACGTCATCGGTCTCATGGCAACACGGGCGGTCGACCTCGAGAGACCCGTGGTCATCGTCATGGCCGCGGGGTTGATCGCCTACATCGTGCTCAAGTATGCGAGACGGCATCGCTTCCTACGTCATCTCCGGAAGGCTCGTATCACCCCGATCGAGCTCAACCGACGGCTGGAAGCTGGTGAGGACCTGGTGGTCGTCGACCTGAGGACCGCGCTGGACATCGAGACGATGCCGTACGGAATTCCGGGCGCGCGCTGGATTCCTCCCGAAGCGCTGGACGATCCACATCAGCGGATCCGGAAAGACAGCGAGGTGGTCTTCTACTGCGCGGAGCCGCGAGAGGCGACGAGCGCCCGGATGGCCCTCGTTCTGGACGCCCACGGTTACAAGAATGTTCACCCGCTGAGCGGAGGGCTCGGGGGCTGGCGCCAGGCCGGATTCCCTGTCGAACCCCTGCATGTCGAGTCGCCGCTTGAAGTGACGCTTCGATGAGTCGGCCGGCGACGGAGTGGGACGCTCGACCCCTCCAGCGGCGTGGACAACGGAGGAGCAAAGTGAACACGGCGAGCGTCCTCGAGTCGAGAAGCCAGCGAAGGCGACCGGCGACGGCAACGCAACGGCGCAGCACGTCTGTGCGGCATTCGCGACCCGCAGTCAAGCGTCCGCATCCCCGTCTCGGCTGGTATGCCGGCCTGGCCGTGATGGCAACCATTGAGCTCATCGAGTGGCCGCTGGCGATCATGATGATGGTGGGGCATGAGATTGCGCACCATACACACAGCGAAGCTCTGCGCGACTTCGCCGAAGGCTTGGAAGCCGGAGTGTAACAAGGATGACGCCAAGTGAGACTAAGCCTCCGCGATTCCGGACAACGAGCTAAGGAGCAATCCGTCCCGGTCGCAGCCTAAGCGAGAGCAACGCGTCTTCGGCCACGATAGCATTCCGTGCGTCCTGCACTCCGTCAGCAGAGCCGGCATCCGTAACGTCTGGCCAATGTTCAGATGTGCTCGAAGGCGTAACTGGCTTCTGCCGCGGGCACATCGGCAAGCGCCGCCTTACTGTCGTCGGTGCTACCCCAGTTCACCGCATGCTGGCCACGCTGGTCCCTGAGCCGTTCCACCGCAACGGCTGGCTGTGGGCGCGACAACGCGCGGAAATCATTGTTAGAGGAGGTGGTGGCCCCAACGGGACACGATCGAACTTGCAGAATTCAAGTGCGCGATTTCATTACGCCCTGAGCGGGTGCCCTTGTAGCTCAGGGCCGGGAGGCTAGCCGAGACTGTGTTCTGCTGTCTCTGGATGGTTGCGGGGGCTGGATATGCTGAATGCTACACGGCGGCCGAGCGATACTGGGTCGACCTCCGCTGAAAGCTCGCCACGGGCTCGAATTCCCAACGGACCCGAGCGAGTTTACAGAATTCAAGTATGCGATTTCACTGCGCGCTGATTCGATCCCCGTATCGGCTGGGATGCAGCTGACAGGCGACGCCGCTTGCGAGTTTTGGTGTGGTTGCGGCGGCTCGAGTCGGTTTCCACGGTGCGGCGTAGCCGAGCGCCATCGGCCGGACCGGTATCTTCTCGTCGACCGCTCTAAATTAGAACGCGTTGACGGACGCGTGCAAGTCGACCGAATGGGTGGAACATGACGAATTCCTCGAGGTCGTCAGCGAGGTTCATCGTCGTGCCACCGGGACCGCCGCCGAGCGCGGAGGGCGGCGGTCGCCGCGGGTTCGATGCGGCCACCACCGCGCACCACGCAGCCGTACTCGTGCTCGGCACCGTCCGCGGTGACGTAGCCGGCGTCGAGGTCGCGCTGCACCTCGTCGACGGGTCGATCCAGTGGATCGCCGTAACCGGCGCCGCCGGCCAGACGCAGTTCGAGGATCTCATCCGTCGATGAGAGCGTCACGAGGGCGCCGATCCCGTAGTCCTGGACAACCTCACCGGCAGGGTTGAGCATCACGCCTCGCACCGGCCCACCTGGCCGGCCACCGAAGAGGCCGGGAGTCCGTGTCAGCACGCCGTCGGGATGCAGGCTGGCGAGCGTCGGCTGTCCGTCGTGGAAGAGCTTGCGCACGCGCACGACCTGACCGAGGCCACCACGATGACGGCCGGCACCACCTGTGTCGGCGACGAGGCCCTTCTCGAGGACGAGGACCGGAGTGCGGGCCTCGAAGAGCTCCACCGAGGTGTTGGCGGCGCTGGTGGGCCACAGCAGCGCCGATTTGCCATCGCCGCGCGCCCACGCCCCCTGTCCGCCGCCTTGAAAGAGGTGGTCGTTGTAGACGCGACCGTCGGGCCCGACGCCGTAGGCCAGCAGCGACGCCGGCAGACCCGTGAAGGCCTGGACGTGTTCAGGCATCGCGCGGGCGAGGGCCATGAAGAGGTTGGGGGCGATGTACCAGCCGGTCCGCGTGCGCGTGTTGACGGCCATCGGCTTGGTGCAGTTGAGGATGCTGCCCTCGGGCGCCGTCACCGTGAACGGCCGGTAGGAGCCGGCATTGGCCGGCACGGCCGGCGAGAGAATGCACTTGAGAGGATAGGTCGTGTGGGCGGCGGTATAGCCGAAGGTGCAGTTCGAGCCGCCGCGCGCCGCCTGAGACGGCGCGCCTGCGAAGTCCACGGTGATTTCATCCCCCCGCACCACGACCCGGACCGGATAGCGCTGCGTCGTGCCCATGCCATCGTTCCAGATCTCGCTGTCGTACGTCCCGTCGGGCACCCGGCGAATCGCCTCCCGCATCGCGGACTCGGCGCGGTTCTGGATCACGGTGGCCAGCGCCTCCAGGTCCTCGAGCCCGTACTCGGTCATGAAGTCGATCAACCGCCGGGCCCCCGAGGCATTGGCCGACACCATGGCGTGGATGTCGCCGATCACCTGCTCGCTCTTGCGGACGTTCTCGGCGAGCAGCGTCATGAGATCCTCGTTCAGCACGCCCGCCCGGTAAAGCTTCATGGGCGGAATCTGGAAACCCTCCTCGTAGATCTCGCGCGCGCTCAGGCTGTCCTTGGTGCCGCCGATGTCGGTGACGTGGCCGATGGTGCCGATGATGGCCACGACCTTGCCATGGCGGAAAACGGGCGTGACGATGGCGACGTCGAAAAGGTGCCCGGCGCAGATCCACGGGTCGTTCGTGGTCAGGATGTCGCCGGGCTGGAGCGTCTCGACCGGGAACCGCGCCAGGATCGCCTTGACCGCGAGGGGAAGCGTCAGGTTGAAGACGGGCATCGCCCGCGGCGAATGCGCAAGCGAGTTGGCACGCGGGTCGAGAATCTCGCAGGCGAAGTCCTGGGCCTCGCCGATGATCAGGGAGAAGGCGGTCCGCCAGACCGTGAGCCAGCATTCCTCGACGATGTTGACGAGCCGGCTCCACATGATCTCGAGCCCGATCGGATCTCGCTCGATCCGGCTGATGGCCAGCGCGAGCGGCATCGCGGCCGGGAGCACCGGCTCCGCCGAGGTGCTCTGCTGGATGGTCAGCCGAAGGTTGAGCCCGTCGTCGACGCGAAGCCCATCGCCGGGTGGCACCACCGTCGTCGACTCGCGCTCCTCCACGATCGCGGGGCCTTCGAGCGCATCGCCCGGAGTCAGCGCGTAGCGATCGTAGACTGGCGTCTCGACCCAGCCGCCGGCCTCGGCAAACCAGGCTCGGCGGGACTTGAGATCGGAGCGCAGCCCCGGATCGACGCGAGAGTGACCCGTCTCGGAGAAGCGTGGCTGCGGGACCCCGTCCTGGTGCACCACCCGGATGGCGGGTGCGGGGCCGGCGCAGAGCACGCGCCAGTTGATGGCCTGGATGACGGTGCCCGTGTAAAGGTGCGTGTAGAGTCGCGTGTACTCGGCGGCGAAGGCCGCC
>WNFT01008655.1_pt1 | contig 13784 bp, 6 predicted proteins | sample 5400191 | NCBI WGS metagenome assembly WNFT01 (sample SAMN13153359, study PRJNA577476) | soil metagenome | isolation source: 80 cm saprolite under Madrone tree | place: USA:California | collected 2016-06-14
AAGCCCAACGCCTCGCCAAACAGGCCCCGAAAGACCACGAGTAGTCCTTTTCTATTGGTTGGTGTATTAGTTCTACTCGTTGGAACTCACAGGCTCAATAGGATGTTATACTGGAAGAAACACGATAAAACAGGGAGGGCAACGCATGAATGAAGACTGGTTAACCGCATCACAGGCCGCTCAAATCATTTCACAACATAGCGGTAAAGAGGTATCGTCCGACTACATTAACCAGCTAGTACGGCATGGGAAGTTGACGCCGCGCAAATTAGATGAACGTACTAACCTCTACAAACGGGAGGAAGTAGAGAGGATCAGTGTTGAGGATCAAAGAGGCAAGCGTGAACAGAAGCGTAAGCGCACCAAGCAGGCAAGCGAACAACCTAAGATTATGCTGATCGACTCAAAATACCGCTCGAAGAAAGCATGACCGGCACCGTTTTGTCACCGGCCGGCTGTCATCCTGAGCGCAGCGAAGGATCTCTTTGTCCGGCGAACCAGACTCTGCGCGGAGTTTACCCTGAGCCCATTCGCTTCGCTCAGGGTAAACTCCGCGCATGGGCTCAGGGTGCCAGGCATTCTCTCCGAATGTCCAACACCTATCAAAAAGGCTTGACGTACCGCCTGCGGTTTGATATACTCGTGTTGGGTTCGTGCAGTTAGTGCTTGTAGTGCGGCGGTTATGCTTCGTTTTGAGTAAAGGCTGTACTTCAAGAAACGGCTTGTAGACCTGGTTTACGGAGAGGTCGCATAGTGGCCTAGTGCGCTCGTTTGCTAAATGAGTGAGGGTTACCCCCTCCGTGGGTTCGAATCCCACCCTCTCCGCTCTGTAGGGGTGTAGCTCAACTGGCAGAGCAGCGCTCTCCAAAAGCGAAGGTTGCGGGTTCGATTCCTGCCACCCCTGCCAGAACTCCTGAACGTGGTGTTCAGGAGTTTTATTTTTTCCCTAAATTCTTGAGACGCACAGAGAAACGTTACGAATTATCCGTCGAATTCCCCGCTTTAGCCCGGCGGGTGGGGGCTTTTTTTGTGGTACCTTTGCTCCTGGTTGTAGCCTTCTTGCTTGTTGCAGAACGCGAGGCGATACTTTTCGCCTTGGAAGGTCCCGTCGCTTTCTTCGTCCCCGCTCGCGTCTTCCCGGCTGCAGTTTTCTTCACTGCTGTTGAGGTACGCCTGTTAGTTGAGGGCGCTGCTGGTACAAGCTTGCTGCCTCCCTGGGAGGCAGCTTTCTTGCGCGCTACGTGCCGCGTAGCCGTGCCATCCTGCTTGGGTTTCTCCGCAGCGTTTCTCTGTACGGCGATGACTTCATTATAGCAGACCGGGTCCTGTCCCACACGCGGCACAACCATCAAACCGCCACACTTGGAGCAGAGTTCGGGCACCGGCTTCTCCCAGATGGCAAAGTTGCAAGTCGGATAGTTGCTGCACCCATAAAAGATGCGCCCCTTCTGCTTCGTCTTACGTTCCACCAGTTCACCCTGGCACAGCGGGCAGAACGCGCCAGTTTTATTCACAAAAGACCTGCGGTAACGGCATTCTGGAAACCCCGAACAGGAGATAAAGCGACCAAAACGACCTGTGCGAATGACAAGATTTCGCCCGCACTCGGGGCAGACTTCATCTATCTCCTCGACGGGCTTCTGCACGCGATCCATCTCCGCTTCAGCCTTGTCCATGGTAACCTTGAAATCGCCATAGAAGCTGCGCAGGAACTCCGTCCATGACTGTCGCCCCTCTTCGACATTGTCCAGTTTGCGTTCCATCTCAGCAGTGAAGCCAGTATCCACGATCTCCGGGAAATGCTTATTCATGACTTCGTTCACGGTGATGCCCAACCAGGTTGGCACAAAACGCCGCTGTTCCTGATCGACATAGCCACGATCCTGGATCGTACTGATGATCGGTACATACGTACTGGGCCGGCCAATACCCTGCTCCTCAAGTTCCTTGATCAAGCTTGCCTCGGTATAACGCGGGGGTGGCTGGGTGAAATGTTGTTCCGGTTTTAATTCATGCAAATCAAGTACTTCATTCGCGTTGAGAACGGGAAGCGTTTTCTCTTCCTCTTCGCGCTGCCATACCGCATAAAAGCCTGGGAATTTGAGGTGAGACCCGGTAGCGCGAAAAACGTACTGCCCTGCGACAATGTCCACGCGTACCGTGTCAAAGACGGCAGGCGTCATAAAGCTGGCAACAAAACGCCGCCAGATCAGATTGTAGAGCTTAAGCTGATCGGGAGTGAGATATGGCTTGACAAGCTGAGGTGTCAATGTCACATCTGTTGGGCGAATCGCTTCATGTGCGTCCTGGGTGGTCGCTTTGGCCTTCGATGTACGTCCCTGTCCAACATAGGGCTGACCAAATTCCTGCGCGATATACGCTTTCACACTCGCCTGTGCTTCATCAGAGATACGCGTGGAGTCGGTACGCATATAGGTAATCAGACCTTGAAGTCCACGCCCGCCGAGTTCAATCCCTTCGTAAAGTTGCTGGGCCAGGCTCATGGTCTTCTTAGGTTTAAAGTAGAGCCGTGACGAAGCTTCCTGCTGCATGGTGCTAGTTGTATACGGCGGGTTAGGCTGGCGACGTTGTTCTTTCTCCTCTACCTTCAGAACCGTGTATGCAGCGCCCTGTAACTCTGCCAGAATCGTATCTGCCTCCGCTTGAGAAGAGATTTTGATTCGGCCTTTTTCCACACGCGGCTTCTTCGCACCATTTTGACCATTGGACGCGGCTGCGATGACCGCCTGCTCATCAGGTTCTGAAGCGTTCTCCGCGCTATTGAATTCGGCTATATCTTTCAAACGTGTAATCAGATTCGCTTCGAAACGCTCTTTTTGCCCTTGCTTGCTAAGCAAAGCAGTAATACTCCAGTACTCTTCTGGAACAAAAGCGCGAATCTCGGCCTCGCGATCACAGATCAGGCGCAGTGCGACCGACTGGACACGCCCCGCGCTTGTGCCTGATTGAATGCGCCGCCAGAGCAACGGACTAATCTTATAGCCGACAAGGCGGTCCAACACTCGACGCGCCTGTTGTGCATTGAAGAGATCTTCATTGATCTCGCGAGGCTTGCTAATTGCTTGTTGAACAGCCCCCTTAGTAATTTCGTTGAACACTGCGCGACGAGGATTCTTCAGTCCCAGGGTCTCTTTCAAGGACCATGCGATAAACTCACCCTCACGATCAGGGTCTGGAGCCAGGTATACTTCGTCAGCATGCCTGGAAGCAGCTTTCAGTTCGTTAATCAACTTATCTTTTTTCTCGATGATTTCATATTGGGGAGTGAAATCTTTGCGCGTGTTTACGCCAAGGCCCTTTTTGGGCAGGTCTATGATATGCCCCATGGAGGCGCGCACTTCAAAGTCACGCCCCAGGAATTTTTCTATTGTCTTGGCTTTTGCCGGTGACTCTACGATAACAAGTTTCTTCGCCATCGACCCACCTTATTTTCCTATTTTTTGTCAAGATATACCTGGCTACTACGTTGGGTCGCGCGATATATCCGACCTTACTCAATTACATGAGTTTTTATCTCAAACCATAGAATAGCATATGTTGGCAAGGGGGATACGTATTCCACTTTGCCAAGGCAAATTCTATGCTAGGATAACACATTGTGTCCAGTCCCTATTCCCGGTTTTGATTTGTCATGCTATGATTTGTCATGAAAGGAAGTAGAACCATTAACAGCAAGACTTCTGCTCAGTACGTTTCATGTGACCCATTATTGAGCAGCAGGGTTGCTCACTGCAGGCTCGAGAGAGGAGAGACCGAATGAAACCGGTGCTTGAAGATATGTTTATGGGCCCAACGGCTTCGCCGTCATTGAGCGATGGATTTCGCTGGGAAGACAGCCGCCGGCGTGTGCGTGTGGTCTTCGCTGATGTTGCCGTTGCCGACAGCAAGCACGTGATGCTGTTGCTTGAATTTGGACGGTTGCCCGTCTACTACTTCCCGGTGGAAGATGTGCGCATGGACCTGCTGGAGGCAACTGAGCATCACACCTCCTCGCCGCTCAAAGGAGAAGCCTCGTACTGGTCAGTAAGGGTTGACAACCGCGTGGCCGGGAATGCGGCTTGGAGCTATCCCAACCCGTTACCAGAGGGGCCGGATCTCAAAGGCTACATGGCCTTTTACTGGGACCAGATGGACGCCTGGTATGAAGAGGATGAACGAGTCTTTGCTCACGCGCGCGATCCCTACAAGCGGGTAGATGTCTTGCCCAGTTCTCGGCATGTGCGTGTCGTGCTCGGCGGCGTGACTATAGCCGACACCCGGCGTCCTCAGTTGTTGCTCGAAACAGGTCTTCCGATTCGCTATTACATCCCTGAGCAGGATGTCCGTATGGAGCTACTGGAGACGACTGGGACCACCACTCGTTGTCCGTACAAGGGCAAGGCATCGTACTGGTCGGCCAGGATCGGCGAGCGGGTCTTCAAGGACATCGTGTGGAGCTACCACGAACCGCTGCCCGCATGTTCGCCGATCGCCAGGTTCCTGTGCTTTTTCAACGAGCGCGTGGACGCGATCTACGTAGACGATGAACTGATAGCAGTGCCCAAAACGATCTGGTCCGAGTAATCCAATTCGCATTCCAGGTGGTAGTCTAGAACGCGAATTGGTATGACACTTCTATGAAGCCAGGAGATCCTGGTTCGTATTGTCTTGCAATTGGATGGCGGCAAGCACCGGCTCGACCTGATGCTCGCGCTGGGCAAGGCGCCATTCGGCTTTCTGCAGGTTCAGCGCGCTGTTGATGAGCGCCATGTGCGAGAAGGCTTGCGGATAGTTGCCCAGCGCCATGTTGGCGCGCGCGTCGATCTCCTCGGAAAACAGGCCTAAACGCCCGGCATAGCTCAACACGCGCTCGAGTGGATCATCCGCTGCCACGAAGCCGACCAGCGGCAGCATCAGCGTCGAGGCGTCCAATCCCGTATCGTCATAGGCCTGGGTGAACGTACTGGTGGTCGGGTTATAGCGGTGCGCCAGGATGTCGATGCGGATCTGCTCGCGCACCTGGCGCCAGCGGAGCAGGTCGGCCTCCAGGTCCAGTTGTTCGGCCGCTTTGATGCCGCGATCGAGCGCGACCCAGCACATGGTTTTGGAGTAGACAAAATGACGAGGCTGCCCGCGCACCTCCCAGATGCCGCGATCGGCTTCCTGCCAGTGGACACATACATGCTCGACCAGGGAGCGCATCAAGGCCCACAGCGGCCCCTCCACCTCCAGCTTTTCCCCGTAGCGCTCCAAACCGCCTTGACGCCGGTAGAAGTGGAGGAAGTCCAGCACCTCGCCAAACACGTCGAGTTGCTTCTGCTCCACCGCACCGTTGCCGATGCGCACCGGACGCGACTGCGCGTAGCCGCTGAGGCCCGGCAGTTCCTGCTCGGCCAATTCGCGCTCTCCACGAATACTATACATGATCTGCAGGTCTGCGTCGTTGGAAGACGAGAGCCGGTGCAGCCAGTGGAGGAAGGCACGCGCCTCCCCCATAAACCCCAGCAGAGTGAGCGCATAGAGCGTAAAGGAGGCATCCCGCAGCCAGGTGTAGCGGTAGTCCCAGTTGCGTCTCCCTCCTGGATGCTCTGGCAGCGAGGTCGTTGGGGCAGCAACGATGGCCCCGGTGGGCGCGTAGGTCAGCAGCTTGAGCGCGAGCGCGCTGCGCCGGACCTCTTCACTATACGGGCCGTTGTAGGTGCATTGTTTCACCCAGCTGCGCCAGCAGTACAGGGTATGCGCCAGTTCCCAATCGAAGTTGCGCTGCGGCAGCTCGTGCTCCACCAGCCGGCGAGCCGCCGGAGCACCGCTTCCCATTCCTACAGCAAACAGCAGGCGCTCCCCCTCGCGCAGCGTCATCTGCGCGATGACGGACGGGTGCAGCTCATCGCCATCGGACGAGACGTCCAGGGAGAACGCAGAGACGCGATAGGCGCCGACGATCGCGAGCCCCACGTGTTGATTCCCGCCGGAGATGACCGCGCCCATGTTCTGTGGGAGGAGCACAACCTCGCTGGGCGAGGCGGCATAATCGGGGCTGACTTTGAGAGTCATCGTAACCAGCATTTCACCGCGGGTGCATTCGACGGCCCGGACCAGGCCATGAAAGGAGTCGTCCTCCCGCGTCCAGCTCGTGTCATTCAGGCCCTGATCCGGCCAGGCGCTCAATGTCTGCACGGGCATGAAATCCGTCAGCACCACCTCCCCGGTGGTGCTGGAGAATGTTGTCTGCAGCACATTGCTCCCCCGCAGGTAACGCTGCGTTCCCGGGATGGCCCCCTCGGTGGGAGCGATCTGAAAGTAGCCGCCCTGCTCATCATCTAACAAACGGCAGAAGATGGCCGGGCTATCGAAGTCCGGCAGACATCCCCAGTCTACCGAGCCATCTGGCGCGACCAGCACGACAGAATGGCAATCGCCAATGACCCCGTACGAATTGATGGGATGATATGTGTGTGTATCTCTTATGCGACCAACCATGTACAACCCTTCCCTTTATGAGCTCATTTTCAACTCGATTCTTGATAGATTCTTATAAATTCGTAACTAGTCAGCAGGGGGTTCCAAGGGGCCTGCAAGGCCCCTTGGCGGGGTGTGGGGCATGGAAGCCTCCCAGGCTTCCATGCCCCACCTTTCTCCCTCACCCCGCCGCCTCCGGCGGCGCAAGAGAAAGGAGACCTGAATAGTTACATAAATTCTTCCATGTGGATTCCGATAGACAGGCTTACTTGACCTGCTGCCTTTCCTGGCAGGCCTTCACCTCGATAGCGTATGAACGAAAACTATCGACACCAGGCGAAAATCAGATGTAACTATTCAGTAGGGGGTTCCAAGGGGCCTGCAAGGCCCCTTGGCGGGATGCGGGGCATGGAAGCATGGGAGGCTTCCATGCCCCGCCTTTCTCCCTCACCCCGCCGCCTCCGGCGGCGCAAGAGAAAGGAGACCTGAATAGTTACAATCAGATTACCTTGTGGATCAGGCAGCATATCGTTCTCTCTAGTGATAGTATGACGACGAAGCGCCATGAAAGTGTCATGAACATCGTCATGAAAGTGTCATGAACATCGTCATGAAAGGGAAGTGAAGTGCATCACACATGGCAGAAAGACGCTTGAGATCATTTACCTGAGCTATCCGGTTTCTGCTGATGCTTTCTAATGCTTCTTGTTTAAGTGGTCAACGTACGATATACTGTTCATAGCGTCGAACTGGAAATACAATGAAAGAGTGTATTACAGGCTTATGGCACAAGATAGGCACCCCATAGCTCCCGTAAACACCACTAGAAATGTGATGGTCCGCCGCTTGAAACATCGCAACGCTTCATCTCGCGTTCCCCGTAACATACTCATTGGGGTTGGTATAGCCATTATATTGACCTGCATCGAGGGCGCACTCTGGATACTCAACCCTTCCCGTGTATTCGGCGGTGGTATAACTCACAGTCTCTCCACACTGCTACCTGTTGCCGCACATACTTTACTCTTCCTGCTCGTGCTCATTTTGCAGTTGATAGCAGCTTGCATACTGGTGCAAATCACCGATAAGCCGCTGGCATTACGAAGGTATATCAGGGATGTGCAAAAAGCACAGGAGCAGTACCGCGCATTATATACACCGATCGCTGCCTGGCCTGCGATGTATGAAACAGCCATTACGTATTTTCAGGACTCACCCGACCCCGCAGTTCCTGGCCAGGTAAAGAGCATGTCGGTGCTCGAACTGGCACGAGATCTGGCACCCGGTCATGCGGTCACCCCATCGCACCAGTTGATTTTAGGGGCACTGGGATCGGGTAAGACAATGCTGCTCTATTTGTACCGGTATCTGGCTTTGCAGCAAACCAGGGCGCTTATTTTTGGTCGCGCTAAAGTACCAGTCTATATTCCCTTGAGGAACTATGGCCTCTACCTGGAAGCTTGCAACGCTATACCCCAGCAAGAGATGGCCATAGCAGGTACCGAGTCGCCGCTCGATTTTCTCTACACGAGCGACATGGCGGGTATGCGTCATCTGAGGCCTTTTCTGGATTCGTTGCGGGTGCAAGGACGAGTTTTGTTGCTCTGTGATGGCCTGGATGAAGTTGATGAGAAGCACCAGGCTGCTGTCATGATGGAGCTGGCCGGATTGATGGGGCAAAATCAGAATCAATTGGTATTGACCTGCCGGGAGGTCGAATACTGGGAGATGCCGCAATTTGCGCAATCAGTCGAAGAAAACCTCGTAGCCCGTGTGCACCTCAATGCTCTCGATGCTAACCAGGTGCGTAGTTTTGTCGAACGCTACATAACGGAACAAGACCCAGGTAAAAAGTGGCAGCATACGGCGGGACAGGTCATGGAAGTGATCAACCGCAGCCGTTTGCGTGACCACTGTGCCAACCCTTTGATGTTATTTAGCTTATTGGAGATCATCGATGGTATAGGTGTCGATCGAGGAAAACAACTCGACACACGCGGTCGCCTCTTGCGAGCGTACGTTAAGCATCTCAATCAGCGCGAGAGGACGCGGGCACGCTGGGGCAGCACTGCTCCAACAGACGATGATGTCTTGCTCTTTCTGAGCGAGTTAGCCTGCGCGGCCAGGTGGACGAGTGATAGCAATGCAATCCAGTTGCCTGTCTCAGGAAAAGGTGGGACAGTTCGAATTGAAGACCTGGCTGGCGGGTTGCTAACCTGGCTAAATGAACATCCTGCACAAAGCTTGTGGGCGCTGGATGCACTAGGCACGATAAATCAGGCCCCAATGTTGCATGAGCGATATAGCCGGGAGGAACTGACCAGGTTGGTGCAATTCGCGCAAGGGGCAGCGCTGATTGAGATCAGCCCGGAGGGTATCTTGAGCTTCCGGCATGAATTGATCGCGGCATATGTAATTGCAGAGTATTTTGTGGTGGCGGTAACGCGGCGCGATGCAGCCGCTTCAGATGCAGAGGATGTGCTAAATCACGTCCCTGCAGGCGAGCGTTGGGATGTGGCGCACAAATTCATGACACCTGTGGCTTTATGGGCCGGGCTGTTGGACGACCCCGTTGAATTTGCACAACGCTTTGCGGCGCTTGGACAGCAGAAAGCCGCCTTCAATCTGGATGCCCTGGTGTTGAGCCTTGTCTGCCTGGGGGTTGCGAACACTCCACCGCAGTCCGATAATACGCACCTGCTTGTACTGCCATCCAACCTTGAAGAGTCAGTATCTAAAGTCGTGCAAGACGCACAAGCTTGCAATGCTTTGGCTCGCCTCTTTACCCGCTATGCCGAAGAGGGCGCACAAGAGATCTATCAGTCTTTGTACCCGTTGCTGGTGGTCGATGGTATCGACGAGTTTGTAACCAGGCTAGATGCCGGGGTTGTGCCAGATCTACTCTTCAATCAGTTGTGCGATATTGTCGATGATGTTGCATACGAAACGATGGTCAAACGCCTGGTGCGTGTATTGGGGTGCTTTGGTGCAGTTGTGGTTCCGCGTGCATCCGAGTTGGGTCAAGCAGTGCCCGGGAGAAGTGCACGCTTGCGGTCCGCTGCAATTAACATCCTGGGTGGAACTGATGCACAGAGCGCGGTAGAGCCATTGATTGCCTGTTTGCATGACACGAATCAATTCATTGTCGGACGTGCTTCCAATGCATTGATCCGTCTTGGCCCGCAACATTGCTTTACGCAGCTCATTCAAGTATTGGAAAATCGCGTCCCAGGTTCAGCCGGGCAACAAGTACATTGGACTGTTCTACATATCCTGGAGCGATTCCTCAATGAGACAAATGCTGCACGCCAGTTGCTTCCCTCGCAGCATGCGCGTCTCGTTAGTGTGCTGTTGTATATACTCACCTCTAATTATGCGCCGGAGGACCAAAATAAGGCAAGAGAAATGCTGGTACGGCAGGGACGCACGGCTGAAGTGAGTGTAGCCGGGGAACAAGCGGTAGAGCTACTGGTGCAGTATCTCTCGTCTGCCGATGACGTGGTGGTCCGCTCAACACTCAGGACATTACAAGAAATTGGCCCGGCGGCGACTCCCTATCTGCTTGATCAATTGAAGCCGCAAACACCTGAGATGATGCGTATGCGTATTGCCGGAGTACTTAGACATGTGCGCGACCTGCGTGCTTTGCCTTACTTGCTGCGCTCGTTGGATGATCCTGCCCTGGTAGTACAACAGCAAGTCGCGAGAGCCCTGCACTCCTTCGCGCCTGAAAGCATTCCTGGATTGATTGATCGCGTGCTGCAGAGCGAAAGTGAGCTTGTTGCCTTACGAGCCGAGCAGATTTTGGGCGGAATTGGAGAGGAGGCGGTCACGCCGGTAATCCAGGCGCTCTCTCCTCTAGTACCAGGTCGCACTCACCTGCTGGTGCATGTGCTCGAGCGCATACGTGATCCACAGGCGATTCCCCCGCTTGTAGCCTTACTGCGTAACTCCACTCCCCCCTCGCAGGGCCTGCCAGGCTCTGCCCTACAACCACCCCAGGCAGAACAAACGCTGCAGGTAGCCGTAGTGCATGCGCTCGGGCAGTTTCCTGACGAGCGGGTTGTAGCTCCACTGCTTGAGATGCTGGTGAGTACGGATGCACTGATCTACGAGGGAGCAATAAACGCGCTGAGTTATCTCGAAGACGTGGCTCTGGATGGACTGATTGCCGCGCTGGATGTGGAGCCTGCTGAGGACTCTGCAAGTGCGGCAGGAAGGCGTGAAATTGAACGGAAGAGGATTCTCGCGACCCGGGTGCAGCGAGCCTTGCTGGGCATGGCTAATTTCCCAGGTGAGAGGTTGCTAAGCGTATTAGGAGAGGGAAGTGATGCCCAGGCCCAGCAAGTCACCGGAGTGTTCCTGGCAAAGGGGGTCGAGGCGGCGCAGGTAGTTGTAGCAAATCTCTTTCATCCTAACGAGCGTATCCAAAACTATGTGCGTGATATTGCGGAAGCGATGAGCGGGCAAGTAATCGTACCCGCGTTATTGGAGGTGTTGGACCATCCTGAATCCAATTGGCGTGCAGTAATTGCTGAATTGTTGCTGCAACATCCTCGCGAGGCCATACCCCCGCTGGTAGGTCTTCTAGACGATCATGATCGCGGCAGTAGTGCTGAGGTTATCTTATTAGCTTTTGGGCCTGAAGTACTGCCCTACCTTGTACCTGGGCTGGATGCTTTGAACAACATGGCACAGGAGCGCTCAAAACGCATTGTCGTGAAGTTAGTGCAACAAACACCAGCGCTAGTTTATGAGATTGTACAGCTCTTCAATCTCTCACCTCCGCATCGTGCGCACGAAGCGCTGCTGAATCTGCTCACAAACGAACTGGTGGACTCGAGTATGCCCGCTCTATTAGAAGGCCTGGAAGATGCGCACCTGGTGGGCGATGTATCCCAGGCACTGCTACGCCTGGTGCATAAGGGTGATGCACGCAGTGAAATGATTCTGAGCAATCTGCTGGAGGCGTTGCGGCTAGAGGAGAGGCGACACGGTGCCGGAATTACATTGATAGAGATCGGCACAAAGGCTGTGCCCGGAGTTGGGAATTTGATCACCGACCCTGACCTGGCTGTAGCGCAGGCTGCGCAAAATATTCTGACTGAAATGGGTGTGCCCGCCTTCTCATTTATCTGGGCTGCGCACAGCGATACAACTAATCGTGCCAGGAGAGATGCGGCGCGCAGTATTTTCCGCAGGATGCCCACCGTTGTTATTATGGATGAACTGGTGCAGCTATTACAGGACAATGAACCGGATAACATTACAATGGCTGTGACCTTACTGTTAGAGCGTATCCACGACGAGGCTCTGCAAGCGCATCACGACCATGAGATGATACCTGCCCTGCTGGAATATGTGCAAACTCACGGTGACGAGCGAGCCAGCCTGCGTATTATGGCTTTGTTGGTCTTACTTGATGGGCACGCAATTATCGACCACGTGACGCAGGTGCTCTATGACTACCCCAATCACGATGCACGCATCCTTTATGTATTACTACTGCTGGGTGAAGAAGCAGAGGAGGCGCTTTTGGAGATGCTGCATGACTCGGACGCGCCGGCAATGCTGCGCGCAGAAGCAGCCGGTTTGCTGGGCATCTTTGCACCAAATATAGATATTCGTGAATATGCCAGGATGCTTGGTGAATATGGTCTCTGGGCCGGTCAATCGGTAGGCAAGGGCACTGTGCTTCATCCAGATCGCTTAGCAGTCTCGCTGCGCGCATTAGGTGGTTTGCTGGCCGGTGGACATTGGAATATTACCGAACTGCAGCACCTGCAGCTCAACAGCAAGCACCGCAGCGCTGAACGTGAATTATATGAAGTTCTGCTTGGTTGGCGCTATAGTCCCCAAATCACGCTGCTTGAGAATGAATTATATACCGAACAAGAAGAACACAAAAAGAGCATCTTGAAATTGTCGCAGCAAATCCTGGATATGCAAACGCAGGTCACTGACCTGGAACAGCAATTGGAGCACTTGAACGTTGAGCATGGTATGCAAGGTGAGGACCTGGAGCAAGCTAATGAGACGATCAAGGAACTCGAGCAGGCGTTGAGCCGCATGGCACAAGAGAGGCAAACTATGCAGGATACCTTGCAGCGGGGAATGCAGGAGCGGCAGGCATTGAAGAACAGGCTTGAGCAAGCTGTGAAAGAAAAAGATGCTATACAGGACCAGCATGATGAGTGGCGTCACTATGCCGAGCAACTGGAACAGGGCTTGAATCGTCCACAAAGCCCAAAAAAGAGATAGACTTGTTTATTTACCTCGATTAGAGTATGATGCGTGGAGAATTCGGTCGCGAACAAGGCATCAATCATAATCAAAGAAGATATATATCTTAGGAAGAGGGATGTCATGCAAATTAACGCATTGAACAGGCTCAATCCCGCGCTACAGCAAGGACTCATTTGGGGTTTTATCCTTGGCATTGTCCAAATCGCTTTTAGTTTTATCAGTGGTTCCCTGGGGCTCATAGGGACCCTTATCGCCCTGGCACTTTATCTTGTGTTTGCCTGGATGGCAGGTCAACGAGCCTCTCAGCGCACAGGGAGAACGGCCACAGGTGTTTGGGCAGGTCTATTAACCGGGGCTATTAGTGCCTTGCTTTCCGTTATTGTCAGCGGAGTCTTTGCCTTTACAAATTTTGATGCAATAGTGCAGTCCTTTAGAAATGCTGCGAAATCGCAAGGTGTAAACCCCAATTCAGTCACTCCCCAGACCGTAACAACCACGATTATCTCTAGCATCCTTATCACTTTTGTGCTGGCAATCCTGCTCGGATTGGTTGGAGGAGCGCTTGGCGGAAGCCGGGGCCGCAGACGTGCCCCACCCCCGACCGAGCAGTACCAGGAATCTATGTTTGAGCCACCCTCGCGTAACTCACCTGTTGAGCCACCTTCACGCACACCACCCGTGGACTCATAACGTTACGAAAATCACCACGCCGGATATTTCGTTGCGCTTTTGGACTGTGTAGCATATAATCCACGGTAAGCGGAGGTGTTACATGTCCCGACTTGCTCTATATTTACTTGGCCCACCACGCATAGAGTGTGATGGTGAGACCGTTGACCTTGATACACGCAAGGCGAGTGCGCTCATGGCCTACCTCGCTGTCACTCGCCAGCGTCATAGCCGTGATACGCTCGCAGCCTTGCTCTGGCCGGAATATGACCAGGCCCATGCTCGCGCCACTTTACGCCGCACTCTTTCGACACTCAATAAAGCCCTTGCTGGACCGTGGCTGGAAATTGACCGGGAGCACGTCAGCCTTAATTTCGACGCCGGTATCCGGGTGGATGTACATGAGTTCA
>WNFT01010373.1_pt1 | contig 13783 bp, 16 predicted proteins | sample 5400191 | NCBI WGS metagenome assembly WNFT01 (sample SAMN13153359, study PRJNA577476) | soil metagenome | isolation source: 80 cm saprolite under Madrone tree | place: USA:California | collected 2016-06-14
GAAGGAATTAAAATCTGTCCCGGCGACCATGAACGATGTGCGACGCGCGGTTGGGCTCTAGTTGCTGACGCGAGTGCTAAGCATCGCGATGCAAACCAAGTCTTAGTTTGTTTTGGAACTTCTCGATCCTGTTCCGTAATCTATTCACGCCATGCGCCTGATCGTTCAAAAATATGGCGGCACCTCCGTCGGGACACCGGAGCGAATTTGCAACGTGGCCCGCCGAATTCTTGAGACGCAGCGTAAGGGCTGTCGGGTCGTGGCAGTCATCTCAGCAATGGCAGGAGTAACCGATCAGTTGCTCAAGCTCGCAAAAGCTGTCTCGCCGCAGCCGACAGAACGCGAGCTCGATATCTTGCTTGCCACAGGTGAAGGTGCTGCCAGCGCGTTGACTGCAATGGCCGTGAACGCACTGGGTGGAACAGCTATCTCGGTGACCGGCGCTCAGGCAGGAATCTTAACCGACCACCATCACACCAAGGCGCGCATCGCGAATATCAGTCCGAAGCAGATTCACGAGATGCTGTCGGAGGATTACATCGTAATCGTCGCCGGTTTTCAGGGTCAAACTCCGGAAGGAGATACGACCACGCTGGGTCGAGGCGGCTCGGACTTAACCGCCATTGCGCTGGCGGGGGCGTTGAACGCCGATGCCTGCCAGATTTTTACGGATGTCGATGGTGTATTCACGTGCGATCCGCGCGTTGTCCTCGACGCCAAAAAAGTTAGCGAGATTGCCTACGATGAGATGCTCGAAATGGCGGGAAGCGGCGCCAAGGTGATGCAGTCGCGGGCGGTAGAGTTTGCTAAGAAATTCGGCGTCGAATTCGAAGTGCGATCGACCTTTACTAAGAGGCGAGGGACCATAACTAAAGAAGAGACTCCCAGTATGGAAGACGTAGTGGTTCGGGGGATCAGTCTCGATCGGCACCAGGCAAAACTCAGCATCGCGGGCGTGCGTGACGAACCAGGAATGGCTGCTCGAATTTTTTCGAATATCGCCGCAGCTCACATCATCGTCGACATGATCGTGCAAAACGCATCGATTAGCGGAACGACCGACGTTTCGTTTACGATTCATGAGGACGAACTGGAAAACGCCCGTACAATCCTGATGCCGGTGATTGGCCAGATTGGCGCGAAGCGATTGAACACCATAGCTGGCGTGGCCAAATTGAGCGTGGTCGGAATAGGAATGCGATCGCACTCAGGAGTAGCAGCGCGAATGTTCGAGTGCATGGGGAAAAGCGGGATTAACATCCAGCTGGTTTCTACTTCGGAAATCAAGATTGCAGTCATCATCGATGAAAAAGACGCGGAACGCGCTGCGCAATTGATCCACGCCGAGTTCGGTTTGGCGCGACTGCTGTCCGCTCCCTCTGCGACGCGGCCGCTCGCTTGATCAGTAAGAAGCCTGTTTGTTAACCGTTACACGATCGCACCGCCACAACTGGAACCGGCGCCAGCGGTGCAACCAAAACAATGGTTGCCTGTCACGATCTCGCGATTTTCGATTTTGTCGGGATCAATGTCCCACAGAAATAAGCGCTCGCGAGTGCCATTGTCGGACCATTGCATCCCGAGCTGTTGATTAAAATCGCAATCATACACCTCGCCGCGCCAGCCGACGCTGATCGTATTGCAGCACATCAATCCGCTAATCGTTGCTGGATTAAACGCGTGAATGAGCAATTGCATGTATTCCTCCAGTTTGCCGTTATGCCGGAGATAACTCGCAAAGCGGCCGATTGGCAGATTTGTGATCGTCAAGAGTTTGTTAAACACAATACCGAAATGCGCGTCTAGCTCGCGCTTGAAATCGGCCTCCAGTTCCTCTTGTGCCGGTGGCAGAAATGCGCCAACCGGATTGTAAACGAGATGCAACGATAATTCCGGGTCGTATGCATAGCCTAGCGAATTCAAAAGTTGCAGCGCCTTGATGCTCCCTTCAAAAACGCCACCGCCGCGTTGGGCATTCACATTTTCCGCCGAATAACATGGCATCGAAGCAATGATCTCAACCTTGTTCGTCGCTAGAAACTCGGCGAGACCTTTGTAGCCGCGCTCAAGCAAAATCGTCAGATTGCAGCGGTCGATCATGTGTCGTGATGGCTCCAGCGCTTTCACTCGCTCAATGAAATAGCGGAAATCTGGAATCATTTCCGGCGCGCCGCCGGTAAAATCGACGGTCGGAATATCCGTCTTGGCCAGCCAATTAACGATCCGATCAATGGTCTCTCCTGTCATGATTTCTTTCCGCTTCGGCCCCGCGTTCACGTGACAGTGCATGCAAGTGAGATTGCAAAGCTTGCCTACGTTGACCTGAAGAATTTCCGTGCGCGTGCGGCGCAGCGAGATCGAGTGCTCCGTCAATCTTTGCGCGAACCGATTCATGCTAAGTCAGCAGCAAGCGCCGCCATCGCAGCACTTACTATTTGCTTCCGTGGTCGCGCTGTAATCCTGGCCTTTCGTTTCCTTCGGATGCCGCAGGGAGTTGTGCGAACAATCAAACGGCTTGGCTTCGGCCAGCGGTAAATCGACGATCGGATCGACGAACTCGAAAAAGTCGCGATACGGCGCTTTCTTATAGAGATTGTAAGTCTTGTCGCAAACAGCGTAACGCTTGCTGCGTTCCATCCGATGATTGTCGTCGTCGAGCACTTCCTTGAACGGGCCGCGATAAATCACGGCCTGGTTTCGCTCGAAACATTCGCCCTGCTTTCCTTTGAACGCCTCGATGGTAACGGAACGAAACTCGATTCCTTGTACCGTGCGCCACGGTTGCGCGTCTCGTTTGAGAATTTGGATTCCGTAAAATCCGGCGTGTTCGAACGCTTGAAGAAAACCTTCTTCGGTCAACGCGCCAGAAATGCAGCCGCTCCAAAGCTCGGGATCGTTTTGCATTTCTTCGGGCACTTCTTCATCGGAGACGATATCGCAGATCACTGCGCGTCCGCCTTTTCTCAGAGCGCGAAAAACTTCATCGAAGAGCTGCAGTTTGGATTTCGGCTCAACCAGATTAAGGACGCAATTGGAAACTACAACGTCGATGGAATCGTTGGCCACCAGCGGATGTTTGACGCGCAATTCTTCGGCCAATTCATCAGCGGCGAGAAATGAAGCCGCGTTTGCAATCGGATGCTCTTTCAATTGTCGATCTAACAATTCGAGATCGAGCGCAAGGTCCTGAATGCGGCCTTTGCGAAATTCGACGTTCGCGTAACCGATCAGTTCGCCGACAATCGGCGCATTGCGGCGCGCGACCTCGAGCATTTCGTCGGTCATGTCGATGCCGATAACCTTTCCTTTCGGACCGACGATTTGCGCCGCAATAAAACAGATTTTTCCGGTGCCGCTGCCCAGATCGAGAACCGTTTCGCCCTCACGCAGATAGCGTGACGGATCGCCGCATCCGTAATCGCGCTCAATCACTTCTTGCGGAATGACGCTGAGATATGCCGATTCGTAATTAACCGGACAACAAAGTTTCTCCGACCGTTCTATTGCTCCAGCGGCGTATCGCTGGCGGACGATGGCTTCCTTGCGAGTAGCTTCGATCATCTTAATGCGAAGTTTTAGCAGACTGGTTTATTCCTGAAAAGGTTGCAATCGGTTCATGTCATGTCGAGCGAAGTCGAGTCGCCTCACATTTTTTAATAGTGAGAGTTTGTCCCTTCGATTATTTGACGTCCCCGGTGTTCTTCAACGCATCGTAGGCAGGCACATCGGCTACAACGACAAAGCGATCTTCGAAAAGAAGTTCGGTCACTCTTGTAGCAATGGCCTAGGCCTCCAGCGACTGCACAATCAATCGCCATATCCATATAGCGATTAATAGCCACACCATCACAACAACAGCGGCTCCGATCCATTTCCACTGCGACGGCTTATCGAAACTCGCCTGGCGTGCGCGTTCTCGGCAATCGGCCATTACGGAATCGGGAATCATTCGAATTGCGAGTGCGATGCCGAGAGGGAGCAAAATCAAATCGTCGAGATGCCCAATGATGGGAATGGGAATGGGATCAGGAATCAGATCGATCGGGCTAAGCGCGTAGGCGATGGTGCACACGATCAACAGGCGCGCTAACCAAGGTGTGCGCGGGTCAGAGTACGCCAGCCAAAGCGCGTGAAGCTCACTCTTTAATCGCGACGCCCGCTCTTTCAGTTTGGGCAGCAATTTCATGTCTGACTAAAGATCTCGTCGTCGATACTACTCCGGTCGCGTTCTCGACCAACGCGCATTTGAGGTGCGCGTGTCTGCTCGCGCTTTTCGCTCGCTGTTATGAACATTTATTAGATTGCCAGGTTGAAATACAGCATTGCACCCGTGGTTGCGGGAATACGTTGCGTACTTGACGCATCTAACAACGATGCACCGTTCTCTTTCACGGTGGCAATGGGGTGTTGCATTTGCTTTGGCAATGAGCGCAGCGCTGCTAGGCCGTGCAGCTAACGAACAACACACAAACCGGCTCATTCACGAAAAGTCGCCGTATCTGCTCCAGCACGCACATAATCCGGTCGATTGGTATCCGTGGGGAAGGGAAGCTTTTGACAAGGCAAAACAGGAGAACAAGCCCATCTTTCTCTCAGTCGGTTACTCCACCTGCCACTGGTGCCACGTAATGGAACGCGAGTCGTTCGAGAATCCCGAAATCGCGAAGTTGATGAATGACAACTTCGTCAACATCAAAGTCGATCGCGAAGAGCGGCCTGACATCGACCAGGTTTACATGACGTTTGTACAAGCGACTACCGGCAGCGGCGGCTGGCCGATGACGGTCTTTCTCACCCCCGACTTAAAGCCGTTCTTCGGCGGCAGCTATTTCCCGCCGGAGGACAAGTGGGGTCAGCCTGGTCTGACGAGAGTGCTAAACAAAGTCGCTGAAGCGTGGAAATCGGACCGTGAACGGATCGTGGCCAGCTCGGATAAAATCATCGACCAATTGCAGAGTGCGATCGCAATCTCCGGTGGCGCCAATAAGGTGAGTGACGCCGTTGCTCGCAAGGCTTACGAGCAATTCGCGTCACAGTTTGACGCGAAATTCGGCGGGTTCGGCGGCGCTCCGAAATTTCCGCGACCAGTGACGTTGAATTTTTTGTTCGATTTTTACGGCAGCAATCCGGAATCAAAAGAGGGCAACCGCGCGCTAGAGATGTCGATCTTCACTTTGCGCAAAATGGCCGAAGGCGGGGTGCACGATCACATCGGCGGCGGCTTTCATCGTTATTCCACTGACAAATTCTGGCACGTGCCGCATTTCGAGAAGATGCTTTACGATCAGGCGCAGCTCGCCATGGCGTATCTGAACGCGTTCCAGATCACGCGCGATCCGCTTTTCGAGAAAACTGCACGCGACATCCTCGATTATGTCCGGCGGGACATGACCAGCAAAGAAGGAGGATTTTACTCAGCGGAAGATGCAGACAGCCTGCTCGCGCAAGGCAAGTCTGAGCACGCTGAGGGCGCGTTTTACGTTTGGTCGAAAGATGTAATTGACCGCCTGCTCGGCGCGGAGCGTGCAAAGGTTTTCGATTATCACTACGGCGTCGAGCAAGGAGCGTGCAAAGGTTTTCGATTATCACTACGGCGTCGAGCAAAAGGGCAATGCGCCGGAAGATCCGCAAGGCGAGTTCAAAAACAAAAACATTCTGATCCAGCGGCACGATGTTGCAGACACGGCGAAGAAGTTCGGCCTAACGAAGGAGAAAGCTGAACAACTGCTCGACGAAAGCCGGAAACTGCTTTTCGACGCGCGCGTGAAACGCCCGCGCCCGGCGCGTGACGACAAGATTGTGACAGCATGGAATGGTTTGATGATTTCCGCATTCGCTCGCGCATATCAAGTGCTTGATGATCCTACGTACTTGAAGGCAGCGAACAAAGCCGCTGATTTCATTCAACAAAAGCTTCACCGCGCGGACACAGACATGCTCTTGCGCAGCTATCGTGAAGGAGCGAGCGAGGTGAATGGGTTTGCCAGTGACTTTGCGTTTCTCATTCAGGGTTTGCTCGATCTGTACGAGGTTTCCTTCGATGTCGGACGGCTCGAATGGGCAATGAAATTGCAGCAGCGCGAAGACGAATTGTTCCGAGACCTGAAAAAGGGCGGCTATTTCAGCACGAGCGACGCCGATGCCAATGTGCTCTTGCGAATGAAAGAAGCCGATGATACGGCGGAGCCGTCGGCCAATTCCGTTACGGCACTGAATCTCCTGCGCATCGGCTACATGCTCGGTCGAGACGACGCGCGTCAACGTGCGGAGGAAACCCTCAAGGCTGTCGCGAAGCAGCTCGAAGCCGCGCCGTCGTCGATGCCGCAAATGTTGGTCGCCTTGTCCTGGTCGCGCTCGAAGCCGAAACAGGTTGTCGTTGCCGGTAAAGCTGATGATGCCGCGACGCAGGCGATGCTGCGCGAGGCGAATCGCCACTTCATCCCGCACGAAGTTCTCATTCTGGCCGATGGCGGCGCGGGTCAGCAGTTCTTTGCTGAGCGCGTTGAGTTCATGAAAAGCGTCGGCAAGATCGACAACAAACCGACGGCTTATGTGTGTGAGAACTTCGTCTGTCAGCTTCCGACCACTGATCTCGAAACGCTGGCCAATTTTTTGACGCGTCCTGCGTCCCGCAAAGGTCCAGCCGAAGGCTCTCGATGAGATATTTGGGTTCGCTAAAGCCCAATGCTGATTTGATATGAGCGAGATCGATTTTCAACAACTGGTAGATCGATATTACGCGCCGCTTTACCGGTTTGCGCTTAGCCTTTCAAGGTCGGAAGTCGACGCCGCTGACCTAACACAACAGACATTCTTTCTGTGGGCATCGAAGGGCAACCAATTGCGCGACCGCTCGAAAGCGAGATCGTGGCTTTTTACCACGTTGTACCGCGAATTTCTCAGTCGACGCCGCCACGAAGTTTGTTTCCCAAAGGTCGAGCTGGATGATGTGCGTGAAGAGGAAATGTCAATCTCACCGACTGTAAACGCGTTCGACAGAGCGACAGTGTTGCAAGCATTGCGCGAAGTGAAAGAGCCGTTTCGTGCGCCCCTGACGCTCTTTTATCTGGAACAATTCTCGTATCAGGAAATCGCCGACGTGCTGGAGGTGCCGGCCGGCACGGTGATGTCGCGACTGTCGCGCGGAAAGGCGTTGTTGCGCGAACGGCTACTCTCAAAAAAGGAAGTTCTCGGGAATAAAATCGTTGCCTTCCAATCAGACAAAGGGAAGGAATCACATGGATAATCGGGAAGCGAAATTTATTTTGAACGCGTATCGGCCGGGGGGCAGGACGCGAGTGACCCGCGCTTTGCCGACGCGCTCGAACAAGCCCGGCGCGATCCAATCTTGGAACGCTGGTTCAGTGAATCAATCGCGTTCGACGCAGCCATGACCGAAAATTTGCGCGCCGCGGAAGTGCCGCCTAATTTGCGTGAGACTATTCTCGCTGGTGTAAAGGCTAGCCGTCCGCTCCGCTGGTCCAAACCATTTATCAAACGGGCGATTGCCGCCGCACTGATCTCAATGGCAATTCTGGGCTCTTTGATTTGGCACCAAACGCGGCGGGTCCATCTGGCCGAATGGCAGAACCAAGCGCTCGAAGTTGTTTCATCGCTCGTTAGGAACGAGTCGAGTTTCGACGCGCAATCGCATAACGCAAGTGAGCTCATGGCATGGTTGCGGGCGAACGATGCGCCGGCCGGCCAAATACTGCCGCAGAATCTCGATAAACTGGAGAGCCTCGGTTGCAAAACCTTTTCCTGGAATGGAATTCGTGTTTCCGTGATCTGCTTTATGCGTCGGGACGGAGGATTAATCCATCTCGTCACGATGAATGCATCGGCGGTCTCCGATAGCGCCATTAAACCCAAAGCAAATTTGGTTGAGCGAGGTGAGTGGTCAACGGCGACATGGCGCGAAGGTGACATGATCTACATGCTCGCGCTGGAAGGCTCGCCCGATCAGCTCCGGACTTACCTGCTGTAATGGATCATGGCGCAATTACTCGGCGAGCTTTCCCGCCGGTTGCGGCTCGCGGACGGGCTCTTCACCGCTTGGCAAACGCCATGCGCGTTGTTTGCGAAACGGCAGAACGAAAAGCTGACCAAGGGTAAGTTCGTGTTCGTCACGATACGCAGCAACGCCAATGGTCACAGCGTCCTGCGGTATGTCTCGGCGCAGGGTGCGATGGAATTTATCCCACCAGCAAAAAATGGTTCCCCAATTTGAGTTGGTCTCCCGTTGCACGATCGAGTGATGAATCCCGTGCATGCGCGGCGTGACGACGATCATGTTCAAAATCCGTTCGATTTGAATTGGTAGTCGCCAGTTGGAATGATGAAAGAGTGTCGCGGCCTCAAGGCTGATGAAGAACATCACCAGCATCAGGGGTGCGATGCCAAAGATCATTACTGCAAGCGAAAGAAATCCGATGGAAAAAAACATCTCGCCAAAATGAAATCGCGCGGCGGTGGTCACATCGAGATCGAGGTCGGTATGATGCACGTTATGAAACCGCCAGAAGAACGGCACCATGTGATTGGCCCAGTGCCACCACCAGTAGGCATAGTCCATCAGCAGGAACGTTGCGATCACAGCAGCCCACGAGGGCAGACCAAGCCAGTTTAACAAACCGATCTGTTTCTGTTGTGCCCACATCGCGACGGCGATCGGGATTGGAAGCATGGCGAGACGGACGATCGCGAAGCCAGGAATTGAGAGCACAAAATTGCGCACGAGCCGGTGCAGCATCTTGAAGTGCTGGCGACGCAGTGGAAAGCGCCATTGCAACAAAAGCAGCGCGAGGAATATGCCAGTCAGCAACGGTCTGCCGACATAATCCATTAAGGGAATTCTTTGCACAGTCTGACTCGACGCCGCTGCGATTTTATCATCGGTACACGCGCAAAGGCAACGCTGTAGCCACCTCGCGGTCTCGAGGCGCTCGGACAGCACGGCGACCCAGCGCGGTGGCTACAACATCTGAAGATAGCCGAGATCGCTTCCTACGCCCCGATGCGCCGAAACATGAATGTTGTCTCCGGCTTGATTACTTCACCGTTCATCTCCAGCAGCGGATAGGCGAGAAAATTGATCGGACCGCTCGCGGGCTCGGGATCGACTACCAGGTCGCGGCCCTTCGTTAGCTCGAAGCGATTCGCCGGATTATGGCCGAAGTAGTAATCGGCAAGCTTCGGATTTTTCCACGCCTCGCTGATATCCACCGGCACCCAGCGTCCATCTGCCAGAAATTCCGCCCAGCAATGATAGCCATCGATTGTACCCTCGTTTTTGTCAGCAGGAATCGTGGCGCCAATGGCAAAGCGCGCCGGGATGCCGATGCTGCGCGCCAGCGCAATAAAGTAGGCATGGAAATCTGTGCAGTTGCCGGTGCGCACATCGCACGCGTACATAGCGTCGCCGCGCCCCCATCCGCTGCCTGATTTGTCGTAGCGCATTCGGCCCATAACGTGATCGTAAAGCGCCTTAGCACGCTCAAGATCATCGGTTTTTCCCGCCGTCGCTTTCTGAGCAAGCGTCCTGAAGGTTTCATTGATGGGCACCAGTTTTTCCGGGCGAAGGTAATGCGCAGTTTCCGCTTCGGTTGCGGAATAGGAGACCTTCTCTTTGCGGACCACGCGATATCGGACCTCGATGGTCTTGCCGCTGTCTGCAGGTTGCGGATAAAGCACGCAAATATCGTTGCCGTATTCCCGGTCCTGTACTCTCTCCCATTTTACCGGGATGTTCAGCTTTTCCTCTGTAACAGTCTGAAATGCATCGGTCTTCGCCAGCGGTATCCAGACACGGGCTTCTCCTTTGATCTCCGGAAGTTTGACTTGATAGACGAACTCGAATTGGTCCGTGCCCTTGACGATGGATGGATTGTCAGCAGCGCGAGTCGCGACCGCGACAGCCAGGAAAAATACCAGGAGAATCCGAAGCCGCATGGGCAATTGGGACACCATTCACAAGATTAGCTCGCTGGCACTTTGTGCCACGTGCCGTTCTCTTCTTTCCAATTGTAAAGCGGTTTGCCGTCGATCTTGTGAACCGACGTCTCGGTAACTTTCATTTTGCCCGGCTGTCCGGTTAAAAAGAAGTCGATGTCGTAGGTCTTGCCATCCGCAGCTTTCATATCTACGCAGGCGAAGTACTTGCCCCCACCGAGATCCTGCAGCCGATCATCGTGTACTTTTATCAGGTCGAGCGCGAGATCCTGGCCCTCGTGCGTGGCGTGAAATTTCCCATCAGGGCTCTTTTTGCTTTTCGCGTCGATATTTGTCTTAATGCCGGCGGAGATATCAGCCGTGCTGACTTGTTTTGCCTCCGCACCTTGCTTTGGATGCTCCGTGGTCTTTTTGGGATGCTCCGGATGTTCTTGGGAGAAAACCACCGCTGCCAGCGTAAAGAGTAGGGAAATCGTTGCCGCAATAACAAGTCTTAGGATCATATGAATTCCTCCGTCGTAACTTCGTCTTGTCGTAAGTTGTTGGATGTCTTGATAAAGTTTCCCAGCGCGGCTACACGGAAAAACAACCGTGCCTAGTAACTCTACTTGTTTAGAAAGACGCACCAGGGAAACACTTTATTCCAACCCAAACCCAAATTTCCTGGCGAAGTCGGGCGAACCCGAAGATCCCCTTTTGAAGGGCGAATTGGAGAAACCATTCCAATGCAGGTCTCGATCATTGTTCCGGTCTTCAACGAGGCGCCGCTGATACGACCATTCCTGCGACACCTGCGCGAGCGAGCAACTGGTGCTGAAATTATCGTCGCCGAGTGCGGAAGCACGGATGGCACGGCTGATCTCGCGTCGGGGTTTTGCGATCAGCTTGTGCTAAGCAAGCGGAATCGCGCAATACAAATGAATACTGGTGCAGGCGTCGCGCACGGTGACATTCTTTGGTTCGTTCACGTTGATGCCGAAATTCCATGGGGCTGCTTGAATGAGATCGAGCGTATCATGGATGATCCGAATGTCGCAGGCGGTTTTTTTCGAATTCGCCTGCCGCAAGCCTCCATTTATCGATTGACGGACAGCTTCGCGCATTACGCCGGGATCCTGCTGCGAATGCGATGTGGCGACCACGGGATATTCTGCCGGCGCACAGTCTTCCTGGACATTGGTGGCTTTCCAGAAGTGCCTCTGATGGAAGACGTGGAATTTTTTCGCCTGCTTCGCCGCTGTGGTCGCGTGATATGCAGCCAAAAACGGATCCTGGCGAGCCCGCGGCACTATGAAACTGTTGGACGGGTGCGTTTGACTCTGGCTTACGGATTGATCGCAATGCTTTACATTTTCGGTATCCCGCTGTCGAAGCTTGCGTCGCTCTATCGGCGCGTATGCTGTAAAACAGCGTAGCCAGAGCTGGCGGAATCGTGTGCTGTCGCGTGGAGGCGGCCCGATGCGCCCGGTGAGGGCGCCTCATCCGTTTTCTATGTACAGGGAAAACAAATCAAAAAGGAGGCAATCATGAAAATAATGAGCCTGATTATTACTTTGGTCGCGACGACGGCGCTCATTGCTCTTGGACAGGAAGGGACTGTGGAAGAGGTGAAGCACGGAGCGAAAAAAACAGGAGAGACAGTTAAAAACGGGCTTGAAACTGCGGGCAAAAAAACCAAGGAAGCTGCTGAAACAGTCGGAGAGAAAACGAAAGAAACGGCCCAAACTATCGGCGGGAAAACGGGAAAAAATACCAGTTCGACTCACCGAAAATCCAAAAAAACATCGAGGAAGACCAAGGCAGAAACCAGCGAGCAAGAATCGACAAATCAAACACCTAATACGCCAAGCCCCACCGATCGTTAGAATCGAGCTCGCCTATTCCACTCGCGCACTGGCCCACGTGAGGTTCCGCTCTCATCGGCTCGGGCATGTTGAGCCCTTCGGCTTTGCTCAGGACAGGCTGCGCGAAACATCTCTGACAGTGTTGCTGGCGGTCATAGCTGAAACAGTCTGAGATTCTTCTCCCGCGACTGCGGGATCAGAATGACAACGGTGGTTTACAACTTTGTTCGTTTCTGACTTGCTCAGGCTGATTGAGTGAGTCCTATTTGGCCGCGATTAGTTCGCGAAATTTTCCGAGTCAAATGAGCGGTCTGCGCCTGGGCGTCAACATCGATCACGTAGCAACGCTGCGGCAGGCGCGGTATGCGACGATGCCGGAATCCAAAAACGCGGAGCCTGATCCACTCGTCGCCGCGCGAATGTGTGAGCGAGCAGGGGCGGGCGGGATCGTGGCCCATTTGCGTGCCGATCGCCGCCACATTCAAGACCGAGATATCGAGCGGCTGCGCCAGAATATCATGACCAAACTAAATCTGGAGATGGGCAATACGGAGGAGATTATCGATATTGTGCTTCGGATTGTGCCGGATGAAGTCTGTCTTGTTCCGGAGAAACGCGAGGAGATCACCACCGAAGGCGGACTCGATGTTATCGCAAATCGCAAGACATTGGAACCGACGGTGAAACGGCTTCAAACTTCTGGCATTAAAGTCAGCTTGTTTATCGATCCCACGTTGGAGCAAGTCGATGCGGCAGCCGAGCTAGGCGTGGAAATGGTCGAACTACATACCGGGAGCTTGGCCAACGCGTTTACGGAAAAGATCCAAAAAGAAGAACTGGAACAACTGCGGGCCGCCGCGCGCGCCGCGGCCGAGTCACATCTTCAGGTCAACGCCGGTCATGGAATCAATTACAAGAATATCGAGCTCGTCCATCAGGTTCCGTGTTTGACGGAGCTTAATATTGGTCACTCCATCGTATCGCGGGCCGTCTGGGTCGGGCTTGAAACTGCGATAAAAGAAATGCTCGCGGCGATGGAAAATTATCCGGGATGAGCGTGATCGGTACAGGCGTCGATCTCGTCGAGTGCGCGCGGATCCAGCGATCCATTGATCGATTTGGCGATCGTTTTCTCCAACGTGTTTTCACCGACGGCGAGATTGAATACTCGATGTCGATGAAATTCCCAGCGCGTCATCTGGCTGCGCGTTTCGCGGCAAAAGAGGCTGTTTCCAAGGCATTCGGCACCGGCATCGGCAAAGCAATCGGTTGGCGCAACATCGACATCCAGAAAAAGCCGAGCGGCGAACCATTTCTCGTTTTCTCCGGACCGGCCAACGAACTCGCGACACGGCGCGGAGTCACTGCCGCACTCGTTACGCTTAGTCATACCGAGCATCACGCAGTCGCCTGTGTCGTTCTGGAAGGTACGCCTTCTTAGCCGGGCCAGAAGAATTACTAGGCGTGAGAATGGTCTCAATAGACGACGATCATTGCAAGGCCCCTTCATGAGACGACATACCATCCGCATCGCGCTTGGCATCGTCGCTTTCGGCGCAGCCGCCGCCATTGCGATTGGCGATATCGCGCACCGGACCGCGGCGCGCCGGCTGCGTGAGGCGATTCTTGCGGAGCTTCAGCCAGTCGTCTTGAAGAATTGTACGTTGAAGCGCTTCGGCAGCGCCAACGATGGCGGATACCTGATGTGCGAGAATCTGATCGAGCCGCTCGATGCAGCATACTCGTACGGCGTTGGCAGCAACGACGATTGGGGATGTGAACTGTCGCGCCGCTATCACGTGCCGGTGCATCAGTACGACTGTTTTGATCCTGCACGTCCGACCTGTAACGGCGGGACGTTCGTGTTTCACAACGAATGTGTCGGCAATCGCAGCGGCTATACGGGCTCGCATCTCTTCGACACGCTGGAAAATCAGATCAGGAAGAACGGCGACACCGGCCGGCGCCTGATCATCAAGATGGACATC
>WNFT01003389.1_pt1 | contig 13776 bp, 12 predicted proteins | sample 5400191 | NCBI WGS metagenome assembly WNFT01 (sample SAMN13153359, study PRJNA577476) | soil metagenome | isolation source: 80 cm saprolite under Madrone tree | place: USA:California | collected 2016-06-14
AGATGGCGTGGGTGCGCCGACTGGGTAAGCTTTTCGCGCGCGTTAAAGAAATCGAGAAGAGCCTCCGATTAAGCTAACTACGGTAATCGGAGCCCAATCCTCCGGAAAAGACCGATGAGAATCCGTCCTCGGCCGAGTTCGAAGAATTTTTTGGTGACAGATTAAGGCTCAAGAGGCGTTGGCAAGCTTAGTGCTTATAGGAAAAATGGTAATTATAGAAACCATGATACCTTTGAACCGCGAAACCTTCCAGTTTCTTATCATCGACGATGACCCCGCCATCACCCGATTTCTCGTCACTTACCTGCGGCAAAAGGGTCATTCCTGCCAAGCGCTGACCGACGGATTTCAAACAGCCTCCTGGCTCGCCTACAATGACTGCCAAGTTGTGATTGTCGATCTTAGGATGCCAAAAGTGGATGGAATTTCTCTCATCTCCTTCATCCGCGAAACTAATCCGACAATTCCCATCGTTGTCTTCACGGGAGTCGGTTATGACGAAGAAAAAATGCACGCAGCTTTGAGGGCCGGCGCAAACGGCTATGTGAGCAAGAATCTGCCGATCGAACAACTTTACTCTGTAGTTTCGCGCGTGCTGGCGACCTGCCAGCAAGGTTCCCGGCGCGAAACTCCGGACCGGGCCGCAACGACCCTCCTTGGCGCTGCCTGAATCACTTACTGCGTGACGATCGCCAAACACGAGGCCGGCCTTCTTGGATGAGTGTCCGCAACGTTTCCGGTGACATACATTCAGCACCGCAAGCGCTTACCGTTTGCTGTTCCATAAAATCAGAAGTGGCTACGATCAGGTCAAACCGCGCCGCGTATTTGCTGGCGAGCCGTTCGATGATCGTATCGGCTGTTTGTCCGCGGCGTGAATAAAAGATTTGCACGTCAACGGGGTCTGATTGCGCAGTGACGGTCGGACCTTTCCCATCAAAAACGATTACCACGCGCACGCCGCTCCAATCCTGATAGTCACGCAGTTGCTTCATTAACGCGTCACGAGCGAGCGACGGGCGGCGCTCATGGAGTTTGCGTAAATCGGCCCACGCAAAAACAATACTGTGACCATCGACAATTAAATAACATGCTCGTTGCCGCATGGCTAAGGTCTGGCGCCCCAGATGTCGACCTTGGCATTGCACTCGCGAGAATGCGCCACCTGGCCTATTCTGTGGGGGTGGACTTCTTTGCCTTAGGTTTCGTTGCGTCGCGGCGCGCTAATTTGATGGAAGTTCGCCTGCGCCGGAGGTAGGCTTTTCGCCGTTTGCGTTTGGCCCGAACTCGATGCTGCTGGCCCATTAAGCGCTTTCTATAGATTGAAACCCCGCGAGACGCAAAGCGAATTCCAGATTCCGCAACGGTCGCGATCAACCCTCGGGAATCAAATCAGAATTGCATTCTTGATTGGTCCGCGATTAGAAGAACATTGTTCAACGTTGCTTCCAAAATCCATGACCTTCGACAACTCGCCCAAGACATTGCTCGGAATTTCCGTGCTGATCCTGATTTTCGCTTCTGGTTTCAGCATCCTCAACACCATCAGGGTAAAAGCGCTGCATGCGAATTTGGCAGGCACGGCCGCAGCACGCGACGCCGCGAAGCACCGCGGACTTGTGCAAGAGGAGCCGAAGACTGGGAAAGCGAACGCGAGTCCAAAGACTGCAACTGACGCGAATCGCGAAAGCACGGCCGCCAAAGCCGAAGCGGACCTCGCGCAGGTCTTGAAAGAAAAAGCCGATTTGCAAACCAAACTGCAGGCGAGCCAGGCGGAGATCACGTCGTTAAAAAATCGAACAGCCGAACCCGGCCCCGAAGCTACGAGCGTGAATCCGGGTGCTCCCTCGACAGCGGAATTACAGGCGCAACTCGATGACACCCGCCATCAGCTCGATAGCGCCGAACGCGAGAACGCGTTCTTGTCTGAGAGACTTGGACCGACAAGAGAGCGTCCGTCCCAAATGGCTCAATCGGAAAGAAAGCGGCGAGAAGCGGGAGCAGGGAAACCAGGAATTCGCGGCACTGTTCTCGCGGTCAACCAAGCTTACAATTTCGTAGTTTTAAATCTCGGCGGCCGCCAGGGCATAACACCCAATTCGGAAATGATCGTTTTTCGGGAAGGAATTCTAATTGGGAAAATTCGTATTTCTTCGGTTGAACCTGCGACCGCCATTGGCGATGTTATCACCAATAGCTTGGCGCGTGGCGTCCAAGTGCAACCTGGAGACACTGTCATTTATGCGGGCACTCATTCCTAGTTTAAAGAGAGAAATTGCGACCGCACTTTTGCTTGCGAGCGCCACCATGTTTGTTTCCTGTGCCTCGCAGAAACAGCAGGTTCGCCTGGTGGACGATCCAGACGCGCATCACGAGTCTACCATCCCGTGGGACAAACAGGAAAAATGGGAGACGGAGAATCAGTTCTCCGGTATGACCGACCGGCGCTGAGCGCGACCCCGATCGAGCGGGCAAAGATCGGCAATCTCACCTACCGGCCCGCTCCTCAGATCCAAAAACCGGCTGGTATGGTTGCGTTTTTTGGCACGACTACAATGCCGTCGCGGATGAAGTAATTTTCCGCATCAAAATTCGCCGGTTTTCCTTCGGGCGTAATCACGGCTCCGTCGGCAATCCGGGCATTCTTATCGATAATAGCGCGATCAATCACGCAATTGCGGCCGATCCCGATGGGCGGTCGCCCAGAATCTGTATGTCGATCTTGCTCGAAGTAGTCCGCTCCCATCACGATGCTATTGCGAATGGTCGCGCCGCTCTGAATGATGCTGCGGATCCCAACGACGCATCGTTCCAGATGAGCATCCGAAATGATGCAGCCGTCCGAAATAATCGCCTGCCGCAAAGCGGCGCCGTTGATTTTGCTGCCTGGCAAAAAGCGCGGATGCGTATAAATCGCCGCTTCCGAGTCGAAGAAACTGTACTCCGGCACAAGGTCCGTAAGATCGAGATTCGCTTCATAAAAAGCGCGGATCGTTCCGATGTCTTCCCAGTAGCCTTTAAAAATGAACGCGCTCACATGTCGACCTTTGATCGAGTGCGGAATGATGTGTTTGCCAAAATCGACCAGATTATTTTCCAGACACTTGACCAGGACGTCGCGATTGAAAACATAAATGCCCATCGAGGCTTGGAATAATTCTTCGTCCTCGCTCGAACCGATCGCCCGCAGCAATTCAGGGCTAATTTTCATTTCGTGGAGCACAGCGTCATCCGCCGGTTTTTCGACAAAACGAACAATGCGCCGATCCACCCCGCTTTGCATGATGCCGAATTCGGAAACCTGATGCCGATGCACGGGTTTGGTCGCGAGTGTGATGTCGGCGCCGGATTGAATGTGCTGATGGAGGAGCGCGCGAAAATCCATGCGATAAAGCTGATCGCCGCTCAGGATTAGGTAATAATCGAAAGGCCGCTCGAGGAAGTAGCGCATATTCTGCCGCACCGCGTCGGCCGTGCCCTGGTACCATTGCGAGCCCTCCGGCGTTTGCTGCGCTGCGAGAATATCGATGAAGCTGCGCGAGAAATTGTCGAACTTATAGCTCGCCTGAATATGCCGATGTAACGACATGCTGTTGAATTGCGTGAGCACGTAAATCGAGCGCAGTCCTGAGTTCAGGCAGTTGCTAATCGGAATGTCGACAATGCGATATTTTCCGCCGAGCGGGACCGCCGGTTTTGCCCGATCTTTCGTCAACGGAAACAAACGCGTGCCGGCGCCGCCGCCCATGACGATGGCAAGCGTGCGCTGCGTCGTTCCGGGCGGCAGCGCGGGGGACAACGATGCATGCGCCGCGGAGGAATCGCGCTGCGGAGAGTTCTGCGTTACCACACATTCAATAACTCAGGGTCTGCGCATTCCGGCAACCTTTTTGCTGTAGTGGCGCTTTCTTCCACCTTAGGCGGGTTGCTACAGTGACGGGGAGACCTTAGTTTCCCGTCCTCAATATGTGCGGAATTGTCGGTTATGTCGGGCGCTCGGAGGCAGCGCCCATTTTGCTCGACGGCTTGCGTCGACTCGAATATCGCGGTTACGACTCAGCGGGAGTCGCCATTGTCGATGGTGATCGGGTTGAGACACGCAAATGCGCCGGACGCATCGCCGCGCTCGCGAAATTGATGGCGAAAAAACCGGCATCGGGCTCGTTTGGCATCAGTCACACGCGCTGGGCGACACACGGAAAGGTGAACGACGAGAACGCGCACCCGCATTTCGACGCCAGCGGAAAAATCGCGCTCGTCCATAATGGCGTGATTGAAAATTATCAGGCGCTCAAGGAGCAGTTGAATCGCAACGGCGACAATGATTTTCACTCGCAAACCGATACCGAGGTGCTTGCTCACCTCATCGGGAGCATTTATCAGCAGCTCGACGGAAAAGATTCCAAGGCGCGCCTAGTCAACGCCGTGCGCACCGCTTTGAAACAAGTCATTGGGACCTACGGCATCGCCGTTGTTCACGCGGACATCCCGAATTTTATCATTGGTGCGCGACGCGGCAGCCCGCTTGTTCTCGGAGTTGGCAAAGACGAAAATTTTCTGGCCAGCGATGTAAGCGCGATTGTCGCTTACACACGCGACGCGGTTTACTTGAACGACTTCGACGTGGTCGCAGTCGAACGCGACAAGTTCGAGATCAGCTCGCTCGCTGGCGAGACCGGCGATCACCAGGTTAGCAAAGTTGAGTTCACCGCGGAGGACATTAAGAAAGGCGATTATCCCCACTACATGCTCAAGGAAATCTTTGAGCAACCCGATTCGGTCCGAGATGCGATGCGCGGCCGCCTGAGCCTTGAGGATTGCACGGCCAAGCTCGGCGGCCTGAACATGACGCCTGAACAATTGCGCGAAGTCGGCCGCGTCGTTCTCACCGGTTGCGGCACCGCGCTGCACGCCGCCATGGTCGGGGAATATTTGATCGAACAGCTCGCCACCATTCCGACCGAAGTGGAGTACGCGAGTGAGTTTCGCCATCGCAATACCCCGATGACGCCGGACACGCTCGTTTTTGCGGTCAGCCAAAGCGGCGAAACTGCCGATACACTCGGCGCGCTGCGGGAAAGCCGGCGCAAAGGCTATCGCACGCTCGGTATTTGCAATAACGTGGCCAGCACGATCGCGCGCGAAAGCGACGGCGGCGTTTACATGCACGCCGGCCCGGAAATCGGCGTCGCAGCGACCAAATCATTCACATCTCAACTCGTTATCCTCACACTCATCGGCCTGCTTCTTGGCCGAATGAGAAATCTTTCGACTGCGGAAGGAACACGCATTATTAAGGAACTCGAAACGTTGCCGGAACAAATCGAGGAAGTCTTGAAGCTGGGCGATCAAGTCAAAGCGATCGCAAAAAAATATGTCGATGTGAGCGGCATGCTTTTCTTCGGCCGCCAGTTCAATTTCCCCATCGCAGTCGAAGGCGCATTGAAAATGAAAGAGATCACTTATCTTTTCGCAGAAGGACACCCCAGCGCCGAGCTCAAGCATGGCATCATCGCGCTGGTGCGGCCCGATCTTCCCTCTATTTTTATCGCGCCGGACGACGCCGTGTTTTCGAAAAATTTGAATAACATCGAGCAGGTCAAAGCGCGTAAAGGCCCGATCATCGCGATTACCAGCGGCAACGGCGCGAAGCAACTCAAAGGGCTCGCAAACGAAATTATTTCACTCCCGGACGTGTCCGATTGCCTCAGCCCCATTCTCACCGTCATCCCGCTCCAACTCCTCGCCTACCATGTCGCGGTCGAACTTGGCCGCGACGTCGATAAACCGCGTAATCTCGCCAAGAGCGTGACGGTCGAGTGACCGCTGAAATCTGTGCAAAGAAACGAAACTTACGTACTCGATCTCCTGCGCGACGCGGGATTGGTGACGCGACCACAGATTGATAGCGCGCGATCGCGGCTCAACGGCGCCAGTAACGTTGTCGATCTTTTGATTAAAGACGGCGTCATTTCGGAGGCGGATGTGTCACGCACGCTCGCTGGGCAGGCGCACATGGATTGGATCGACCTCTCTTCGATGGTTATTCCCCCGGCGGTAATCAAACAAATTCGGCCCGAAGACGCGCGCCGTTTCAAAGTCATCCCCATAGCGTTTGGTGAAAGCGGACTGATCGTGGCCGTAGGCGATCCGCTCGATATCAACACGGTCGACAGCCTGAGTTTTCTTTTGCAGCGCGAGATCGAACTGGTTTGCACCAGCCCGGCAAGGATCCGCGACGCGCTCATCAAATACTATGGCTCTGCCGACGAAGCCGCGGATGTCCTTGAGCAGAAACTCGGCCCAGATCTCGATCTTGGCCTGGAAATCGAGACTGGCGCGGCCGCCGTGGCGAGGGATGAACTGGATGCGCCTATCATCCGCATGGTGTCGATGTTGTTGATCGAAGCGCATCGCGTGGGAGCGAGCGATATTCACCTCGAACCGCTCGACAAAAAATTCCGGGTCCGTTTTCGCATCGATGGCGTTCTTCAGGAAATGCAAGCGCCGCCGAAGCGTTTACAATCGGCCATCATCAGCCGCCTCAAAATCATGACGGGCTCGATGAGCATCGCGGAAAAACGATTGCCACAGGATGGGCGGATTCAGGTGAAGATCAAAAAGAAGCCGATTGATCTTCGTGTCTCCACCATCCCGACCAATCACGGTGAGAGCGTCGTCATGCGCGTGCTCGACAAGTCGAGCCTGATCCTTGGTTTGCCCGAGCTCGGTTTTCTTAGCGACGACCAGGAAACGTTCGAACGTCTGATCAAGCTTCCCGATGGGATTCTACTCGTGACCGGCCCAACCGGTTCGGGCAAAACGACTACGCTTTACGCCTGCCTCAATTACATCAACAAACCCGATCGCAAGATCATCACTGTCGAAGAGCCGATTGAATATCAGATGACTGGAATCAACCAGGTGCAGGTGAACCCGGACATCGGAATGACATTTCCAGCCGCGCTGCGCTCGATCCTGCGACAAGCACCCAATGTGATCATGATTGGCGAGATTCGCGACCTCGAAACCGCGAACATCGCCACGGCCTCCAGCCTCACCGGCCATCTCGTCTTCAGCACGCTGCACACAAATGATGCGCCCTCGGCCGTGGCACGTTTGATCGACATCGGCGTCCAGCCGTTTCTGGTCGCTTCCTCCATACGCGCGATCATGGCACAACGGCTGGTCCGGCGTCTTTGCGCCAACTGCAAAGAACCGGGCGATCTGAGCGACACAGAATTGCGCGCGCTGCAGATTGAGCCGGGCCAAATCCGTGAAGCACAGGTCATGAAACCAGTCGGGTGTGAACAATGCCGGAGGACCGGCTACAAAGGCCGGACGGGCATCTTCGAGATTTTCGTGATCGACGACGAGGTCCGGCACATGATCAATCAGCGCAGCTCGACTTTGATGCTGCGCCAACGCGCGCGCGAACTCGGCATGCGCACGCTGCGCGAAGACGGCGTGCGCAAGATTCTCGGCGGCTTCACTTCAGCGGAAGAGGTGATTTCGATTACCATCGGCGATGTCAGCTAATATGAATACGTTGATTCGCGACAAATCGTTGAATCGTGAATTGCTCTCATGAATAACAAACAAGTCGCTGAGCTTTTCGTCGAACAGCATGTCCTGGAGCCGTCACAAGCCGACGATGTGCTCAGTGAAGCCGATCTGAATGGGAAGACAATCGCGCAAGCCATGGTCGATAGCGGCTTTGTTGATGAGCGCACCTTTTATCAAACGATCGCCGATGGGCTCGGAACGGAATATGTCGATCTTTCGGAAACGGAAATCGCGCCGGAAATTGTGCGTCTGATTCCGAGCGGGCTGGCGCGGTTGCATCGGGCGCTTCCGATTGGAATAAGCGGAAACGCTCTGCGCGTCGCGCTGGTTGATCCGCTTGATCCCCGCGCCGGGGAGGACCTGCGCTTTGCCTTGGGCAAGGATGTCGATGTTGTGGTCGCTCCGGTCGAACAAATCGAAGACCGGATCAAACAGTTTTACGGCACCGATACGTCGAGCATGGAGGAAATCCTCAAACAGCTCGGCGAAGCCGGCGGACTCCTGCAATTGCGTGAGGGAGACGGCGCCGCCATCGAAGCGGAGGCGAACGCCACGCCAATTATTCGCTTCGTCGATCTTATCCTGTATCAAGCGATCCAAGATCGTGCGAGCGACATTCATTTCGAGCCCTTCGAAAACGAATTCAAAATTCGCTATCGAGTCGATGGCGCGCTTTACGAAATCTCGCCGCCGCCGCGTCATCTCGCGTTGCCGGTCATCTCTCGCGTTAAAGTGATGGCGAATATGAACATCGCGGAGCGCCGTCTGCCCCAGGACGGCCGCATTCAAAAAAATATTTCGGGACGCCATATCGATCTTCGCGTCTCGACTTTGCCGACTCAGTTTGGCGAGAGCCTGGTCCTGCGCGTGCTCGACCGCTCGACGGTCAATCTTGATCTCGAAATGCTCGGGATGCCGGATTACATCTACGATTATATTCTGGAAGTAATTCAGCACCCGAACGGAATTTTCATCGCGACGGGACCGACTGGTTCGGGGAAAACGACGACGCTTTACTCCTGTTTGCGCAGGATCAACACGATCGACTCGAAGTTGCTCACTGCGGAAGAGCCGGTCGAGTATGATCTCGAGGGGATCGTGCAGGTGCCAGTGAACGAAGCAATCGGCCTTACTTTTGCGCGGGTGCTGCGCGCTTTCCTGCGACAGGACCCCGACCGCATTATGATTGGCGAGACGCGCGACCTGGAGACGGCGCAAATTGCTATTCAGGCATCGCTTACCGGGCATCTCGTCTTCACCACCTTGCATACAAACGATGCACCGGGCGCGGTCACGCGTTTGATCGACATGAATGTAGAACCGTTTTTGATTTCCTCGACACTCGAAGCCGTGCTTGGCCAGCGTTTGTTGCGCAGCATTTGTCCACAGTGCCGCACCGCCTATCAGCCGAACGATGCGTTGCTGGCGCAGCTTGGACTTGCCCGCCAAGACATCGGCGAAAAGCAATTTTATTACGGGAAAGGGTGCGACGCGTGCAACCACACCGGGTACAAGGGCCGCAAAGGAATTTACGAGCTGTTGAAAATTACCGACCCACTTCGCGAGTTAATCAACGCGCGTGCACCCACCGTCACTCTGAAACAAAAGGCGATCGAACTCGGAATGGTGACATTACGGCAAGACGGATTGCGCAGCATCTTCGCCGGCGATACGACCATCGAAGAGGTTCTAAAATTCACTTAGCTCGACAGTTTTCCTCCATCCGGCTATTTTAGATTGGAACAATATAAGATGCCTCGTTACACTTACGTAGCTCTCGATGCCCGCGGACAGGAATCCACTGGGTTAGTGGAAGCGCCCTCCAGCAATGAGGCGATCGGTCAGTTGCGCCAGGCCGGTTATTTTCCAACGACCGTTTATGAAGAAGGCAAAGGCGGTGGCCGGGATGGAAAGGTGTCACGAGCAACTGCCAAGGCACTTCGCGCCGCCAGACCGCGCACACGAAAGAACATCGTTCTTTTCCAGCGCAAAAAGATAAAAACAAAGACGTTGATGATTTTTACGCGCCAGCTCGCGACCTTGATCGACTCCGGCCTGCCTCTCCTGCGCGGTCTTAATGTCCTAGCCAAACAAGAGCGCGATGCGGTTTTAAAGAGGACGATCGACCAACTGGCCGAGGGCGTGCAAGGAGGCAACACGTTTTCGGAAACCCTCGCCCAGCATCCCCTCATTTTTAACAATCTTTACGTCAACATGGTGAAAGCAGGCGAGGTAGGCGGCGTGCTCGAGCTTGTCCTGGGACGACTCGCGGAATTTCAGGAGAAGGCGCAAAAGATTAAGAACAAGGTCGCCGCCGCGATGGTCTATCCGATCATCGTAATGACGATGGCAGTCGCGATCATGACCTTCCTGCTCATTTATATCGTTCCGAAATTCGAAGCGATCTTTCACGATATGCTCGGCGACAAACCGCTGCCTACGATCACCCGCTTCGTCATCGGCGTGAGCAGCTTCGTGAAAAACCACGGCTTTATCCTGCTCGGCTCGATCATCGCCGTGGTGGCAGCTTACAAATTGATCGCCCGCACGCGCCTGGGAAGATTGGCCATTGATCGTTTCCAATTACGTCTGCCGCTCGTTGGCGATGTCATCCGTAAGACGGCCATCTCGCGTTTTTCACGCACACTCGGAACGCTGGTCACGAGCGGCGTGCCCATTTTACAGGCACTCAACATCACTCGTGAGACGGCCGGAAACATGGTGATCGCAAGCGCGATTTCGCAGGTGCACGAAAGCGTGAAAGAAGGTGAATCGATTGTGCAGCCGCTCGAAGCGAGCGGCGTCTTTCCACCCATGGTCATCAGCATGATCGATGTCGGCGAAGAGACCGGCCAGTTGCCCGAGATGCTCTTGAAAATCGCCGATGTTTATGACGACGAAGTCGACAACTCGGTCGCGGGCATGACTGCGGCGCTCGAACCGATCATGATCGTTTTTCTCGCCGTCATTGTCGGCACGATTGTGATTGCCCTCTTTACGCCGCTCATCAGCATCATCCAGGGCTTGCAGCAGCAAACCTGAGCATGCAGCCGACCCAACGATTGGCGATCTTGCGTACGCGACGCCCTGATTCTGTAGAGGCAACCGCGTTCACTCTTATCGAACTTCTTGTCGTCATCTCGATCATCACCATCCTCGCAGGATTGATTCTGGCCACCGCTGGTTACGTGCAGAAAAAAGGCATACGCGCGCGCGCTGAAACCGAGATTGCCGCGCTCTCCGCCGCGCTGGAAAGTTATAAGGCGGACAACGGGATTTATCCGCGCGACCCAACGCCAAATACCGCCACAGATGTGCTGGATGCTCGTACAATGGGCGACCCTACGACTGCGAACGCAACTGTCTACAACGCGGCAAGTCTCGTCCTATATCGTGCGCTTTCTGGCGACAGAGATCGTAATCGCACTGTTAGCGTGGCCGACGAGAGCTTAGATATCGACGGTTCGTCATTGGGCCCACCTTTGACCCAGCTGCCAAGGTCTTACTTCGCGTTCAAGCCGAATCAGCTCAGTCCAATCGATCAGACACAGAATGTCGCCTTCATCCAAGATCCATTCGGAAACAGCTACGGCTACTCGACGGCTAATCAGGCTGACCCCGTCACACCCAAAGGCTACAATCCAACCTTCGATCTTTGGAGCACGGCTGGACTCAACACCAATCCGCCCACGAGCAGCATCACTACGCAGTGGATCAAAAACTGGTGATTCTGTAGCGGCGGTCTATGACCGTCGTATTTTCGATTTCGGCGCTCATTTCGACTGCTCTCAGTAAGCGCCGCCATGGAAGATCGGCAACTACTGCGCGCCGGTGTGCACTACGATCTCGACCCGCCGATTTTCGCGCTGTTCGTCGATTGACCCGTTAGGCGAGACACGAAACTTCGTTTGGCCGAAACCGCGCGCTTCGATTTGGGCAGGACTTATCCCTATCGCTTCCACTAAATATTGTTTCACGCTCTCGGCGCGGCGCTGACTCAGTTCCAGATTGTATGCCGGCCCGCCGAACGAGTCCGTGTAACCTTCGACCGTAAAGGTCGCGTTTGGATTACGCTTGATTAGCGTCCCGAGCTTTTGCAGTTGTGAGATGGCGCTCGATTGCAGTGCGGCGCTGTCATATTCGAAAAGTTGGTCGTCCGGCATCCGCAGTTTTGTTCCCGAGCCGAGCGGACCTTTTTGCGCGAGCAACTGATCGAGATCGCTGAAACCGGGCGCGCCTTTCTTGTTCGGGCCGGCGCTGTCCCCGGGAATTTTGCTCGTGAACGTGTTCGGTCGCTTGATCGTCGTGCTCGTGGCCAGCTCCGTTCCACTCAGGGCCGGCTGCGGGCGGCCGGAGGTGGCGGCATCGTTCAGCAAAGATTGCTCATGCGCTGCATTCGGATTGTTCGAAAGAGATTGGGCGGTGGTGCGTTCGATTTCAGGCAGCACAGAAGTAATATCGGGTTCGAATTTCGGGTTATCGGGCAAAACATTCTGCATGTCGTCAGGCATCGCCGTGCTCGCCTGGATCTCCTGCAAAAGTTTATCGAACGCTTTTTTTTCATCCGGCTGTTGCTCGTTCGTATTATCTGGCTCGGGTTTGGCCGCCGCATTCGTTTGATCGAGGCTGCTTTTATCGAGCTGCTGTCCAAGATCGACATTCTTCACTTTGAACGTGGACGTCTGCTGGTTCGCGGCGATGATCGCATCCACGGATTGGAAGCGGGCCCGGTAAAAATAAGCGCAGAGCGCTAGGTGCAATCCCAGCGAAACGATTAGTCCAAGCCAAAGCCAACTGCGCTCTTTGCTGCCTTTTAAAAGCGCGTCGTATGCGTCGTATTCAAGGGAATCAAACTCGGAAACTCGCATCGTTTCGCTTCAACAAACCGGCAGCCCGGCGAAAATGTCAAACTACCGAGCCACCTGCGCGCGTCCGATCGACAAACGTGATTGCCGCGCGACGAATCTCATCCGCCACCCGCGCCGCGGGCGAGACAAATTTCGGCGTGAACCAGGGAAACAAGCCGATCAAATCGTGCGTAACCAAAATTTGTCCGTCACAATGTTCACCCGAGCCGATCCCGATGGTCGGGATCCCAATCGTGTTCGTGATTTGTTTGGCAAGATCGGCAATCACAATTTCCAAAACGACCGAAAACGCACCCGCTTTTTCCACGGCGCGTGCATCGGCGATCAGCGCTTCGGCTTCCGGTTGCGTCCGGCCTTTCACTTTGTACCCGCCTTCTTCTCGCACACTTTGCGGCAACATCCCGATGTGAGCCATGAACGGAATGCCCGCGCCGGTGATCGCTTCGATTTGGGCAACGTGGCTGGCGCCGCCTTCGAGTTTCACCCCTTGCGCGCCCACATCGATAAATTGTTTCGCCGTCGCCAAAGCCTGCTCGGCTGTGTCGTAGGTGCGAATTGGCATGTCGGCGATGAGCAAGGCACGCTTGACGCCACGCGCTACCGCGCGCGTGTGATGCAACATCTCTTCCAGCATCACGTGCGTGGTGTCTTCGTACCCGAGCACCACCATGCCCAGCGAATCGCCCACCAGGATAATGTCGATCCCACTTTCATCGAGCAAACGCGCGGTCGGATAATCGTAGGCCGTGAGCGCGGTAATTTTCTCGCCACGCTTCTTCATTTCTCGAAAATCTTTCATTGAGAATCCCAATCGTCCCTTAAGCGCATCACTTTAGCCGATTCATCGAGTTGCGCGAGTAACTCGCGGACCGTCTTCGTCTGGTTCGGTAGTACCATCTCCGGCCGGATCCTGGCCAGCGGCTGAAGCACAAACTTTCTCAAATGCATGCGCGGATGTGGCAACTGCAATTGTTCAGTGTCGATCTTAAGATTCCCACAATAAAGAAGATCGATGTCGATCTTGCGCGAAACGTTTCGCAAATGATTGCGTGCCCGGCCCAAAGACTCCTCGATTCGACGCAGCTCTGTAAGCAGCTCCACCGGGTCGCCGTCGTAATCGAATTCAAGCACCGCATTCAAAAACTTTCCCGCGCCTGGTTCGCAACCTATCGGATCGGTTTCATAAATAGCTGAGGAAAGAATTGGCGGCGCGACGTCCGCAAGATCGACAATCTGCTTTCGCGCTGCGCGCAAATTTTCCATTCGATCGCCGAGGTTCGATCCAAGCGCGACACCGGTTCTCATGGAATGTCTGTCGAGGCGGCGGTCGTCATTGTCATGT
>WNFT01005085.1_pt1 | contig 13775 bp, 16 predicted proteins | sample 5400191 | NCBI WGS metagenome assembly WNFT01 (sample SAMN13153359, study PRJNA577476) | soil metagenome | isolation source: 80 cm saprolite under Madrone tree | place: USA:California | collected 2016-06-14
CGTTCAACATTTTATCGGCAGCAGGTATCTCCTATATCGTCAATGATCACTGGAAATTGGATGTGGGCGCGCTGTATCAGCATCTTTCGAACGGCGGACAAACCGATCCTAACCCCAGCCTGAACCTGTTCGGCCCGCAGGCGGGCGTGACGTATTCATTTTAGCGCACCCTGTCATGTCGAGCGAAGCCGCTGCAACGAAATGCGAAGCATGAGGCCAGGCTTTCAAACATCTCTGGAGAATGTTTTGAGAGACCGGAAGCAAGCAATCACAGATTCTTTTCCCGCGACTGTGGGATCAGAATGACGGCGAGTCTGACATTTGCCAATGAGCGTGCCTAACGAACATGTGCTTGTCATCCGGCGGGAACTCTTCGATGAGCTTGGGAGTTTCCAAGGCCTCAACTTTGAGGCGCAAAAATACCTTGAGGCGTTCCTCTCACGCGGAAACAATTTTTTCCTCGAGCGTCCTGAAGCAGAGATCAATCCTGCTTACAAACAAATCATTCCCTATGCGTTAATCGCGTTTGAGAACAAGGTGGCTTACTATGTCCGCGGGAAAAAAGCGGGCGAACAGCGTCTGGTAGCGAAAGGCTCAATTGGCATCGGCGGTCACATGAACGAAGCCGACGAATCGCTCTTTGCCATGGATGAGCAGGCTTATCGCGCCGGCGTAGAACGCGAAGTCAATGAAGAAATCAAGATCGATACACGATTCGATGATCGAATTGTCGCGCTTCTCAATGATGACACCACCGAAGTTGGACGTGTGCACCTTGGCATCGTTCATGTTTTCAAACTGGCCGAACCGAAATTGGAAAAACGCGAAGCGATGATCACCGGACTGACGTTTCTGTCAAAAGAAGAATTGCTTTCGCGCCGCGAAACGATGGAGACGTGGTCGCAGATTTGCCTTGATTCGCTCGAGCGTTTGCTGCTGTAGCCGCTTCCCCCGGGAAAGCGGAGTATTAGGTCGTCTAGCCGCCGCCCGGGGATGAACCCGCAGCCGGAGATGAAGCAGCCGGCCCAGGTGAAGTGGCAGATTCAGGCGACGCTGCAGATTCAGGTGAAGCCGCAGGAGCAGGTGAAGCTGCTGGTGCAGGTGGAACTGCAGGTGCAGTTCCGAGCTGGGTACGCGGCGGAATGAATGCTATGTCATCGATTTGCCAGCGACCAACCGGATGGGAAATGGTGAAGTTAATCTCGGCGTATTCTGCGGGATAATTTATGCGCGCTTGAAAAGTACCATGCGGCTCGAAGAATTGTGATTGGAATTCGATCTTGCCCTGCACATTGATTTGGCCAACTGGCGCTCCGTGCCTGCCAATTTCATTGATAAACTCCTGCTGCGCAGTCGGCGCGGCGAAGTTCATCCGGGCTTGGGGGCTAAGACGCGACGCGAAAAAGTTCAGATCACGCTGAACAACAATTTTTTGAACTAATTCATTAGCGAATTGTTGTCCTTCTTTGGCCATCTGCTGCTTGGTGGAGTTGAGCCACCAATAAGCGCCCCCAAGCAACGCCAGCACGATGATGACCAGAACAATGACTTGTCCGGAGGATTTCGATCGAGAATTCAATTTCATTTGTTTCGTGTTTCTTTAATAAGCGAACCCCATGCTTTTGATTATTTCGCCGTTACGAATGAGCACGGAGTGTTTTTGCTTGCCTGTATAAGCGCCGAATTGGTTTCGCGCGTTCACGGTAAAATTAACAAGATACCCGGAGACAGCTTCGCTGCCCTTGCCGACATCGCTTGGTTTCGGGTCGCCGTTCCACTCAATGCGCGCGCTGTTCGGATCAATCAATTGCGTGTTGAGCCACTGCATAATGATCTGCTTATAATTTGTGGGGTAAGAGCCGAAACGGGTGGTGTCTGGTGAGGGCGTTTGGGCCTTTAAGCCGTCGACGACCGTCATTCCCAAGCCAATCGCGCAAATCAGCGACAACGATAGGAATGGTTTCATTTAGACTGTTTACCATCGACCGAAGTGGCTAGTCCAGCCTAATGAGACCGCAGCTGTCAAGCTTCCAGAAACAGCGGCATCGTCAGGTGTCGATTCAGTCGGACCAGACTCGAATCACGGTCACCGTTGGAGTGCGGCGCCACGCCGGTTTCATTGTCGGCTCGGGTGAATTGCGTCGCACGATAAGGCTGCTTTCTTTCCGGACGCGGTGCATCATCGAGGATAATGTGTGTGGACAAATTTTTGCTCCGGTTTGCCGTTGTCGCCGGGTTTATCGCCTGGTCGACGCCAGTTTTCGCCCAGGAAGTTCCGGCGCAAACTTCGGCTCCCGTAGTTTCCGAAACACCCACGTGGGGCGATACCGCAGCCGCCGTCGGCCACCACGGCAACGACTCCCCCGCCCGGCAACAGGCGACACCGCTTGACGCCGCTGCGGCGACGCAGGCCTGGTTGGACAGCGTCCCGAGAGAGAAACGCGAAAAATCAGATGCCTATTTTGAGGGCGGTTACTGGCTGCTTCTTGGGAATTATCTTGTTGCTGCTGCAATTTCGATCTTGCTGTTGTCATCGGGGATTTCAGCGCGGCTACGCGATTTTTCGGAAGGACTCGCGAGATCCAAAACGCTGCAAGTCGCCTGCTACGGCGTCCTGTATTTGCTGCTCGTCTACGTTTTAAGTTTTCCGCTCAACGTGTACGAGCATTTCTTTCGCGAGCATCAATACGGACTGGCTACGCAGACTTTCTCCGCCTGGTTTAGCGAGCAGTTCATTGGGCTCGCGCTCACAATTATTGGCGGCACGATCTTTTTGGTTGTGCTCTACGCTGTATTCCGGCGAGCGCCGAAGACCTGGTGGATCTGGGGCACTATGGTTGCTGTCGTTTTCTCGTTTGTTCTACTCTTCATCGCTCCGGTGTTCATTGAGCCGCTTTTCAACACGTATAAACCGCTGACGAAGCCCGAAATTAGCGAGCCCATTCTCGCAATGGCGCGTGCGAATCAAATTCCTGTAAAACAGATCTTCGAGGTGGATGCGTCGCGTCAAACGACGCGGGTGAGCGCGAATGTTTCGGGAATTCTCGGTACAACGCGTGTCGCCCTGAATGATAATCTGCTCAACGAATGCACGCTCCCGGAGATCCGCGAGGTGATGGCACACGAGATGGGCCATTACGTGCTTAATCACGGAGCAAAATTGCTGACCTACCTGGGAATTTTTATCTTCGTTGGATTCGCGCTTACTCGAATTCTGTTTGACGTCGCCCTCAGGCGCTGCGGCGACAAATGGCGCGTGCGTGGCATCGCCGATCCAGCCGGGCTTCCCCTGCTGGCATTGATTTTTAGCACTTTACTGTTTCTCGCTACGCCGCTTCTCAACACAGTTGTCCGCGTTACCGAGCGCGAAGCTGACGCGTTTGGAATCAACACTTCGCGTGAACCCGACGGCATGGCAAAAGTAACGTTGAAACTCGGCGCCTATCGCAAGCTCGATCCAGCGCCGATCGAGGAATTCATCTTTTACGATCATCCCAGCGGCCGCGCGCGAATACGCATGGCGATGGATTGGAAAACGGCGAATCTGCCGGCCGGCGATTCGAACGCCACAAAAAACGCCTCATCGTTGAACAGCTACTGATCAGTCGCTCGTGTTAATCACTATCCTACTTCGCGTGGATGTTGCGAAGGCGCAGCCGCGGTGAACGCGAACCTGCGTTTTCGGATGAGCATCAAGTTGCGAATGTAAATCAGTGAATTTGGCAGGTACGCGAGAATGCCGACGGGGTCGCGACGGAAGATGAAGTACACGCACATCAGCACGCTGCCGGCAATGCTCCAGTACCAGAAAGATACTGGAATCACACTTTCACCCTGCCTCTCGGAAGCGATCCATTGTACGAGAAACCGCATCGAGAAAAGAGCGTTCCCGACAAAGCCGAGAACCATGAGATAACTCCAATCGAGGCCAAGAAATCGGTATTCTTTTCCGATCCAAGTGATAGCAATAAGTGCGAGTGTGTTCATAGGTAATATGGTTGCTTAGCGTTTCCCCTCTTCCTTCTCAAGGAAGAGGGTAGGGTGAGGGTTTAATGCTTCAATGCAATAATTGTGAATCCCCTCACCTCAATCCTCTCCCCTCGAAAGGGGAGAGGCGGATCGAACCTGCGACGATTTAGTACGAGTTCTACGCCAAGTATTTCAATCGCTCAATTCAGCTATGGTCACGCTTTCAGTCGCGCGATCAATGTGTCAGCGATGGCAGCCGGTGTTTCAGCAATAGCAATTCCTGCTGCTTGCAGCGCTTCAATTTTTCCCGCAGCTGTTCCTTTACCACCGGAGATGATGGCACCTGCGTGACCCATTCGACGCCCGGGCGGAGCGGTCTTTCCCGCTATAAACGCGGCCACGGGTTTTTTGCAATTCGCCTTGATCCACTTCGCGGCTTCCTCTTCGGCGGACCCGCCAATTTCGCCAATCAAAATCATCGCCTCAGTTTCGGGATCGTTGTTAAACAATTTCACGCAATCGAGATGCGATAAGCCGTGGATCGGATCGCCGCCGATACCTATGCACGTTGATTGTCCGTAACCGCGTGATGTCAACTGCCACACCGCCTCGTAGGTAAGAGTCCCCGAGCGCGAAATCACGCCAATGCTGCCAGGCTTGTGAATGTAGCCCGGCATTATGCCGATCTTGCATTGACCGGGCGTGATTATGCCCGGGCAATTGGGGCCGATCAGACGCGCTTTTTCCCCGCGCATCAAGGCTTTTACGCGCATCATGTCCATGACCGGAATTCCCTCGGTGATGCAAACCACTAACTCGACGCCGGCATCGGCAGCCTCCAAAATTGAATCAGCAGCCGCAGATGCAGGCACGAACACCATCGACGCGTTACATCCGGTTTTTTGTCGCGCCTCCCATACTGTATCAAACACCGGCACTTTCTCTTCGAACATTTGTCCACCTTTCCCCGGCGTGACGCCCGCGACTACGTTGGTGCCATAATCCATGCACTGGCGCGTGTGAAATGCGCCCGCGCTACCAGTGATGCCTTGCACGACAAGGCGTGTGTTCTTATCGACTAATACTGACATGGCTAAGGCAGGAGTGAATTGAAGCCGTCATTCCGAGCGAAGTCGAGGCTGCAACGCAGCCGCGAACGCTTTCGGGGCGAGGCCAGGCTTTCAATCCCGTCGCGAAACCTTAAAGCAATTCCACGGGATCCTTCGACTCCGGTTTGCTGCGCTCAGGATGACAGCGAGGATCAGCCTGGTGCTTCGTCATTTTCGTTTGTGAATCACCAGTTTGTTGCCGTCGAGGTCGCGGAATTGCGCCATCCAGCACACAGGTGTCTCGGTCTTTTCAAGATCGAATTCCACGCCGCGCTCCTTTAGCTTCGTATAAGCGTTATCGAAATCTTCCACCTCAAAGGCGACCGTGGTCCCTTCGCGTGAAGGTTTCCAGGCCGGGTGACATCCGACACCGATCGTCGTTGCACCGAGATCATACTCCACCCACGCCCCGTCCATCTGCGTGCGTGTCGGCGTCAGCTCCAGCGTCTCCTGGTAGAATTTTCGCGCGCGTTCCTTGTCAGAAACCGCGATGGCAATGAAGGCTACTTCGTTTGTTATCATTTGCAGACTCCTTTCTCGTCTTCGGATTTGAGTTTATGAATTATCAGCTTATTCCCGTCGGGATCTTGCACCACCGCCATGTGGCAGCACGGCGTCTCAAAAGGCTCGGCAGCGAATCGGACACCTCGCCTTCGCAGCTCGTTAACCGTCTGCTCGAAGTTTTCCACTTCCAGCGCGGCGCTTGTGCCTTGCTCTGACGGCATCCATTGCGCGCCAACGTTCGCGATAGCCACGATGTTATCACCGACTGCGTATTCGATCCAATTTCCATCCATCATTTCTTCAGCGATAGCTAAGCCGAGAACACCTTCATAAAACTCACGCGCGCGTTTGATGTCCGTTACTGGAATTCCGACAAACGCTAGGTTGTTAATCTTCATGCGTGATGGCTTGGTTGCCGAGCCAGTCAGTTAACAGTGCGATCATTTTGGGGTCGAACTTCGCGCGCTTTCCCTTGAATGCGTCCGCCAGACTCAAATAATGCTGAAATGTGTGCCCGGTTTTCGGGATTTCGTAGAAGGACGCCAGATCTCCATTCCGGTTCACATACATCGCGATCAACTCGGAATCTTCGCGGCTCATGATCCAATCGAACACGCCCCGAAGAACATAGGTTGGAGCTTTTACGCGCGACCAGGCGTCGGCCAGATTCAAACTTTGTAACTGCTCATAGAATGCCAGGGGCCGTCCGTAGAGATGGCCATGATCTTTCCCTTCCGGCCAAAGCTCCTCTAGTTGCGGTTGTTCCTTCACTATATCGTCTACAGCTCGGTCCTTTGTCAGCCATTCCTGATAAAGAGTCGCCGCGCCTTTTATCCGATCGTTCACCTCGCCCGGAGATTTTCCCATTAATCCAAAGCGCCGGCGCTCGATTTCGAGCATGTGTTCGAACCAGGTCTTGACCCAACCGCCCACCGAAATGTAACCGCGCACTTGCGCTTGTTCAGCATCTGATTCGGGAATCAGTGGCGCAAAACCTCCGCCATTACTGATACCGAGTATGTAGACACGATGCGAGTCGATGAAATCGTAATGCTTCAAAGCACGAAAGGCTGCGCGATAACCCTCCAACTCCGAATTGAAATCGGTTTCACCGCAATCTCCTTCGCTGTCACCTACTCCTTGTTTGTCAACGCGAAACAAGGCGAATCCCGGCATCTGCGCCAGCCCGCGAAACACTAAACCGCTTTCGTCTTTCGTGTCGGCCGGCGCTTCCACGGAATCGCAACTCAACCAAGCAGCAACAAAGATGACCGGCAACTTTCCTTTCGCGTCGCGCGGCTTTGTGATGATCGTTCGCAACCGTTTCCCATCGGGCGCGGTAACGAAATCATAGATCACATCGACATTCGGGTAAGTTTCACGGGGCGTATTCGTTTTGCGCGGAAGCTCTTCGGCAGAGAGCGCTGCGGCAATCCCGACGAATGCTATCGTCCACGCCGCCTTCATTTGCTTTTGGCCGCAGCAACCGCTTTTTGCGCCGCGTCTGCCAGATCATCGGCCGCGATCAGCGCGAGTCCACTTTCTTTCAACAGCTGCTTGCCTCGCTCGACGTTTGTTCCTTCGAGACGAACGACCAGCGGCACGTTCAGGTTCAGACTCTTCGCTGCATTGATGATTCCCTGCGCGATCACATCGCATTTCATGATCCCGCCAAAAATATTCACGAGAATCGCTCTTACATTTTTATCGGCGATCAGGATTTTGAAAGCCTCGGTCACCTGCTCTTCTGTCGCGCCGCCGCCGACATCGAGGAAATTCGCGGGTTCGCCGCCATAAAACTTAATGATATCCATGGTAGCCATGGCCAGACCTGCGCCGTTCACAAGGCAGGCGATGTTTCCATCGAGGCCGATGTAATTCAGGCCGTGTTTTGAAGCTTCCACCTCGCGCGGATCTTCCTCCGCAACATCTCGCATCGCTGCGATCTCCGGATGCCGATACAGCGCGTTATCGTCGAAATTGAACTTTGCATCCAGCGCGAGGACTTCGCCTGTCTTGGTAATCACCAGTGGGTTGACCTCGACCATTGAGCAATCGAACGCGATGAATGTGCGATAAAGTCCCTCGAACAATTTCGATGCGTTCTTCAGCTGCGATGATTCGAAACCGAGTTGTTTTGCCAGTTTGCGAGCCTGGTATGGCTGCAGCCCAGCCAATGGATTAATCGGTTCCCGAATAATCTTTTCAGGCGACTTCGATGCGACGGCCTCGATCTCCACTCCACCTTCGGTACTCGCTACAATCAGAGGCGTAGCGGTCGCGCGATCCAGCAGGACGGCAAAATAAATTTCGCACGCAATATCGGCCGATTCGGCCACGAGCACTTTGTTCACCAGACGACCTGCCGGTCCGGTCTGGTGTGTGACCAGAATTTGTCCGAGTATTTTGGCTGCGACTTCGCGAACATCTTCTGCCGTCTTCCGAATGTGAACCCCGCCCTTGAATCCGTTTTTGAAAACCCCTTTGCCTCGGCCACCTGCATGGATCTGCGCTTTAACGACGACATCGACATCGCCCAGTTCACGCGCGATCTGCTCTGCCTCGTCGAGTGTCGCCGCCACTCTGCCGCGCGTCGTAGCCACATCGAACTTTTGCAACAATTCCTTGGCTTGATATTCGTGAATATTCATCGGCTTGCCTGCGTAACGAACCGAGCAATTAGCTTGCGATACGCATCGCCAGCAACGGTTTTCTTTGGCCAATTCGCTTGCCCGTTTCGAAGACATGTTGCACAAGAACGATTCGGAAGAAGTACTAGACTTAATCTGATGAATCCCATAGCCACGCCCTTGTGGGGCATCTGAGTTTAAATCAGGTCCACGCGAGGATGGCGCACAGCGCCGTGGCTACAAAGACCTACGGTCGGATCGCGCTTTGCATCGGTCGCTTCCTTGCGCGAAAAGATTGCCGATGCCAAACGGCGAAACGATTGAATCTCGTGTTCCGGCTCGATTGGATGCGTTGCCGTGGAGCTCGTGGCATTGGCTCATCGTCGTTTCGCTCGGCGCGACGTGGATTCTCGACGGCTTGGAAGTCACATTGGCCGGAGCGTTAGGCGGAGTTTTAACACGTCCCGAGACGCTCGGCCTGAGTGATGCGCAAGTCGGCGCCAGCGCAACGTGTTATTTGGCCGGCGCAGTGATCGGTGCGCTGGTTTTCGGTTACGGCACCGATCGATTTGGCCGTAAGAAATTCTTCTTCATCACGGTTGCGGTTTATCTGATCGGAACGGCCCTATCGGCCTTCTCCTGGAATTTCTGGAGCTACGCATCACTACGCGCGCTGACTGGAGCGGGTATTGGAGGCGAATACGCGGCGATTAATTCGGCGATTGACGAATTGATCCCAGCGCGTGTGCGCGGTCGCGTCGATTTGATCATCAACGGATCATACTGGGTCGGCGCGGCAATGGGCGCTGCTGCCACGCTCATTCTGCTCGATCCACGTTACCTGCCAATGTGGCTCGGGTGGCGATTCGCATTTGGAATCGGTGCGACGCTGGGGCTCATCGTGATTTTGTTTCGCCGCTGGATTCCAGAGAGTCCGCGCTGGTTGATGATTCACGGGCGTAATCATGAAGCGGAAGAAATCGTTGCGGACGTGGAACGAAGGATCATGGGAGCAAACGCGGCCGGGATCACCGATCCCGGCTACAGCGAGGCAGCGCTCACGCGGATTCGCACGCGCACGCATACGCCGTGGCGGGAAATTTGGGACGCGATTGTGCACGAACATCGGCGACGTTCATTTCTTGGTTTTGTTCTGATGTCTACCCAGGCATTTTTTTACAACGCGATCTTTTTCACTTATGCGCTCGTGCTGATGCGGTTTTACAGCGTGCCCGAGCAAAACGTCGGCGGGTATCTCTTGCCGTTTGCGCTTGGAAATGTACTCGGGCCGCTGGTGCTTGGGCATCTGTTCGACACGATCGGACGTAAACAAATGATTACCCTGACATACGGGCTCGCCGGGATTTTGCTCGCGTTGACCGGCTGGCTTTTCCACACAGGATTACTTACCGCGCAAACGCAGACCCTGGCGTGGACAATTATCTTTTTCGTCGCATCGGCCGCAGCCAGTTCCGCATACCTGACCGTCAGCGAAATTTTTCCGCTGGAAATCCGCGCGATGGCAATTGCAATCTTCTTCGCAATCGGAACGCTGGTCGGCGGAGTCGGAGCGCCGCTACTGTTCGGTTGGATTATCGGCACCGGGTCACGGGCAGTCTTGTTTCTTGGGTATTTATTAGCCGCGGCATTGATGATTTTCGGCGCGGCTGTTGAAGCCTGGATCGGCGTGCCGGCCGAGCGACGATCCCTTGAGCATGTAGCCGCACCGCTCTCGAGCCGAGGATTGTAGGACGTCTGTGTCGCAGAGACGGCCTACAATTTTTCATCGCGGCAACGCACGCTCATTTCGCGAGTATGAATTGGACCGGCTGGAGTCAGTCTGCTGGAGTAAAGATGAAATGCTTCGACCCGAATCATTCCAGCGTCGAACCCGGCATTCGATTGCAAGAATTTCCGGAGCGCTTGAGCGGAGACATCCCGGCAGCGCGCGAGTGTAATATGCGGATGCCACGGACGAAGTTCCGGCTCGAGACCAGCAGCGAGCGCGGCTTCTTGCACTCGCTTGTGAATTTGAAACAGGTGCGGGTGCGCCTTGCCGACGCCGATCCAGATAATTTTCGGCACGCCGTTTGCCGAGAACGTTCCGACGCCAACAATAGGCAAAAAGAAGGCGCCGAACTCGATCGCGCCGAGTTTTTCGCGCAGCGCAGAATCGACATCGTCTGGAACATCATCGAAGAAACCGAGCGTCAGGTGCATCTGAGCTGGATCACTCCAGCGCACGCCGCGAATGTGCGGATCAAGATTGGCAAGCAGTTGGCGTGTTGATTCAGGCAAATCGATTGCGACGAAGAACCGTTTGCCCATGGCTGTGCCACGTTAGTGGGTGAATCGTTGAGTCGGCAAAAGCAAATTCGAAGTGACGATGCGACGTTAACGATTTACGGATGACGTTACGCCTTCGTTGTTTTTCTTTGTCGCGCGATCTGCAAGACGCATCATCCAATTTGGTGTTCTTCGTGGGAGCTCGGAACCAACGCGCGATTGGCTCCCATTCTCGCCGGCTGTATCCGGAAGAAACCGATTTATAAATTTCATCAGGTAGCCGGTGAGATTTGGAAACAGTGCGTTGCCGACGATCGCGCCGCGCGCGGCAAACGTCAGCGTCAACGACGGCTGACCGCGGCGGCAGGCGGCAAGGATTTTCCGCGCAGCGCGATCGGCGTCCATTGAGATGAGCGGTGCACCCGCCGACGCGGAGAACCAGGCAAATTCAGCGTCGTGCTTGCCTTTGAATTGTGCATTCACGTGCGAGCCGGTGCGCATGAGTCCCGGCGCAACGGTGGTTACATGAATATTATCGCGCGCCAGCTCCGCTCGAATCGCATCGGAGAAACCGGTCAACGCAAACTTACTGGCGCCGTACGGAGCCAAATGCGGCACCCCGATCTTGCCGCCAATTGACGAAATATTCACAATGCGTCCGCCACCCCACAGGCGCATCTCCGGAACGACCTGCGAAACCAATTCGTACGGCGCCCAGAAATGCAGTTGCATGGCGCGATGGAAATCTTCGCGGTTCATGTGGTGGAGCGGACCGACTTCGATGATGCCGGCATTGTTGATCAGGATGTCGATTTTGCCCATGAGATCGATAGCTGTGCGGACAGCGGCGTGAATCTGCGCGCGATCGAGTAGATCGCATTCGACCGTCAGAACCTTGCCACCGCGCACAGCGAGATCGGCCTTAGCGCGCGCGAGTTCCTCGCGGTCTCGAGCGATGAGAACAACCTTCCCGTGCTGCTCGCAGATGTCGCCTTCCGCAGCCCGTCGCCTGGACCTGACGCCTGCCACCTTCACCAGGGCGACGCCAGGCCAGGTGAAAGTCGTCACTCCTTGAGAATCACGCGTGTTTCCGATTAAAGCGTGCGACTTCGCGCGCCATCTCGCGATCGACGGCGCGTTTCTTCAAATCTGCGCGCTTATCACCCGCAAGCTTGCCCAATCCTACGCCGAGTTCGGCTTTCACCCTCGCATTTTTCCAGTACAATTTCAGAACGACGAGGGTCCGGCCTTTTACTTGCGTTTCGCCGTAGAGCCTGTCGATCTGCTCCCGGTGAAGTAGCAATTTGCGGACGCGTTTCGCGTCTGGAACTTCGTGGCTGGCACGCTCGTACGGTTGAATATCGGCGTTGTAAAGGAACGCTTCGCCGTTTTCAATTCGGCCGAACGCGTCGCTAATATTTGCCTTGCCCGCGCGGATCGATTTAACCTCGCTGCCTTTTAGCTCGATGCCCGCTTCATAGCGGTCAACGATGTGATAGTCGCGAAGAGCTTTGCGATTGATAATCGACTCAGCTGCCATATTTGCCAGGGTACGTCCGTTCTGCCCGTCACTCTTGACTGTAGCGTCTGCTGTCCGCAGCGGAAATCCAGGGACCGGTCACTTTACCGCCCTTCCCCTGCGCTTAGGACACCGCAGACTAGGGCAGTAATTGCAAAACTCGCTGATTACGCGCCGTCGGTGGAACCTTCGAGCGATTCGTAAGTCAGTTTGCCGGCAATGATTTCCTTCAACGCGATATCGGTCAGCGACATTCGCGGCGTGATTTCCACCAACGGACGATGTCCCAAGCCAAGCTGACGCACACGCTTGGAGACAACATTAATCAGAGTTTGCTGATTCGGGATCACCTGTGCTGCTTCCTGAAGAAGTTGAGTGGTCATATGGCGCAAGGAACCAACGGGGTCCCGCGGCTGCGGGATTGGGAATTCAAGGATAGTCGACACGCTGCTTGTAAGCGCGGTTAAAACAAGTTGCGGGGCGAGCATGGTAAAAATGAGTGTTGACTTTCCGAATGAAGCGGCTCTTTGTCAACGTTTTTTGTCCGCGAGAGCACAAAGTGGTCTCGGTGCCCGCGGCGCGCGTAGGCCGCTCTGTTGCGCTCAGACGGAATTACTTCCTCCGCCATTGGCCGACCCACGTGCCCCATCCATAGTATCCAAACGGAACGAGCCGACCCTCGGCGACCAGCGCGTCAACCTGCGCACGAAGCGGCGCTGCTTTTGCGGGTCCAAAGTAATCGTCGATCACGAGCCAGCAGCCATCATTTAGCAGGTCGCCGTAGCAATCCAAATCGCGGCGGACGTTATTGTCCGCGTCAAAAACGAACAGGTCTACGTCGCCGCTGGTTAGGCGCTGACGAACATGAGAGATGGTTGCCTCATCAAAGGAACGGCCGTTAATCAAAGTAACCTCTTCCGCGACGCCGAACCGCTGAAGATTCTTTTTCAAGTCCTTAACGATGTTCTTACTCGATAGACGGAAATGTTGTAACCGTCCTCCAGCTTCGATACTCACTAGTTTTTTGCCAGTCGCAGACTCGCGCGCGCCAAACGCCGCAGCGATCGTGGATCCGCCAATATACGGACCGATCTCGAGAATGTTACCCTCAACGAAGCGCGCGAAATGATAGATCAGGAGTAAAACGTCCATGTGCAACATCGATGCCGCGCGCCCGACTTTCTCCAATCGCTGCCGCACGTCTGAGCTGCGATATTCCATCAGCGCTCGAAGCAACTCAAGCACCTCGTTCAGGTGGGCTGAGGTGCTCACTACATTTGAAACTTTCATTTACTCAGGGTGCAGCATCCTGACACGTAGTCTCACCGCGAGGAAACAGTTCTAAGACAACCTCAAAGATAAGCCACATGCTAAGAAATTGCGCCAGAATGGCGAAGTACATTTGCACTGTCATATAACGGGGGATTTCCAGCGAATGAATCGTCGCGACTTCAAGGCAACTCGCAAGACCGTACGAGTACACGAACAAGACCGAAGCCGTTAAGCATCCCAACCGGCTGCGATGGCGTTTGTGGAACAACAGCGTTACGCCAAAGCCGAGCGTGGTCAGGAGCAAGGGCAGATACGTTGCAGCAAGAATGTTGAGTAGCTTACCGATACAAGCCGGTTGTCGAAGAACTTGCCTACTCTCTGCCAGCAGTTGTGTTCGATCCATGAACTGCAATGCCGGCGGATACGCCGTCCAGATTTTGCGATATGATTCCGAACTCAGAGAAGCCACGCCTCGCCTGTATTCGT
>WNFT01006134.1_pt1 | contig 13774 bp, 13 predicted proteins | sample 5400191 | NCBI WGS metagenome assembly WNFT01 (sample SAMN13153359, study PRJNA577476) | soil metagenome | isolation source: 80 cm saprolite under Madrone tree | place: USA:California | collected 2016-06-14
GACGATTTCATGCCCCGGAACGATGGGATAGTGAACGTGGGGCAACTCGCCATCGATGACGTGCAGATCCGTCCGGCACACGGCGCAGGCCTCGACGCGAATCCGAATCTCGCCTGCCCCCGGCATGGGATCCGGACGCTCCTCCAGAGTCAGCGGTGCTCCGCGCGCACGTAACACCATCGCATGCATGGAAACACCCGTCAAACGAATCCCTGGAGCGGAAGATTTTGCGCCAAGTCCGTTGATTTAACCACGAACACGTCGCAGAGAAGTGTTTCCAGCCTGTCACTCGTCCTGCGACGACGCAAGCTTGCTGTGGGGTATGGGGGCGTGAAACCACTTGGATTTGAGCGCTTCTAGTACTATCAAGCTGACCGCACCGATGCCCGCACATGCGGCAAGATCATTCCAATGGAGTTGGCCAGTACCGCAGCGTCACATATAGACACCGCCATTCACGTTGATCTGTTGGCCGGTCACATAGTCGGCATCCGCAGCCAGAAAGAGCACCGCTTTCGCTATCTCCTCGGGCATGCCGAAACGACCCATGGGGATGCGCGCCGGTACCTTGGCGAGCATGTCGGTGAGCGTAAACCCCGGCGCCAGTGAGTTTACCGTGATGTTGTATTTGGCAAGCTCGATCGCGGCCGTCTTGGTGAACGCAATGATCCCACCCTTGCTGGCGGAATAATTCGCCTGGCCGAAATTCCCCGCCTGGCCGACGAAGGAGCTGATGTTGATGATGCGCCCGAATTTTTGCTCGATCATGTGCGGCATCACCGCCATGACGCCGTAATACACGCTATTGAGATTCGTGCTGATGACCTCGAACCAGTCTTCATCGGTCATTTTCCGCAAGGATTTGTCGCGCGTGATTCCGGCGCTGTTCACCATCACGTCGATTCGCCCCCAGGCCTTGACCACCTGCTCCACCATTTCGCGTGTCTCTGCACCGAGGCTCACGTTGGCGGGCACCAGCATGGTCCTGACGCCCAGTGCGCTTATCTCTTCCACCACACGCCGCGCCTCCATCTCGCTTACACGGTAATTGACGGCGACCGCCGCGCCTTCTTTTGCGAGCGCAATGGCGATTGCGCGCCCGATGCCCCGGGATGCCCCGGTCACCAATGCAGTCTTTCCAGCTAGTCGTGCCATGGTCATACCCTCCGTTTCCTTGTCGATCGCACCTGCGCGCATCACGCAGCCTGTTTTATTCGGACGTGCATTCGATATACGCCGCGCACGAAAAAACGTCCACTAGGGGTTGTCGCTGTCGCTAAGTACTAACCCGTGCACCATACCGTGCGGCAGCGCCGCATCGATGCGATCGCGGATCTCCTCCGACGGTATCTAGTGCCATGTAGCAGTCGACGTGGGTGTCGAAGAGACGGCTGCTACTTTTGCAACACGTACGCGCCGGGTGCTTCGGCGATCGGCGCGTAGCCGGCCGCAGCGGATCCCAGCGGCGGTGGGGCCACCCGTGCCTCCGTGGAGTGCTGCACGAGCCAGTGTTGCCAGACCGGCCACCACGATCCCGCGTGAGGCTGTGTCGTCTCGAACCAGGTCTGCGGCGCCAGCGTCTCGCCGGCGTTCAGCCAGGTGCGGACGCGGTAGCGTCGTCGTGGGTGCGCGGGGCCGCTGACGATACCGGCATTGTGACCGCCCGACGTCAGCAGGAAAGTGTAATCCGTCGCGCGCGTCAAGCCCCGCGCCTTGTAGACCGATTGCCACGGCGCGACGTGATCGGTTTCCGTGCCGACGACGAACATCGGTACATGAATGCCGGCAAGATCCACACGTCGGCCGCCGGCCTCGAATTCGCCGCGGGCAAGCGCGTTGTTGAGGTAGAGCTGGCGCAGATATTCTGCATGCATTCGGCTTGGCATACGCGTACCGTCCGCGTTCCAGGCCATCAAATCGTTTTGAGATTCGCGTTTGCCGCGCAGATAAGTGTTGACGGCCGGCGTCCACAGCAGATCACGCGAGCGCAGCAGCGCGAATGCCGCGCCCATCTGCTCGCTCTTGAGCACGCCGGTGCGTTGCATGACCGCCTCCAGCATATCGAGCTGGCTCGGGCTGATGAAAACCGAGAGTTCGCCGGGCTCGCTGAAATCCTGTTGTGCCGCAAGCAGGGATACGCTCGCTATCCGCTCATCACCGTCGGCGGCGTACACCGCGGCGGCGATCGACAGCAGCGTGCCGCCGATACAATACCCCACCGAATGAATTTTTCGGTCCGGCACGATGCGCGAAACGGCGTCGACCGTGGCCCGTATGCCGAGCCTGAGGTAGTCGTCCATACCAAAGCCGCGGTCGCTGGCGGTCGGGTTCTTCCACGACACCATGAACACGGTGTGACCTTGTGCGACCAGGTATTTCACCATGGAATTGGTCGCCGACAGGTCGAGGATGTAGTACTTCATGATCCAGGCCGGGACGATGAGGATCGGTTCGGCAAACACGGTCTCGGTCGCCGGCGAATACTGGATCAATTCGACCAGGTCGTTGCGCATCACGACTTTGCCGGGCGTTGCGGCGATATCGCGGCCCACGATGAATTTTTCAGCTTCGTTCGGTTTCTTGCCGCCGAACGTACGCTTGATGTCCTCGAGCCAATGGCCGAATCCGCGCACCAGATTCGCCCCGGCTTCGGCGCGGGTGGTGTCGAGCAGCTCGGGATTGGTGGAAAGAAAGTTGGCCGGGGAAATCGACTCGAGAGCATTGCGGGCGACGAAATCCAAGGTGCGTTCATTCTCAGGAGTCACACCCGGTACGTTCGACCACGCCTTCTGCCACCAGTCGACGTAATTGCGATAGCTGCGTGCGTACACGTTGAAGGGCCACTGCGCCCATGCTTCGCCGCCATAGCGAGCATCACCCTCGGCCGGCGACAGTGACTGGCCGGTGGCCGCCCGCAGGGCGAAGCTCCAGTTGTCGGCAGCCTTGGCAATCGCATCCTGCATGATCTCGAGCTGTGTGGGCGGTTCCTTGGCGAGATTCAAGTACCAGTCCCACCATGCATTGACGTAGACGTCGGGGGCCAACCCGCCGGTTACCGTCGCCAACTGTGCGCGCAAGGCGCTCGCCAGCCCGGCCGCGTCGGGAGGTGGCATAGCTTTGGCATTATCGGCACTGGGATTCGTCATGCTGCTGTCCGTGGCTCTGCTTTCCATCGCTGTCTGCCGTCCGTCGCGTTGGGGAATTGCCCCTTGCTGCTACCTTCGGCGCGGGCGCCCTGCGGCGCCCCCGCCTCCGGTGGTGTACGGCATCAGCCCGCTTTCTTCTTGCTCACTTCCGCGACTTTGGCGGTCGCTTCGTTCACTACGTTCGTAAAGCTGTTCTGAGTCTCGGTGGCCAGCGTAACAAACTCCTGGGCACGTGCACACGAACTCGGCCGGGGTCTGTGCGCCGAGGGCGGCCTTGGCCTGGGCCAGGCTCCACTCCAGATAGTCGCCGGCAACGGCGTACTGGTAACGGCCAACGCGGTCAATGGCCGTGATGCCTTCCTGCTGGGCCTTCAGCACCGGCGCGAACGCATTTTTATAGGTGTCGATGATTGCTTTGGGATCAAAAGTTGAGTCGCTCATGTTGGTCTCCTGGTCGGTGGTATCGCTACGGGAGCTATTATAGCGCATTTTGTATGCAGTGCAAGAGGATTGATTGGAAATCCAATTTGCACCTTTATGTATCATAACTAATTGTTATTATTAAGTAAATTTATCTGTACCTATCAGTATACGTATAAGTAACGTAGAAAATATTTGCAATGCAAAATACGCATCAGACAGTCGACGGCACAATCCCCGGGAGCGCATGATGGGAGCCCGCCAAACAGGGGGTTAAGCCGTGGCAGCGATCCTCGACCACATTCGTTCGCTCGAAGGCTACGTTGAGCGCAGCGGCGCTCGCCTGGTGCGCACCACTTTGCCCGAGTGCGTGCATGGCCGAGTATGCTGCGACCTGATTACGCTGCGCACCGGCCTAACTCCGGAACAGGAATTGCTGACGCTCGTGCACGAACTGGTGCATTGGCTCGCGCATCGAGACGCATGCCCCGGCCTGTATTGCACGGTATTTGAATACGAAGCCGAAGCGGTTGAGGCGGTGGTGATGACGCGCCTGGGAATGGCGAGAACCGGGCTCGACGCGGTCGATTTCGACAGACCAACGGATGGTCTGCTGTCGGCGTCCGTTACGCGAGTGAACTGGGCGAGCAGTCGTATTTGTGGTGCGCTCGGCCTGGAAACCGAGCGGACGCCCTCAAAGCCGCAAACCCCCGTCCACCTCGAGGCAGCGGCCGGTAAAGAAATCGTTCTCGAATATGAACAGCACGGCGTGGGCGATTTCCTCGGGTTGTCCCAGACGCTTTAACGGCACCGGCGCAGTCAGTTTGTCCAGCACTTCCGGACGCATCGAGGAGAGGATCTCGGTATGAGTGAAGCCGGGCGCTATCGACCCGACGCGGATACCGTAGCGCGCGAGTTCCTTCGCCCAGACCACCCCCATGGATTCAACCCCGGCTTTGGCCGCACTGTAGTTGCTCTGCCCGGCATTGCCGGCGCGGGAAATACTGGAAATATTTACGATCACGCCGCCGTTGCCGAGCTCGATCATGTGCGCGGCAGCTTCACGCGCGCACAGGAATACTCCGCTGAGATTCACGCCGATGACCGCATTCCATTGATCCATCGTCATGCGTCCGACCACCTCGCCGTCTTTCACTTTCACGAGCAGGCCGTCGCGCACGATCCCCGCGTTGTTCACGAGACCATCCAATCGGCCGAAGTCGGCCGCGACACGCGTCATGGCGGCGGAGACTTCGCCTTCGTCGGCGACGTTCACGCGGTAACCGCGTGCCTGGACCGATTGGGCCGCGCACAGCGCGCTCGTCTCTGCTAGATCATCCGCATTCAAATCGAAGAGGGCGATATCCGCGCCGTGACGGGCGAGCTTCAAGGCTATCGCTCGGCCAATGCCGCGCCCCGCGCCGGTCACCACGACTGTCTTGTTGCTAATATCCATGATGAGTCATTTACCTTTCCGGCGATTATTCTGTTGGTTCTTTGTTTTCGCGTCGCCGTGGTTCGCAGTTTTGGAGCTATCGGGGCTTCGGCCGCTGAACGCGTCGCGGGTAGCTGCCTGCATTTGGTCCCACATCTCGACGTTCTTGCGCGCGAGTTCGGTCAACGGAGCGAGCGGGGTCTGCAATGCTTTGGCTATTTCCAAATGCATGGCCTCCTGCTGCCGCAGCATCGTCGTGAAGGCTTGCTCGAGGTAACGGCTGAGCAGCGCTTGCATCGGACCGCCATAGAAGCGGATGATCATCTCGAGTAATTCCGCGCCCAAGACCGGAGAACCGTCCTGCTCCTGCTCGGCGATGATCTGCAACAGTACCGACCGGGTGAGATCCTCTCCCGACTTGTCGTCGATCACCTTGATTTTCTCACCCGACACGATCAGCTGGCGCAGGTCGTCGAGCGTAACGTGGCGGCTGCCCACCGTGTCATAGAGGCGGCGATTCGAGTACTTCCGTATGAGGCGTTCTTGCGGCATTGTGCTGATCCAACGTATTCAACGGATCCTAGACGATCCTTTCGCATTGCACAACTAGCCGCACGGACACATCATTCGTCTCATTTTTGCATGCAATGATTATTGTCTTGAAACAATGACTTATATATTGATAACCACAATATCAGGTACGCTCTTCGTGCAAGATGTCATCTTTTGCAGTGCGTATGGAGAGCCGCATCGTGGATCATGACCTGTGGCGGCAGTGGCAAGCATTCGCTTCGCTATTGAGTTCTGCCAATCCCGCCCCGCAAGCGAGGTCAGCCAGCGACGGTGGGTTTGGTTTCGCGCCGTTCATCGACGCAGCCGAGCGCTTCACGGTGGCCGCGCGGACCATTCTCGACGGTGCCGGTAATGCTTCGGCGAGGACGGCAGAGGAGGCGGCGCGAACCTTCAGCGATTTTCTGCGAGAACAGTTCGCTGATTTTCAAATGCCTTGGAGCGCCGGCCTTGGTGCCGCCGGCGTACAACCGGCGCCCATGGAGGACTCACCTGCGCTCGGCCCAACCCGCGAACACCAGCAGCGCTGGCAACGTACGGCCGAAGCCTGGCGGCGCATCGATGATGCGCGGCGCCGCCTGCAGCGTCTGTGGTCCGATGCCCTGAGCGAAGCTGCGGCGGCATTTGCGGCGCGGATTGGGCCGCCGCACGCGGCCGCCCTGAGCGCAGAAGCGGTGCGCAAGCTCTATGACTTGTGGATCGAGTGCGCGGAAGAGGCTTATGCGCGTGCGGCTCACGGCGACGCTTTCTGCGAGGCATTGTCCGAATTCGTGAACGCGAGCAGCCAATGGCGCCGAGAGGTGCAGGCGAGCATCGAACATTCGGCGAAGTTGCTCGACCTGCCCACGCGAAGTGAAATCAATACGCTGACGCATCGGCTTAAATCGGTGGAGGAGCAACTGCGAGCGGCATCGAAAACACGCAAGCCGCGAGCGCCGGCGAGCGGAGCAAAGCGTGCGCGCCGCAGGGCTAAGCCATGACGAGCGCGGCCATTTACGCGGCGCTGGCGGCGGCGAGCCATTGCGCCGCCGGTTGCTCGCAGAAGGAGGCCGTATGGCAATCGGGCAAGCTCTCACTGTATCGCTACCGGCCGATCGCGCGGCCGGCCGCTGGGGGCGTGCCCCTGCTCATTGTCTATGCGCTGGTCAATCGGCCGTACATGATGGATCTGCAAGAGGACCGTTCGCTGATCCGCGGCCTCTTGGCCGAAGGCCTGGACGTGTATCTCATCGACTGGGGCTACCCCGATGGCGCGGACCGGTTCACCACCTTGGCCGATTACATCGACGACTATCTCGTCGGCTGCGTGGACTACATCTTGAACACGCACCGGCTGAATGCTCTCAACATGCTCGGGGTCTGTCAGGGCGGCGTACTCAGCTTGTGCTTTACCGCGCTCCATCCGAAGCGCGTGCGGAATCTGATCACCATGGTCACGCCGGTGGATTTCCACAGCCCCGCGGATCTGCTGTCGAAGTGGGTCAGCAAGATCGACGTGGCGGCCTGGGTGGGTGAAGGCAACGTTTCCGGCGATGCGCTCAATCAGCTGTTCTTATCGCTGATGCCGTTCCGGCTGATGCACCAGAAATACGTGGATCTGTTCGCGGGAAGCCCGGATCAAGACCGAATCGAGAACTTCATGCGCGTGGAGCAATGGATTTTCGACAGCCCTGACCAGGCGGGCGCTGCGTTTCGCGAGTTCGTGCTTTGGTTCTATCAGGAGAATCGATTGGTCAAGAATCGGCTTGAAATCGCCGGCCGCAAAGTCGATCTCCATACCGTAAGACTGCCCCTGTTGAACCTGATCGGCAAGAGAGATCACCTGGTGCCGCCCGCTGCATCCGCTGCGCTGCAACGGCTGGTCGGGAGCGATGATTACACGGTGCTCGAATTCGATCTCGGACACATCGGCATGTACGTCAGCGCGCGGGCGCAACGCGAGGTGCCGGCGGCCATTGCCCGGTGGCTCGCGCCGCGCTGACGATCCGTTTCGAGACGACCCTACACAAAGTTGCGGGCGTCGTCACGCACCCCCTGATTCAATGGACGCGCGCTCCTGCTCCTGCGGCATGCGCGATGCGATCGGATGGAGTTCCCGACGATACTGCGTCACAAAATCCAAGATGAGCCGACTGGCGTCAGGCCCGGCGGCGTCGTTGAATTCATACTGCGCATCGCCGCCGCTCCAAGCATGACCCAATCCTTCAACGACAACTTTTCGCAGCACGATCCGCCCTTGCTGCGTGTAGTCTTGCTGTCGGTAGGGGTGGCCTCCGCTGTCGATGCGCCGTTCATCGGACGCAAATAATGGACCGGCGCTTGGATCAATGTATTCGGCACGTGCCCTCAGCTGCTCGATGATTTGATCCGCATTCACGGGATTGACCGTCGCGTCGGCGTCGCCGTGGATCACGAGCGTCGGCACCGCGATCTCCGATTCGTCCGCCTCACGGACGAGTCGCCGCGCCTTGTCGATGGACGCGGCCGACGGACCGGACCCCATCGCGGCGAGCGCTTGCATCGCCGAACCTGCAGCGCCGTACATCATGCCGGAATGAATGGCGCACGCGGCAAATAGGCGACTGTGGCGCACGGCCAAGATACAAGCCATCGCACCGCCAGCCGACATTCCCACGACATAAACGCGTCGAGGATCTATTGGACGGCGCTCCTTGACTTGATCGATCAGACGCGCAATCAAGGCTGCCTCGCCCTGCCCCGCCAGTGAGGCCGAATCGAACCAATTCCAGCAACGCAGCGGGTTCGCATGCTTGCTTTGTTCCGGATACAACACCGCAAAGCGGCCTTCTTCGGCCAGCGCGTTCATGCGCGTACCCTTGGCAAAACTGAGTGAATCTTGCCGGCATCCATGCAACATGACGATCAACGGCAGGCTATCGCGACCCGAGGAACCGCTTGGCAGATAAAGTCGATAGCCGAGCTCGCGGTGCATACCCAGCTTGAACACATCTGAGGCGCGCGGATCCTTGAATCTCGCCTTGAGAAATCGGCTGGGACCCACTTCGGACGAACGCCGTAGATACGGCAGCCCCGTGCCGATCTTCTTTCTTTTGAACCAATCGCGCAGCGATCTCAACATGCACGCATTCTCTCATCTATGGCCATCGGTGCGGCGCCGGTTGCCGGTGCCGGGATCAAGGCTGCTTCCCTGGTGCTAGGCTATACGCGCCGGAGCGCAGCACAAGTGAACAATGTATTACTGTTTGATAAGTTAATTCGCTTGCGAACGCGCAGATAGCCGGGCGATGTAGAGCTATTATTGAGAAGAGATGAAACGATGGGTATCAGTAATACTACGGCGGGTATCCGTATTACTACGCTCAGCGGTCGTTCGATTCCCTAGTTCTCGAGTGCGCGAAGCAGGGGTTGGTCTCATCGGGTCCCGCCTGCAATGTGCCTTGCAACAGCGCCAGCGCGGTTGCTGGATCGTCCGCGTACTGGAACAACCCAAGGTCTTTGCGCTCGATCATGCCGTGCCGTACCAGCGCTTCGAAATTGATGATCTCATTCCAGTAGCTGGCGCCGTAGAGAATCACCGGAATCGGGCTCTGCAGCTTGCGGGTCTGCGCCAGCGTCAGGATTTCGGTGAGTTCGTCCAGCGTGCCGAAGCCACCGGGGAAAACCACCAACGCGCGCGCCAAGTGCGCGAACCAGAGCTTACGCATGAAGAAGTAATGAAATTCGAACGATAGCTCGCGCGTCACATAGGCATTCGGCCGCTGTTCATGCGGCAGGCTGATATTGAGGCCTATCGTTCGGCCTCCGGCGTCGGCAGCCCCGCGGTTGGCGGCTTCCATGATTCCACCGCCGCCGCCCGTACACACTACATAGCGATGAGCGTGCGATGGGAGATTTTTGGACCATTGGGTAAGCAAACGAGACAGTTCCCTCGCCTCGACGTAATAGCGTCCGAGCGGGCCATCGCTCGTCAGCCGCGCCGATCCGAAGAACACGATCGTGTCGTGAATGTCGGCACGACGAAAACGGTGCAACGGTCCAAGGTATTCCGCCAGAATGCGCACCGGTCGCCCGTCGTCACTGGCAAGGAAGGTTTCGTCTTCATAGGCGAGTTGGGAGGATTTTGGCGTGCCGTTGGATTGCATGAGGTCTATGTCAGGCGCTCGAAATCGATGAAGCCTCGGGCGATGTCTGTCCGGACCAGTTTGACCTGGACTTGGTCGCCGACGTCCAGACCCTCAAATCCCTTGATCAGCTTACCCTCGGCCGTCGGCACCGGGATCCGGACCCAGGTTCCCTTGTCCGAGGCCCCGGTGACGATGGCGTCGAAGCGTTGACCGACACGCGGTGCCAACAACAGCGCCGCCGCCGACTTGGCTACCTGTCGTTCCACCTTGGCGGCGTTGTCCTCCTGCGCCGTGCAGTGCGCGGCCAGTGAACGCAGCTCGTCCGGCGAATATTCAGGGGCTTGCCCGATCAGCGTGGATTTGAGCAGGCGCTGCGTCAGCAGGTCGGGGAAACGCCGATTCGGTGCCGTGGAATGCGTGTAGTCGCTGACCGCGAGACCGAAATGTCCTTCGATCTTCTGTCCGGGTAGATCGAGCATGTATTCACCCCTGCCCAGCAGTTTGATGACGCTCAGAGACAAATCCGCAAAGCGCGTCGGATCGGCCTGACGACGCTTGTCGAGGAAGGCATTGAGCGCCGGTGCTGAGGGCTCTCGCGGAAGGGTCTCACCGAGTTGCTTCGCCAGGTCGACGATCCGGCTCCATTTCTTGGGTGTCCGCAACACCCGCCGTAGTGACGGCGCGCCCTTGGCCGCCAGGTACCGTGCGGTCACGCCGTTGGCTGCGATCATGAAATCCTCGATGAGTTCATGGGCCCTATTTTTCTCGTCCGGCCGCAAGTCGCTCAATACCTCGCCGTGGAACACCGGCAAAGCCTCGATGGTCTCCAACGCCAATGCGCCGTGAGCCCGCCGCACGCCTCTGAGCGCCTGTGCGATCCGATCTTGGGTGCGCAGCTGCTCATCGAGTCCTGGAACCGCGGCCAGGCGGGCTGGTGCAGGACCCCTGCCCTCCAGCCAAGCGCCCACCCCATTATAGGTGAGTTTGGCCTGATTGCGGACGAGTGCACGATAGACTTCCGACGCGCCCAATCCGCCGTCGGCGGTCACCGTCATATCGACGACGACGGCGAGACGCTCCTGCCCTTCACCCAGCGACGTGAGGTTGGTCGACAGCTTTTCGGGCAGCATCGGAAATATCCGCGGAACCGTGTAAACGGAGGTGGTGTTGGTGCGGGCGTGATCGTCGATCGGCGAACCCCGGCGGACGACGGCGTCGACATCGGCAATCGCCACCAATATCTTCACCGCTCCGCCGCCGAGCGGCTGCGCCACCGAGAGTTGGTCCAGGTCGCGCGAATCGTCGTTGTCGATCGATGCCCACAGCAGCGCGCGCAGATCGCGAATAGCGGAGCCTGCCGCCGCGGCAGGCCCGGTAATGGCGTCGCTCTGCGCCAGGGCCGCCGCGGAGAACTCCGGCAGTAGCCCCCGCTCCAACATCGCCCGCCGCGCAATGCCGCCGAGTAGATCTGAACTTCCCGCGCCAGACGTTTTCATTCGCGGATGATACGTAGAATCGGCGCCCGCGTCTGCGCGCCACCGTTCGTGTGGCGGCTTGGCAGCCTGGAAAGCCTCAGGGCTGCCGGTGACTACACCTGACTCATCCAGCTGATCTGGCTGCAATCACGAGTTCGATGCCAAAGTCGTCAGTCGCCCGATGCGCTCGAGCGCCGGCGGGTGAGAATCGAAGAACGCCGAGTGAATGCGATCGGGCGTGAGAGTCGCCGCATTGTCTCGAAACAGCTTGACCAAGGCGGCTGCCAACTTGCCTGCATCGGCGTATTCGGCCGCAAAATCGTCCGCCTGCCTCTCGTGTCGGCGCGACCACGAGGACATGACGGGCGTCGCAAAGAACGCAAAGACCGGGACGGTCACCGCGAACAAGAGCAGCGCCATGGCGGCGGACGGCACCGGCACGCCAAGCGCGCCGTAGAACCCCGGTTGCCGCGCGGCCCACGCGAGCAGCGCCAACCCGCCGAAGGTCAGCAGCACGGACGCCACCAGCCGCTGGCGCACATGGTGCAGGCGAAAATGCCCGAGCTCATGCGCCAGCACTGCCTCGATTTCCGGCGCCTCGATGCGCGACAGCAATGTGTCGAAGAACACGATGCGCTTGTTGCGCCCGATGCCGGTGAAGTACGCGTTACCGTGCGCCGAGCGCAGCGATCCGTCCATGACGAACACGCCCCCGCGCGCCGCGAATCCGCAGCGTTCGAGCAAAGTCTCGACCCGTTTCTTGAGCGATTCATCGGTGAGCGGCGAGAACCGATTGAACAGCGGCGCAATGAACCTGGGGGCCGCCCAAGTCAAGCCCAAGGTCCATGCCAACCAGATCAACCAGGCCCACACCCACCACCCGGCCCCGGCCCGATCCATGAGCGTGAGCGTGGCCAGCAGGAGCGGACCGCCGAGCAACACGGCCAGCAGCAATTGCTTGAGCAGGTCCACCGCATAGAGCTGCGGCGAGACCCGGTTGAAGCCGAAGCGGGCTTCAATCCGGAAAGTTCTCCACAGTGAGAAGGGTAAACCGACCAGCTGCAGCAGCAGCAGCACGGTAGCCACAACGCACGCACCGCGCCACGGTTCGCCAAGCCCCGTATGGCGCCAGACTGCGTCGACCGCCGCGAGGCCGCCGCCCAAGGTCAGCAGGACTTTGACCAGCGCCTCGACGACGGTCGCCCATCGCCCCAGCCGCACTCGGGCGGTGGTGTAGTCGGCCGCCTTCTGCTGATCGGCGAGCGCGATTTGTCCGCGAAACGGCTCGGGAACCTCGTCGCGATGCGCCTGCACGGCCGCGATCTGACGCGACCCCAGCCACAGGCGCGTCAGAGTCTCCGCCGCGACGGCGAACAGGAACGCCCAAGTCAACCACTGCAGGCTGTGGGTTTTCATTTGGGGAACAGCCTAGACGAATTGCGCGCGCTGCGAAACACCAGCGGCTTTTCCTCGGGCCCCAGCCGCGGCGCCTCGACCGCCGGCCGTTCCGCCCGCGCAACCGCCTCCGTCACCAGATGATGGTACGGAGACAAATCGCACACCGGATCCGCATTCGCCGCGTCGCCCGTCATCAGGTATGCCTGGCAGCGGCATCCGCCGAAGTCCCGGGTTTTTTCCGGACAGCTTCGACAGGGTTCCTTCATCCACGCATCGCCGCGAAAATGATTGAAGCTCGCGGAGCCGTACCAGATGTCCTCGATGCCGGCGTCGCGCACATTGGGGAATTTAAGGCCGGGCAACATACGCGCGGCGTGACAGGGAAGCGCGGTTCCGTCCGGCGCAATGGTCAGAAATATCGAGCCCAACCCGTTCATGCAGGGCTTGGGGCGGCGCTCGAAATAGTCGGGCACCACGAAATAGATCTGCATCCGGCTTCCGACGCGTTCGCGGAAGCGCTTCATCGTCTGTTCGGCCCGCTCCACTTGGCCTCGGCTCGGCAGCAACTGCTCGCGGTTGTGCCAAGCCCAACCGTAGTACTGGGTGTTCGCCAATTCCACATAGTCGGCGCCGAGGCGCAGCGCCATCTCGAGGATTTCCTCCACGTGATCGATGTTGAGCCGGTGCAGAACCACGTTGAGCACCATGGGATAGTCGTACTGCTTGATGAGCGCGGCCACCGCCGACTTGAGATCGAAGGTACGCGTGCTGCTCAGGAAATCATTCATCTGCTGCGTGCTGTCCTGGAAGGAGAGCTGTATGTGATCGAGCCCGGCGTCCTTGAGTGCGCGCAGGCGCGCGTCGTTCAGGCCCACTCCCGACGTGATGAGGTTCGTATAGAAGCCGAGCCGATGCGCCTCCGCCACGATGGGCTCGAGATCGTCCCGGGTCAGCGGCTCACCGCCGCTCAAACCCAGCTGCACCGCGCCGAGGGCCCGCGCCTGCCGCAGCACCCGCAGCCAATCGTCCGTGCCGAGCTCGGCAGCAGTGCGCGCGAAGTCCGTCGGGTTGTAGCAGAAAACGCAGTGCAAGGGGCACCGGTAAGTGAGCTCCAGCAGCAGCCACAGCGGCGGCCCGGGCTTGGCCGGCGTATTCACCGGCTTCGCGGGCGCGTTCACGACGGGATTTGCAGCCATTTCTTCTCCACCGCGAAGGTGACGAAGC
>WNFT01010253.1_pt1 | contig 13773 bp, 7 predicted proteins | sample 5400191 | NCBI WGS metagenome assembly WNFT01 (sample SAMN13153359, study PRJNA577476) | soil metagenome | isolation source: 80 cm saprolite under Madrone tree | place: USA:California | collected 2016-06-14
CCGCTCGAGCGCCAGTTCGGCCAGATGCCCGGGCTGAATCAGATGACGTCGACCAGTTCGGCCGGCGCCTCGTCGATCACGCTGCAGTTCGATCTGGCGCTCGGCCTCGACGTCGCCGAGCAGCAGGTCCAGGCGGCGATCAATGCCGCCGGCAACCTGCTGCCGTCCGACCTGCCCTCGCCGCCGGTCTACGCCAAGATCAATCCCGCCGACGCGCCGGTGCTGACGCTCGCCATCACGTCGAAATCCGAGCCGCTCACCAAGGTGCACGACATGGTCGACACCAGGCTCGCCCAGAAGATCTCCCAGCTTCCCGGCGTCGGCCTGGTCAGCCTGGAGGGCGGCCAGAAGCCCGGCGTGCGCATCCGCGCCAACCCGACCGCGCTCGCGGCCTACGGCCTCAATGTCGACGATCTGCGCACGACGATCTCCAACGCCAACGTCAACACGCCCAAGGGCAATTTCGACGGGCCGGCGCGGGCCTACACCATCAACGCCAACGACCAGGTCACCGACCCCGCGACCTTCCGCGACATCGTCGTCGCCTATCGCAACGGCGCGCCGGTGCGGGTGTCCGATGTCGCGACCGTCGAAGAAGCGCAGGAGAACAACCGGCTGGTCGCCTGGGTGAACTCGACCCAGGCGGTGATCGTAAACGTCCGGCGCCAGCCCGGCGCCAACGTCATCGCCGTCGTCGACAACATCAAGGCGCTGCTGCCGCAGCTGCGCGAGACCCTGCCGAACTCGCTCGACGTCGCGATCATCACCGACCGCACGATCACCATCCGCGCCTCGGTGCGCGACGTGCAGATCGAGCTCACCTTTGCCGTCGTCCTGGTCGTCGCCGTGATCTTCCTGTTCCTCGGCGACTGGCGCGCCACACTGATTCCCAGCCTGTCGGTGCCGCTGTCGCTGATCGGCACGCTGGCGGTGATGTATCTCGCGGGCTTCAGCCTCAACAACCTCTCGATCATGGCGCTCACCATCGCCACCGGTTTCGTGGTCGACGACGCCATCGTCATGATCGAGAACATCGCTCGCTATATCGAGCGCGGCGACGATCCGAAGGAGGCCGCACTCCGGGGGTCGAGCCAGATCGCCTTCACCGTGGTGTCGCTCACCGTGTCGCTGATCGCCGTGCTGATCCCGCTGTTGTTCATGAGCGACGTCGTCGGCCGCCTGTTCAGCGAGTTCGCCGTGACGCTCTCCGTCACCATCCTGATCTCGGCCGTGGTCTCGCTCACCCTGGTGCCGATGATGTGCGCCCAGCTCCTGCGCCGGCGGCCGGGGCAGCCGCATGGCGAAGCCGAGGCGTTGGGCGCGCGCTGGTTCGGACGGCTGATCGCCGTCTACGACCGCTGCCTGGTCGTGGTGTTCCGCCATCAGCCGCTGACGCTCGCGATCGCGGTCGCCACCATCGTACTCACGGTGGTGCTCTACATCGTGGTGCCAAAGGGCTTCTTCCCCATCCAGGATACCGGCCTGATTCAAGCCGTCACCGAGGCGTCGCAAAGCGTGTCGTTCGAGGCGATGAGCGAGCGCCAGCGCGCGCTGGCCGATGCCATTCTCGGCGATCCCGATGTCGAGAGCCTGACCTCGTTCGTGGGCGTCGACGGCACCAACCCGACGCTCAACTCCGGCCGCATGCTGATCAACCTCAAGCCGCGCAGCACCAGAAGCGCCTCGGCGAGCCAGATCATCCGGCGCTTGGCGGGCGAGACGGCGAACGTGCAGGGCATCTCGCTCTACATGCAGCCGGCCCAGGACCTCACCATCGATTCGACGGTGAGCCGCACGCAGTACCAGTTCGTGCTGGAAAGCGCCAAGCCGGAGGATTTCGACGCCTGGGTGCCGCGCCTGATGGAGCGGCTGCAGAGAGTGCCGCAGATCGCCGACGTCACCAGCGACCTGCAGGCCAAAGGCCTGTCGCTGTTCATCAAGATCGACCGCGATGCCGCCGCGCGCTTCGGCATCACCGCCGCCTCGGTCGACAACGTGCTCTACGACGCCTTCGGTCAGCGCATCGTGTCGACGGTCTATACCCAGTCGAACCAGTATCGGGTGATCTACGAAGTCGAGCCGTCGATGGCCCGTTCGGTCGATTCGCTGGCCGATCTCTACCTGCCCGGGTCGGGCGGCAAGCAGGTGCCATTGTCGGCCATCGCCACCTTCGAGGAACGCCAGGCGCCGCTTCGGATCGACCGGCTGGGCCAGTTCCCGGCCACCACCATTTCGTTCAACCTGGCACCCGGCGCCGCGCTCGGCGAAGCGGTCGACGCCATCACCGCCGCGCAACACGAGATCGGCATGCCGGCCTCGATCACGACGCACTTCCAGGGTGCCGCTCTGGCCTTCCAGAAGTCGCTCAACAGCCAGTTGCTGCTGATCCTAGCCGCCATTGTCACGGTCTACATCGTGCTGGGCGTGCTCTATGAAAGCTACATCCATCCGATCACGATCCTGTCGACCCTGCCGTCGGCCGGCATCGGCGCCTTGCTCGCGCTGATGATCGCGGGCGACGATCTCAGCGTCGTCGCCATCATCGGCATCGTGCTCTTGATCGGCATCGTCAAGAAGAACGCCATCATGATGATCGACTTCGCCCTCGATGCCGAACGCAACGAGGGCAAGGCGCCGCTCGAGGCGATCCACCAGGCCTGCCTGCTGCGCTTCCGGCCGATCCTGATGACCACGGTCGCGGCCCTGGTCGGCGCCTTGCCGCTGATGCTGGGCAGCGGCACCGGCTCGGAGCTGCGCCATCCGCTGGGCCTCACCATCGTCGGCGGCCTGATCGTGAGCCAGGTGCTGACGCTGTTCACCACGCCGGTGATCTATCTCGCCTTCGACCGCATCGGCCGGCGGCTGCGCGGCGTGCCGCTCGACACGCCGCTCTATCCGGTCCGCAGCGACGCGGAGGAGAGGCCTCAGCCGTGAACCTGTCGGCTCCCTTCATCGCCCGGCCGGTCGCCACCACGCTCTTGACGGTGGGCCTGGCGCTCGCCGGCCTGGTCGCCTTCCTGAAGCTGCCGGTGTCGCCGCTGCCCAAGGTCGATTTTCCGACCATCCAGGTCTCGGCCAGCCTGCCCGGCGCCTCGCCGGAAACCGTCGCCACCAGCCTGACGACGCCGCTCGAAAGGGCACTCGGCGCCATTGCCGGCGTCACCGAGATCACCTCGTCGAGCACCGTCGGCAACTCGCGCATCACCTTGCAGTTCGACCTGTCGCGCAGCATCGACGGCGCGGCGCGCGACGTGCAGGCCGCCGTCAACGCCGCGCGGATGGACATGCCGGGCGACCTGCCGAGCAATCCGCAGTACCGCAAGATCAATCCCGCCGTTTCCCCGGTCCTGGTCCTGGCGCTCACCTCCGAGACGCTGGGCCAGGGCCGCCTCTACGACGCCGCCTCCAACGTCCTGCAGCAGAAGCTGAGCCAGGTGAGCGGCGTCGGCCAGGTCACGCTGGGCGGCAGTTCGCTGCCCGCCGTCCGGGTCGAGATCAACCCAACAACGCTGTCGAAGTATCAAATAGGCCTGGAAAGCGTACGGGCAGCACTCGCGGCGGCCAATGCCAATTCGCCCAAGGGCGCCCTCGAGATCGGCGACCGGCGCTTCCAGATCTATTCCAACGACCAGGCGCGAATCGCCGCGGAGTACCGCGATCTCATCGTCGCCTGGCGCAACGGCTCGCCGGTGCGCCTGTCGGACGTGGCCGAGATCCTCGATTCGACCGAAAACATCCGCAACGAGGGCCAGGCCAACGGCAAGCGCTCGGTGCTGGTGATCATCTACCTGCAGCCCAACGCCAACGTCATCGAGACCGTCGACCAGATCAAGGCGCTGCTGCCGGAGCTGCAGGCGGCGCTGCCCAATGATGTCGATCTGCAGGTCGTCGCCGATCGCACCACGACCATTCGCGCGTCGCTGAAGGAAGTCGAGCGTGCGCTGATCATCAGTGTCATCCTGGTGGTGCTGGTGACCTTCGCCTTCCTGCGCTCGGCGCGCGCCGGCTTCGTCGCCTCGGTCGCCGTGCCGGTCTCGCTGATCGGCACCTTCGGCGGCATGTATCTTCTGGGCTACAGCCTCAACAACCTGTCGCTGATGGCCATGGCGATCGCCGCGGGCTTCGTGGTCGACGACGCCATCATCGTGCTGGAGAACATCTCCCGGCATATCGAGGCCGGCATGTCGCGCATCGAAGCGGCGCTCCTGGGCGCCCGCGAGGTCGGCTTCACCGTGGTCTCGATGAGCCTGTCGCTGATCGCGGTGTTCATCCCGATTCTGCTGATGGGCGGCATCGTCGGCCGGCTGTTCCGCGAGTTCGCGGTCACGCTCACCATCGCCATCGTGATCTCCATGGTCGTGTCGCTCACCACCACGCCCATGATGTGCGCCTATGTGCTGCGGCCGCACAGCGTGCGGCCGCCCGGCCGCTTCTTCCGCGCCAGCGAGCGCGGCTTCGCCGCCCTGCAAAGCTTCTACGACCGCAGCCTCGGCCTGGTGCTGCGCCATCCGCTGGTGACGATCCTGATCTTCCTGGCGACGGTGATCCTCAACATCGACCTCTACGTGACGATCCCCAAGGGTTTTTTCCCCCAGCAGGATACCGGCCGCATCATCGCCGGCATCCGCGCCGACCAGAGCATCTCGTTCCAGGCCATGCGTCGGAAGTTCCGGCAATTCATGCAGATCGTTCAGGAGGATCCCGATATCGCCAGCGTCGCGGGCTTCACCGGCGGCTTTTCGACCAATTCCGGCTTCCTGTTCGCCTCCCTGAAGCCGCTCGGCGAGCGCAAGCTGTCGGCCGACCAGGTGATCGCCCGCTTGCGGCCCAAGCTCAACCAGGTGGCCGGCGCAAACCTTTTCATGCAGGCGGTGCAGGACATCCGGGTCGGCGGCCGCCAGAGCAATTCGCAGTACCAGTTCACCCTGCAGGCCGATTCGCTGTCCGACCTCTACACTTGGGGACCCAAGCTGCTGGAAGCGCTGCGAGCGGACCAGTCGGTCGTCACCGACGTCGATTCCGACCAGCAGCAGCGCGGCCTGCAGGTCAACCTGGTGATCGACCGCGACGCGGCGGCCCGGCTCGGCGTGAACACCCGCAGCATCTCGTCGACGCTCTACGACGCGTTCGGCCAGCGTCAGGTCTCGACCATCTACAATGCGCTGAACCAGTATCACGTGGTCATGGAGGTCTCGCCCGAGTTCTGGCAGAATCCCGAGGCGCTGAAGGACATCTATGTCAGCACGTCGGGCGGTGCGATCGGCGGCGCGCAGGCGACCGGCGCCATCGTGTCGACGGCGCCGCTGCAGGCGGGCGCCGTCGATCCGACGCAGGCGGTGCGTAACCAGCGGACCAACCAGATCGCCGTCAGCGGCCGCGGCTCGGCATCGACCGGGGCGGCCGTCAGCACGTCGCCGGAGACGATGATTCCGCTCCAGTCGGTGACGCGCTATGAGTTCGGCACGACGCCGCTTGCCGTCAATCACCAGGGCCTGTTCGTCGCCAGCACGATCTCGTTCAACCTGGTGCCCGGCAAGACGCTGAGCGACGCCATTGCCTTTGTGAACGACACGATGCGCGAGATCGGCGTGCCCTCGACCATCCACGGCTCGTTCCAGGGCACGGCGCGGGCCTTCCAGCAGTCGCTCGACAACCAGCTCCTGTTGATCCTGGCCGCGCTCGCCGCCGTCTATATCGTGCTCGGCATCCTCTATGAGAGCTACATCCACCCGATCACGATCCTGTCGACCCTGCCGTCGGCCGGCATCGGCGCGCTGCTGGCGCTGAGACTGACCGGCGTGGAGCTCAGCATCATCGCCATGATCGGCGTGCTGCTGCTGATCGGCATCGTAAAGAAGAACGCCATCATGATGATCGACGTGGCGCTGGAGCGCGAGCGCAACGAGGGGCTCGATCCCCGCGAGGCCATCCACCAGGCGGCCGTGCTGCGCTTCCGGCCCATCCTGATGACGACCATGGCGGCGATGCTGGGGGCGCTGCCGCTGGCGCTCGGGTTCGGCGACGGCGCCGAGCTGCGCCAGCCGCTCGGCATCTCGATCATCGGCGGGCTGTTCGTGAGCCAGATCCTCACCCTCTACACCACGCCGGTGATCTATCTCTATCTCGACCGCTTCCGTCGCCGCGACCGCGACCGGCCGAGCCGCGTGGCGCACGTCATGGGTAGTGCAGGAGCCGCGCCGGCATGACGGTCGCCCGTTGCGTCACGGCGCTGCTTGCCCTGGTCTGCCTCTCGGGCTGCATGGTCGGCCCGAACTACCAGCGCCCGCCACCGGCCGATCCGCCGCCGCTTGCCTTCAAGGAGACGACGGGACCGGTGATCGGCGCGGCCGCGGACTTCCAGCCCGCCCAGCCGCGCGATGCCATCGATCGCGGGCCATGGTGGGCGATGTACGGCGATCCGGTGCTCGATCGGGTAGCGGCCCAGATCGACATCTCCAACCAGACGCTGATGCAGGCCGAAGCGGCCTACCGCCAGGCGCGGGCGCTGGTGCGGCAGGACGCGTCGGGTCTCTATCCGACGATTTCGGGCAACGCCGGCTTTACGCAAAGCGGCAGCGGCACCGGCGGCGGCCGCAGCACCCAGGGCGGCCTCGTCAACACCGGCGGGGGCAGCATCAGCCAGTTCACGATGGGCCCGTCGCTTAGCTGGGAGATCGACTTGTGGGGCCGCATCCGCCGGCAGATCGAAAGCGACTCGGCGGCGGCTCAGGCGAGTGCCGCCGATCTCGCCAATGCGCGGCTGTCGGCGCAGGCGAACCTCGCAATCAACTACTTCTCGATGCGCATCGCCGAGCAGCAGATCAAGCTCTTCGAGGCCTCGGTGGCCGCGTTCACGCGCTCGCTCCAGATCGTGCAGAACCAGGTCGATGCCGGCACCGCCTCGCGGCTGGACCTTGCGCAGGCGCAGACCCAGCTCGAGCAGACCCGCGCCCAGCTCGTCGGCGCGAACATCAACCGTGCCACGTTCGAGCATGCGGTCGCCATTCTGGTCGGCAAGGCGCCGGCGGAATTCAGCCTGGAGCCGGGCCCGCCGCCGCCGGAGGTGCCGACCCTCGACGCAGGCGTGCCGTCGACGTTGCTCGAGCGGCGGGCCGACATCGCCGCCGCCGAGCGCCTGATGGCGTCGGCCAACGCCCAGATCGGCGTGACGCAAGCGGCCTTCTATCCCAACATCTCGCTCGCCAGCAGCGTCACCTTGGTGGGTGGCACCTTTATTGCGCTGCTGCAGCTCAGCAACGCCATCTGGTCGGTCGGCCCGCAGCTGGCCGCCACCCTGATCGACGGCGGCGCGCTCAAGGCGCAGGTCGAGGGTGCCCGGGCGAAATACGACGGCCAGGTCGCGACCTACCGGCAGACCATCCTGGTCGCCTTCCAGCAGGTCGAGGATGCGCTGGTCCAGCAGCGCGTGCTGATCCAGCAGGAGCAGGTGCAACGCGCCGCCGTCGCCGCGGCGCGCGAAGCCGAGCAGCTGTCGCTCAACCAGTACACGCAGGGCACCGTGGCCTACACGACGGTGGTGACCACCCAGACCGCCGCGCTGAGCGCCGAGCAGACCCTGCTCAGTATCCGTCTCAGCTGGCTGACGGCCAGCGCCAACCTGGTCCTGGCGCTGGGCGGCGGCTGGCGCGACACCGACCTGCCGGCGCCCATGCCGATCGGCGGCCTCGACCAGACGCCACAGCCGCCGATGCCGACGACGCAAAGCCTCTCGAGCCAGCGGCAGTGGTGGAAGTTCTGGCGATAGCTTACCTCCCAAACGAAGTTGGGGAGGTGTCCGCGCAGCGGACGGAGGGGTCATGATCTTTCGGACTCTCCGATTTGCTTGACCCCTCCGTCGGCGTGAGACGCCGACACCTCCCCACTTCGTGGGGAGGAAACATTAGAGCATGATCTGTTTATCCTGAATCGAAAGGGGATTCCCAAGAGGCTGGGATTCTGATTCAAGATGCTGGCTGGATTGGAGGCCAGCATCGATGGCCCGAGCGTATTCCCTGGATCTCCGTGAGCGGGTGGTTGGCGCGGTGTCGGCGGGCGCGAGTTGCCGGACTGTGGCCAGGACCTTCAAGGTTAGCGTCGCCAGCGTGGTGAAATGGTCGCAGCGGTTCCGCGCCAGCGGAAGTCCGGCGGCGCGGCCGGTGGGCGGCAAGCGGCCCTATGCATTGGCCGGCGAGCGGGAGTGGTTGCTGGGCCGGCTGGCCGAGCAGCCTGATATCACCTTGCGGGCGCTGCTGGCGGAGCTCCAGGCGCGCGGCATCCAGGTCAGCTACTACGCGGTCTGGCACTTCTTCGAGCACGAGGGCATCAGCTTCAAAAAAAAGCCTGCACGCCAGCGAGCAGGACGTCGCCAGGCGACGAGCTCAATGGAAGAAGTATCAGGGCAGGATTGACCCCGCTCGGCTGGTCTTCATCGACGAGACCTGGGCCAAGACCAATATGACGCGCACCCACGGGCGCGCTCCGCGGGGCACCCGGCTGATCGCCAAGGCTCCCCACGGGCGCTGGCGCACGCTGACCTTTCTCGCCGCCCTGCGCCGCGATCGCATCGATGCCCCTTGCGTCATCGATGGACCGATCAATGGCCAAAGCTTCCTGGCCTACGTCGAGCAGTTCCTCGTGCCCACCCTCAAGCCGGGCGACATCGTCATCTTCGACAATCTCGGCAGTCACAAAGGCAAGGCCGTGCGCCGAGCCATCCGCGCCGCTGGCGCCAAGCTCTTCTTCCTGCCGCCCTACAGCCCCGACCTCAATCCCATCGAGCAGGCCTTCGCCAAGCTCAAGACCCTGCTCCGAAAGGCCGCCGAGCGAACCGTCGATGCTACCTGGAAACGCATCGGCGCCTTGCTCCCGGCCTTCTCGCCACAGGAGTGCGCCAACTACTTCGCCAACTCAGGATATGCTTCGGCCTAAAGCTATCGTGCTCTAGGTGCCGGTATAGCCTCCCCTGGCAGCTGGCAGATCTGCGCTATGGCTGCGTCCAACTCCTCCTTGGACCAATCAGCCGCAGCCAGGACGACACGCTGGCCGCTGCAGGCATCCCTGATCTCGATCGAGTACAGGCGCTTCTTCGGCATAACGGTCCAACGTCCTCGCGAGAAAAGGCGTTGCTCTGCAATGCCGCACATCAGGTTAGTACTATGTCCTAACGATGCCGCTGCTGGCGATAGTGCTCGCCGAGCGCATCGTGCCCGAAATCGGCGGCCAGATCGCGCCACACCGAGTGGATGTGGTTGCTGTTGTTCTGGGTGTTGTCGTGCTCGATCAGCGTGACCGGCCCGTGCACGCGGAAGTAATAGGCCTCGCCCAGTGTCAGCGAGCCGGCCCAGGCGAAGCGGAAGGTTTCCAGCCCCTGTTCTCTCACCCGCTGCTTCTGGGCGGCCAAAAGATCGGGGGCGAGGGTGCCGAGAAATTGGTCCGTCAGCGCTTCGACCTGAGCGCGCGCCGGGCCGCTCATGGCACTGAGCTCCAGGCCACGCGGCTGGCCGAGATCCTTCTCGCGTTGCGGGCTCGCCACGATGTCGCCGAACGAGCGGTCGGCGATCAGGGCGGCGCGGCGCTGGCTGTCGGAAAGGCCGCTCATGATCTGGCGGGCGAGGTCTTCGGAAGCGCCTAAAAGCCTGAATCCCTTGTGCGGGCCGTCGTGCACCGTGGCGGGATGGGCACCGGCAAAGAACGGCGTCACCGCGACATGGCCGGCAGCGGGCAAGGCGACGTTCAGCGACAAGTGATGGCCCTCGAAGCGCCAGCCCCAGGGAAAATGTCCCGGCGTGCCGAAGATCGAGACGAAGTAGCGGTTGGGGTCGCGGAAGCTGCCTTGCTGCTCGCGCAGCACGCTTTCGACAAGACGCACGCCGTCGAGGAGCTTTAGGCCTTGGTCGTTCAGCACGGTGGCGAACAGCGCGCGCGCCGCGTCGACCTGATCGGACCTCATCTCGCCCAAGGTGAGACCGGCGCGGCTGCGCGGGATGTAATGCCAGTCCAGGCGGTTCTGGGCGCTGGCACCGCCGAACGGCAGGAATGTCGCTGCCGCCAGTATGAAGCGCCGCGTCGGCGAGCGGTGCCCGTGGAAATTCTCGCGGTGATCGTGCGGATGCCAGCCGTCGTGCGGCATGGCGCGCCGCTCAAGTCGATGTGCGCGGATATTTCAGTGAGCAGCCGTAGGGCCGGGTCGAGGAATCGCTCACCGGCTTGCCGGCCAGCACTTCGCCCAAGCCGATGCGGACATACTGCTTGGCCTTGGGGATGTCGGCGATGTCGGATGAGGGGATGGAGTCGATGCCGCCCTTGTAGACCAGGATGCCTGACGCATCGATGATGTACATGTGCGGCGTCACCGTGGCGCCATAGGCGCGCGCGATCTTGCTTTGCGGATCGAGCAGCACGGCGGCAGGGGCGGCGTCGCGCTTCTTGGTGAGTTCGTTGGCTTGCGGGGCGGTGACATAGCCCTCTTCGCCGGTCGCCGACGAGGCGGAGGTCAGCCACACCACGCCCTTGGCGGCGGCCTCACGCTGCTGGGTCTGCATGTTCTTAGCGGTGTAATGCTTGCGCACGTAGGGGCAATCGTGATTCGTCGTCTCGATCACCACGATCTTGCCCTTGAGGTCGGCCAGCGACCAGGTCTTGCCGTTGCTGTCGACGGCGGTGAACAGCGGCGCCGGTTTGCCGACGTCGGGGCTGGCGGCAAAGGCCAGCGCCGGCATCAAGGCGACGGCCGCGCCGCCCAGCATCAACGACCGGCGGGCAACGACGATGTTCGACATGTTCGCCTCCTAACGCGACAGTTCTGAAAGGATCATGGCCTCGGTGAGCACCTGCGGCAGGATCTTCGGCCGCGCCGCGCCGGGCGCCCAGAAAAGATAGAGCGGAACGCCGGCGCGGCCCAGGTCCTTCAACAAAGATGTGATCTCGGCATCGCGATTGGTCCAGTCGCCCTTGAGCTTGACCACGCCCGCCTGCTCGAAGGCGTGGCGGGTAGCGGCGGTCTCGAGGGCGACCCGTTCGTTCACTAGGCAGGTAATGCACCAGGCGGCGGTGAAATCGACGAACACCGGCTTGCCGGCAGCCACCGCCTGGTTCAGACGATCGCGTGAAAACCGCTCCCAGCCGTCGAAATTGACACCGGACGGGCCGCCGGACGCCGACGCGGCGGTCGCCGGCCCGTCCTCGAGCTTGAGCGCGGCCGCGAAGGCCAGCAGCACGGCGACAGCGGCGAGGCCGCGACGCAGCCAGGTGGCCGGCGAAGCGCCGCTGCCGATGCGCAGCAGCCAGACGGCGAAGGCGATCAGGATCATGCCGCCCAGCGCATAGATCACGCCGTCGGCGCCGGTCTGCTGTGTCAGCACCCAGATCATCCACACCGCAGAGGCATACATTGGGAAGGCGAGGAACTGGCGCAGCCGGTCCATCCATGGGCCGGGCCGCGGCATCAGGCGCTGCAGGGCCGGCGTGATCGACAGCAGCAGATAGGGCAAAGCAAGCCCCAGCCCCACGGCCAGCAGAACCGCCACCGTCTGCGGCGCGGGCTGGCTGAGCGCAAAGCCCAGCGCCGCGGCCATGAACGGCGCGGTGCACGGCGTGGCGACGATCACCGCCAACGCGCCGGTGAAGAAGGAGCCCACCGTGCCGCCACGCGCGGCCAGCCCCTGGCCGACACCGGCGAAACGGCCGCCGATTTCGTACACGCCCGACAGGTTCAGCCCGACCACGAAGAAGAGATAGGCGATCAACAGCGAGAACACCGGCGACTGGAACTGGAAGCCCCAGCTCACCTCGCCGACGCTGGCGCGGATCGCCACGACGATCGCCGCCATGACGGCGAAGGAAACCAGCACGCCCGCGGTATAGGCGAGCCCGTCGCGTCGCATCTCGCGGCGGCCTTGGCCGGCCAGCCGCGCCAGCGCGGCGGCCTTCATGGCGAGCACCGGGAAGACGCAGGGCATCAGGTTCAGGATCAGGCCGCCCAGCAGCGCGAACAGCAGCGCCTCGACCAGCGAGAGCCGTTCGCTGCCCTCCGCGGCGGCAAGCGACGAGGTCGGCACGAAACTGGGATCTAGCCTGGCCGACACGTCGAAAGCCTGCCTGATCTCGCCGTCGGCGGTCTTCTCCGTCAGCACCAGAGTGCCGGCCAGCCGCTCGGGCGGCGTGGTCTTGGCATCGCCCTTCTTCAGGGGGATGCGGATGCCGTCGGCCGTGACCTGGGCGCTCTGCTTGGCGAGGCTCGCGACCGGGCCCCATTCGGCGGGGAAGAAATAGACATCACGGATCGTGTCGGGTTTTAGGCCGCGCGCTTCGACGATCAGGGTCGGATCACCCGACTTGGCCACGCCGTAGCGCGCGGGCCACGGGCTTTCCATCGGCACGTTCCGGCGCGCCTTGTCGAAGATCGCGCGCGTGACAGGAGAGGCCGGCGTCGCGGCGGCGGCGATCGGCAGGCTGAGCTCGAACTTGCCATCCTCGGGGATGCAAACATCCTCGCACACCAGCCAGTTGGCCTCGGCCGCGAGTTTGAGCGAGCTGCCGCTGAGGTCGGCCGGCGGCGTGATGCGCACCAGCAGCACTGTTTCGTCCTGGTAGCCGTAGTTGATGACGCCGCCGATATTGAACAGATTCGGCGTCGGCCAGACGATGGGATCGGCCGTCACACCGGCCGGCAAGGTCCATTTGATCTCGGTCGGCAGGCCCGATTCGCCGGGGTTCTTCCAGTAGGTGTGCCATTTCGGCCGGATGGTCTGGCGCAGGCCGACCCAAAACGGCTCACCGGCCTTCACCGCCGCCACGTCGGCCAAAAGTTCGGCGCGCACGTTCTCGGCCTGCACGACCGTCTGGCCGAAGGCCGGGCCGGCAGCGAACAGCACCAGCAAAAGGGCGAGCAGCCGTTTCATGCGAGCCTAGTAAGTGACCCTGTGACTCCACTCTGGCAAGGCAATCTGGATCAACGCGCCGTGATATTTTGCCCTGTCGGCGATCGCGGTCTAAGGTCTTGGCACCATTGAGGAAAATCATGTTGCGGCTGGACGAACGACGCCTGCTGGGCGGGCTCGCTGAACTGGCGGAGATCGGCGCCATCGACGGCGGCGGCTGCGCTCGGCTGGCGCTCACCGACGAAGACAAGGCCGGCCGCGACTTGGTCGTGAGCTGGATGAAGGCGCTGGGACTCGACGTTCGCATCGACGCCATCGGCAACGTGATCGGGCTGCGCGCCGGAGCCGAGAAGCTGGCGCCAGTGATGACCGGCAGCCACATCGACACCGTGCGCACCGGTGGCCGCTATGACGGCAACTATGGCGTCCTGGCGGGGCTGGAGGTCGTGCGGGCGCTGAACGAGGCGAAGCTGGTGACGCGCCGGCCCATCGCCGTGGCCTTCTTCACCAACGAGGAGGGTGCGCGCTTCCAGCCCGACATGCTGGGCAGCCTGGTCTATGCCGGTGGGCTGGGGCTGAACGAGGCCTATGCTGCCGCCGACAAGGACGGAAGCTCGGTCGGCGACGAGCTGCGCCGCATCGGCTATCTCGGGCCCGCCGAGCCCGGGACGCTGAGGCCACATGCCTTCGTCGAGCTGCATATCGAGCAGGGCCCCATCCTCGACGAGGAGAAGGTCAGGATCGGTGTCGTCGAAAGCGTGCAGGGCATCTCGTGGACCGAATACACCGTGACCGGCGTCTCCAACCATGCCGGCACGACGCCGATGCGGCTGCGGCGCGACGCCGGCTACCTCGCGGCCTCGGTGAATGTCTTTACACGCCGGCTTGCCGGAGA
>WNFT01003393.1_pt1 | contig 13770 bp, 11 predicted proteins | sample 5400191 | NCBI WGS metagenome assembly WNFT01 (sample SAMN13153359, study PRJNA577476) | soil metagenome | isolation source: 80 cm saprolite under Madrone tree | place: USA:California | collected 2016-06-14
TTTGAGCGGACGCTATCGATCCGGCAACTGGTAATCGTTGCGTTCAGCCGGATCCTGAGAAAGGTACTGGACGAATTCCCAATCGTTGCCCTCGGCATCGTAGAAGTACCGGCGCTTGCGGTGCGGATGCTTATTGGGCGGCGTTGAGTCTCGGTATCCAGCAGTCTTCATTCGTTTGCACAACGCTTCCACGTCGTCTACCTCATAGGCGAGATGATTCACACCCGGCAGGTCCCGATACGGCGTCCACGGTTTCTCAGGCTCTGCGTACGCTTGATTCAAGGAAAGATAGGTTTCATCGGTGCCTACGTGTACCCATCGGCAGCCGTTACATATGCCTTCGCCCCGCATTCGAAACTCAGGAAACGCGGTCTGCAAGAATCGAATCATCCCTTCGATGTCCTTTACAAAAAGGTTCGCATGTTCAAGCCGGACAACCATTGAACACCTCCAATGCCGTCTGACTCTTCTTTAAGGTCGTTCCGCCTCCAGAGACTATCTCCTAGGGCCTCCAAAGTCAGCCGCGGATCGGGCGCGCCGGTACATTAACAATGCACCGCGCCAGAGGTTGACACACCGCTGCGTCGGGCAATGCAGGAAGCTCGTTGGCTGTAATCTGGTTCCAACTTGGTTCCAACGGAGGGCCGCTAAACCGGCGTTTTTTCGGTATAAGCGGTGCCGATTCAACGGTTTTGAGGTTTGTTAACAGCCGAATGCTCTACCATTGAGCTACCGGGGAACAGCCTTATTTTCTGATAATTGCGAGCGATTTTCAAGGGACGAATGCGTGGGGACATCATTTGCCACGATTGCAGAGAAAGACAGAAGCACAATAATTCTCAATGAATTATGCGCCGTAGAGTATTCGGTTGCGCCTCGATTGCTCTTGGATGAGGGATTGATTTCCCGGAGACGTTTCCTGTGGCGCGGGGCACCTTAGCACTCATGTAGCGCTAGTAAAGTACGGTCCTTAGCGCGCGTGCCTGCCAAGCAGGTGCGCTGACATGGGGTGGACGTTCGGCAATACTTCGGTCTGTAGGAAAGCCAACCTACTGCGACGGTTTAGGGAACCGTGGTTTGAGTCGATGCCGGGTGCGGAGATCACTTCCTACAAGCCGACTAAATCTGCAGTCTTCGCTGCAGAACTGCCCTGGAGGGGATCAATGTTTTCAACCGCTACCGGTTCTGTGAAAAAGGTTGATCGGCCAACGGAAGTGACCGCCTGCTTGCTAGGGAGGGACCTGCAGCGGCTCGCAGGAAGCTGACGTTTGTTTTTGATTCAGAATTTCGGGAGCTTGCGCTGCTTGGCCTTTTCCAGTTCTTCCTTGCTCATTGCCGCGCCGGCATTTGCTAAATACGCTTGATAAGCCTCCTGCGTCTGGCGCTGCAAGCGCACATCCCACAGAAGGACGCTAATGTTATAGATGTAGGTGGAGTCCAAGCCGCCGGAACCTGTGAAATAAGCGTTGAGCTTAATCAGCCACTCGCAGCCATTGTCCGCTTCGGGGGAATAGACCAACATGCTGGGAGCAGGAAAAGTGGGAGCCTCCGGCGCCTTTACAATGAGGTTACCGTGTCCGCGGTTTGCACAGTTGATGAATTGTCTGAGGCGTGCCGCGTCCGGCCGCCCGCCATGCTCATCGAACCCCCAAAACGCCTGCCAGTTACCAGCGTCGGTCTCGGTCCCATACTTTTCTCGCAGGCTCTCAATGATTTTGCTGCGCAGGAGCGGCTGATTGGGGTCGTATTCCAGCAGGCGGCCGACCGCGAAGACGACCTGCTTGGTGGGCGGAATGGTCAGCCAGAGGGTGATCGTTTCGGGTGCGGAGGGATCGGTCACCTGAGCGCGCATTTCGGTAACAACTGGCTTGTCGCCGAAGCCAGGGATTGGCGCCTGTCCCATGCTGATTCTGATGTTGGGATTCCGAGCTTTCAGGATGGTGTAGGCCTCCTGGGCCGGCATACCGGGCCGGATGCCGACGAGGTCGGGTAGCGCGGAAGAAGCTGAAGCCCCACCCTGCTTCGTTTGCGCCTGCGCGGCAAGCGAGCAGAACGATAGTCCGAGAACGATAAGCCCTACTGGTAAAGTCGTTGTCCGATTCGTCATTTGGTATTCCGCGCCAGCGGCGCCCCTCCACTCCGTGAATCAAAATACTGGTTTGTTCTTTTTTGATTTCGCAATCTCTGCGGCGCGAGCTTTGGCGTCAGCATCGCGCTTCCAGGCGACGTAGGCATTGGCAGTGCGGTTCGCCAAGCGCATGTCCAAGACCGCGACGGTCGTGTTTTCAACGATCTCAAATGGGTCAATCTGTGCAACTACACCAACGAAGGATGCGCACCAGTTCGGGTCCTTGACCTCGTCCATGGGTATTTTGGGCCCCGGATTCAAGTTTATTCCGCGACCGAGACAGAACGTAATATCGTTCGAGCCGAAGGCCTGCGCAGCAGGCATCGGCGCGCGGCTGCCATGTTCGTCATAAATCCAAAAAAGCATGCCTATGTTGCGGTCGTCGGTGGTGATTGTGCCGTTACCTAAGCCGGCAAACGATTCCTTGCCGTACTTTTCGCGCAGCGTTGCCAGGACGTTCGCGTGATTGGCATGAAGTCGCCGTGTGAATCGCACAATGTGCCAAACCACTTGTCGGCTGGGGGGCGCCGTCAAGGAAACTACTACGTCAGTCGCAATCTCACCGGTAGGCAGGACGTTAAATCCGTATTCGAGCTTCCGGTCGGGGATGTAGTCATACGGGATTTCCTGAAACTGGTCTCGTGGATACTGCCCATGCAGAATCTGCAGCGCCTGAGGGAGGGTCATGCCCAGGTGGACGCCGACGACGTCGGGCATTTTCGCCACTTCGGGCAATTTCAAGGGGTCAACAAGAGCGGCTGCTTCGGCTGCGTTGTCGGCTGGCGGTGTCCATGGCTCCGCCGCACCCGCCGCCTGCCCGTTTGGAGTTCCCGCTGCCGGCTGCGCACTCGCAACCTGCTGAGGAGCGGCCTTCGCTGAACCCTGCCGCAATTGCGGCTGCGCCGGAGTCTGCGGGGCCGGTGCGGAATTGGTCGCACCGGTTTGGCTGCTCGTGGAGGGTTGAGGCGCTGTGGATGAGGAGCCCGCTTGGCCGGGAGTGTTGGCAGTTGCCGAAGACGACTGCGACGCGGCCGAATTTGCGGCCGCATTCACCGTGGAAGCGGCACTGGCTGCGGAGCTCGCCACAGTTGCTGCGTTCTGGACGGCCTTCTTCTTGCCAAAAATCGACTTCAGATTGGAGACGGCGTTGGCTAGGCCATCCGGTGCGCCGGCGATGCTCCCGGCTCCCTGCGATACACCGTTTGCCAGACCTTCAAAATGAAGGGGAAACTCTCCGCCGAGCGCAGGCTGATTGCCAGTGGTATTGATCTCGTCGATGGTCAGGTCAACAGTGAAGGTCTGGCCGACGTTCTGCGATGTGGCCGGTAAGTGCATCTCAAACTGTGCATCGCCGGAACCCGCAGGTCGCAGAGTGAGTCTGGGATCGAACGTGTTGCCATATACGAGGCCGATGCCACGGTAAGCATTTCCGCCATAGACAATGTACCGATTGCCGAGTTCATCGGTGGTAATCCCAGAGTTGGCCACATAACCGAGCACCAGCGGCTGCGCGGTCCTGTTTTGGAACCGCACGCTTACGTTGATGATCCTCGAAGTTCCTCCTGTGCTGGTGCGGAAGCTCGTCACCGTTGCGTTGAAATCCGAGGTTTCCACGCAGAGCGGCTGTCCACCGCAGGCGCCCGTGTTATTCGGCTGCTGGCCCAATGGCGAAGCTGCCATTCTTAAGTTGTTAAGGCTCGCCCAACAAACGGAAACCGACCAGAGCCCCCAGCACGAGGCGAGCAAAATCATGGCTAAGGTCAGGTGGCTCCTGTTTTCGTGGCGTAGCATCGGATTGCTCCTTCCAAAGGCCTACTCGAAGAGGCGAGAGTGATGGCCCAACCCGGCGCGCGTCCGTGGCATAATCCCCACAGTCCTTGGCGGCCGGGCAAAGGAAGTCTGCATATCCGGCAGTTGTAAGTCCTGACGGATTTCTTAAGAACTCTCAAGGACGCTAAGTCTATGTTTTCGAATACGTCTCAGGGAAATGACCCGGCAGTTTTCGGGCGCCTCTGGAGTTTTGCCAACTGCGAATTCGATGACACGCGGCTGGAGCTGCGCGTGAGCGGAGCGCTCGTTGATCTGGAATTGAAGCCTTTGGAGGTTCTACTTCAACTCCTCGTTCATGCGGGAGAGGTAATTTCGAAAGAACGGTTGCTGGACTCGGTCTGGCCCGGCCTGATGGTTGTCGATGGCTCTCTGGCCACCGCGGTATCCAAGCTCAGGAAGGCCCTCGGAGACGCAGACGCTTCCATTGTCCTTACGATTCCGCGCGTCGGCTACCGTCTGGGCGCGCCGGTTCGTAGCAGACCGGTGATGGATTCACCAGCTGAGATGGATTTGTGTTTCAGGCCCGGCGATTCAGTTCCAAGTCGGGAACATTGGCGCATGGTTCGAGCGCTGCCTAGGCCTGAAAGCCGCGAGGTCTGGCTCGCCGAAAATCCAAAAACCCACGAACTCCGAGTCTTCAAGTTTGCCTTGCGCGGCGGACGGCTGAAGAGCCTAAAGCGCGAGGTGACCGTCTCTCGATTCTTGCGCGAATCGCTTGGTGAACGAGCGGACTTCGCTCGCTTGTTGGAATGGAATTTCGAAACAGAACCGTATTCGCTTGAGATTGAGTATGGAGGTCCGAACCTAGTGGAATGGGCCGAGAGCCAGGGAGGGCTCAGCAAGATTCCGGTGGGCACCCGATTGCGCTTGCTTGCGGACGTCGCCTCAGCGGTCGCCGGTGCACATCAAGTCGGCGTTGTGCATCAGGACCTGAAACCCGCAAACATTTTGGTGACCCATGTCGCCGGAGGTGACTGGCAGATCAAGGTCGTGGACTTCGGAAGCGCGTCGCTTACCGAGCCGGAACGTCTGCAAGCGCTCGGCATCACCAATCTCGGCCTTACGCAAACAGCGGGGCCCCAAGCGTCGTCCTTGACGGGGACCCTACTGTACATTGCCCCAGAGGTTCTTTCCGGACAGCCATCCACGGCGTCAGCCGACGTTTATGCGCTCGCTGTCATGCTGTACCAGATCGTGGTGGGCGATTTTGGCAAGCCGCTTTCGCCCGGATGGGAAGGCGAGATTGAAGACGTTCTCCTTCGCGAGGATATCGCAAAGGCTGCGTGCGGCGACCCGCGCAAACGCTTGAACAGTGCTGAGGAACTGGCGGGGCGGTTGCGAGATCTCGACCGGCGGCGCGTCGAACTGCGCCGGCTTGAACAAGAAAAAGCGCGTGACGAACTCGTGCGACAAAGACGGGCCGACGCGCGCACACGGCGACCGTGGATGGTGCTTGCAGCGGTGACGCTCGCCGTGGCTATTGCAGTGAGCTTCACTCTCTATAGAAAGGCTTTCTCCACCAAACCGCAAATCGCGACAGTGGCGCTTCTTCCGTTTCGGAACGCCACTTCCGATTCGAGCATCGATTTTCTGCGTTTCGCATTGCCTAATGAAATCGGCACTAACTTGAGCCATATGAGGCCCCTTGCGGTTCGGCCGTTCGCGGCGAGCGGCACGTACGCGCAGGGCGCGACAGATCTGCAGCAAGCTGGCCGCGAAATGGGTGCGAACAGTATCGTAACCGGTGATTTCCTGCGAGTCGGTGAGCAATTACAAATCACGGTCGAGGCCGTCGATGTTGACACTAATCGGGTGCGCTGGCGGGACACGGTTAATGTTCCAGCAGGGAATCTACTGGCGCTGCAAGCGCAAATTGCGGCCACCTCACGAGGCAAGCTCGCCCCTGCGCTTGGCGCTTCTGAGCTGGTGCGAGAGATGCCGGCCAATCCGCAAAACGAGCAAGCGTACGACCTTTTCCTGCGAAGTGTCTCGATCCCGTACGATCCAGAGCCCAACAAGAAGGCCACAGCTATGCTGGAGCGGTCTCTTCAGCTTGATCCCGGATACCCGCCGGCATGGCTGGCGCTCTCTCTTCGCTACTACCATGATGGCCGTGAGGCCGGCGGCGGCGAGCCGATGCTCTTACGGTCCGACGATGCTTGCGAGCGCGCGCTGGCCCTTGATCCCGACTCGTTGGATGCTGCGAACGAACTGGCTTTGCATCGGGCAGAGCATGGCGATTTGAAGCGAGCCTATGGGGAGGCGCAACAACTGGTGCAACGGCGCCCTGATAGTGCCGTAGCTCACCACTTATTGAGCTATGTTCTCCGCTACGCGGGAGTGCTCGACGAAGCCGGTCGTCAGTGTGACACGAGCGCGCTCCTCGACGCGCGGGTTGGGGGATCGTGCTCGGCTACGTTCATGGAGGCCGGTAATTACAAGCACGCATTGGATTTCGTCCGTAAGGACTTTAGTTCGGAATGGTCCAAGGCTCACGGGGTTGACATTCTTGTGCGCCAGGGAAGGTACGAAGAAGCGCTGAAGGTGGGCGCACCAAAGAATGAATGGGCGAGCAGCTATAAGATGCTGTTGGCCTGCGTCCAGCATAAGCCGGCGGAGGAAGTCGTTGCTCTCGCAGCGCAAGTCCAGCCCAACGACGACCCGGAAGTCTCATACTTCTTCGCCGCGCATCTCGCGTATTGCGGACAGGTGGCGCCGGCGCTTCAAATGCTAGATAGCGCGGTGCGCACGAATTATTGCTCCTACCCCGCGATGGATTCCGATCCATTGCTGGCTAATCTGCGCGGACGAAGTGAATTCGCGGAGATTCGGTCGCGTGCAATGGCGTGTAACCGCCGCTTTCTATCGGAGACTAAGCAAACCCAATAAAGGCAATATCTCGCACTTCCGGCAAGCATCTCGATCTCCGCGTGCTCAGAACCCAGATGAGTATTGGGGACATCTGGGGGACATCAATAGAGTGTTTGGGGATGAACCGGAAGCTGTTAACTGACGCCAGAGAAACGAGTTGCGGGATTTGAAGTCCTCTGTTAACAGCCGAATGCTCTACCGTTGAGCTACCGGGGAACGGGTGGGACTGTCCCATTCTAATATAGCGGCGCCTGGGAACCAACTTGTGCGCTCTCGAAGAGGACCTCCTCGAACGCAGAGTCTGTCTTCGGCACTTGCTCCAACGCTTAGTGCACTTCCGCCGCGGTCTCGGTTTTTCGCGAGCGCGGTAACCTAGCGTTGCACCGCCAAGCCGGTACGCCGCTAAAAGGGGTAATTTATCGCCGCCACCGCTTGGAAATTGTCTTGTCCCGACGAATATAGCTGCGAACGTACGTAGTCGCCTTCGACTCGCAGCCAGATTTGCTGCAGCAACCTTGTCTCGGCGCCTCCGCCGAGTCGAAGTGCAAATCCGTTGTTGCCGGACGCTCCTCGCGGAAAAATGTGGGCACCACCCACGAGGGCGTGCGCGAAAGGCTGCAGCTTCGGATTGCCTTTGCTGACTTTAACTCCCCCGCCATAGAAAACGTACCTGGCATCCTCAGAGAATGCCGCCGTCGCGTTGCCCTCCAGTGCGAGATGGTCGCGCAGGTAGTAACTGACTGACGTATTCAGTCCGCTCATCGAGGCGTTGAATAGCGACGACTGGAATCGCACAAAAGTGTATCCGAGCCCTAACTCCCAGGTTCCCTGCACGTCATCGTCATTAATCGCTTGCGGTCGAGGCTGCGGTTGCTGCGCCGGCAACGTCGCACTGAGCGAAGGCGCAGGTGTCAGCGCCCACGCGCTCATTTCTTGCGCGGCAACTTCAGAAGCGGGAATAGAGTACAGCAACGCAAACGCGATCAGCCATTTCATTACTTTCGATTACGCCCCAGTACCCTCAGTCCGATGTCCACATTGGCGTTTTGCGTTGCCTACGCTTGGAAATTCCTTTATCGTTAGGGTTTATTTTGCCGCCAAAAGGCGCGCTGTCAAGCCTGCTGCAAGTGAAAGACGGAGAAACCTGTGAAGAAGAAGATTCGCGCCATTCAATATGGTGTCGGCCCGATTGGTGCCTCTATCGCGCGCCTGATGCGCGAAAAGCAGGCCATCGAAATCTGTGGTGCAATCGATACCGACCCCACAAAAGTTGGCCGCGATTTGGGTGAAGTTGTTGGCGCCAACGACGCGCCCTGGGGCGTCAAAATCTCCGCGAATGCCGGCGATGTCCTGGAACAAGCCGCCGACGTAGTGATTCATTCCACTTCGTCGTCACTTGCGAAAGTGATGGACCAGTTGCTCGCCTGCCTCAAAGCAGAATCTTGTGTGGTTTCCACTTGCGAAGAGCTCTCCTATCCTTACCGCACGCACCCGGACCTGGCGGCGAAGCTCGATGCCGAGGCCAAAGACTGGGGCGTCGCGCTGGTTGGAACGGGAGTGAATCCCGGCTTCGTGATGGACAAATTAGTCGTGACCCTCGCCGCCGTGTCGCAGCGCATCGAGCATGCCAAGGCCGTGCGCATTGTCGACGCATCCAAGCGCCGCTTGCCGCTGCAAAAGAAAATCGGCGCCGGGATGAGCGTCGACGAATTTCGCGGACAAGTCGCCGCCGGAGTCATCAAGCACGTTGGCTTGTCGGAATCAGTCGCCATGGTAGCGGACAGTTTGAATCTTCCCGTCGACCAGATCACCGAAACCATCGAGCCCGTGGTCGCTCGCGAGCGCGTGCAAACGGAATTCCTCACCGTGGAAGCGGGGCAAGCCGCGGGTGTACACCAGATCGCTCGCGGATTGGGCGCGGGGAAGGAATTGGTTTATCTGGAATTGCAGATGTACGTCGGAGCGAAAGACTCAGCAGACACCATCGAGTTACAAGGCCATCCGACTATCAGGTTGGTGATTCCCGGCGGCTCGCACGGCGACATCGCCACCGCATCCGTGGTTGTCAATTCCATTCCGGTAATTCTGGATGCTCCCGCGGGATTGCGCACTTCGCGGGATCTTCCGATCGGTTTCTTTTCGCCAAACGCGAAGCCTTAAGCTGCTATCAGAGTGGATCCCGGAGGGCGCGGGCTCTAGGCTAGACCCCTTCGCCTAAAGAGGCGAGCTCGTGCTATGAGATCTGCGAAAGCAATTGCCGCGCCCGTGCCGCGAAGAAGCTGGCTCCGCCATACATCAGCGCAAGCAGCGAAAACCCTGCGATGATACTGATCCGTTGTGCGATCCAGCCCAGCGAAAAGCTCATCAGCAGTTGCAAAATCGTCGTTAAGACGGCCATCGCGGATTGCGTGCGGCCCATGAAGTGGCGCGGCACAATGCTCATCAGCGAAGATTGTGCGACCACGCCCGCAAGCGCCCGGCACATACCGAAAAGCGCCTGCATGGCCACCGCGCCGGCCAAAAATGATACGAACGGAACAACCATGTGTCCAGTCGCCAAACCCACAATCGCTGCAACGTAGAGTATGAGTCGCAACTTCTGCGACAGTTGACTGGCGATGAGCCCTCCGGTGATTGCTCCGGCCGCCCAGCCGGCTTCAAGAAAGCCAAGTCCTCGCGCCCCGGCATGCAGGATGTCATTCGCCAGCGCGACGAGCACCACGTTGGCGCTTACAACTCCCGCCATCATGATGGAATGCGTCACTCCCAGCGCGCGCACCACCGGCTGCTTCCGCAGGTAAGCAAAGCCCTCCTTTAGATCCGCATAAACGGCGAGCGAGAGCCCCGCCTCGGCGACTTCCGGATTCTCTCCCGTTTCCAGCGCCTCCGCGGTTGCTTCGGTCGCATCAGAATATTCGCGCGGGTATCGCTGACTTTCGCGCGGCGAAACGTAGCCGCGCCGCACCTGATACAAACAAAATGCAGAGACAAAATACGTGGCGCCGTCGATGGCCAGAATTCCCGCAATGCCCGCGCTGTCGTAAATGAATCCTACAAAAGCGCCCGCGATCAGCATGCCGCTTTGCACACCGATCAGCACGGCAGCATTCGCGCCGGTGAACTGGCTCGGTGGAATCACTTCTTGCACCAGCGCATTCACCGTGGCCCAATACATCGCCGAGCCCGTCCCAGTGATAAGTGTCATCGCGTACAGATGCCAAAGCTCCAGGTGTCCGCGCCAGGCGATGAATGCCGCCGCAAGCACCGCAACACCACGCGCGAAGTCCAGCAGCACGCCGAGATAGCGGCGATCCAGCCTGTCGATCAGTACGCCGCCGAGAAACGGCACCAGCAAGCCGGGCAGCGTAACCACAATGACTTGCAGGCTTACCTTTATCGTTGAGTGCGTGGAGGAAAGGATGTACCAGCTCACGCCGGCGAAGTTCATGCCGCTGCCGAACAGCGATACGAACATGGCGAGGAAAAAATAGCGGAAGCCGCGTTGCGCCCAAATGAGCGTCCAATCGACTCGTGCGGTAGTTGTGGGGCTTGCCATCGAACCTACTAGCTTACTATCGTAGGCAATGTCCGAAACGGCGGTGTGCGCCAGAATTTACATACTGACGTGGGAATTTACATTTGGAAGGATGAAAATTTGTGGGCAATGAAGCGAATTGCGTAGCGCGGTTTGGCAAGCAGAAGGCGCGCGGGAAAGCTCAGCTCGAGACCTCCGAGCTTATTTTTCGCAGCGAAGATGGCGCGCTGCGTTTGAAGTTCACTTTTGCGGAGATTAAGTCAGCCGCCGCTGCTGACGGTGAGCTTCGGATCGAAGGTCCGGAGGGACCCGCGATATTTGAACTGGGTGCGAACGCCGCAAAATGGTGTGAAAAGATTCTGCACCCCAAGACGCGACTGGAAAAATTAGGCATCAAGCCGAATGCGCCTGTCTCTTTGATCGGCAATCTTGATGTGGATTTTCTGGCTGAGTTGCGGGCGCAAACGAAAAATGTGAGCAACGGAAAAGTTGCGGCAGAAACGGAATGGATTTTTTTCGCCGCCGAGTCCGCCAAGGACCTGTCGCAGGTCGCCAAACTGGCGAAGAGCCTGAAAGACGCGGCGGCATTGTGGATCGTTTATCCAAAGGGCCAAAGGCAAATAACGGAAAACGACGTGCTCGCCACGGGACGCAAATCCGGACTGAAAGATGTGAAAGTCGTGGGCTTCTCGCCGACGCACACGGCCCTGAAATTTGTGATTCCCGTCGAGAAGCGTTGAGCGCCGGCAGCATCGTGACATCGGAAACTCGCGCCCATTTTTGCTCGCCCATACTCGACCGGCGCTCTAATCTAAAATTATTCAGATGAGCTTGCTCGACGTGCGCAACCTGATCGTGGACCTGTTGGTTTGATCGGTGACTCCTGGCGACCCTCCCCCCGGGTGCTTTCGCAAAAGAGGCTGCAAAGTATTGAAAACAAAGGAAGAGAGTGTGGAAAAGAGCGCAAAGAGAGGCAAAAGAGGCGGCAACTGCCTGTAAGTAAAAGAGTTAGCGCTTCCAAGGGCCTGGATGGCCAAGAGTTCGGGAACGGCGAGGAGTGGCACACTCCCGTGGCGACGGGAAGTATGCGCAACGTGCTGAGATTGGGAGAGATATTCACGCCACGTGGCGCAGATGATGCGAGAAGCAGCCGGTTACGAGAAAACACACGGGATTGCGGAAAAAGGAAGGAACAAACGGGGATACGCTCAGCAACCTTGGCTTAGAGATTAGCGCATCCGTTACTGAGAAATTAAAGGCTGTGAATTGAATGGGTTGCGGGGAGTCTGCGGGCGATCAAGGGAAAGGAACAAACAACTTCCGAGCCGACCACACGGAAGTTGGCCAGGCCGGTCAACACAAGCGCGTTTATCGGGAGCAATCTGTCAACCGGGAGGCATTACTTCTGCTTTGCCCGTGACTCGGCAGGAATCCGGACCGGCATCGTGAGGTCTAAAACGACATTGACCGTACACTCGCGCGGCTTGAGTAGATTCGGCCCGTGCGAAGCGAACTTTCTAAGCCGTGGCGGCCTTGACCTTCGTCGCGGCCTGCTCAATAAGATCTGCGACAGCTCTTGGCTGCGATACGTAGATGGCGTGACTTCCCTTGACCTCAACGACCGTAGCACCCGCGCGCTTGGACATAGCACGCTGGGCGTCAGGTGGAATCATCTTGTCCTCGGTAGTGACCAGGTACCAACTCGGCTTGGTCCTCCACGCGGGTTCGCTGATCGCGCCGCTAATGGCCCCCATGCCCCACGGAACTTGGGAGTCAGCCATAAACGCAGCTTTTTCCGGCTCCACGTCGGCTGCGAAAGAAGCGGGAAACTTCGCCTTGTCGAGGAACAAAAAGCCGTCTTGCGGCGGCAGTATCGGCGGTACGGGCGCGCCGGGCAGCGGATCTTTAATAAGCGACCCCACCGACTCGCCTTTGTCTGGAGCGAAAGCAGCGATGTATACGAGGGCGGAAACCTTTGGATGGTTTCCGGCTTCAGTGATTACCGCTCCCCCGTAGGAATGGCCAACGAGAATTGCAGGTCCGTCCTGCGTTGCAAGAGTTCGCTTGGTAACTGCTACGTCGTCCTCCAACGATATTGTCGGATTCTGGACGATGCTGACGCTGTAGCCGTCTCGCTTCAGGATCTTGTAGACGCCCTCCCAGCCAGCGCCATCCACAAAGCCACCATGGACGAGAACGATGTTCTTCATGGCTCGATACCTCCTTCTTTGAAAGATGCGGTATACATCGGCGGGACTCGCTTGGGACCGTGCAACGGGCCCCGAGCTTGGCCCGAATGTGGCAGAGTGTAACGAGGGATCAGTGAACCTGTCAACACAACGCCAGAAGCCCTACTTCAGCCGCGTCAAGCACCATTGTTAGGCAGTCCCGAAGAGGATTAGTGAGAAAAAGGTGTCGTTTCATCACTTTTTACTTTTATGCACTTTTTCTCGAGTACCCGCAGGCGCTTTCCCCTTCAATTTGATCTGATTGTAATCAACGGCGGCGCGGACGAGATTTTTTAGAGCGCGCTCATTAATCTTATCGCCCTCGAACAAATCGATCGCTCGCCACGCGTTGCCTTGGAGGCCCGCGTTGAAGAGCTTGTCAGGATCTGGGAGGCTCGCCCCGTGGGAGAAGGTAAGCTTCACCTTATCTTTGTGGGCGTTGCCGACCGCGATCATTCCGTCGTGAGACCACACCGGGCTTCCCATCCACTTCCATTCCTCGATGATCTCCCGGTCGGCCTCAAGGATGCTCTTGCGGATGCCGGCGAGCGTTTTGCCACGCCAGTCTGTGAGTCCTGCGATCAGCTGGTCAATACGTTCCGATGGATTCATTGGATTTTAGGCCTCCAATTCTTGTCCCGTTTTCATGCCAGTAGTTTTGTTGGGTAACCTCTTCGAAATAAGCCGTCGAAGGACATGGCCTTTCCACATCCAAAGTCCCGAAAGGGCAAGTACAGGAACGAAGACAAACCGAGTAGCGGGGGCGTAGTTTGGAACTTGTTCAAACGGACTATAAATATAACCGATTATCGGGATGCTAAAAACGATGTGAATCGTGCGAAGAATCCAACGTTTTGTGCCTTGGCTCACGATCCACCTCGATCACGAATTTTGAGCCGCCTTAGGCGGCCAGTTGGGCGTTTCAACACCGAACTGCTTGGCGTACTCCGCGTTCAGTCGCTGCCAGCCGCCGAACTTCATGGCCTCGGGGCCGACGATGCGTCCAATGGGAGTTCCGCTGAGTAGGTGATCCAGAACATCGAAACAAATGTGCCACCCGGCTGCACCCATTGCGATGAAGCGGTGGCCGATGTTGGTCCACAGCGTCAGGCGCGTGCCGCCACCCAAGTCTTCGAGTTCCCACCGCATATCGAAGCCACCCCACTTGTACTCAAGCA
>WNFT01003959.1_pt1 | contig 13767 bp, 9 predicted proteins | sample 5400191 | NCBI WGS metagenome assembly WNFT01 (sample SAMN13153359, study PRJNA577476) | soil metagenome | isolation source: 80 cm saprolite under Madrone tree | place: USA:California | collected 2016-06-14
ATCTGGGGTGCAACATACTTATGGCCGAAGAGGCCCTGATATCCTGTGTAGCCACCGGGTTCATCAGGTAACAGATCGGACTTGCCATTGTTGGCAGCAGAGCAGAGCGCATTCCCCGCTGCGCAGTGGATGCCGATACCCACAAAGTCAGTTTGCGCTAGTGCTGAATTAGCCTTTGCCTCAGCAGCCTCCGGCGAGTTTGCCCCGAAGACCGTCGGAATGTCTATGGCCGTGTTTTCAAGGATCGTATTCGCTGTGGCGACTGCGCCGACGTTGCAGCCTGCACGGGTGTACGGCACCCAGGGAGCCGGGGCATTTTTACCGGCGGCCGTGAGCATGTTGAACTTTGTATCGGTCGGTGTCGATGTAGTTGGATCGAACAATGGGGCCGTCCAGTAGGCGAAGGAAACGCCGAGGTTGCTCGTGCCATTTGGGTTAAAGTAACGGAAGCTGTTACTAACAGGCACGCCATGTTGGTCGCCGTAGAAAGTGCGTGTTGTCGAATTGGATATAGATCACATGTTGAATGTCGCCCTTGGCCGAGTTGAGCTGACAGCCATTCGACGTGGCGTGAGCCTTGGTGAAAGCGCTCACGGTTGGCGCTCCCGCAAACCCTACCAGTGTCGCCAGGAACGTCGCTATCACAGCCACGCCGGTGAACAGGTGTCGCCAGGGCTGTGTCTTCTGGTTCATAACTACTTTCCTCTTCCTAAAATTACATATTCTCCTGAACGACTTCGCTACCCTGGTTATCTATTCGTCATTCATCCCCTTTATAATCGTACCCGTCGCTCAAGATATGCCAAAAATAAAGCCACCAGGGACTTTTACGACTATGCTCCTAGTGTAGTATGCTTTTGTTATCACACGGGGTAGCATTCGGTTATAATCTTCTTAAGAAGTGGTTATAAATCGCCGAATATGGTTGAGGTATGTTAACCAGGAGGCCACTAAAAAGGATTGGCTAAAACCCATAGCACCAACCCAGGACATTTGCCCTGAGCCGGTGCTATACTACCAACCAACCAGCTTATCTATCTGCATCCTCACCCGCCATTTTTTGCCAGGCGGCAGCGTCTGCTACGTCGTAGGCTTTTGCTAGCAGAGCAGCAATGTTCCGCCCTCCAACCGCGAAAGGCGCATCCCCCAATCTTTTCAGGATCGCCTTATCGATCTTGGGAGCAGTAGGGTTCACCGTAAAAGTAGCCAAAGCTTCACCTGCCTGCCAAAACGTGTCCAGGTGCTCTTCAAGAGATAAGCTATTTTCAGCCGCAGTGGACTCGTCTTCGTCAACGGAAGGTGCCGTACTTTCCGCGGGCAGCGTTTCAACACGCTTCTGCCTGAGCGTCTCGATAATTTGCTCTTTGGTGCGACCGCGTAGCTTGAAAATCAGGAAGGGGTCCTCGTCGAAACGCTCCGCCAGCAGGTAATAGACCGCGGCAATATGCTTGCAGGGGTTCGCCCAATCAGGACAGGAGCAGTCAGTATCAAGCTCCCTGGCAGCAGTGGGGAACAGCGAGAGGTGCACCACTGCGAAGGCTTCCTCGATATTTGTGGGCATCTCACCGGCAAGCAGCTTCGCCGCGAAGAGTGCCTGAGCAGCCATCGCCTCCGTCACCTTCTCCCAATCTTGATCTGAAAGCGGCTTTAGGCGAATCTGGACGTCATAAGGCTTAGGTCGGGACCCCTGCACCTTCGCCTTGACAATGCCCGGCTGGACATCAATCGAGAGCACCTGCCCCTGGCGAGCGTAGGAACGACCACGCGTCAGCCTCGCTCCCATGTTGAAAGACTCTAGAACGCCTATCCAGCGTTTGGACCACCACGTCGAACCAATGTCTCCGCGCTCACTTTTCGTCTTAATGCCGCCCTCAACTTTGATCGGCCGGCTTGGTTCATAGTAATCCCAGTAGCGTCCTCGCCAGCGTGACATGCTTTACCCTCACCTTCATAATGCGGTTCTTTCTCATACAACGGATACCAGTATTGTAGCATCTGCCTCAAAATCTGGACCACACGCGCATATAGTACTTTAGTACTATATATCTCTCATCTGGACTATTCAAACTCTGCCATTTCTGCTATAATAGCTATCCATGAGATTACCTCAGTTTTGGAAAGCGACGCTAGAATCGTGCCAGTAATTACCCTACTTCCACACTAGACGGGGAGGCTTGAGATGCCTTCAATCATGACAAAAGTATTCTACAGCATCCGCATTCTCTTTTACGTAAGCATGTTGGCAAGCCTGGCCACGCTAATCATGGCTGTTCAGGGGATCGATTCTTACGCAATAAGCAACTACCGGTTCTATACAGATTCAAGCATGTTTGCGCTGCAACGCATGTATAACACATCCATAGGGCTGTGGCCAGATACCTTATGGTGGCAGCAAGCCGCTGCCCTGGAAACCACCATTGACTACTCATTGCGAACCGATACAACCACCTATAATGCCGATATCGCTATTACCTTCAACCACAACAAGCGCAACCATTTTCTCGATAACTATTATGATGACGAAGGCTGGTGGGCTATCACCTGGATAAAAGCCTACGACTTGACCCATAGGACCGCCTATCTCAACATGGCTAAAACCATCTTCAATGACATGGCAAACGGCTGGGACTCTACCTGCAATGGCGGTATCTGGTGGAGCAAGGACAAAACTTACAAAAATGCTATCGCCAACGAACTCTTCCTGCAAGTTGCTGTTCGCCTTCACCAACACACCCCCAGTGACGTTTTCCAGGGTGGAAGCGGTCCCCTGCGTACCAGCTATATTGACTGGGCCATCAAGGAATGGCGCTGGTTCAAAAGTAGCGGTATGATAAACGCTTCGAACCTGGTCAACGATGGACTGGACAGCGGCACCTGTCAAAATAACGGCCAGAACCCCTGGACATACAATCAGGGCGTGATCGTGGGTGCATTGACTGATCTTTACAAAGTCACCAAAAACTCTTCCTATCTTAGACAGGCCGAAGCGATTGCCGATGCCAATGATAAAACGAACATCGACGCTCACGGCGTCCTCTATGAGCGAGGCTGTGAGCGGGGTAATAGCTGCGGTGATGATGGTCCCCAGTTCAAGGGCATCTTTATCAAGAACCTGTACTATCTCTACCAATCAGATCCCAAACGGGCGTATAGGGTCTTCATCACCAGAAACGCTGATGCCCTATGGGCTCATGATCGGGACAGCTCGAACCATTTGGGGTTGCACTGGGATGGTCCATTTGATTTTGCTCAGGCACGCAGACAAAGTCCTGCCATCGACACCTTCAATGCGGCTATCATCCTCAGTGGCAGATTCCACCATGGCGAACAGTGAGCAGCAGCTTACTCCCCAACGGCCTCGCGGCTCAATGCGAACAGTTCCTTGAGCTGGTTCGTTGACATCTCGGTGAGCCAGGTTTCGCCACTGCCGACAATGCTTTCAGCAAGGTACCTCTTCTGCTCGATCATCTGGTCAATGCGCTCCTCTAAGGTACCGATGCACACGAACTTATGCACCTGCACATTCTTTGTTTGTCCGATGCGAAATGCTCTGTCGGTGGCCTGGCTCTCCACCGCCGGGTTCCACCAGCGATCGAAGTGGAACACGTGGTTGGCGGCTGTCAGATTGAGTCCTACGCCGCCAGCTTTCAGCGAGAGAATGAAGAGTGGTGGCCCACGGCGCTCCTCTTGAAAACGCTGAACCATGAGATCGCGCTGCTTCTTCGGCGTACCGCCATACAGAAAGAGCGTCTCGCATCCCAGCGTCTCCTGCAAATAGGCGCGCAGCAACGTTCCCATCTCGGCAAACTGGGTGAAAATCAAGGCTTTATCGCTTGCCGCCAGAGCCTCTTCCAGCATCTCCTCCAGCCGAGCCAGCTTGCCTGAGCGCCCCGGCAAACTACTCCCATCACCCACAAAATGTGCAGGATGGTTGCATACCTGCTTGAGCTTCAGCAGCGTAGACAGGATCAGCCCTTTGCGCTCGATACCCTCCGAGTTTTCGATCTTCTCCAGCATCTCCTTCACCACTGCCTCATAGAGTGATGCTTGTTCCTGGGTCAGGTTGCAAAAGACCTTCATCTCCATCTTATCGGGCAGGTCCGCGATAATTGCCTTATCCGTCTTCAATCGGCGCAGCACAAACGGCTGGATCACTCGTTTGAGTGTCTCTGCACGCTCCGCATTGCGATATTTTTCTATCGGGACGGCAAAGTTCGTGCGGAAGTCCTTGCCGGAACCCAGGTACCCCGGATTGAGAAATTCCATAATCGACCAGAGTTCAGACAGCCGGTTCTCGACCGGGGTGCCGGTCAGAGCAATCTTATGCCTGGCATCGAGCTTTTTGATAGCCTGGGTCTGTTTTGCAGCCTCGTTTTTGATATTCTGCGCCTCATCCACTACGACATACTCCCACTCAATGGGAGCCAGGTGCTCTTTATCGCGCAGGGCGAGAGCATAGGTGGTGATGACGATATCATGCTGCCTCGCTTCGTCCTCAAACGCCTGGCCGGAGAGCCTTTCGTGCCCATGGTGGATCATGACTCTGAGTGATGGGGCGAACCGTTGCAGTTCTCTGTGCCAGTTGCCTACGATGGACATGGGGCAGATGAGCAGGGTGGGGCCGGATGCTGGTTCGCTCTGTTCAGTACTAGCCTCACGATCATGCAGGAGAAGCGTAATGAGTTGGATCGTCTTACCGAGTCCCATATCATCTGCTAAACAGCTTCCGAAGCCGAACTGCTTAAGAAATGCCAGCCAGGACACTCCCTTGAGCTGATACTGCCTGAGTTGGCCCTGGAAGGTTGAAGGCGTCTCAATAGAAGCGATCTTCACATTATTGGAAAGCTTATCCAGCAGGTCCCGCATCCAACCCTCACCGGCAATGTCCAGCACCGGAAGGCCCATCGCCGACGTCTCCTGCCCCAAAGCGAGCCGCAGAGCCTCCCCGACTGTCATATCCCCGTTGGCATGCTGTTTTTTGAAGAAGGCGATGGCCGCTTCGATCTCCTCCGGACGCAGTTCAACCCACTGGCCGCGCACCTTGACCAACGGCAGCTTCAGATTGACTAACTGCTCGAACTCCCTGGCTGAAAGCGTCTTATCACCGACCGCAACGTTCCAATCATACGCCACAATACCATTCAGGCCCAGCAGTCCTGAGCTCGTTTTCCCGTTCCCCTTCGGCTTGATTTTCAACTTGACGCCCAGGCGCGTGCTCGGTTTTGACCACCATGGCGGGACGAGGACGCCAAATCCACTCTGTTCCAGCAGTGGAGCCGACTGGCGCAGGAACATATACGCCTGCTCCGTATCCAGCGTCAGGCCCATTGGACGCGCTGTCCTCAAGCTTTCCTCGATCATGGGGAACAGGCGGGAAGCTTTACCCAGGTCGGCCAGCAGTCGTTCTTGAGGATTCTCGAATTTGCGCTTGAGAAAGGTGAGCGTGCTTGAACGCTCCTTCCAGACCTTTTCTGCCGGAACCAGCAGGCTGCGGTCGTCGTTCGCCTGGAGATGAAAGCTGATATGCCACCCCGCAGCATCTTCTTCCCCAGGTGGGTCGAGCCGGAAGCAGGTGCGGAACGGTGCATCCGACGCTACGGGCTGAAGCTGGTCGAGCCAGGAGTGCAGGTCTGTGGAAAAATGTTCCAGGTCCTGGGCCGGTGCTGTGAGCGTGGGGTCATCCGCTGCAAGGGCGTAGAGCCATTGTTCGGATACCCCTTTGGGACGACGATTACGGCGACCTGGGCCTGGCAGGAGATCATTCGCCGACAGCTTCTCCCGCACGAATGCGTCAATGGTTTGATTGAGAAAATCCCGTACACTATCCTGCAGCAGCGACGCTTTCATTTCACCAGGGGGCATGAACGCCCAACAGATAGGTGGCATGACCGCGGAGAGTTGCGACAAGCGTTCAGCATCTTCTGCTGCAAGGATTGCCTCCCACATGGCACGAAAAGCGAGGGTTCCATTACTCCTGGTCTCTTGCAGCGTTGGTGCAAAGCACTGCCTGGCGATCAACTCGAACGAGAATTGTGCTGCTTCTGTCCAGAAACGCAGGGAACTCCCAAAAGCTACTGCGTGGGGTGGATTTTCAGGTAGTGCAAGCAAGAAATCCAGGGCAACACGCGGGTCCAGGGTCAGCGTTATGACATCCCATGACTTCAATGCTGTCGCTTCCCGCTCAACAGGCTCTTTCTCTAGAATGAGATCAGGCGAGGGGAGCGGTCCCTTTGCTGCCGATGGCAAGCGCAACTTGAGCATACCAGTCTCAGCACTTTTCACAACCAGGCTTCCTGCAAGCTCACCGACGGCTTCCATCAGCGCGTCAGAGCTAAGCGCGAAAGGGTGCTGCTGGGATGTTTGCTCGCCAGATCGTCCGCTGCGTCTGCGAGGAGTGGTTGACAGGTGGGATGACTCTGCCCAGATATGGAGTTTTCTGGTCACGAGGCTATCCCAAATCGCATGTAGGACTATCAATGCTGCCCTCTCAATATGTGTTTAAATAGCAAGAGCATGCCTGGACAGTTTAGCTCTTCTCCAGTGGTGCGATGAAATCGTTGACGGGATTAGCTGCCTGGAAATGTTGAATGATACGCAGGATTGCCATTTCCAGGCCTCGCACGGGAATGGTTCTTCCCCGCTACTCAGTATAGCTCAATGTAGTTGTAGTGTCCATAGTTTCGTTGGCCATTTGACGACCGCTCGGAGGGCCTGAGTGACGCATCTGTACACCCTGAAGAGAAAAGGAAGAAAGCACATTTGGAACCGTTTAAGAAATATGGGAGTCATCCTTTCCGAGTTGCCGTCATCCATGGCGGGCATAACCCCTGGTGTGAAAGGCATGCCGTGAATAGGTTTTACGAAATACCTGAGCATGAGCTTTTGGCTACTCACTGGTAACGCCCCTCAAAAGCGCGTTTCCAATACTTGAGTGCTTCTTGCGGCCTATCACTATCCTCCAGCAGTTGCGCGTAGAGAACTGACCCTTCGGCCCAGTCTTCGCGCAGGCCTAAACGTTCAAGCATCGCCAGGCCGATTGCGAAATAGCCATCGCCAGTCTCGTATTGTGGTTGTGCGTAAGCGATGCGTCCCAGGAGCAATGCCGCCTCCGCAGCGATCAAGGTGTCGCCGAAGGGTTGTGCCTCTGCATAGGCTTGCTGCGCATATTCTTGAGCCTCAGCCAATGCATGCTGTGTCAAGAACCACGTAGCTAAATGGGTGGTGATACTTGCAACACTCAGCCGGTCCTGTCCGTCCTTTTCCCGCCGGAGGGCAGCATCAAGATAGGTTCGCGCTTTCTCTGCATCCCCTTGCATCGCCGCCCGGCAAAGCTGGTGGTAGAGTGCGCTTCTCGCCAGTAACAAGGATTCGTGGTTGTACAGATGCAAGCACTTGTACAGGTGGAGCATCGCCAGGTGGTACTCACCTGTAGCGATGTAGCGTTGGGATGCCGTCCCATACATCAATATCCGTTGCTTTGAGGTAGCCAGATCGTTTGTTATTGCAGCAGCACGTTGGAACATCTTAACCGCCTGGCCAAATTGGTTGAGACGGATGTAGTATTCACCCAGGTTGGTGTATACTTGCATTGTGAAAAATGGAGTCCACTGCTGATCGCTTGCCAACCTATCAAGACAGCGCTGATATGCTGCGAAGGCCTCTGTATAGTTATGGATGGCCACGTAGACGGTGCCTAACAGATTGAGGATGTGCAAGTTCATGTGAGAGTCGTTGGCAAGCCGGGCAGCTTCTAAGAGAGCATCCTTACTCTCTTCAAATTGCCCTGCCTGCAGGTAGGCCCGGCCAAGTAAGTACTGTCGTAGTTGCCGCTGTTTCAAGTTTTTTGGCATAACATGCTGGAGTTGCTCTAATGCCTGGAGTGCCGCACCTTGCTGAATGGCGATCTGTGCTTCTATAAGCGCGAGTTCTATCTCGTCTTCATAGGTAGGCTTGTTCAATGAAGGCTCAGGGGGCGTCTTATCAGAGGGCTGGCCCGTTAACAGTTGTGTGGAGGAAAGGCCAAGACGCGCCGCCAGGATGGTTAGCGCACGCAGCGAGGGTTGAATCTGCCCACGTTCGATGGCAGAGATGTAGCTGACGGAAAAGTCGGGCCGGGCGAGTTGACTTTGGGTGAATTTCATCGCCAGCCTCGCTGCTCGTATTCTTGCACCGACCGATGGTCCAGGTTGACTGTGGGTTGACATCATGTCCTCCTCTGTAGAATGGACGCTCAAAATAAGAAAAATAGATGTATAAGATGAAGACCGGGATAAATTGTAAAATATTCCTGTCCTTTTTGTCAATATGTTTATCTAATAGATATCAAGTCGGTCATTATACAGTCTCACTTTTTGTTATGTACAATGGCTGCCTGAGAAAAGGGGGTTAACCATGTTTCGTTTCTTGACGGCGGGTGAATCGCACGGTCCCTGCCTGACGATGATTGTGGAAGGATTGCCTGCCGGCTTAGCAGTAGAGAAGGCGATAATCGATGCTGATCTGCGTCGTCGCCAGGGTGGCTATGGGCGTGGTGGACGCATGAAAATCGAGAAAGACGCCATTCGCTTTCTCTCTGGCGTACGGCATGGCAAGACGCTGGGTTCGCCGATTACAATGCAGATTGAAAACCTGGACTGGGTCAACTGGGAAGAGCGGATGAGCGCGGCCCCTGTCGAGGCGGATATTGAGTCGGTGACTCGTATTCGTCCAGGCCACGCCGATTTTACGGGTGCCATGAAATATGGTCATAGTGATATTCGCAACGTGATCGAGCGTTCCAGTTCGCGAGAGACGGCGGCGCGTGTGGCGGTAGGTGGCTTGTGCCGTCAGTTGCTCTCTGCCGTTGGTATCTCGGTCCACAGTCACGTTCTTTCTATTGTTGAAGTTGGATATGAGACGCCACGAGCGATGACTCGTGAGGCCTATCCTGATGACATGTGGACCATAGTAGAGGCATCGCCGATGCGTTGTGCAGATGCGGCACTCACCGAGAAGATGATCGCGCGCATTTTGCAGGCCAAGCAGGACGGTGATACATGTGGGGGTGTCTTCGAGGTCGTCGCGCTGGATGTGCCAATGGGCCTGGGCAGCTTCAGTCAATGGGACCGTCGTCTCAGTGCTCGTCTGGGCATGGCGATGATGAGCATTCCGTCGGCCAAGGCGGTGGAGATTGGGGCAGGCTTTGAAGCATCGCGCACAACGGGTTCGCAGGTCCACGATGTTTTGCGTCACGAACATAATCGGTGGTTCCACCTGACGAATAATGCCGGTGGCATAGAGGGCGGTATTACCAATGGCGAGCCAGTGGTCGTGCATGTTGGCGTTAAGCCGATTCCCACCCTGGCACATCCCTTGCCTTCGGTAGACCTGGCGAGTGGCGAGAATATCGAACAGAGCCGCTATGAGCGCAGCGATGTGTGCGTGGTTCCTGCTGCTGGCGTCGTGGGCGAGGCGATGATGGCAATAGTGCTGACGGAGGCCTTGCTTGAGAAGTTTGGCGGTGATAGCATGCAGGAGATGATGCGGAATTACCAGGGAGCCAGAGAGGGGTGTGCGTAAGATTGTTGCAAGGAGGGTCCTGGACCAGGGCGGAGGCAAGCTCCGCCCCTACCAACTGGCCGCTGGGGCCACCTCGTCAACGTGGGAAGTCTGGGCGGAGCTTGCCTCCGCCCTGGGGTTGGGTGGTTTGGCTCCGCGCAAAAATCTCACGCGCACCCGCCAGAGAGTGAGTGCTTGTCAAGCATGAGGCACAGTGATACACTACTGTGGGAAATTAAGAGCTCTATTCTATCAGACCCAGAGGTGCGGGAAGCATGAACATCAGTACAAGTATACGCAGACTCACCAATCTGTTTATTGCATTTTTCCTGTTGCTGAGCGTAGGATTGGTCTACTGGCAGGCAATAGTAGCGCAGCCGGTGACAGCAAATTCACACAATAATCGGCATTGTCTCCCTGACAGCGCCCCCATCCGTGGGCGTATCCTCGACCGCAATGGGGTGGTACTGGCATATTCGAAACGAGTGGACCCAAATGCTCCTAATGCGGGCACAGTATGTGGTTATCAGCGCTTTTACACAGAGCCGTCGTTGGCAGGCCTGATTGGCTATTACATCAGTCCTCTCTTCGGTTCAACAGGTATTGAGCGTCAATACGATGACTACCTCAGTGGTCGTAATGGCGTGACCGGGCTAAATAATACCATTAACGAGACGCTGCATCGTCCCCCCATCGGTGATGACATCTACCTCTCTATTGATGTACGCATACAACGCGTCGTCGATCAGGCATTTAGAGCGGACAATCCGCCTCCCGACAATCAGAACGTCTTCGCGACGAACAGGGGGGCGGTCATCGTCACAGACCCACACACGGGCCAGATCCTTGCCATGCTGAGTCGTCCTGGATTCGATCCTAACCGCGTGGCGGCTGGCGATCTGAACTACTTTCACCAACTTGCAACTGACCCGGAGCAGCCACTGCTTGAGCGTCCTCTAGAGGATTGTGCTGTGCCAGGTTCGACCTACAAAACGCTGACGCTGCTGGCCGCGCTTGACTCAGGCAGTGCGCAATTGACGGATCAGTTCGATCAGCAGCAAGCTTTGGGGCCGGTGCGTATTGATAACGAGACGTTCGATAAGGGGAACAATATACAGGGGTATACCTATCATTTTCCGGTCGACCTGAACTACGGTTATACTCATTCTGATAATATCATCTTTGCACAGGTGGGTGCGAAGGTGGGAATAAATACCTGGCTCGACTATAACAATCGCTTTTATGTTGGGAAGCAGATACCGTTTGATCTGCCTGTGAAGGTCAGTACGGTGACTCCCCAGGATCAGAACCATCTGTGTACGTACAGCGCTCAGGATAGCCAGTTGTCTGTGGCCAGGCTGGCTGAAAACTCGTTTGGGCAAGGCGTTGATTTTGTGACGCCCATGCAGATGTCGCTGTTCGATGATGCCATCGCCAATGATGGCACATTGATGCGTCCGATGGTGGTGATGAGGATTGTACAACCCAAAACGCTGGACCCCAATCCAACAAGTGTGCCAGGACCGATCCCCATGGACAACAGTCAGACGGTCGTGCAGTCAAACAGCCCGCAATCATTAGGCACGCCGATTTCTTCGCAGACGGCAAGTCAGATGCACGATGCCATGTTTGGCGTGGTGCAATGTGGCTCCGGCTCCTTGCGGGTCACGCATCTGGGCACATCACCCTGGGCGATTATCGCCAAGACAGGTACGGGCGAAGTGGGTGGAGGTAAGCCTGCCGAGGCCTGGTTGCTTACCCAGGCTCCCTATCAATCCCCGCAACTGACCATCGTCGCGCTCAAGGAGAATGCTGGTGAAGGTGGCTCTGCCGATGGGCCAATGGTGACAGATATGTACAACGCCATCTTTGGCAACAAGCTGGCACCAAATTCACCACAGACACTTCCTCCACCAGCTCCATCAAACTATTGTTTTGATAGAGGGTTACTGCAAGCCCCTTGAGTTTGCAGGTGTGGTCACTTCTGCTCCATGCTGTGCCAGCAAGCGTCGCAGTAGCCAGCTGCCACCAGGTCAAGTGTTAAACTATGATAGCCATACTGCGCTTGTAGTCGATCAGCGAGATCGCCCAGGAGATCATCGTCCAGGTGGATGATGGCTCGACAGTTGCGGCACACCAGGTGATGATGGGCGTATCCCTCGGCAGCCTCATAATGAGGCTGTTCACCTGGTAAGTGATTTTCGCGCACCAGTCCCAGTTCTTTGAGAAGTTCCAGCGTACGGTAGATGGTTGAGAGGCTGACGGTGGGGTTGCGTTGCTGCACACGCTCTGCGATCTGGTCGATGCTGAGGTGTGCCTCCGCTTCCTGAATCACACTCAAAATCATATATCGTTGTGGTGTCAGTCGATAACCGCGTTTGCGTAGTGTTTCGTTACTCGACTTTACATAGTGATGCATCGTACAGCCCCTTGTTGGTGAGTAGTATAGTAGCATGTCTATCGTAGCACTACCCGCGCGATGCGTCAACTCATGTGGACGAGCGGGGTGTGCGTAAGATTGTTGCAAGGAGGGTCCTGGAGCAGGGCGGAGGCAAGCTCCGCCCCTACCAACTGGCCGCTGGGTCCACCTGCTCAACGTGGGAAGTCTGGGCGTGAGCTTGCCTCCGCCCTGGGGTTGGGTGGTTTGGCTCCGCGCAACAATCTCACGCGCACCCGGACGAGCGTTTGTTTTGGCGGAGATTGTGTAGCATTGATAGGAGAGAATCATGACCACACCGGGTTTCTGGCGCTCATCGCTTGATCCAATGCGCGTAATGAATGTCGACATGACACACTGGCAAGGAAACGAGGCGGAGCAGCGCGAGGATCATCTGACCGTTGAGGAGCCATTGGAGGTGCGTCTTGACCAGCGCAGCCTGGCCGTAATTATGCGCACGCCTGGCCACGACCATGAGTTGGCAATGGGGTTTCTCTTGAGCGAAGGGGTGATCCGTCAGCCCGATGATATCCTCTCGATTGAGGATGCCGTCGAAGCTGATGGCCTGCCCTTGCCCAATGTCGTGAATGTCGTGCTACGCCAGGGTGGGCAACGGGAAGAACGCCATTTTGCCGTCTCAGCAAGCTGCGGGTTGTGTGGCAAGAATAGTATCGCCGATCTCATGGTCAGCACACCGCCGCTGGAAATGGATGATGTGCGTATCCCTGCCTCGGTCATCTACACGCTACCGGCGCAGTTACGTGCCGCGCAGGCAGTGTTTACCCATACGGGAGGATTGCATGCTGCCGGCCTCTTTACCCACGCGGGCGAGTTGCTCCTGCTGCGGGAAGATGTGGGGCGTCATAACGCTGTCGACAAGCTCATCGGCCATGGTCTGCTACATGGGACGTTGCCGTACTCGAGACATATCCTGATGGTGAGCGGGCGTACCTCATTTGAGATCATCCAGAAGGCACTGCTGGCTCGTATTCCCTGTATTGCCGCTATCTCAGCCCCCTCCAGTCTTGCCGTCGAACTGGCCGATCAGGCCGGAGTGACGCTGATTGGCTTCCTGCGGGAGCGTTCCATGAATGTGTATACCCATCCAGGGCGCATTGTGTAGCCTGGTGGACGGATGGCTTGCATGACGACCGTTTCGGTCGTCATGCAGAACGATACAGGTTCTACTGATGCCGGTGATGTCGCGTCCGACGATGAGGGATTGAATGGTGTCGGTGCCCTCGTAGGTGAACACGGCCTCGATATCGGCATGGTGGCGGGCAATGTGGTAATCGAGCAGAATGCCGTTGCCACCGAGCATCTCACGAGCCTCGGCGACGACCTCGCGGGCGTGGCGGGCGTTATTCATCTTGGCTAACGAGGCCATAGCATCCGTCATCTTGCCCTCAGCCTGGAGCTGGCTGAGGCGCAGGCATAGCAGTTGCATGGTGGTCACGTTGGCGAGCATGGTGCTGAGTTTGTTCTGAATGATCTGGAAACTCGCCAATGGCTTGCCGAACTGCATGCGCTCCCTGGCATAAGCCAGGGCGATTTCATAGGCGGCCATGGCATGACCGACGGCTTCCCAGGCTACGCCGGAGCGTGTGGCCGTAAGCACACGTGCCGTGTCCTTGAAGTTGCGGGAGAGTGCCAGGCGGCTCTCGACAGGAACATGCACGTCGGTGAGGGTAATATCCGTTTGCCAGACGGCGCGTTTGGCGACCTTACCGGTCATGATCTTAGCCTCGAAGCCAGGCGTGCCTTTCTCGACCAGGAAGCCACCCACGTTGCCC
>WNFT01003397.1_pt1 | contig 13763 bp, 13 predicted proteins | sample 5400191 | NCBI WGS metagenome assembly WNFT01 (sample SAMN13153359, study PRJNA577476) | soil metagenome | isolation source: 80 cm saprolite under Madrone tree | place: USA:California | collected 2016-06-14
ATTTGTCGCTCCAGCTCGCCGACGCGGGTCCATAAGTTCGATGCGCCCCAGGCCGCCACGACGGTCTGGCCGATGATGGTCATGATGAGCGCGAGCGGCACCTTCTTGTCGAGATGCCATTGCCGGTCGTCAGCCTCGCCCATGTGCGGGCTCACGGGATTGCGATGCCCAGCGCGGAGAGCCCGACTGCGCCGCTGACCGCCAGGGTGAAGAACTGGGCGGCCGTGAGCCTGAGCGCGGTCCAGGCGGGCGCGCAGGCCGCCATCAGGGGACCCGTCGGCTGCAGTGCATCCGCCACTTCGGCGAGTTGCTCGAACGACGAGAACACGTGTGGTTCCGGTGGCGTGGGCGCATTTCCGCTGGTGTCCTGCAACCCCACGCCCTGGGCTTGCTCGATGGTGACGATCCAGGCCCCGTAGCAGGCCGAGCGCAGCTTGGCCCCGGGCGACCCCACGGAATCCGCCAGCGCCTTGGCGTACCTCAGATCGGCGGCGTTGGCGGCCTGGATTTTTTTCCACAATTCATCCGGCTTTGCGATCGGCACTCGCGCGGGCTTTGCGACTGCGCCCCCGAATTCGGCGGCGACCTTCAACGGATCAGGCAGTCTCGTTTTGCCCTGCGCGCTCGCGAGCGACGGCGCCAACAACAGAATTAAAATGAAAAACGAGCGCATGGGTCATGCTCCGATCTTCTGGGTGGCGACGACGCGGCCATAGATGGCGATGAGGCCGCCGACCGCGCCGGCGATTCCGCTGAGGAGATCGACCGCCTGCGCAGCGTCGGCAGGCGTGAGCGTGTAGTGACCGAGCGTGACCGCCCCGCCGCCGAGCGCGACCACGGCGCCCCAAAAGGTCTTCGATTGGATGAGCGGCTTGGCGCCGGCCATATCAGGACCCTTTCAGGTTTCAGGTGGTCAGGAGTCGGGAGTCAGGAGTCGGGAGTCAGGAGTCAGGAATTTCGGGGGGCCAGGAGCCGTCCTGACTCCTGTTTCCTGTTTCCTGATTTCTGCAATCGTCAGCGGCCCGGCGAGACCGTCCGGCACAAGCCCGTGCGCAGCCTGGAACGCCGTCACGGCGCGCCGGGTGTGGCGGCCGTAGCAGCCGTCGACCACGAGCGGCGGATCTTTCGAGAAGCCCTCGGTCGCGTCGAGGCTTCGACTAGCGCCCAGCCGGTTGAGTGCGGCCTGCAGCCACGCGGTCACGTTGGGGTCGAACACCGCCGGCAAATCGGAAGGCGGCACCGGGCTTGCGGGCGCAGGGACTGCGGCCCCCGAGCCGTCGAGGGGGCCAGTCGCTGCGGGTGGGACGCCCGCGCTCCCTGGGGCTACGCTCCACGGCGGCGCATCCGCGAGCGCGAGCGTGGAATCGAGCCGCAGCAGCGCCGCCATCATAGGCACCATGCCGCACTGCTGGTCCCGCGTATCCGTATCCCACTTGCCGTCGGCGACGTATTTGCCGCCCGTGTAGATGTTGGTCCAGCTCCACAGATAGGAGGTAGCGCGGCTGTGGGCGCGCGGCCCAAACCCATTGAAGAGCTCGCCCTCGTAGCAGGCGCGGGCCCAGGTCCATCCAGGTTCAGGTATCAGATGGCAGGGATCAGTAATCAAGGACGAGGTGGCACCTTCTTGATTACTGATTACTGATCCCTGATCCCTGATCCCTGACCACCTCATCGAGGTGGTCCAACCGGTACGCCGCGACGCAGGCGTCGCCCCAGCACCGGTAGGGCCCGAACCCGCGCGGCACGTTGACGGAGACCCGGTCCCAGCGATCGCCCTGCGCCGGCGAGCGCGAGTAGTCCGAGCCCGACTCCCGCTCGAACGAGGCGAGCCCCCACAGCCGCGGCACGCCGGTCTTGGCCTCGACCTCGGCCCATTCGTCGCGATGGCGCTCGGAAAGCTTGAGCAACACGGCCGCACGCGCCGCAAGTTCATGCTCGCGGGCGGGGTCGAGTCGCAGGGCGGCGAGCAGGGCAGCGTATTCGGGGGCGAGGGTTGAGAAGGGGTGTTGCATGGCGTGGCCTCTTGACTCTTCGCAACGCGCACAGATTCAATCTAGGGGCGTAGCGCGACGCGGGGGGGTGGATGAACATCCAAGTAGACTCAAAATCGCTTTCCGAAGCAGTGAAGCAATATCCGTGGTTTCATTCCATCGATCTTGGCAACGGAGTTGTAACGCCTGGCACCAAAACGCCGGAAATCCACGCAAGGGAATCTGCCGCCATCTTCGATCCGATCAAGATGGAAGGCGTGAGCGTCATCGATATCGGGGCCTGGAACGGTTTCTATAGCTTCGAGGCGAAGCGCCGGGGAGCGAGCCGCGTTCTGGCGACGGATCACTACTGTTGGAACCATGAACACTTTCGCGGGCGGGAGACATTCGAATTTGCCCGCTCAACGCTCGGTCTCGACATCGAGATGCTCGACATCGACGTGCCCGAACTATGCCCGGAGAGGGTCGGCAGCACATTCGACGTGGCCCTGTTCCTTGGCGTTTTCTATCACCTATTCGATCCGATTGACGGGTTGCGTCGGGCCGCGGCGCTCGCGAAAGAGGTTCTGGTGGTCGAGACACATATCGATCTTGGCGATATCCACCGCCCGGCAATGGTCATGTACCCCGGAAGCGAACTCGATGGCGATGCCACGAACTGGTGGGGTCCCAACAATGCTTGCGTGCGCGAGCTTCTCAAGGCGATGGGTTTCGCTCGGATAGACGGGCCGAAGGCCTATTCTCGCCGGGCGGTCTTTCACGCGTGGCGCACTTCGTCGCGGCGGCGCGGCTGGCGGCGGTTTTAGATTTGCAGTTCCCGCGCAGAAATCGTCACGAAACCCGATGAGCCCCAAGTGCAGGTGGCACCGCTGCTGCTCTTGCCTTGCAGGGCATAACTGACCGACCCGGAAGCATTCGGCAGGTCATAAGCATTGACCGACATCGCATAGATTTGCGAGCTGCCTTGGGCATTTGTGCTCGTCGCCTGAGCGCCGATCATATTCGTATTATTTGTCGCGCCTCGGGAGAGTTGCAAATTAGCCCCTGTACTGTTGGCAATATTGACCATCCCAAAGCTATCGATCCACGCCAAATTACACGCGGCTGACATCTGTAGGTTTACGGCCATGCCGCTGAGCGCGACAAATGAGGTCGAACTGAAATTGTCGAGGACGTTCTGCGTAAAATACGCAGTATTGACGATGTCTCCAGGCCGCTTCACGCCCGGCCCGAACAGCTGCACTTTGCTCGGCGACGTAGCCCACGTCCCCGCCGTCGCCTGCGTCGATTCCACATAGCCCAGGATGCGGAACACAACCGATGACAGCGTGCTCGCCGCGTACCAGACCTGTGGGCTGGTCGAGCTTCCGGTAATTCCGGTCCCGTTGGCGGGCGTGGTCTCGTCCCAGCACAGGATGTTTGTGCCGCTGAGCGAATTGTAGACGCCCAGCACCGCCGTCCCGCCGTTGTTGAAGACGCCGACCCAGATGCGGTTGGCCTGGCCATTGACGGTGCCGAGCGTCGCGCCGGAGGGCACCGTGATCGACAGCGCCGCGGTCTGCTCGATCACCGCATAGCCAGCCGACGCATCGCGGAACAGCAAGAACACCGGATCGCTTGACGACGGATTATTCCCGGCCAGCGTCTTGACCGCGATGGTGAGCGCATTGGCGGCGACGGACGCGACCAGTGTGCCGTTGAGCATGCCGACGCCGAACGCCACCGCCGCGTTGGCGAGCATCGACGGCGTGATGGTGTTGGCGGCCCCGACCGGCGCGCCGCCATCGCTGAGCACCTTGCCGGTCGCGTCCGCGAAGGTCGCGATGTGCCCGGCCGTCGATGATCCCGGCCCGGCCACGTTTCCCGAGCCGACCGGCGGCTGGTAGCCCGCCGCGGCGGGCGAATTTGTCAAAACGATCGTCCAGTCGGCGTGCGTGCCTGAGCCGCCCGTCGCCGTCACGCTCACGGTCAGCGACGTGCCGCCATAGGCCGTGATCTGGCCGAGCATCTGGTTGGCGCTGTTCGAGGTCTCCTGGATCAAGACCCATTGATTGACGAAGAATGCCTTGCTGGCCTGTACGGTGAGCGTCTTCGAGCCGGTCCCGATCGTGAGGCTTGTGGTCGAGGTCGCCTGTTGCGTCGCCGTCGCCACCACCTGCTGCGACGCGAAGGTGATGAGCGACGTGCCGACCACCACCGGATCATCCTGGCAGGTGCAGATGAACGTCTGCCCGGCATTGACCGCGCCGAGCGCGACAGTCACGGCCATGCCGGAAAAGAACTGCGTGTTGCCGGCAGCGTCGGTGGTGCGCACCCATGGGCCGGTCGAGGCCGCGTAGATGCCGTTGTTGACGGCGCTCACCTCGTCCTTGACCAGCACCCGATCGCCGGCAACGAGATGGACGCCGTCAATCACAAGAAGGCCGCCGGTCGCGGGGCCAAGCGGCGCGCCGGTTGATGCCGCCCGCGCCGGCGCAAACGAGCCGGAGATGAGCATTGTGTTGCCGGTGATGGAATTGAGGGCCATTTCAGATACCAGATGTCGGATGACAGATGTCAGGACGGACGGCAGGTTTCCCGTCATCCGTCATCTGACATCTGTCATCAGGTTAGCGTATCGGCGATCGCCAACAGGTCCTTGTGCACGAGGCGAAACTGATTGGCGTGATAGACGGCCTTGACGAGCTCATAGTCGGATCTTCAAGCGTCACCTCGCCGCCCGCCGCTGCCTCGATTGCGTCCATCACCCGCATGCGCTTGCGCATGTCGGCGATCGTGCAGCCCTGCGGCGGCAGCGACAGCACTTCGATCAGCACGCGCTTTGCGGTGAACATGTCGCCTTCGACCAGCTTGATGGTCTTTGCCATTGAATACTCCGTATTTCAGATGACAGATGACAGATGACAGAAGAATTCTTCCCGACATCTGTCATCCGACATCTGTCATCTGATCACCATGCCGGAATTTGTCGCGTGGTCCCGTTATCGTCGATCGCAATCCATTTGGTCGGGTTGCCTGCGGCCGGCGCGTTGGTGAGCGTCGCGGTCTGGGCCGCGGCGCCATTCGTGAACGACGTCTTGGTGCGCAGCATGAACGTGGGGGTGTTGACGTAGATCGCGCCGGCTCCAGGATCGCTGGTGGTGCCGACCGAAAATCCGCCGCTCGCCGCAAATTGTCCGGCATTGGCGCCGAGCGTCTGAAACGTCAGCACGCCGGCACCGATCGTCAGCGGCTGGTAGCTCGCCACGCCGGTTGCATCGATACCTTCGATGAAAGCGCCCGCCGCGTTCGTCCACAGGCGGACCGCCTTGCTGCCGCCGGCGAAAAGATACTGGCCCGGATTCGGGAAAGTCGCATCGGGGAGCTGGACCGCGAACGGAAAGTTGGCATTCGGAGTCCCGGCGGCCGAGGCCACATTGATCTTGCCGCCTGGGGTCCGAAACGCATAGCCGGTGATCGAGGCGCCGGAGAGGTCGATACCGTTGGCGAAGGTCGGCGATCCCTTGATCGCCACAATGCTGCCGGACGTGGTCAGCGGCGAGGCGTTAAGGCCGTCGCCGATCTGGATAAGCGTGCCCCAGCCGATCGCGCCGCCCTGGTTGACCAGGCGTACCGCTGCATCATTGCGCGATCCTGAGACCGCATCGTTTGCGAGCTGGACGATGCTCAGCCCCCATTTATCGAGGACAGAGGAGCCGGATTCGCAGCCGGTATTGATTTCGCGGCCACAACACTCGGCCATATGCGTGGCGGAGGCGGCGAGCTGGGCAATGTCACCGCCGGCGAATATGGAGCCTTTTTCGGTGCCGACACCGCCGCCGTCGCCGCTGACCGCGCGCGCCACGGCGACCGCCCCGACATAGAAGCGGCTCGGATTGGTGGGTGACGTCGGCTGGGTGAGCCACACCGTCGATTGGAACGCCTGGCGGGCGCCGTTGACGGCGCTTCCAGCCAATCCGAGAAACACCGACAAGCCATCGACGACGTTACCGCCAGAGGCGAGGTTGTCGGTGATAGCGATGGAGTTGTAGCTAAAGCCCGGACCGACCGTGCCGGCCCCGTTCTGGGTGACGGTGAGCCCGAGATTGGTGCTCAGCGCGGCCGGCGTGATGGTGAGGCCGCTGACCGTGGCTGGTGGAACGCCAAGCGCCCATGTCAGCGCGGAGGTGCCCACCACGACGGGATTTGCCGTGGTCAGCTTGAACGCGCCGTTGGCGTTGCTCGTGCCGGCGGCAACGAGAACCTGAGTGCCGGTGGTAAACTGCGAACTGTTGTTCGCATCGATGGTGCGCGTCCACGGGCCGGTGGCAGCGTTGTACAGCCCGTTCGTGGTGGCGTCGGTCTGATCCTTCACCAGCACCCGGTCGCCGGCCGCCAGCGCCACGCCGTCGACCGTCTGCAAGCCCGATAACGCGATGCCGCTCCCCGTCGTCGCCGCCCGCACTGGCGCTTTGATGGCGAGGTCCGGGTTCGGGTTGGTGCCGATCGGCGGATCGGCCGCGGATACGGTTGCGCCGCGACGATCGATAGTGGACATGGAGTATCTTCTCCTTCCAGGAGTCAGGTATCAGGCATCAGGGATCAGGAAGGCCGCCTCCCCTTTTCTGACTCTTGATACCTGATCCCTGATGCCTGATGCCTGAGTCCAGACGAACAGGAGCTTGCCGGCGATCTGCTGGCGCTCCGCCGGCTGGAAGCCCAGGCGCTTCAACCAGCGCACGGCGACATCGCTGCGGGCGTCCGCGGTTGCGACCACCTGTGCGACGTGAGACCGCCGAATCATCTCCATGGCCATCAGACCGGCGCGGTGGAATGCAACCGGATAACGCCTGGCCTCAGGAATGCTTGCGGTGACGGGCTCACCGGCGCACACGGTCTCCTCTCTCGACGAAGGCACGAGCTGCACGAACGCGATTGCGGGCCCATCAGGCGGAAACGCAATCCCGCCCATGCCGATGACGCGGTCATCGATGAGAGCCGTGACGGCGCGGATGCGGTAGGGCAAGGGCTCGCCGATGACATGAGGCAGGTCGGCAAGAATGGTCGGACGCAGCGTTACTTTGGGCATTGATCAGATGACGGATGACAGATGACGGAGGTCGGATGACATGAATCCAGGCGTTGATCTCTGACATCCGTCATCCGTCATCTGATCTCTCATCCGCGCTCATTCGTGGTCAGTCCGATCACCACGCCGCCGACGGTGCAGGGATTTGGCGCTTGTGCCAACAGACACAGGCGCGCGTCGGTCTGCCAGCTGCCCGGCGCTTCGATCATCGGTTCGTCGTATTCGCTCCAGGTCGTGCCGGCGGGGGTCGCGGCACCGGCTTCGTAGAGCGGCAGATTGTCGAGCGCGTCGAATCGTTGCCCGAACGCAATGCCCTGGTAGTTGGCGTCGTACAACACGAGCCCGACGTGATCGATCCGCTTCCTTTGCGTCAGAGCAGCCCCCAATTGCGCCGCATAGGCAAGTTTCGCCGACATGAACGGCGCCACAAAGCCGAGGCACGCGATAATGGTGAGTGCGGTCTGTCCGTTGGGAAGCGTTATGGCGCCGTTCGCGACCACGATCGCGCCGACATGAACGGGATCGCCGGTCGAACCGATGTCGGCGAAAACTTCCGCCGGATACCCGGTGTATTGCGCGCCGACCATAAGCATGCCAGTGGCGGATGCCGCAGTGTTCGAGATGACGGTGCCGGCGAGACCCGCCACGATATTGGAATGTGCCTGGCCGTCAGGCAGCGTCAGCACGCCGGAAGCGCTCGTCGTGCCGGCCCCGATCGCCCGGCCATCGGCCCAGACCGAAACGAGAGTGTTCGGCAGATGCGACAGCGTGATGGTGGAGACCGGCGCGCCCTGATAAACCACGTGGCAGTCGAGCTGCTGGTTGATGGCGCCGCCCGTACAGTTGGTCCTTGGGGCCAACCGCTCGATGAAGCGCCGCGTCGCCCCGTTGATGGTGCGCCTGACCACGAAATAGACGAGGTCCTCGATGCTATCGGCTCCTGAGCCTGTCGAAGGAAGCACCGCGACATTCTCGATTGTGCCCAGCGTCTGCAGACGCCACCACGCCTCGACCTCGTCCTTGACGTCATATAACAGGCACGCTGCCTGCCCGTCGCCGCGCGGCAGGAAGATCATCTTGTCGGGCTGGGTTGCCTTGTCGATGTCGGTGAAGCCGGCCTTGCCGATGTCGAGGTTGAGCCTCGTGAGGTCACGGTCGTCGTAGTCCATCTCCTGGGGCGAGAACGCAAGTTCGTAGACCCGGCGGCCCGACTGCTGCACGAAGATGCCCCGCTTGCCGGCCTTGATGGCGGGAAGCCGCTGCGCGCCCTGGTCCGAACAATCCCGGATCACGATCTGGGTCGGCGTCACCGGCTGGTCGAAATTCGACGACCGCGCCGACATGATCGACTGCTCGCGGCCGAGCAGCAGGCGCGTCAGCGACAGGCCCCAGGAAATGGTGTCGACGGGACCGGAGCCGAGCGTCACGTTGATGGCGCCGCCATCCCCGGTCAACGTGCCGTCGAGGTTGATGTCGGCGTAGTTGGTGAAATCGTCGGAGGCGGAAAGCCACGCCTGATTGCCGCCGAACCAGGCGAGCCGGCCCTCATGGAAGGCCACGGAGGTCGGAAATCCCCTGAACGCCGACCAATCCCCCTCGACCCAGTCGGTCGTCGCCTGGAGCGTGGAGAACGGGGCGAGCACCTGGATATTCACCGACGTGGGCGAATTGTAACCGGTGACGCGGAATATGCCGTAACCGCCGCCGCCGGCGTAGGTCGAAGACACGGTGACATTGCCGCTGGTGTAATCGCCGCCTTTGAAGCCAACCCGCTCCCACGCAATGACGTTGTCGAGGTCGGGCGTTCCAGCCGTGCCGCCGGTCGAAGACGAAAACGTCGGCGTGCCGTTGGCGGTCGCGGTCGACACGTCGATGAATCCGGAGGCGGCGGCATCATAGCTGCGCTGGAACGTGAGCTTCCCGCTCCAGGTTCCGGAGGTCGTCCAACTGTAATTCCGCGTCGAGCCGACGCCCGTCACACGGACCGCCGGCGTGAAAGCGTTTTGTGCGCCCAGGATGGTCTGGTTGAATTGGCCGTTGGAAAACACGCGGAACAGGCAGCCCACGTGCCCGGGCTGAAACCACGGCCGGTCCGACGTCAATGTGGTGTTGCCGGAGTAGGCCCCGGGAGTGAAATTTGCCTGGATGCCGGGAGACGCCTGGAACGGACCGTTGTCGGAATAGAACAGCACCGTCGACCAGCTGTGGGCGGCCCGCCGCTCGATCTTATATTGCTGTTGGCCGTAGCAGCCAACGAATATGATATCGCCCGACTGGTCGTATCGGATGTTGGGCAAATCGGCAACGCCCCACGGTGTCGGCAGCACCATGGGCCCGGCGGCTTCGATCGCGCATGAGGTCAAGGTTTTTGCCCACGCATCGGTGGATTCGATCTGAATGCACAGATTGGCGCTCGCCGGCGTAAAGGCGAGGGAGTGCGTGCCGGTATCGAGCGTCGTCTGGGGGATCAGGTCGGCGCCGCCCGGCGACGAACCCGCCCGGAAAACCACCGGCCCCTGGGTGATGACGATACGAATAGCGTGTTCGACGCCGAACCCGGACGGCGGCACCGTCACGGTCTGCTGAATTTGCGCAAGCCCACCGACCGGCGGACATGACAGCGTGCACACGCCGCCGCCCACCGTCGCGGTCGCCCCGGAGGTCGTATTGGTCGTCAGCCAATTGCCGAGCCCCAGAAAGAACGGATCGCCGATGGATGTTGCAACGGCGGCGCGGCTGACCAGCGCCTCGTTGACCCAGACGCGCATCCTGTTGGCGGTAAGTTCGATCAAAGCGGTGTCGAGCTTCGAGAAAATGAAACGCAGGAGCCGCGCCGGTGCATCGCCCAACACTTCGCCCACGTAGTACAAGCCGGGCCGCAACGCCATCGGCCCGACCACGTAGGGCAGCCAATTGACCTGGCACGCAGCCGCCATGCGCAGCTTCGCCACGTCGACCCGCGCCAGCGCGATCTTGGAGACTTCGCCGGCGTTCATCGCATATAACGATGGATTAGCCTTCACGGTGGTTTTACCCTCATTTTCTTGAAACGCACCATTTTATTCTATATACCCATGGTATGGGAAAGAAACTTATTGACCTTGTTGGCGAAATATTTGGACACCTTACGGTGATCAGGCGCGAAGGCTCACTTCACAGTCACGCTACTTGGCTATGTCAATGTGATTGCGGAAATCTGTTTGTTGCACAGAGTGACAAACTAAGAACAGGACGGGCCGTTTCATGCGGTTGTCGCGTTGGCGGCGCCACCCACGGACACACAAGAGGGCAACTCAAGGGAAAAAAATCTTCTCCTACATTCAGTTCATGGAACGCGATGATTGGACGCTGTACATACCGCGGTGTTTTCGGATTTGAGTACTATGAATGGAGAGGCATAAAAGTCTGCGACAGATGGCGGTATGGAGAAAATGGGAAGAGTGGTTTTGAATGCTTTCTCGAAGACATGGGAGAACGTCCAAGCCTCGAATACTCGCTTGATAGATACCCCAACAACGACGGTAATTATGAGCCTGGTAATTGTCGCTGGGCCACAAAGCGTCAGCAGGGAAATAACAGATCTGATAATCAGCTTTTTACCTATCGCGGCCGCAAGTTTACTATAACAGAGCTGGCTAGAGAAACTGGCGTGCCAGTACAAAGGTTAAGACATCGACTGTTGCGCGCGTCAAGCTCCTCCCAGTGGACCGTTGAGGAGGCGGTCTCCACCCCAAAGGGCGGTCTCGGAACGAGGCCAGATCGCAGACATTCCCCCAATTTCGGGCGCAGCCGTCGCATCCCAAAGAAGAAATGATTCGCGACTGCGCGCAGATAAGCCAAATATTGATTGCCACTCAGATTGGATGATGATGTCCGCTGTGGACTCGAAGCTTGAAGCCTCGTTTCCCAATGTGGTGATATTCTGCATTGCGTAGACGGAATCTCCTTTCTTTGCATCGGGGACGATGCATGAGCCTGTGCCGTTGAGGCCCTGAACTTGAGTGACAGGAAAGGAGCGCGGGATAAGCCGTTCGCGCGCATCAATCATTCCCCTGCGGCCCGGTGACGATCGATCCGCCGGTTCCGCCGCCGAGCCACAGCCCTCCGGGCCCGAATGCGCCGCGCCGGGCACGCACCCAGAACGGTACCGGCGGAAGGCCGGGCGGCTCGTCCATGGCCTCCTCGGCCTTGGCGACACGGCGGGCGCGATCTTCTTCTCTCAGCAGCGCCGCCTTCAGCTCTTTGTCGTTGGTGATGCGCAGGCAGGCCTGGCGGGCGAGGCGAAGCGAGACGTAGTCGACGAAATGCTCCGGCCAGTTGCCGATGTTCATCCAGTAAATCGGATCGTTCGACACGTAGGATACGTAGATCGGAGTGAGATTGGCGTACCACAGCCCCGCCTCATCGCTATATTGCAGCAGCGGCGGGTCCATGTTGGGCGACGCCGAGACCTGGATGGTTCTCACCCAATCGACCGGGATCGAGAAGCAATAGTTGAAACCGAACTGCGGCCTGAGCGAGGAACTGTTGTCGACCTGGACGGTGCGTCTCGCGAATTTCCACAAGCCCTGCGACAGACAGTAGCCGACCACGTCCGACCAATAGGAATCGAGGACACGACGCGGCTCGCGTGGTTCAGACAAGCTCGCGAGCTGACGCTCGCCGAGATGGCCGAGTGCCTCGTTGTAGATGAAGAGCTGTGTGGTCATGAGAATGTCCTACCGGATGTCACCCGCTGTCCGGTGTCATTCCCGCGAAAGCGGGAATCCAGTATCCTGCAGCATCGCCGGGGTTAATGGATCGCCCGCTTTCGCGGGCGATGACACTGGTGTTTGATTTCCGTTCGGGCGAAATCAGCCCTAGAATTCCGCGCTTGCCTGAATAAATCCGGCGCCGCCGCCGCCCTGAAGCAGGGTGCCCTGGCCGGCGGTGCCGGCGGCGGTGCCGGTCACGCTGATGTAGTTCGGCGTATGGGTAGAGCCGGGCGCAAAGGTCCCGACCGCCGTCGCAGTGCCCGCGAGGTTGAACTTGAAGGAGCCGGCCGACACCGTGACGGCCGGCGCCGCGCGCATCTGCACCGGCAGCGGAATGAAGATGATCTCCGAGGTGGCGCCTGCCACCATGCCGGCGCCGACGATGACGCCTGAAGCCGGCTCCGGAATGTTGAAGAAGTAGCGCTGGGCGATCGCCAATTCCAATTCGATATCGCGGTGCTCGAACGGCGTCGCCTGCGCGCCGATCTCGAGCTGGACGCCCATGATCTGCACGAAGTCTGCGGCGCCGGCGGTCCCCACTGGCGTCGCGTTGAACAGGACGCCGAGCTGCGTGCAGCCCGCCGGCACCGTCGCGGTGAACGCGTAGCGCTGCCAGCCCGTCGTGATCTGCTGCGCAATGTTTGCGCCCGCTGTCAGCACGGCCGTAGTGGGCGAGGAGTTCGGCGAGATGTTCTGCTGCGGCGTCAGCGCGAGCGAGCTGTAGCCTGTCCAGGTACCGGCCACCACGCTGGCGGCGCTCTGGTTGGTGCCTGAGCCGCTGGCGAGAAGCACGTTGAGGGTCCCGTTCGCCGGCGACCAACTGGCGCCGGCCTGGGCCCAGAACGATAGCGTGACGAGCTGGCCCTGGCAGCGGATGGCGTCGAGCGTCTCGACCACCTGACCGAGGTTGACCACTGCGGTGTTGGCGTTCGCGGCGGCGCGGCCGAACTGCAACGCCAAACTGAACCCGGGCACGGCCGTGACGCCCGTGACCTGCGACACCGAGATCGAGGACGACGCGCCGCCGACGGCGAAGAAACGATCCGCCGTGTAGGTGACCGTGCTGCCGATCCCCGTGAAGCTGGTGCCGCGCTGCCACGGATTGGTGGTGAAGTCGCCGCCGTCGATGATGTTGCGCGGCAATGCCAGCTGCGAGCCGCCGACGCCGGCCGGAACGGCGAGGGTCGCGGTGCCGGACACGCTCATGGTGCCGGCTGTCAGGTTCTGAACCTGCAAGATATAGCCCAGCGGGTTCGTCTGGTTCACCACGATGACGAAATCCCCAAGGCTCATGCCTTTGAAGGTCGCATCGGTGATGTAACCCGCGGCCGTCACCTGGGCCAGCGTATCGGAAGTGGTGTATTCCCACAGCTTCCACGCGCCCTCGATCGGACCGCCCGCAATGTAGGTAAGAGTGCCGGTGGTGTATGCCATTGTGAAAATCCTTCGGATTTTCAGATGACAGATGTCGGATGACAGATGACGGAACGGCCGCGGCCGAATCCGTCATCTGATCTCCGTCATCTGTCGTCTGGATCAGGTGTATTTCGAACCATCGTGGTTGATCACGACGACGCCGGAGTTCTGCAGCAATGCGGAGCCCATGAAGATCGAGGAGCGCGCCCAGTAGTAGGCGTTCTCCTCGTTGTAGCCGGCGCGGACATCCATCTCGCCCGTGTTCACCGCGTGACCGACGGCGGAGCGATGGAACGCGAAGCACTGCTCGCTGGCGGTGCCCACGTTCGGAAGGTGCGGATGGAATATCCAGTTGAAACCGGCCCAGCGGCGGAAACGGCGAGCCGGCCCGACCAGGGGCTTGATCTCGACATATTCGGCCTTCTGGAATTCCGCGATTTGCATCAGGTAGGCCCGCATGGCGGGTGAACCGACGAAGAACATGTTGTCTTCCTCGGTGGTGTCGACGTCCTGCAGATCGAGGTGCGCCAGCGC
>WNFT01003399.1_pt1 | contig 13762 bp, 9 predicted proteins | sample 5400191 | NCBI WGS metagenome assembly WNFT01 (sample SAMN13153359, study PRJNA577476) | soil metagenome | isolation source: 80 cm saprolite under Madrone tree | place: USA:California | collected 2016-06-14
TTGCTCGTGCGTCAGGCCATAGGTCTTCATGTAGCGCAATACCGGGATCGTGAACAAAGTCGGCGGACCCATTGGCCCATAGGGCTGCTCGAACTGGCCGGCGAGGCTGGTCTGTGCCACGACATTGCGGGTGCGCCCGACCCCCGACCGGCCGCTCTCGCCGTGCGTAATCAGCACCGTCTCGCAGAGGCCCGCGGCGATCGCCGCGGCGGCGTGGCGGACATGGATCATGAACGAGCAGCCGCCGACCGCGGTGCCGTCGACCCATTTCGGGGTGAGGCCCAGATAGTGTGCCACCGTCACCGGCGTCTCGCCGGCCGTCGCGATGCCGTCAATGTCGTCGGGTTTGAGGCCGGCATCGGCCATTGCGTTGAGGGCCGCGTCGGCATGCAGTTGTATCTGCGAGGTGTCGGGGATGACGCCGAGGTTGGTGGTCTCGGCCGCGCCGACGATGGCAATCGATTTCGGCTGCATCGCGATTACCTCGGCTCGCGCGCTGTCAACGAGGCCAACACGCGCGTCGTTGTCTCGCGCAGATTTGCCTGGATCGCCGCATCGAGCGGCAACAACACCGGACGGAAGAGGGGGAGGGTGATCTCGTCGTCGAGCTTCTCGAAGGCGACTTCGACCGGCATGTCGAGCTGCAATGCCTCGGGGGTCTGCGGGCATTGGGTGATGTTGGTCATCAGGCGCGGCCCCTCGTCGAGCTCGACGACGGCGATCGCATAGGGCGGCGTGAAGCCCGGCACCGGGCGGTGGTGGATCACATACGAGTAGAGCCGGCCCTTGCCGCTCGCGGCAAACACAGCGACATCGCGCGCCGCGCATGCAGGGCAGAACGGCCGCGGCGGGAAATAGACCTTGCCGCAGGCGTTGCAGCGCTGCAGGCGCAACTCGCCCGCCCGCGTGCCGTCCCAGAAATGCTGCGTCTCCGGTGTCGGCACCGGTCGCGCGCGTCTTCCTTCGGACATCCTTCCCACCTCCGTGAGGGCTTTCTGAACAGGACTTTGCCGCCTGCCACGAATAGGAGCAAACGGAATGGGAAAGCGGACGTCTTGCTCTCTTGGGTATTAACTAATTGACAAATTATAAATTAATGCTATAAAGCAAATCGCTGATCCCGCCGCCTGGCGCGGGCGCCTCGGGTATCAGCGGGGCCGGCCCGCTGTTTTGGGATGCCGCGGTCGAGGATTCCTGCGGCGAATAAGCGCCTCCCGTTGTTATTTTTCTGTAAATAACAGCAAAAACAGCGGGCCGTCCTGGAAGGAACGGTCTCAACGCGGAACCACCTCGCCCCGCTTGCGGGGAGAGGTCGGAAGCCGCGCATAGTGCGGATTCCGGGTGAGGGGGACGGCGGCGGCAATCAACAGGATCAGTCGTGCCGCTGCGATGCAGCCCCTCACCCCGGCCCTCTCCCCGCGAGCGGGGCGAGGGAGCAGAGAAGCATTGGCATTCGATCGGAATTCCGGCAAACGGGATTGCCCATGATCGGAGGACGGAAGCGATGGCCGGAAGCATTACGCCAGCGGAATTGAGGGACCGGTATCACTCGGGCGGGGAGATCGCGATCGTCGATGCGCGCGAGGAGGGGAGCTTTCACGAGCGGCATCTCTTGATGGCCTCGTGCCTGCCGCTGTCGCGCCTCGAACTGATAGCGCCAGGGCTGTTGCCGCGGCGGTCGGCCTCGATCGTAGTGTGCGATGCCGGCGAGGGGCTCGCCGAGCGCGCGGCCACGCGGCTGATCGAAGGCGGCTACACCGACGTCTCGGTTCTGGCCGGCGGCGTCGCGGCGTGGGAGGCGGCCGGGTTCCCGGTCTATAGCGGCGTCCATGTGCCGAGCAAGGCGTTCGCCGAGGTCGTCGAGCACGAATACGGCACGCCCTGGATCAGCGCCGAGGAGCTCGCCGAGCGGCAGAAGAGCGGCGAGAGGCTGGCGATCTTCGACAGCCGGTCCTACGAGGAGTATCACTCGAACAGCATCCCCGGTGCCGTCAGCGTCCCCGGCGCCGAGCTCGTCTATCGCTTCCAGGAGATGGTGCCGTCGCCCGACACCTTTGTCGTCGTCAATTGCGGCGGGCGCACGCGCAGCATCATAGGCGCGCAGTCGCTGATCGATGCCGGTGTGCCGAACCACGTCGTCTCCTTGAAGGACGGCACGATGGCGTGGCACCTCGCCGGGCTTGGGGTCGTGGCCGGCGCCACCGGGCGTGCGCCCGAGGTTTCGGCCGAAGGTGTCGCGGCAGCGCGGCAGCGGGCTGAGGCCGTTGCCCGGCGCTATGGCGTGCCGGTGATCGATCGCATCACACTCGCCCAATGGCAGCGCGAGACCGACCGGCGCACCCTTTACGTGCTTGATGTCCGCGACCCGGCCGAATACCGCGCCGGCCACCTGCCCGGAGCCGTCATGATCCCGGGCGGGCAATTGGTGCAGGAGACCGACAGCTGGCTCGGTGTGTGGGGCGCGCGGGTGGTGCTGGTCGACGACACCGGGGTCAGGGCGCGCATGACCGCCTCCTGGCTGCGCCGGATGGGCTGGGATGCCGTCGTGCTCGATAACGGGCTTGGGGGCGGGCTCGACGGCGTCGAGCTCGAACGCGGCACACCGGCCGCGAAGGGCGACATCTTCCCGCTCGCTGATCCCGAACCGGCGACCGTGCTGCCTTCGGAATTGCAGGCGAGCCCGGCCGTCGTCGTCGATCTGGCGCTAAGCCGGCACCATCGCCAGGGCCACATCCCCGGCGCGTGGTTCGCGATCCGCACGCGGCTCGCCGAGGCGCTCGACAAACTGCCGGCGCGGGGTGAGCTGGTGCTGACGAGCGAAGACGGCACGATCGCCCGCTTTGCCGCCGCCGAGCTGCGCACCCGCCGGCCGGTCAAGGTGCTCGCCGGCGGAACGGCGGCGTGGAAAGCAGCGGGGCTGCCGCTCGACACCGGCATGGGCCCGCTCGCCAGCGAGCCCGACGATGTCTCGGTCTCGGCCCGCGACCGGCCCCCGGCCGAACGCGAGCGCTATATGCGCGAGTACCTCGCCTGGGAAATCGACCTCGTCAACCAGATCGCCCGCGACCCCGACTGCCGCTTCCGTTTGATGCCGGTGGGATGAACATCCTTCGGGTATCGCCTCGGCGCGAAGCCCTCACCGCAGCAGCCAGGGCGTGCTCACCAAAAGGATAGCCGCGACGATCGCCGTTATCACAGCAGCGTCGATCGCGACGTTTATTGCGATCTCGACCGGCGCTCGAGCGCTCCTGGAAAATTTCCGCATCGGCGCATCCGGGTAGGACGCGTCTCCTTCGTATGAGTCCGAGCCTGGCTCGACTGAGCAATTGGACCGACTTGGCGCGTTCATTACCTTGTTCTCCCCCGGGTGCTTCTCCGCGGTCTGATCGGCCCGTCCGATCCAACCATAACGATGGTTAACCGGGGAAGCGGCCGGTCGTATGTGAACTTGCTCACATCCATTAGAAATAAAACTGCGCGGCAAACGGCTCAGAAATAAGATCGCGCAGCAAGCTCCGCGGCGCGGCAAGCGCTGGTTGTTTTTCGTCGTTTCGCCTCGTAAGCTCGGATGATTGCCCCGCGCAAGGGAGCCGAGAGATGCGCTTGTCCCATCTAATCGCCGGGGTGGCGGCGCTACTGCTCGCAACAATGCAGCCCATAAACGCGGAGGATGCGGTGAATACCTCGGTCTATGTCGTCACCTACTTCGAGGTCGCCCCGCCTGCGGCAGCGCAGAGCGCTACGCTCGCTCAGTACTACGCCGATGTGAGCCGCAAGGAAGCCGGCAGTGCGGCTTATGAGGTGTTGGCGGAGATCGGGCGGCGGAACCGGCTCGCGATTGTGGAGGCCTGGCGCGACGAGCACGCTTATGAGACGCATGACGTCGCCGCCTCAACGACGGCATTCCGCGAAAAGCTTCGGCCGCTGCTGATCAGCGGCGCCGGGGGGCGCGTCCTCAGCGGCTTCTCGGTTGCAGCACCGATCGGGCGGCCCGGCCGTCAGGCGGTCTATGTCCTCACTCATGTCGATGTCCCGCCGCCGCAAAAGGATCAAGCCATCGAGCTTCTCAAGGCGCTATCCGCGGCCGCTCGAAAGGATAACGGCAATCTGTGGTTCGACGTGCTGCAGCAGAACGACCGCCCGAACCACTTCACATTGTTCGAGGGCTGGCACAACCGCAGGACCTTCGATGCCAGCATCATGGCGGCGCACACCAAGGAGTTCCGGCAGAAGCTGAACCCGCTCGAGGGTGCGCTCTATGACGAGCGGCTCTACCAGGCGGTCCGCTGAAGGCTCGCCATACTGGCGACAAAGTCCGGGGATACTCTCCGTCGCGGATGAGGAGCCCCCAACCATGCCTGTTGTGCTTTAGTGTCAAAAGCGCGTCAAACTCTCCCTGCTAGCTGGTGTTTCGGCACCCGCCATCGTCTCGCAAAAGGTTGATCTATAATGCGTTTCGGTGCCGGGCCACGACCGACCGCGATGTTTCTCCCTGGTTTCTCCCTGCTAGCAGGGAGAAACGCGATGATGCGGGCACGCCTGCTGTTGCCGCTGGTCTTGCTTGCGGCGCTGCTCGGCGAGGCCGCGGCGGCGGTCGAGGCCGCGCACGGCATGGTGGTCTCGGCACAGCGCTACGCCTCCGAGGTCGGGGTGCGGATCCTCGCCCAGGGCGGCAACGCGATCGATGCCGCTGTTGCCGTCGGCTATGCGCTCGCCGTCGTCGACCCGTGCTGCGGCAATATCGGCGGCGGCGGGTTCATGACCATCCACCTGAAGGACGGGCGCGACACCTTCATCAATTTCCGCGAGACCGCACCCGGGGCGGCGACCGCCGCGATGTATCTCGACGCCGCCGGCAAGCCGATCGACGAGCTCAGCCGCCGGGGCTACCGCGCGGCCGGAGTGCCCGGCACGGTGATGGGGCTCGAGCGCGCGGCGGCAGAATACGGCCGTCTCGCGCGCGCGGCACTGCTGGCACCGGCGATCGCTTTGGCGCGCGACGGCTTTGTGTTGGGGCGGGCCGACGCCGACATCCTCGACAGCAAGCGGCTCGGCATGGATCCAGTCGCCGCCAAGATCTTTCTGGGGCCCGACGGCAGCCGCCTCGAGCCAGGCGACCGACTCGTCCAATCGGACCTCGCGGCGAGCCTCGAAGCGATCGCGCAACGTGGCCCCGATGCCTTCTACAAGGGCCCGCTCGCCGCCGCGGTCGCGACGGCGAGTGCGGCCAATGGCGGGATCCTGACGGCGGAGGATTTCGCCGATTATCGGGTGACCGAGGGGCCGCCGCTCACCTGCTCCTATCGCGGCCACCGCATCCTCTCGGCACCGCCGCCGAGCTCCGGCGGTACGACGATCTGCGAGATCCTCAACATCCTCGAAGGCTACGATCTGAAGGCGCTCGGCTTCCGCTCGGCACAGTCGGTGCGCCTGCTGGTCGAGGCCATGCGCTACACCTACCGCGACCGCAACACCCACCTCGGCGACCCGGCCTTTGTGCAGAACCCGCTGGACCGCCTGTTGTCGAAGGACTACGCCGCCGGCATCCGCACCGCGATCGACACGCAACAGGCGATGGCCCCCGCCGCACTCCCCGCTCGCGAAAAAGCCGAGACGACCCATTATTCGGTCGTCGACGGCGAGGGCAACGCGGTGGCGGTGACCTACACGATCAACGGCAGTTTTGGGGCCGCGGTAATCGCGCCGGGCACCGGGTTTTTCCTCAACAACGAGATGGACGACTTCGCCATCAAGCCCGGCATGCCGAACCTCTATGGCCTGGTCCAGGGCGAAGCGAATGCGATCATGCCCGGTAAGCGGCCGCTCTCCTCGATGTCCCCGACCCTGGTCGAGAAGGACGGCCGAATATTTCTTGTGCTCGGCAGCCCGGGCGGTTCGCGGATCATCACGACGGTGCTCGAGACGATCCTCAACATCATCGATTACGGCATGTCTCCGCAGGAGGCAGTCGAGGCACCACGTCTCCACCACCAATCGCTGCCCGACGAAGTCGCATATGAGCGAGCGGGCTTGATGCCCGATGCGATCACGACATTGACCGAGATGGGCTACAAGCTCGTCGAGCACAGATCCTGGGGTGCCGTCGAATTGATCGCGATCGCCGACGGCCGTTTCTACGGCGTCAGCGACCCCCGGCGCCCGGCCGGCGCCGCCGTCGGATACTGAGTATGCGGCCGTGCATGGCTAGAGCGTTTCGAGCTCGTAAATGAACAGAGACTCGATGAAGATCGAGCGTTCGGCGACCAGACGAGCTCGGAAGCGCGCTCTGATGATCAGCGCACTGAGCAAATCGAGGTCGGAGTCGGACGAAACCAAGAGGTAGACACGTCCGCCCGGGGCCAGCCGCTCGCGCGCCTGCTCGAACAGCGGAGCGATGTCGCGGTAGTTCGGGCCGGCATGCCATGAGCGATCGGCAATATCGCGGGGCTCGCCCGGGAACGACGGCGGGCTCGATATGACCGCGTCGAACAGCGCACCGGGGGCAAGGGCGCCAAGCAGGTCCGCGCACACGGCCATGAAGCGATCGCCGTAGCCGTTTGCGCGCGCGTTTTCGGCCGCCGTCAGGGCCGCGTTCGGGTTCACGTCGACAGCCGTGACGCTCGCCGCACCGGCCCGGGCCGCGGCGAGACCGAGGATTCCTGACCCCGTCCCGACGTCTGCCACCCGCTTGCCGTTCAGATCCTGCCGACCGATAAAGGATGCGAAGAATTCGCTCGTTATGAAGCAACGCGGGTGAAAGACCGTCGGTCGAAGGATGAGCCGAAACCCGGCCGCCCGCGTCATTCGCGACGTGCGTCGTTTTAAGATCAAATGATACGAAAAAAAGTGAATCGCTTTGCGCAGCAGACGGCGCCAGAGGCTCGGCCGAACGGTTCGGTGGTCGAGCCCATAGGCGACTTCGACCAGTTCGGTGACGTCGTTCATCTCCCCCCGTAAACGAGCGTAACCCCCAAAGGTCCGATTTGCGCATGCAAACGGTCCGTCGGTCAACGTTCGCGCGAAACCGAGGGCGTTGGCCGCACCTTGATGCGGATCGCCCTCGGGAACCAAAGGGTTTCGTTAGTAGTTTGCTTGTAGCACGCAGCGAAGGGGGCCGGCCGCGATCGCTCCCGTCGTGTGCGGAGCGAGGCGGGTCGGCCGACAATGGGCGACGCCATGCTCAGATCATCGGTTTTTCGCACGGTCGACTTCTGCACTCGACATGCATGGTGGGTGATCGTGTTTGCCGTCGCGCTGGCGACGGCATCCACCGTTTACGCAGCCCGCCACTTTGCAATCAAGACCGACGTAACCGATCTCTTTCCACCCGATCTGCCCTGGACGCAGCAGGCATTCGAATACATGCGGTCTTTTCCGCAACCGGATATACTCGTCGTCATCGACGCGCCGACACCAGAGCTGGTCGAAGAGGCGACGACTAAACTGGTCGAAGCGCTCACCGCACGTCGGGACGTCATTCGCGCTGTCCACCAGCCGCAAAGCGGCGAGTTTTTCGAGCGCAATGGGCTGCTATACCTGCCGACCGGTGAGGTCGCACGGGTGACCAACGGCCTCCTCAATGCCGATCCCCTCCTCCAGAAGCTCGCCGCGGATCCGAGCCTCAGAGGAAGCCTCAGCGCGCTCTCGTTCGGGCTGATGGGTGTGCAGTACGGGCACATCAAACTCGACGATCTGACCCGGCCGCTGACAATGGCCGCCGACACCGTAAGCGAGGCCCTCGCCGGTCGACCCGCAAGTTTTTCGTGGCATGTCCTGGCAAGCGGCAAGCCAGCCGATCCGCAGGAGTTGCGCCGCTTTATTGCGGTCGAGCCGGTGCTCGATTTCAGCGCGCTCGAGCCCGGGCACGCAGCGACGGACGCGATCGCGCTAACGGTTCGGGATCTCGAACTCACCAGCAATTATCAGGCGCGGGTCCGCCTGACCGGGATCGTGCCGATCAATGATGACGGGTTTGCGACCCTCAAACAGAATGCGGCGCTCAATGCTGCCGTTTCGGTCCTTGCCGTCCTCGTCATCCTGTGGCTGGCGCTGCATTCGCTGCGCATCATCCTCGCGGTGGCTGTAAGTTTGATCGTCGGTCTGGCGGTCGCCGCAGCCACTGGTCTGTTGCTGGTCGGCGCATTGAATTTGATCTCAGTGGCGTTCTTCGTCTTGTTCATCGGCCTCGGCGTCGATTTCGGACTCCAGTTCTGCGTGCGTTACCGCGCCGAACGGCACGATTTCGGGGATCTGCGCGCCGGGCTCAGAAGTGCCGCCAGAAAAGCCGGAGTGCCTTTGGCCCTTGCCGCGGCGGCCACAGCACTCGGATTCGCCGCTTTCGTGCCGACCGAATACCGGGGCCTGTCCGAGCTCGGGCAGATCGCCGGCTGCGGCATGATCATTGCGTTTCTCACTTCGATCACGCTGTTGCCGGCACTGTTGATGGTGCTGCATCCGCCGGGCGAGCCGCACCCGATGGGGTTCGCCGCGCTCGCCCCGGTGGACCGGTTTCTGCAGCGGCATCGGATGCCGATCGTGGTGACGACAATCCTCGTGGTAGTGCTCGCCTCGCCGCTGCTCTTGTTCCTGCCGTTCGATTTCAATCCACTGCATCTGCGAAACCCAAAGGTCGAATCGGTTGCGACGTTCCTCGAGCTGAGAAAGGACCCGCAGACGGGGGCCAACGCGATCGAGATCATCGCGCCGGATCTCGCTGCCGCGGAAGCCACAGCGACGCGGCTCGCATCCCTGCCCCAAGTTTCCCAGACGAACACGCTCAACCGGCTCGTCCCCGTCGACCAGGACCAAAAACTCGGGCTGATTCAAGAAGCAGCGGATGCCCTCAAAACATCGATCAACCCGAAGGAGTTGTCCCCGCCCCCGACCGACCAGGAGAACATCGCAGCGCTGACGTCGACTGCAGACACCTTGACGACAGCCGCCAATGGCGCAGACGGACCAGGGGCAGAGGCCGCGCGGCGCCTCGCCAGGCTCTTGCGCCAGCTGGCACAGTCGGAGCCGGCGGTTCGCAAGTCAGTCGAGGTAGCGGTGGTCGAGCCGCTGCGGGTCTCGCTCAACCAGCTGCGGCAAGAGCTCGACCCCCAGCCCGTCACGCCCGACACCATCCCAGTCGATCTCAAAAGAGACTGGGTGACACCGGACGGGCGGGCGCGCGTCCAGGTTCTGCCGAAGGGTGATCCTGACGACACCAAGGTGTTGCGCAGCTTCGTGTCGGCCGTATTGGCGATCGAGCCCGCTGCAACGGGCCCCGCGGTAATGTTGTTTGAGGCCGGAAATACGGTCGTGCGGGCGTTTATCGAAGCCGGTATCTTCGCGCTCGCCGCAATCGCCCTTCTGTTGTGGATTACCTTGCGCCGGCTAGCCGACGTATTGCTGACTCTGGCGCCATTGCTCGTCGCTATTGTCGTGACGCTGGAGCTTTCCGTCGCTCTCGATATCCCGCTAAACTTTGCCAACATTATTGCGCTGCCGCTGCTGCTCGGCGTCGGAGTCGCTTTTAAAATCTATTACATCATGGCGTGGCGCAGCGGAAAAACAGCGCTCGTGCAATCGACCCTGACGCGAGCTGTGATCTTTAGCGCCATGACCCAGGCCACCGCGTTCGGTAGCCTTTGGCTATCGAGCGACCCGGGTACCTCGAGCATGGGGAAACTGATGGCTCTGTCGCTGCTTTGCACGATGGCAGCCGCAGTGTTGTTCCAACCGGCCCTGATGGGCCGGCCGCGGCCTCGCGCAGTGCCGCTCGAGCCGGTGCTCGAGCCCGAGCCGCAGTTCGAATTTGACGAGACCAGGCACACCGCCGAGCATCCGGCCGACGAATTGGTCGACCGGTGAGTCCTGCCCCTCGATCCGGCCCGCTGGTGCCGAGGGGCAGCTGGGCGCTCGACAATCTTCGGGCGTTTGTCATCCTTCTCGTGCTGTCGTTTCATTCCATCTTGGCCTACCTGAATTTTTTGCCTGCCGCGCCATTCCCGTTCGACGATCCCCCTTATCTTTGGCGGGCCTTTCCCGTGGTCGATCACGCGCGCTGGTTCGGCTTCGACCTATTTTGTGCGTGGCAAGACGTCTTCCTGATGTCGCTGTTCTTTTTTCTCTCCGGCCTCTTCGTATGGCCGAGCCTGGAGCGCAAGGGAGCCCGGATATTTCTCCGCGATCGAGTCCTCCGGCTTGGCGTACCGTTTGCTTTGGTCGTCGCATTGTTGATGCCGCTGGCCAACTACCCGACCTACCTGCAGACCACGGCCGATCCCAGCCTCACCGGCTTTTGGCGGCATTGGCTCGCATTGCCGTTCTGGCCGTGTGGGCCGATGTGGTTCCTGTGGCTGCTGCTGGCAGCCGATTTTGTCGCGGCCGGGCTCCACCATTACGCACCCAGTTGGGTTGACGCGCTGATCCGGTTTTCGTCAACCGCTGGTCCCCGCCCGACTCGGTACCTTGCCGCCCTGGTGATTGCCTCAGCTATCGCATACGTCCCACTGGCCGTCGTCTTCACGCCATCGGCATGGGCGGCTTTCGGGCCCTTTGGCTTCCAGCTCAGCCGGCCCTTGCATTACGCGGTTTATTTCTTCGCTGGCATCGGCGTCGGGGCGTGCGGCATAGAGCGCGGTCTGTTTGCACCCGAAGGTGCGCTGGTGCGGCGCTGGGTAATCTGGCTGGTTGCGGCCGTAGGACTATTGCTCCTGTGGATGGGGCTCACCGCGCTAACGATGACGGATGGCGGCCCGACTTCCCTCGGGTTGCAAGCCCTCGCCGATCTCAGCTTTGTGCTCGCGTGTTTCAGCAGCTGCTTTGCGGTTCTGGCGCTGTTCTTGCGGTTCGCGGGGAGACGACTACCGGTGTTGGCGAGCTTGAGGCGCGACGCCTTCGGCTTGTACCTGGTGCACTATGTGTTTGTCGTGTGGCTGCAGTATGCCCTTCTCGGGGTCGGGCTCTTCGCCGCCGCTAAGGGCGCGATCGTATTCGGCGGTACCTTGCTGCTGAGTTGGGGCACCATCGCTGTCATCCGCCGAATTTCACCGGCGGGTCAGGTCATCGGCGCGGATCGGGCGACGGCCTCATAGCTTCCGCTACAAATTCTCCAATCCGCGCAATCGCGCGGTGCGCCTCTGGCATCACCGGGGCGAAGAGATGCCAGACATGCGGCATGCGCGGCCAGATTTCGAGCTCGACGCGGCAACCGGCGGCGCGCATCCGCTCAGCCATCCGCACCGCATCGTCACGCAATACCTCGTCGCTGCCCACTTGGATGATCGTGGGTGGCAGACCCGCGGGCTCGCCATAAAGCGGCGAGGCGTAAGGTGCACGTGGATCGGTCCCGTTGAGATAATGGTGGACAAAGCGCCGCGCCTGCTCGGCGCTCAACAATGGGTCGACGGCGGCGTTCGCCGTGAACGAGCGGCCGGTCATCGCGAGGTCGGTCCACGGCGACACCGCAACGGCGGCGGCCGGCAGCGCAACGCCCTCGTCGCGCAAGCGCAGCAGCAAGGACAGCGCGAGCCCGCCGCCTGCGGAATCGCCCATTACCGCGATTCGCTCCGGGACGGCCCCCTCGGCGAGGAGCCAGCGATAGGCGGCAAGCGCGTCGTCGAGTGCGGCCGGGAAGGGATGCTCCGGGGCCAGTCGATAGTCGAGCGACAGCACCCAAGCGTGCGCCGCCGATGCGATGCGCCAAGTCAAGTTGCGATAGAGCGTTGGGGAACCGGCGATGAAGCCGCCGCCGTGGAGAAAGAGGATGTGGCGGCCCGGTTGGGAAGCGCGGGTGGCTATCCGGTGCGCCTTGACCCCACCGGCATCCACGGCAAGCGTCCGTGTACCCGGCGGCGGAGCCGGGACAAGGCGCTCGGCCGCGGCGGCGCGTTGCCGCTTCTGCTCGACCGTCGCGTCATGGCGGGTGCGATGCTTGAGCATCAAACGCCCGCCGAGCCGAACGAGCTCGGCGCGAAAACTCGAACGATCTGGGATCACGCGATCGGTGCAGCGGCGAGGCTGGTTCGGCGTCCGGGATATGTGCTAATCGCGGACGCGGCAGGTGCTTCTCTCATCGGGAGACTATCGTGCGTTTTTCGCCGCTTGTCGACCGCATCGCGGGCGAGGCAGCCGGAGCTTGGCGCGTTCACCAAGAGGGGATGCGCCGCCGCGAGGCTGGCCACGATGTGATTTTTCTCACGGTGGGCGATCCCGACCAGGCCGCCCCCGAAACCGTCGTCGAGGCGACGATCGCGGCGCTGCGTCGAAACCGCACGGGGTATTCGCCGATCATCGGCTATCCCGAGGTGCGCGCCGCTGTCGCCGCACGGGTGCAAAGGCGTACCGGCCGCCCGTGCAGCGCGGACAATGTGGTTTTGACGCCGGGGACCCAGGGCGGCCTCTTCTGCGTGCTCAACTGCCTTGCCGGACCGGGGGATGAGGTGATCTTGCCCGAGCCGATCTACGGTCCCTATGCCGGGGTCATCGGGGCGAGCGGCGCCCGCATGGTGAACGTGCCGTTGCGGCCTGAGAAAGGCTTTCATCCCGACCTCGACAGCTTCGCCCACGCGGTGACGCCACGCACGCGAGTGATCTGGATCAACAGCCCGCACAATCCGACTGGGGCCGTGTTCACGGCCGAGGAGATCGCCGGCATCGCCGAATTGTGCCGCGTGCACGATCTATGGCTCATCTGCGACGAGGTCTATGAGGATCTCGCCTTTGCCCGGCCGCATGTCAGCGCGTGGTCGCTGCCGGACATGGCGGAGCGCACGATCGTCGTCTCCAGCCTGTCGAAATCGCATGCGATGGCCGGCTTCCGCTTCGGCTGGGTCGTCGGACCACCGGAGCTGTCGCGGCATCTCTTCGATTTTCTGCTGTGCATGTATTTCGGCGGCCCCGCCTTCATCCAGGATGGTGCCCTGGCCGCACTCGGCGGCGAGCTCCCCGAGGCCGCCGCTTTGCGCGAGACTTATCGCCGTCGCGCCCTTTTGTTGTCGGGCATTCTTGCCGATGCCCCGCATTGTCGGGCGCTCCCTCCCGAAGGTGGCATGTTCGTGCTGTTCGACGTGCGCGGCACGGGTCTCGGGGCAGAGGATTTCGCGCGAGCGCTGCTGCAGCGCGAGGACGTCGCCCTCCTCCCCTGCGACGGCTTCGGGCCGAGTGCGGTCGGTCACCTGCGCATCGCGCTGACGGCACCCGAGCCGCGCCTCGAAGAAGCCGGTCGGCGGATCGTTCGCTTCGCGCGCATGCTAGCCGGCTAGGCTAGCAGGGAGGAGATCCTCAGGAGGATAGGCCCGATTCCTCCCTGCTCTGCCGGAAAGCTGAGGGAGAAAAATCGCTTCGTGGCGCCGCCCGAGCGGAAAACGTTTTCTATATCAATTGCTTGTGAATCAAATACCGCGTCAACACAGCCGCCGGCAGGGGAATTTTTGACGATCCTTTGACAAGACGTCGGCCGAAGGCTGGATCCCCGTCGATCGAGTCGGATTATGCGATTATCGTAATTTTGTGCCATACTGATCTGGATTTGTCAATCCTGGATTTATGTCGAGCCCGAGATCGAGGATCGGGGCGCTGTGAGTGATCCAGCCTGACGAGATCAGATCGACACCGGTGGCGGCGACGGCGGCGGCAGTTTCGGGGGTGATCCGGCCCGAGGCTTCGGTGACGGCGCGGCCGTCGACCATCGTGACCGCGCGGCGCAGGGTCTCGGGCGTCATGTTGTCGAGCAGCACCGCATCGACACCGACCTCGAGCGCCTCGGCGAGCTGGT
>WNFT01003401.1_pt1 | contig 13758 bp, 13 predicted proteins | sample 5400191 | NCBI WGS metagenome assembly WNFT01 (sample SAMN13153359, study PRJNA577476) | soil metagenome | isolation source: 80 cm saprolite under Madrone tree | place: USA:California | collected 2016-06-14
GCCCCGGAGGGTCGCTTCTGACGCCGCTTTGTCGATGGCGGTGATCGTCATCCTGACGCTCAGCGTGTCGGTCACGCTGCCCCCCGGCTTCTCCCCGAGCGGCGCGCGGGTCACAGCCGTGGTCCTTGTGACCCCGGGGTGCGCCTGGTCGGACTTCTTCACCTCGTAGGCGATCGACTCACGGTACGTGACGCGCACCACGTCCCCCTTCTTCACCTGCGGAAGGTTGTGCACCTCAGGATCGACGACGATCGTGAACTTCGTGCCGTCGGGACGTCTGAGAGTGACGTGCCGCGTCTTCTGATCGATCTTCTGCACGGTCGCGGTTTTGGTCACGGTCTGCTCGTCGAGCGTCCCCGACAGGACCGGGGAAGGAGGCGTGGCGGCCTGCGCCGCCGGCGGCGGCTCCGGCGGCGGAGTCGGCTTCTTCGCAGCGCAGCCCGCGAGCGCGCCCGCCCACACGGCGAGACCGAGGGTCAGGACCTTCATGAGTGCCTCCTCGTCTCTCCGCTGCCGAATACCCGGCATTGACCGAAGTGTCTTGCCATACGGCGCCACGCCCTGCCGAGTCGGTGCGCACGGACGCTAGCCGACCCGGATGCCACTGATGAAGGGACGCAGCGCCTCGAGCTTTGGCCGCCGAAGCAACCACTTCATGATCTCAGCCTGGACCCGCCGCCCTGATTTCCGGACCGACACGCGACTCGTAGACCTTGAAGTTGTCCCTGAACAGGCCGGCGAGTCTCTTGGCCGCCGCGTCATAGGCCGCTCGGTCGCTCCAGGCGTCACGTGGCAGGAGGATTTCCCTGGGCGCGCCGGGACACTCGGGTACCACGTCAAACCCGAACACGGGGTCTCGTTGCGTCTTCGCCTTCGCCAGCGCTCCGCTGTGGATGCCTTCGATGATGGCCCGGGTGCTCTTGAGGCTGATGCGCTTGCCCACACCGTGAGGACCGCCTCCCCAGCCGGTGTTCACCAGCCAGACGCGCGCCTCGTGTTGCTTCATCTTGGCGGCGAGAAGCTCGGCGTACTTGTGGGGATGCCACACGAGGAATGGACCACCAAAGCACGGCGAGAAGGTTGCCTGCGGCTCGGTCACACCGATTTCCGTGCCGGCGACCTTTGCCGTGTAACCGCTGATGAAATGATACATGGCATGCGCTGGCGACAATGAGCTGACGGGTGGTAGCACGCCAAACGCGTCGCAGGCAAGGAAGATGACGTCGGTGGGATGGCCGGCCACGCATGGAATCTTCGCGCTGTGGATGAACTCGATGGGGTATGCGCCGCGCGTGTTCTCGGTGATGCTGGTATCGGTGAAGTCAACGCCTCGGTCCTCTTCCAGCACGACATTCTCCAGCACGGCGCCGAAGCGCAGCGCCTGGAAGATGTCCGGTTCGCTCTCCGGTGTGAGGTTGATGGCCTTGGCGTAGCAGCCGCCTTCGATGTTGAAGATGCCGTCGTTGCTCCAGCAATGCTCGTCGTCGCCGATGAGGTGACGGCTCGGATCGGCCGACAGCGTCGTCTTGCCGGTACCGCTCAGGCCGAACAGCAGCGACGCGCGCCCGGTCTTTTTGTCCGCGGTAGCGGAGCAGTGCATCGACAGGATCCCACGCCTGGGCGCAAAATAGTTGGCAACAGTGAACACGCCCTTTTTCATTTCGCCCGCATACTCGGTGCCGAGGATGACGAGTTCGCGGTCTTCCAGGCTCAAGGCAATGCTCGTGGTCGAGCCCATGCCGATGGTGAGCCGATTGGCGGGGAAGGCTCCTGCGTTGTAGATCGTGAAGTCTGGTTCGCCGAAGGTCGCCAGCTCCTGCTTTCTAGGCCGAATCAACATCGTGTGCATGAACAGCGCGTGGTAGGGGCGCGCGCAGATGACTCGCACCTTGATGCGATACTGCGGGTCCCAACCAGCGAACCCGTCAACGCAATAGAGGCGCTCGCGCGTGTTCAGATAATCTACGGCGCGCTGGCGGTTGAGGGCGAAGGTGGGCGCCTCACACGGGATGTTCACCGACCCCCACCACACATCCTTTTCGGAATCGGGGTGTCTCACCATCCCCTTGTCTTTGGGGGAGCGGCCCGTCTTCACGCCGGAATACGCCACCAGCGCACCGTTCGCGGCGATGCGCGCGTCCTTCTCGAACCGGATCGCGTGCTCATAGAGGGAGCTGGGCGGGAGGTTGTGATGAATCTCACCAACGGTCAATTGGTACTGTTCGAGATTGAACTGGCCCATCGAGTCCCTCCTCCGTTCGGGGCTCTCAGCGTCATCAGGTAGTCGGGCCGACACCGGTCACCTCAGCCAGTAGTGATCTGCGACAGCGATGCCGCATACTTGGCGACAGCCTGCTCCAGATTGAAGAGCATCCTCTCGCGGCCCAGCGTCTCGCCCAGGGGTGAATGCTGGACCATCGTCAGCACTCCTGGGTTGAGGCCAACGAGCCACAAAAGGACGCCGCTGGCGCGCTGCCTCTTCTCCGCTTCCGTCAACATCTTGAGCGCCGTGTACTCCAGATCGAACACGCCGCCCAGATCGAGCGCCACGACCTTCGGCTTCGCCTCGGCAATCAGCGGCCTCATCTTCTCGCCGATTTGCGCTGCATTCGCAAAAAACATCCGACCCTCGGGACGCACCAGGAGCAACCCGGGGAAGGTCTCGTCCTCGGGATGTTCCTTGGAACGAGGTCGGAAGACGTTAGTACCTGGCTTGCGTGCCATCACGTGGAGCGGCGGGTCCGCAACCTGGTACGCAAGGGCGACGAGCGACACCACGATCGCAACGAGAATTCCCTGCAGCGTCCCGAGCACCACTACGCCGGCCAGCGCGACCAGAGCCCACACGAACTCCGTTCGCCGCACCTTTCGAATCGTGTAGAACTCCGCCGGCTTGATCAAGCCGATCGAATACACGATGACGATCGCTGCGAGGGTAGCTTCGGGCATCAGGCCAACGAAGGGAGCCAGCAGCAGCATCGTCGCCAGCGTGGCCGCGGCCGTGACCAGACCCGCCAGCTGCGTGCGTGCGCCTGCCAACCGGTTGACGGCAGTCTGTGTGGTCCCGCCACCGACCGGCATGGCGCCCAGAAATGCGCCTCCCGCATTCGCAAGACCGGTCGCAAGGAGTTCCCGGTTTGCCCGCGGTTCAGGCTCGCCGCTCTGGGCGAATGCGCGCCCGGCCGCAATTGTTTCGGCAAAGCTCATGAGCGCGATGCCCAATGCTGCCGGCCAGAGCTGGACGGCTAGCCGCAGCCCCGGCACGGTGAGGGGCGGCAACCCAGTCGGGACATGGCCGACCGTTCCCACTCCGTAAGCCCCCGAGCCGAGCACGCTCATGCCGCCGATCCCGCTCGCGACTGCGATGAGCGGCGCTGGCGCTCGCGGAACGAAGTGTTCGCATGCGACCAGAATCCCCACCATTACAGTCCCCACAGCCACGGTTGGCAGCGAGGCATCTGGGATGCCTTGAACGATCGCGAGGATGTTGTGGGAGAACGAACCTTTCGGAAAATGAATACCCAGCAGTTTCGGGACTTGATCCAGTACGATGACGAACCCGATCCCCGCCTTGAATCCGATCAATACCGGCTCGGAGATGAAGTTCGCTACGAAGCCCAAGTGCAGGAGAGCTGCCAGCACGAGGATGATGCATACTAACAACGCCAGCGTCGCCGAAGCACTGAAGAGGGACCCCGCATTCCCGCCTGCATCCGCTTCGCTGAGGGCCGCCGCTGTCAGAATGGCAAGGGTCGTCGTCGTGCTCACGCTGAGTGGCCGGGAACTCCCAACCACGCCGTATATCACCATGGGTAGGAACGCGGTGTAGAGTCCAACCTGTACGGGGAGTCCGGCGATCGTGGCGTACGCCATCGCCTTTGGAATCACCACCGCCGCCCCAGTCAGCCCGGCGATGACATCGAGCTTGATCCATTCGTGGCGGTAATCGCGGATCCACTCCGGCACGGGGCTGCGGAGCGGGATCCCCTTCGTCGCCATTGGCTTCAGGATCCGCCGTCCCGTCTGCTCAAAACCTCGAGGGAATGAACTTGAACGGGTAAGCCGGTTCGCGGTAGCCATGCGCCTTCTGCCGCTTCGGTAACTTCACATTGTCGCGCAGGACCTTCTTGTAGGGAACCTCGCTCAGCAGATGGGTGATGACATTGAGCCGCGCGCGCTTCTTGTCGTCGGACTTAACCACGTACCACGGCGCCCACGCCGTGTCGGTCGCCTTGAACATCTCGTCGCGCGCCCGCGAATAGTCGTACCAGCGGCTGTAGGATTGGAGGTCCATCGGCGAGAGCTTCCAGATCTTGCGCCCGTCGTTGATACGCGCCTCGAGCCGGCGCGTCTGCTCTTCCATGCTGACCTCCAGCCAGTACTTGAGCAGGATGATGCCGGATTCGACCATGATCTTTTCGAAGGCCGGCAACACTTGGAGAAAGCGCTTCACCGCATCCTCGGAACAAAACCCCATCACGCGCTCGACGCCCGCCCGGTTGTACCAACTGCGATCCCAGATCACCACTTCGCCGGCCGCCGGAAAGTGCGGCAGGTACCGCTGCACGTACATCTGGCTCTTCTCCCGCTCGGTCGGCGCGGGCAGTGCGACGACACGAAAGACGCGGGGGCTCACGCGCTCGGAGATCGCCTTGATCGTGCCCCCCTTACCGGCACCGTCGCGGCCCTCGAAGACCACGCAGACCTTGAGCCCCTTGTGCTTGACCCACTCCTGCAGCTTGACCAATTCGACGTGGAGCTTCGCTAGTTCCTTTTCATATTCCTTCCGCGGCAACTTGTCCTTGCGCTTGCCGCCGCCGTCCTTCGATGCCTTGCCGGTGTCCGCCATCATTGCATCTCCCTTGAGCTCCCGTCGGCGCACCATATCGGCCCGCGGAAAGCAGGGCCGCGGTCGGAATCGCGACGCGCACGGGGCTACCCGCGGTGCCTTCTCTTGACGCGCAGCTGGGCCAGTGAGCGCGCGAGCGAGGCGTTGACGGTGGCTACTTCCCCGTCGGAGATCTTGTCGCGCAAGCGAGCCGCCGCGCGCTGACGTGCTTCCTCCGCTCGCGCTTCGTCGATGTCCTTCGCCGCAACCGCCATATCCGTGACGATCGCGATGCGGTCACCCGTGATTTCGACGAGCCCTTCTCCAACGGCTAGGAAGTCGTTTTCACCATTCTTGCGCACGATGATCTCACCAGGGACGATTCGCGTCAGGACTGGCACGTGACGCGGGAATATCCCGATCTGGCCGTCGACCGCCGGCAGCGTCACCATCTGCACGTCTTCCGAATAGACGGTGGCGGCTGGCGTCACAATCTCGAGCTTCAAGGTAGCCGCCATGTCTCACCCACCCCGTTCCGCGACTTCTTCGATTCCACCCTTCATGTAGAAGTTATCTTCGGGAACGGCGTCGTGTTTACCGTCCAAGATCTCCTTGAAGCCCCGAACCGTATCAACCACCGGAACCTGTCGGCCTTCGCGGCCCGTGAACGCCTGGGCGGAACTGAACGGCTGGCTCAGGAAGCGCTGAATCTTGCGTGCGCGGAAGACCGTGAGCCTGTCGTCGGGCGACAACTCGTCCATTCCGAGAATCGCGATGATGTCCTGCAGGTCCTTGTAGCGTTGCAGCACCTTCTGGACGCCGCGCGCCACGCCGTAGTGCTCCCGACCGACGATTTCCGGCGTCAGCGAGCGCGAGGTCGAGGCGAGCGGATCCACCGCGGGGTAGATGCCGAGCTCGGCGATCGCTCGTTCGAGGACGATCGTCGCGTCGAGGTGGGCGAAGGTCGTGGCCGGCGCCGGGTCGGTCAGGTCATCGGCCGGCACGTACACCGCCTGAAAGGACGTGATGGAGCCTTTCTTCGTCGAGGTGATGCGTTCCTGCAAGGTGCCCATCTCCGCGGCCAGCGTTGGCTGATAGCCCACGGCACTGGCGGTGCGGCCAAGGAGTGCCGAGACCTCGGAGCCGGCCTGCGAGAACCGGAAGATGTTGTCGATGAAGAGCAGCACGTCCTGGTTCTTTTCGTCGCGGAAGTACTCGGTGATGGCGAGGCCGGACAGCGCGACACGCAGGCGCGCGCCCGGGGGCTCGTTCATCTGACCGTAGACCAGCGCGATCTTCGACGCGCTCAGATCGTTCTCGTTGATGACCCCGGCCTGCGCCATCTCGTGGTACAGGTCGTTGCCCTCGCGCGTGCGCTCGCCGACGCCCGCGAACACCGACACCCCACCGTGCAGCTTGGCGATGTTGTTGATCAGCTCCATGATCACGACGGTCTTCCCGACGCCGGCGCCGCCGAACGCGCCGATCTTGCCACCCTTCAGGAAGGGACAGATCAGGTCGATGACCTTGATCCCGGTCGACAGCACCTGCGGGGACGTCGACTGCTCCGCTAGCGGCGGCGGCGGGCGGTGAATCGGGTAGCGTTTTTCCGCGTCAACCGGCCCGCGCCCGTCAACGGGGTTGCCGGTCACGTCGAACACGCGACCCATGACGCAATCGCCGACCGGCATCGAGATGGGAGCGCCACTGTCCTTGACCTCGTACCCGCGCTTGAGGCCCTCGGTGCCGGACATCGAGATGGCGCGCACGCGTTTGTCGCCGAGGTGCTGCTGTACCTCGAGTGTCAGTTTCATCGGTTGGTTCTGGACGGCGTACTCCACCCCCAAGGCGCTGTAGATCGCGGGAAGCGCGTCCGGAAACTCCACGTCCACCACCGGACCGACGACCTGAACGATTCTCCCCGTGTTCATGTCCCACACCCTTCCCGGCTCACTGGGCCTGGCCACCGGCGATTTCGAGTAGCTCCTGCGTGATGCGTCCCTGGCGCAGCTTGTGGTATTCGAGGGTCAGGTCTTTGATCATCTCGACCGCGTTGTCGGTGGCGCCCTTCATCGAAACCATGCGTGCACTCTGTTCGCTCGCCTTTGCGTTCAGCAACACCAGGTGGATGAAGATGTTGAGATAGTGTCCCAGGAGATAACCCATGAAGTCGTCGACATTCGGCTCGAACAAAAACTCCGTCCTGTCGGCCGCCAGGACTTCCGGCGGCGGCGCTCCGGGGATCTCCACTCCTCTGATGTCGCCGACCGGCAGAAACTGGACGACGAGCGGCTGTTGCACGAGGGTGTTGACGAATCGGGTGACGACCACCTGGACCTCGTCGACCTCGCGCTTCAGGAAGAGATCGCGGGCCAGCGCCGCGATCGCGCGGGATTCGGGGAATCGGGGCGTGTCGCCGTACGGAAAGTCGGCGATGAGCTGCCGGCGGGTGCGTGCGACGAACTGCGCGGCCTTGCGTCCGGCGGTGATGAAGACGGTTGAATGCGGATCGTACTGCCCCACGAGCCGAAACAGATTGCTGTTGAGCGCGCCGCACAGGCCCTTGTCGGAGGCGACCAGGATAATCGCCCGCTTTCGGACCTCACGCACCTCGAGCAGCGGATGCTTGAAATCGATCGGCCGTGTCGTCGCTTTGCGTTGGATGCGGTAGAGCAACTGCACGAACGGCCGTACTTCAATGGCAGCCTGTTGGGCCTTGCGCATCTTCGAGGCCGCAACCATCTGCATGGCCCTGGTGATCTGTGCCGTGTTGCTGATCGATCTGATCCGCCGACGGATGTCTCGAGGGCTCGCCATGGATCATCTCCACATCTGCTTGAACTGATCCGCGGCGGTCTTCAGCTCGGCTGCCAACGCGTCGCTGAGCGCTTTTTCGTGCCCGATCTTTGCGAGCAGATCGGCCTTCGACGAGGTGAGGTACTCGGTCAGCGTGGCCTGATAGTCCTTGATGCGGTCGACCGGGATCTCGTCCAGGTATCCGTTTTGCACGACCCAGAGCAGGACCACCTGGACCGTCACGGGAATGGGGTCGTGTTGAGGCTGATTGAATAGCTCGATGATGCGCTTCCCGCGGTCGATCTTCGCCTGCGTCGCCGCATCCAGCTCAGAGCCGAATTGCGCGAACGCTGCGAGCTCGCGAAACTGTGCGAGGTCGCCCTTGAGACGGCCGGCGACCTGCTTCATCGCTTTGAGCTGCGCGGCTGAACCGACGCGGGACACCGACAGGCCGACGGAAATCGCAGGGCGGGTACCCTGATAGAAGAGGTCCGTCTCCAGGTATATCTGACCGTCCGTGATCGAGATGACGTTGGTGGGGATGTACGCCGAGACATCGCCTGCCTGCGTCTCGATGATCGGGAGGGCCGTCAGCGACCCGTTGCCATACTTCTCACCGACGCGGGCGGCGCGTTCCAGCAATCGGCTATGGAGGTAGAACACGTCGCCTGGGTACGCTTCGCGACCGGACGGCCGCTTCAAGACGAGCGAGACCTGGCGGTAGGCCACAGCGTGCTTGGACAGGTCGTCGTGCACGATCAGCGCGTCCATGCCGTTGTCCATGAACCATTCGCCTATGGCGGTGGCGGCGAAGGGCGCCAGGTACTGGCTCGTGGCCGAATCCGCCGCCGGTGCCGCAACGACTATCGTGTAGGGCATCGCCCCGGCGTCTTCCAGGATCGAGATGATTTGCGCGATCGTCGATTGCTTCTGGCCGATCGCGACGTAGATGCAGTAGAGCGGACGATAGGCATCGTCGCCGGCTGCTTTCGCTGCGGCGTTCAGGCGGGCCTGGCTGATGATCGTGTCGATGCAGATCGTCGTCTTGCCGGTCGAACGGTCGCCGATGATGAGCTCGCGCTGGCCGCGGCCGATCGGGATCATCGCGTCGATGGCCATGATGCCGGTTTGCACCGGCTGGCCGATCGGCCGCCGTCGCATGATCCCCGGCGCGATCGTCTCGAGCGGATATGCGGCCTCGCTCGCGACCGGCCCCTTCCCGTCCAGGGGCTCCCCGAGCGTATTCACGACCCGGCCGAGCAGCCCCTTGCCGACTGGCACCTGGAGGAGCTTGCCCGTCGCGCGGACCTCCCCGCCCTCCTCCAGTCGTGTGTCGTCGCCCAGAATGATGACGCCGACATCGGTGTCTTCCAGGCTCAGCGCAAGGCCGGTGATACCGTGGCCGAGGTCGAGCATCTCGTTGAGCATGACATCGCTCAAGCCTTCGACCCGCGCGACGCCATCGCCGATTTCGCGAATCACGCCCACGTTCCGCCTGGCGACGGTGGCCTTGGCGCCAGCGATGCGTGCTTCGATTTCCTGTACCAGCGTGCTCATCGATTCACCTCGAACCCCGGCACTGCCATCCTTCCGCTAGAAGCGCGCCTCGAGGGCCTCCAACCCGCCCCTGACGCTGCCGTCGTAGACGTCGCTGCCCACTTTGACTCGCATCCCTCCGATCAAGGTCGGGTCGACGACGAACGTGGTCTTGATCATCGGACCGTACTTGCGCAGAAGCCCCTCCTCGACAGCGTCCCGCACGTCGGCGTCGAGCGGTGCGGCGCTCTCGACCTGCGCCGCCTGCCGAGCGCGATCGAGCTTCAACAGCCGCAGAAACTGCGACAGGATCGTCACCCCGCCGCTGTGCCTCGACTCGATCACCCGGTCGACGACCTGTCGGGCGCGGCTTTCGTCCAGCGAACCGTTCACCAGGCAGAGACGCCACAGCCGTTTGGCGTCATGTCTGACCTGTCGAGCGGTCCTCATGTCAATTGCCTGGCGGTTTCCTCGGCCAGCCGCCGTTGATCGTCCACGGACAGAATCTTGCCGGTGACGGCGGCTGTGGTCTTCACGACGAGTTGGCCCACCTCGCGTCTGAGCTCGGCCATCATGCGCGTATGCTCCTGCGCCGCAGCATCGTGCGCCTTCTCCACGATCTGCTCGGCGGCCGCGAGCGCCCGCTGCGTTTCCTGTTCCTTCACGCGTCTCGCGACGTCGCGGGCCTCCTCGATGAGCCGGACCGCCTCGGCGTGCGCCGCGGTCATGACTTCCTGACGCTGCGTCTCGATGGCGGCCAGGGTCGCGTTGATCTTTTCCGCGTTGGCGAGCCCTTGCGCGATCTGCTTGCGCCGCTCTTCGAGCATCCGCAGCACCGGCTCGTACGCGAGCCAGTAGAGAAGCGCGCATACGATCGCGAAGCTGATCACCTGGGCCGCGAGGTGAGGCCAGTCCACACCGAAGGTACTGGCGATCTCGGCGACCCGGCCGCCAGCGCTCGATTGCACCATGACGGCAAGAACATTCACGACCGCACACGCATCGGATGCAGGTACGGCGCCAACTTAGCTCCGCGCCCTGACCATCCCCTACTTCACGAGGAACAAAGTGTAGAACACGATGGCTTCCGCGAACGCGATGGCGAGGATCGACTGGACCATCACCTGCGTCGCGGATCCGGGATTTCGTCCCACCGCTTCCGCAGCTTTGGCGCCAATCAAACCCACGGCCAAGGCCGCGCCTAGGGCCGCGATACCGACGTGCAGATTGCCGCTCATGTGCTTTTTCCGCCCCTTTCTTGTGGCTCAGCCATGCCGCGATGGAAGCGGTCAGAGCCTCCGCGATTCAATCGTGCCCGGTCGCCGGCCTCCTCGTGATGCTGACAGATCAGCAGCGTGAAGACGGCGGTCAACAACGTGAACACCAGCGCCTGCACCAGACCAACCAGCAGTTCCAGAAAGTAAAAGGGAATCTGTACGAGCCAGCCGATGTAGGGAACCCTGGCCATCGTTTCCAACATCGTTTCCCCGGCGAAGATGTTGCCGTAGAGACGAAAACTGAGCGAGATCGGCCGGAACAGGATCGAGATGATTTCCAGGCAACCGGCGGCGAAGAACACGACGAGCATGAGTATCTTCAAAGCGCCCGCGCTCTCACCTTTCGGCGCAAACAGCTCCTTGAAGAACCCCTTCAGGCCGATTTCCTGCACGGCCCAGACGATCCAGCACCCGAAGAAGACGAGCGCCATGGCGAGCGTCATGTTCACGTCGGCATTGGCGCCGCGGAACAATGGCTGCTCGATCGTGAAGCCGGCAGCGGTCCGGTGACCCCATCCGACCGAACCGACGCCAGGAACCAGGCCGACCCAGTTCGCGGCGAGAATGAAGATGAAGATGGTGCCGAAGAACCAGAACGTCCGTTCAACCAGGTGATGGCCGATGATTCCCTCGAGAAAGCGGTAGAGCCCCTCGATGAGCCACTCCAGAAGGTTCTGCGGTCCTTCGGGGACCTGCTTCATGGTCCGCGTCGCGGTCTGGGCAAAGAGGATGAGCGCCACGGCGACGATCCACGTCACGACCATCGAGTTGGTGATCGGAAAGCCCAACGGCCGGGCGATCTCGACCGCCTTCTGTGACAGGCCGTGTTCCATCTCACCCATATAGGTGAACCGTCGCCGCCACGGATGGTCAGGGGCTTCATCCGTACCGCCTCGTCTCTGGCACTCCGGATTACCGGGCGTCGCCCGGAGTGTCTTGCCATCCGGCGCCACGCCCGCGTCGCACCAGGATAAGCCCCGCCTGCGCGGCGCGCGCGCGGCGCCAGCGCGTCGGCGGGCCCGGGATCGCGCGCGGCGACGGCCCGTCGGACGGCGGTGGAGAGCGGCGCCTGGGCCCTGAGGACCCACCGCACGCGTTCCCGCAGATCGTTCGATGGATCGTTGAGATCGGCCGGGAGGCGCCCGAGGATTGCGTCAGGCAGCGGAGGCCGTCGGGAGAGCGCGTACGCCGCCCACAGCCGTGTCGTCAGGTCGGGCCCGATCGAGGCAGGCCGCCACGCGATCGCTCACGTGCGGGTCCGACGGCCACACGCAGTCGACCAAACGCATTCCCTCGGGATGATCGAACAGGGCTGATGACAGATCGGCCGACCCGAACTCGTCGCGGAGGGACTCGTGGCGGGGGATCTTCCACGTGACGTCTGGGCGCCCGGTGGGGGCCGATCGTCGGCAGCAGTCCGCCCCGGATCGCCTCCGGCCTGACCTTGCTGGGCATGGCGCTCGTGCTGGTCACGATCGCGCTGGGAGGATGGGCGGCGCTACCAGGGTCTCCAGTCCGGGAAGGCAATCGTCATGCCGAACCGCACGGTCGTCTGCGGGGCCACCGGCGCATCGTGTCGATAGGCCATCCACTCTCCGCTCACGAAGAGGTTGATGGGTGGCGCCCCCGCGCGGACCAAGACGTAGCCGAACCCGAAGCTCAGGGGCAACGTCGTCGACGAGCCGTTGCGCCAGTCGATCGCCCACGTGGCGTCCCCGGACTTTGCGTAGAATCCTCGCCAGAGGTGCCGGAGCACGATCGGTTGCACCAGCAACGTGCCCACGGACTGGCGATGCGAGCCGTGTAGGCGAAGGAGATCGGACTCTGGATCAGGAGCCCGAAGAGGTATCCTGGGAGCCCCTTGTACACGGCTCCGAAGGCCGGACCGACCTGCCACGCGCCCCGACCGGCGACGCGGGCGGTCGCGGTCGGGAAGACGAACACCGGTCCGACCGCCATCAGCAGGCCGGTTTCCCGCCCCGGCCAGGGGATCACGCCGAGATCGAACAGGTGCATGTCTCCGAATGCCGTCTGCGTCGCACCGCCCCTCCCGGTCGGCACCGTGACGAGGGAGAAGCTCGGCCGGACGAGCTGGACGAACGGCAGCAGCGAGTATTTGGGGATGCGGGGCACGATCACGCGCGCGATCACCCGGTTGGTCGGGGCGTCGGTGCCGTAGTTCGCGGGGGTGTACGCGTCCTGGGTGAAGACCTGCGGGAGGGTCGTCAGCGGATCGGAGAACTCCTCAGCGAGCTTCACGACGCGTGGGTCTGGAACCTCGTCCTGCGCGTAGGCTGGCAGAGCCGCGAGTGACACCGCCGCCAGCAGCGCTGTCGCCAGGGTCTCGAGGACGGTCAAGGCACCCCGCTCTACCGCGACCAACGTCCGGTTTCCAACTGATCGCCGCGGCCGGGTGCGCCGGAATACAGCACCCGCGCGCGTCGCACTTGCCCCATTGTTAGGAGCGGACGTGCCTCCTCCGTGTCTATCGGCCGTTGCTCCTCAGCGAACCGACCTCGAGATCCAGAGCCCCCGATTGCCGTTCCCCTGTCTGAGCGCGGGGCGTGACGTCGTGGTGGGCGATCTTCGTCCGCTCCGTGGCGTCCGCCCGCTTCGTAATCGAACCTCGGTAATGATTACGAAGAGATAGATGAGGAAGAAAAGTCAAGCAAGAGAGAAGGGAACCAGCCAGGCGGAAAAGCGCACGTCCACGAGCTACTTCTCGTCGCGGATCAACGGCTCATACTCGGCCCGCTTCATCATCGCCCTTGGGCTGGGCGCTCGTGCAGCACATGGCTCAGGAAGCCCGACATCCCGCCCCGTGTTGCCTGATCCGCGAAGCCGTAGGGAACGCGCAGATACGGGATCGTGAGAGTGCGCTCGTCGTTGATGTCGGCAGCCAGCTTGAAGAGCGTAGGGACGGTCTCGCAATGCACGCGCCCGTCGCTCGCGCCGGAGCGTCTGCGTCGGGGCGGACTCTTCGACCCGAAAGCCGTCGGGCGCCTCGTCGACCAGCACATCGCAGGCATTCGCGATCACGACAGTGCGCTCTGGACGCTGCTCGTCTTCGACCTCTGGCGCCTCGAATACCTGGGCGCCGACGCGGCGCTCTAGCGGGGTGTGCTGCGGCACACGACGGCCGCCGGCGGGCGGGTCCGATCGGTGGCATCATCCCGGCGCGCTCGGCCGCGCGGGAGCCTCGGGCGGCGGATCGACAAGGCAAGCGTGGGCCACGAGGCGCTGCACCGGATCGAATGCGGCTAGAACGTGTGCCCGAAGGACAGGTAGACGAGCCCCGTCTCTTCCTCGCTGAAGCCGACG
>WNFT01007784.1_pt1 | contig 13758 bp, 12 predicted proteins | sample 5400191 | NCBI WGS metagenome assembly WNFT01 (sample SAMN13153359, study PRJNA577476) | soil metagenome | isolation source: 80 cm saprolite under Madrone tree | place: USA:California | collected 2016-06-14
CTGATCGACCTGGGCGGCCGTTGGCAGCTGCGCACGGAGCCGCAGACCGGAGCGTACGTGCGCCGCCTCCTTCAAGTAAAGCCGCTGCGCCTGACGCGCGCCGCGCTGGAGACGCTGGCGATCATCGCCTACCGGCAGCCGATCACCCGGCCCGAGATGGAGGACCTGCGCGGCGTAGACTGCGGGGCGGTGACGAAGGCGTTGCTCGAGCGCAAGCTGATCCGGATCCTCGGGAAGAAGGACGAGCCGGGCAGGCCGCTGATCTACGGGACGACGAAGGAGTTCCTCGAGCTGTTCAACCTGCGCGATCTGACGCAGCTGCCGACGCTGCGGGAGTTCCAGGAGCTTTCCGAGGAGTCGCGCCGGATCGTCGAGGACGAGGCCAAAACTCCGGTCGCCGCGGGGCTTTCCGAGCTGGCGGCCGACCCGGTGGTCGAGGAGCGGATCGTCCAGGCGACCGCGGAGAGCGAGAGCGCGCTCGCGCAGCTGGAAAGCGCGATGGAGCGCGCCGACGAGTCCGCGAAGAGCACCGCCGCGGTGCTTGCGCCTCCTGCACCTCCCGAACCGCCGAAGGCGGAGTAGATGGGCGCCGAACGGCTGCAGAAGATCCTCGCCCACGCCGGCGTCGCCTCGCGACGCAAGGCGGAAGAGTTGATCGAGACCGGGCACGTCAGCGTCAACGGGAAGGTGATCCGCGAGCTCGGCAGCAAAGCGGACATCGAGCAGGATCTCATCCAGGTGGACGGCCGCACCATCCGCGAGACGCAGGACAAGGTCTACTACGTTCTCTACAAGCCGGCGGGCTGCGTCACCACGCTGAGCGATCCGGAGGACCGGCCGACCATCAAGACGTATCTCGAGCACATCCCGGAGCGCGTCTACCCGGTCGGGAGGTTGGACTACGACGTCGAGGGCGCCCTGATCGTCACCAACGACGGCGCTCTCGCGTTCTTGATCATGCACCCCCGCTTCGGGGTGCGGCGGACCTATCTGGCGAAGGTGCACGGCATGCCCGCTCCGGGACAGCTCGAGCGGCTGCGTGCGGGGGTGCGTCTGGAGGACGGCCGCGCCCGGGCGCTCGAGGCGGAGGTGCATTCGCGCACCCCGAAGAATACCTGGGTGCGCGTGGTGGTCGCCGAAGGCCGGCCGCACCTGGTCAAGCGGCTGATGGAGGCGGTGGGAGCGCCGGTGCAGAAGCTCCATCGGGCCGATTACGGTGGGATCGCCGTCGCCGGGATGCGCCCCGGCCAGGTGCGGGAACTGACGCGCGCGGAAGTGCAGATGCTCCGGGCACAATCGGGGAAGAAGGCGGAGGCCGGCGAGCGGCGACAGCAGATCGCGCTTCCGGCGCGGCGGCATGGCCATGGGCCCCCTCCGGCCGGCGGGCGGACCCGGCGCGGCCGGCAGCGCCGGTGAGCCGCAAGGTGCGGGGAGCAATCGAGACAGCACCCGCCAGTCAGGGTTAAAAAGACTTGGATGGCGAAAAAGCCCCAGGTCGACATCCGCAAGCTCAAGGACGAGGTCGCCGAGCACCTCAAGAAGTTGAGGTGGGAGAAGGCAGCCGAGGTGCTCGCGGAGCTGGCGGCGGCGGAACCGAAGGACATGACCCATCGGCTGAAGTTGGGGGACTCCTATCGGAAGTTGGACCAGCCGCAGATGGCGATCGAAGCCTACCGGCAGGCGGCGAAGTTCTTCAGCGACGAAGGCCAGCTGATCAAAGCGATCGGCGCGGTGAAGATCATCCTGGAGATCGATCCCCGCAACGCCGAGGCGCAGAGGCAGCTCGGCGACATGAACAAACGCCGCCTCGGCAAGGTGTCGCTGGCCAGGATTCCACCGCCGACGGGGCAACCGGCCGCCGCCGCTCGCAGGACGAGAGTGATCGAGCTCGGCGATCCGCCGGGCGTCCCGACGGACCGGGGCGCCTCGATGGAGATCGAGCTCGGCGATCCGCCGGGCGCCCCGACGGACCCCGGCGCCTCGATGGAGATCGAGCTCCCTGCCGGCGCAGAGGACGAACCCCTCGAGCTCGACGACGGCAGATCGATCAAACCGCCGGCCTCGCGCGCCGCGGCCGCCCGGACGCCGCCGGACGTGCCGGCCGTCGGCGAGCCGGAGCTCGACCGCGGGGAAGAGCAGCCTCCCGTCTCGCGGGGCGCCGCCAGGCGTCGCGCGCTCGCTCCTCCTCCTCCCCTGATGGACGATCCGGAGCTAGATCCGGACCTCCCTCCCGAGCAGCCCCAGGCGCTCCCCGACGACGCGATCCTCACGCCGGAGCCCGAGGACCTCGCCGCAGCTCCTCACGACGAAGAAGTGATCCCGAGCGAGGAATTCGGCCGCCAGGGCGGACCGATCGCAGATCTGCTCTCCAGCGCCGCGGAGGAGGAGATCGAGCTCCTCTCGATCAGCGCGGACGAGGAGCTGACCGGCGGCCGCCCTACCGAGCCGCCCAGCGTCGCCGCCGAAGACGCCGAGCTCGATCGCGCATTCGGCAACATCGCGCCCCCCGCAACCGTGCCCGCGCCGAAGGTCGCCGCCAAGAAGGTGCCGCTGTTCGACGACCTTCCGCAGGACGCCTTCGTCGCCCTGGTCAATCGCCTCGGCTACCACCGGCACCTTCCCGGTCAGCTCATCATCCGGGAGGGCGATCCCGGGCGCAGCTTCTTCATCATCGTCGAAGGCCGGGTGCGCGTGTACAAGGCTGGCCCCGACGGCAAGGAGATCACTCTCGCGCACCTCGGCGAGCGCGCGTTCTTCGGCGAGATGGCCCTGCTTTCCGGGGCGCCCCGGACCGCGAACGTCGTCGCCGAGGAGGAGAGCGAGATCCTCGAAGTGACCGACACGCTCCTGCGCGAGCTGGCAGCGCGGTATCCGACGGTCATCAACTCGCTGAGGAATTTCTACCGCCAGCGGCTGCTCAACAACGTGATGGCCATTTCGCCGCTGTTCAAGGACTTCGACCCCTCGGAGCGCCGGGGCATCGTGGAGAAGTTCCGCATGCGGCAGGCCGCTCCCGGAGAGAAGGTGATCGTCGAGGGGAAGAGCGCGGATGGCTTGTACGTAGTCCTGCACGGCAAGGTGCAGGTCTCCGCGAGAGATACCGAAGTGGCGCTGCTGAAGGAAGGCGACATCTTCGGCGAGATGTCGCTGCTCACCCGGGAGCCGGCAAGCGCGACCATCACCTCGCCGGGCAACTCCATCCTGCTGCGGCTCCCCCGCGACAAGTTCCAGGAGCTGGTCGTGACGCACCCGCAGATCCTCGCGCTGGTCAGCGAGCTGAGCGAGAAGCGCCGCAGCGCCATCGAAGCGATCCTGCAGGGGCAGGGCGAAGGCCACGACGGGATGAGCTTCGTCTGAAGAGCGCTCTGCTACTTCCTCGAAGCGCGCTGTCCGAGCTCGCCGCGGCGCACCACTCCCTTGTCCTGCAGCAGGTCGATGAGCGCGCGGAATGCGCGGCTCTGCGCATTCACGGTCCGCTCCAGCCGGATGATCAGCGTCTTCAGCTCCTCCACCGCGTCCCGCGCAGCACCCTCCGGGGCGATGGTTCCGATCAGGTAGCCGTCCGGTTCGAGCACCGCGTCCGGAAAGGCTGCCTCCGCCGAGCGATCGGGGACCGACCGCGGGCGCGGCGCGCCGATGGGGATGTCGCCCGGGATTGCGGTCAGCGGCTCGCCGAGCCGGGATCGCCGTCCGACGCGCTCCCCGAAGTAATACCGCCGGATGGCCCGGTCGATGCTGCTCATCGACGCCAGCACGGGCTCCACCGTGTAGTGCGAGATCCGCGCCACCTCCTGCAGCGCGTGGCGGTCCGGTTCGGCGGTCGCAACCCGCAGCAGGCGCTCCCGCTCATCGACCTGGAGGGGAAAGACCCCGTACCGTTCGCAGGCATCCACCGGCAGGCAGCGGAGCGCAGCGGCGTCGACGCCGGCGTCATCCAGGTCGACGGTGTCGAGGTCGAGCTGCCGTGAAAGCGCTCTCATCAGCTGCTCCTCCGTGACGTAGCCGAGGTCGACCAGCGTGCGCCCGAGCTTGCCGCCGAAGACGCGCTGATCGCTGAGCGCCGCGATCAGCTTCTCCGAGTCGATCACGCCCTGCGAGATGAGGATGTCCCCCAGCTTGCCGGTCATCGCTTCTCCTCCGGGGGCCGCACCGGCTCCCAGGTCGCGTTTCGGCCACGGACGGTGAGCAGCGCCGCCTGCCCGGCCACCGTAGTGCCGTCGGTCATGGGCCACGGGGTGCGGTCGGCAGCGCCGGGATTGAGGTAGAGCTGCGCGGATTCCGTATTCGGAGGGACCGGGGCGCCACGGCCGTCCACCGCGCGGCCGCCCGATTCCCAGACCTCGCCGAAGATCCCGAACTGCGCCTTGCGCAGGAGCGGAGCGAGCCGCGGGTCGCCCAGGTTCTGCGCCTCGCTCACGTCCAGGGCGCGGCCGTCGTGCCCACGCGGCGGAACGGCCGCGACCAGCAGCGCGGGTGGGCCAATCCGATCGAGCGCCGCCGACACCGCGTCGATGTCCTTCTGCGCGTAGACGCAGGCGCCGTCCGCATGGAGCTGTCGGCGCTCGAATGCGCCAGGCAGGCCGACGACCGTCACGTCCCCGAGGTCGACGATCCGGGTATGCGAGAGATCGACGATGCGCGCGCCCTTCTTGCGCAGCTCGGCCTCGACGGCGTCGAGCTCGGAGCGGACCTCCCGATTCCCGGCAACCACGAGCACCGGTAGCCCGCTCTCCGCTAGCAGGCCGAGCAGCGTCTCCTGCTCATCGGGGATGTCGCCGACATCCCCGTCGGCGACGAGCACGCCGGCGCCACGCTGCTTGAGCTCGGCCACCAGCCTGCGGATCCAGGCGACGTTTTCCTCGTCGCCATCCTTGAGCCCGGCGAGCGCGCCGATCTTCAGCTCGCCCGACGGGGCGCGGATCTTCTCGCGAGCGCCGGGCGCGTCAAACGACGCGACGCAGGCTGGGTCGCTCCGCAGCACCGACACCTGCGGCGCGGGCCCGGGAGCAGCCGCCGGCGCGGCAGGGGCCACCACTTTCTCGCGGCAGCCCAACAGCGCGAGCACGATCAATCCACAGATTGGCGAGCGCATCCGCTGGCAGTGTCCGCGTTCTACGGCCTCAGATCAAACGCCTTGCTTCTTACGCGCCATGCGGCGGGAGGGCGCGGCCGAAACGGGAGCTGACCGAGGCCCCCAGGGCAAAGAACTGCAGCAGCGCGAGGATCGAGATCCCCAGCCAAGGGACGAACGCCAGCAGCAGCAGCACCACCATTCCCATGCCCAGCGCGGCTGGAGGCACGAACCGCTGCCCCGGGCCAGCCGGGAGCGCTTCGCCGATGCGGAGCGCGAAGGACGACAGTCCCATCACGATGCTGAGGAAGATGATCACCGGAAGCAACGGAATCAGCGGGATCCCCACGATGCTGATCGCCAGCAGCACCACCAGGGGAAGAAGCAGCAGCCAGCAGAGGAATCCCACGGTGAAGCTGCGCACCGGGTTCTCGAACATCGCGAATCCCACGTTGCGGACGCGCTCCGGCCACATCCTCAGGACGACCAGCCCGATGAGGAACATCAGCGCGAAGAGGGCGATGGTGGGAAAGAGTCCGAAGGGTCCGAGGCCCAGCAGCCGTCCGCGATGCCGCGAGCCGGGAAAGAGCTTCCCGATCCCCACCTTTACGTGCTCGCCGATCACCTGACCGCCGCGCTCCACGTCGACCGAGCCGAGCACGGCCACTGCCTGCCCCATCACCAGCGCGCCCTGGCTCACGGTGATGCTGCCACCCACCGCGACGGCGTCTCCCTGGACCACGCTGCCGGGCTCGAGCTCGATGGATCCGCCCACGCAGACCACGTCTCCCTGGACGATCTGGCCTTGCTGCACAGTGATGTCGCCCTGGAACACGCGGACCATGTCGCGGTTGCCGTGCCGGTGCGACCCCTGCGACAGCTTGGCGCCACCGCCGCGCCGGGATGACGTCTTCTCGATCAACATCCCCGCGGCGCCCTCGGCATCCGGCGTGGCCACCACCACCAGCTTGTCGTTCTTGAGCACGCCCATGGCGCCGCTCTGCTTGAGGACCTGTCGCAGCGCCTCGCGCGGATCGGCGTCCCTGATGTCCACGTCGATGCGGTCCCTGGGCGATCCGACCAGCGTCATCGTCCAGCCGGCGGTGCTTGCGATCCGGTGCAGCAGCTCGGCGGTGGGAACGTTCCTGCCTCTTTCCGTGAAATGAGGCAGCTCCCGCTGCTCGAAGGGCCGCCTCAACCTGACGGGCGGAACGGGAGGCACCGGTGGTACCGGCGGTACGGGGGGAACCGGCGGCAGGACCTCCAGGTCGGAACCCTCGTCGCCCTCGGATTCGGAATCGCTGCCGCCCTCGTCGTCGCTGGTGACCTTCAGCGTGATCACCCGGTCGGCGAGCCCGCCCATCACCTTCCCCATCGCGCCGTGCGAACCGAAGTGCTCGAGGAACATCCCGCCGTAGGCGAGCAGGACGCTGAGGAGGAGGCCGCTCATCGGCTCAGGAACCCGCAGTCACGCGCGCGTAGGCCGGCTTGAGCGTTCGCGAGAGCGCGGTCAGCACCACGGCCAGGAAGAGGAAGGCGCCGATCCCGAGCGGAAGGCGGATGGCAGCGAACACCGGCCCGACCGCCACCCAGACCGTTCGAGCGACGGAGACGCCGTCGATCAGCCGGTTCACCTGCGCATTCAGCGCCCATCCGATGATGGCGAAGAGCGCCAGCGCGAACGCGGGGATGGCGGCAAGCAGCGTGTGGCGGCGGGTGACGAGCTGTGCCTCGCGGACCTCGACGGCGGCGAGCACGGTGGCGGTGAAGTCGGCGGGCGGTTCCGGATCCTTCAGCGCGGACAGGCGTCCGACCAGGGCCGAGTAGAGGGCGAGCCCGGCGGTGCAGCCGGGGCATGCCTCGCAGTGGTCGCGGGCGGCGAGCCCCTCGGGGCCGCGCAGGGTGCCGTCGGCGAGCGACTGCAGCTGGGTGTCGGTGAGATGGCTCATGACAGATGCTCCGCGAGCTTCGCCATCAGCTCCTTGCGGGCGCGGTGCAGCCACGTCATCACGGTGCCCATCGGCACGTCAAGCGCCTGGGCGATCTCGGCATAGCTGCGGTGTTGGATGTGGAAGAGGGCGATGACCTCGCGGTAGCGCGGGGGCAGGGCTGCGACCGCGCGGTCGAGATCGCGCTGCGCCTCTTCCTCCTGGACGCGCTGCTCGCCGGAGACGGCAAAGTGGTCCTGAAGCTCCGGGGCCACGCCGGTCTCGGCAGGGTCGTCGCTCCTGCCTTCGCTGGCGAGCGCCAGCGTAGGGCGCCGTCTGCGGAGCAGATCGATGCAGTGGTTGCGAGCAATGCGCAGCACCCAGGCAGCGAAAGGCTGGCGAGCATCGAAGTCGCCGATCCCGATGTAAGCCCGGACGAAAGCCTCCTGCGCCGCGTCGCGCGCCTCCTCACCCGCCCCGAGCATCCGGAAACAGAGCCCGTGCACCGACTGCTTGTGCCTTTCCACCAGCCGCGAGAATGCGGCCTTGTCGCCGCCTGCGGCCGCGCGCGCCCACTCCGCCTCGTCGGCTGGACAAGCAGGGCGGACCAGCTCGGTTACGGGCGCCAAAGGGAAGGGCAGCGAGATTGCCGTGTCCACTGGGGCTTCTACGGCCATCGGGAGGGGAGTATTTCACCTTAGAAGTAACCCCTTTGCAGGAGCAGGCAAGCGACTCCCAGCGCCAAGGGCAGGAACGTGCAGAGCACCCCCAGCCCGAGGAAGCGCAAGAAAGGAATTTTCCCTTTCTCTCCAGCGAGTTCCAGCACGATCAGGTTCGCGACCGAAGCCACCGGCGTCAGGTTTCCCGCGAGCGTCGAGACGAGCGCGAGCGACAGCCAGGCAAGATGAGGGTCGGCGAGCTTCGGCACCCAGTGCGCCGCGAGCAGCACGAACGGCACGTTGCTGACGAGCTGGCAGGCTGCCACCGTGAAGAGTCCGAACCGGACCGTCTGCTGCGGCGCGTCAGAACCGAGAAGGGGTGCGAGCGCGGTATGGATGCGCTCGGCGATCCCGGCCTGCGCGACCCCGTGCGTGACCACGAACAGCCCGGCGAAGAACAGCAGCAGGGACCCATCGACCTGCGCGAACATCGCCTTGGGAGGCTGCCGGGAGAGGGCGAGCAGCAGCGCGGCGCCGGTCATTGCCGTCCAGGCGAGATTGTAGCCGAGCAGGAACCCGGCGAGGACGAAGGCGAGACCGCCGGCGCAGAGCAGCGACAGAGGCTTGTTGAGTGGCGGCGGAGCGTCCAGGTCCACCGAGAGACGCTTCCACGCCAGCTCGCGGCGGAACGCGACCAGAAGCACGCAGAGGACGGCGCCGACGGAAAGGAGAGCAGGCAACAGCAACGCCTTGCTGAACTGTGCGTACGCAATGCCGCTCAGCGTGCCGATCAGCATGTTCTGCGGGTTGCCGGTGAGCGTCGCGACTGACCCTGCGTTCGAGGCGAAGGCCAGCCCGAGCAGGTACGGAAGCGGGGGCAGCGCGGCGGCCTCGACCAGCGCGAGCACGAGCGGTGTGCACATCACGCAGACCGTATCGTTCACGAGAAGCGCGGAGAGCGCGCCCGCGACCAGGACCAGCACCACGAGCACTGCTCGTGGACCGTGCGCGCGGCGCAGCGCCACCCATGCGATCCAGCGGAAGATCCCGGCGCGCGCCATCACGCTCGTGATCACCATCATCCCCAGGAGCAGGACGAGGGTGTCCCAGGAGATGGCATCGCGGTAGACCTGCTCCGGCGTGAGCACGCCGAGCGCGACCATCGCCACGGCGCCCGCGACGGCGCCCCCAGGGCGGTCGAGCTTGAGGAACGGCAGTTCCGTGCCAGCGAGGAAGACGTACGTCGCGACGAAGATGATCAGCGCTTCGAGCACCTCGCCTACCTGAACCATGTGTGCGAAGAATGGGCAATGTTTCCGACCTATCCGGACCTCGCCGGGCGCACGGCCCTGGTGACCGGGGCTTCCAGCGGAATCGGCCGCGGGGTCGCAGAGGCCCTTCTGAAGCAGGGCATGCGCGTGGCCGGCCAGCACCGCACGCACCCACCGCCGCAAGGAACCATTCCGATTCGCGCCGATCTCTCGGTCGAGCAGGGCTGCGTCGAGGCCGTGCGAGCCGCTCGCGAGCGGCTCGGCGAGGTGCATCTGCTGGTGCATTCGGCCGGCATCTACGACGCCGCCCCGATCGCGAGCATCTCCGCCGCCGCGCTGGAAGAGATGTTCCGGGTGAACGTGTACTCCGGCTTCTATCTGGTGCGGGACCTGCTGGGCGCGGGCCTGAGGAATGCCGTCTTCATCGGGAGCACCGCCGGTCAGCGCGGAGAGCCCCGGCATTCGCACTACGCCGCCTCCAAAGGCGCGGTCCAGTCGATGATGATGTCGATCGCCGTGGAGCTGGCGCCCAAGGTCCGCGTCAACCTGGTCTCGCCCGGCTGGGTGCGCACGCCGATGGCGGAGGCTTCCTCGCACTGCATCGGACAGGACCTGTGCATCTCCGGCGGGGCGCTGCTGGTGGTGCCGCGCGGGCAGATGAGGCCGGTGTGAAGCTGTCCGCGCGCGAGCTGCGGCTTCGCGCCGCCGAGGCCAGGCGTCACTACGCGCGCTGCGACCTCTGCGCGCACTTCTGCGGCGTCGATCGCAGGCACGGACCTGCCGGGATCTGCCAGGAGGACGACGGACTCTCGCTGGCCGGGGCCGGCGTCCATTACGGAGAGGAGCCGCAGCTCGTTCCTTCCGGACTGATCCTGATCGCCGGCTGCAATCTCTCTTGCCAGACCTGCGAGACCTGGCCGTTCTCGCTCGAGCGTCGCGGCGCGGTGCGCACCTCCCCGGATCAGCTGGCCGCGCTGCTCCTCGATCTGGAGAGGTCCGGCGCGGCAAACGCCAACTTCGTCACGCCCACGCACGTCCTCCCCGTGCTGCTCGAAGGGCTCGCGGTGGCGGCGGAGCATGGCTGGTCGTTGCCGGTCGTATGGAACTGCGGCGGGTACGAGAGCCTCGAGGCGCTCACGCTGCTGGAGGGCGTGGTGGACGTCTATCTCCCGGACGCGAAGTACGGAGACGATGCGGCTGCGTATGAGCTCTCTGGTTGCAAACGGTACACCGCCGCTCTCGAGCGCTCGCTCCGCGAGATGCACCGCCAGGCCGAATTGATCGTCCGCCACCTGGTCCTCCCCGGCGCGGTCGCCTCGCCCGGCAAGCTGATGCCGCTCATCGCCGCGGTTTCACCCGCGATTTGCATCAATGTGCTCTCGCAATACCGGCCGGTGTATCGCGCCGAGCGCTTCCCGGTGATCGCTCGCGGCGTCACCGAGCAGGAGGTTAGCGCCGCCGTCGAAGCCGCGCGCTCCGCTGGTCTGCGCAACATCCTGGTGGACGGGAGGCCCGCCTGATGCCTTGTCCATTGCGCAGGGCGCGATAGAGTCCGGCCGGATGCGCAGCGGGATAGAGGTCGGTGAACGTCCGGCACAGGCGGTGCTCGACGGGGCGATCGGTCTCGCGCTGGCCACCGGCGTTCCGCTTCGGCTGCGCGGGCCGCTTCGAGACGCGGACCTCGCGCTCGCGCTGGCGGCCGTGAAGCTCGGTGGCGACGCTAACGAGGCGCAGGACCCGCTCTCGAGCACCGGCGAGGTGGAGGTGACGCTTCCACACCCGCGCGCCGGCGTACACGTGCTCGACCTCCCCTATCCGGGCCTGGTGGCCCGCGCACTCTGGACCTTGTCCTGGCCGCTCGCGCTGCTCGGAAAGCCTTCCGAGCTGCGGCTGCGCGGACCCAACCACAGCGACGGCGCGCCCACGTTCCACGATCTGCGGCTCGGCTGGGCACCGTTCGCGGCGCAATTCGGCCTGAAGATCGCGCTGGAGCTGACGCACGCGGGCTTCGGAAGCGACGAGGGCGAGATCGTCGCCTCGCTCGATCCGGCGCCGGCGCTCACCCCGCTGCGTGCGGTCCACCGCGGGCTCTTGCGCCAGGTATCCGTGGTGGCAGCGGTCGGCGGCGGCCGGCACGAGGCGGCGCAGGACGCCGCCGAGCGCGTGGTCCGAGCGATGCGCCGACGCGGTGTGATCGCCGAGGCGGAACGGGTCCCGCTGCCCTTGCCGCCTTCCTCGCCCGCGCGAGGCCGCTGGGCGATCACCGCGACGGCGGAGTTCGAGAACAGCGTAGTGACGGTCTCCACCCTGGGACAGGCGCCGGCGCTAGTCGGGCCGGAGCAGGGAGATCGCCTGGCGGAGCGGCTGTCGCGCTTCCTGGAACGCCGCGGCGCGCTGGACTCGAACATGGCGGAGCGGATGCTGCTTCCCTCGTTTCTCTGCGCGAGCGGCCTGGGCGCCCGGGCCGGCACTCCGCCGAGCTGCCATTACACGGCGAGCGAGGTGACCGGCCCGCTGCTGGAGCTCGCGACCCTCGCCCGGCAGGCGCTGCCGGTCCGCGCGGTGGTCGACGGCGCCGAGGGCGAGGAGGGCGTGGTGGTGGTGGCGCCGCAGGCATGATCGCGCTCCTCTGCGCGGCCGTCTTCGACCTGATCCTCTCCGGCGGCCGCGTGATGGACGGCACCGGGGCTCCATGGTTTCGCGCCGATGTCGGCATCCGCGGCGATACCATCGCGGCGGTAGGCGATCTCTCCCGGAGCAAGGCCCGGCGGCGGATCCAGCTCAAGGATCTCGCGCTCGCGCCCGGATTCATCGACCTGCTCGGCCAGAGCGAGCTGAACGCGCTGATCGATCCGCGAGAGGAATCGAAGGTGCGGCAGGGGATCACCACCGAGCTCACCGGCGAAGGCGTCTCGCCCGCGCCGATGAATGCCGCCTGGATCCACGAGCAAGCGCCGTGGTTGCGCAAATACCGGCTCAAGATCGACTGGACGGACCTTTCCGGCTATTTCCGCCGGCTGCAAAAGGCGCGGCCGAGCATCAATGAAGCCCTGCTGGTGGGAGCCGGCCAGGTGCGCGGGATCGTCCTCGGGTTCAAGGACGTCCAGCCCGACGAGAAGCAGCTCGCCCGCATGCAGAAGCTGGTGGACGCGGCGATGCGCCAGGGCGCCTTCGGCGTCTCGACCGGGCTGATCTACCAGCCGGGGAGCTTCGCCAGGACCCCCGAGCTGATCGCGCTCGCGAAGATCGCCGCGCAGCACCGCGGCATCTATGCGACGCACATCCGCAGCGAGTCGAAGAAGATCGGCGAGGCGCTGGAAGAGGCCTTCACCATCGCCCGCGAGGCGCGCGTGCCGGTCGAGATCTGGCATCTGAAGATCTCGGGTCGTGCGAACTGGGGCCGGATGAAGGAGGTGGTAGGCCGGATCGAGGCGGCGAGGGCCGCGGGGCTCGACGTCACGGCCGACATGTACCCGTGGATCGCGAGCGCGAACGGCCTCGGGCGCACGAAGGCGGGGTGGACGCGATGGTCGCGCGCATCCGCGATCCGGCGCAGCGGGCGAAGATGATCCGGGAGATCGAGACCGAGCTGCACGCCGAGGACATCCTGCTCCTCTCCGCCGTGAACCCGGAGGTGAAAAAGCATGTCGGCAAGCGGCTGGATGCGGCCGCCCGCGACATGGGAAAGACGCCTGCGGAGGCATTGGTCGATCTGGTGGCGATGGACCGGGCCAACGTCGGCGTCGCCCGGTTTGGAATGAGCGAGGAGGACGTGCGGCTCGGGCTATCGCAGCCATGGGTAGCCATGGATACCGACTATGGCGCGATGGCGATCGACGGGCCGTTTGCCGCCGAAGGGAGCGCGCACCCGCGTGCCTTCGCCAGCACGGCCCGCATCCTCGGCCATTACGCGCGCGACGAACGCCTCTTCAGCATGGAAGAGGCGGTGCGGAAGATGACCTCGCTCCCTGCGCGGCGTCTCGGCCTGCAGGACCGCGGGCTCATCCGCGTGGGCATGAAAGCGGATCTGGTCGCTTTCGATCCGGCCACGGTCCGCGATACCGCCACTTTCGAGAAGCCGATGGCCTACCCGGAGGGAATCCCCTACGTGGTGGTGAACGGGAAGATCGTGCTCGACAACGGCAAGCGCACGAAGGAACGGCCAGGGCGGCCGCTGCGGCACTTGCCTTGACTTGACCCCCGCTGCCGCGCACATTCCCGCGCCCAATGGCGGTGACGGCGGAACAGGTGCTATCGGCGCTGAAGGACCTCAAGGACCCCTCGTCCGGCAGGACGATGTCCGAGCTGGGGTACTTCAAGCACCCGGAGATCCTCGGCGGCGGCGGTGTGCGCGTGCGCGTCGAGCTGCCCACGCCGGCCTCTCCGCACAAGGCGCGGATCGAAGAGGCGGTGCGGGCGATGCTCTCGCCCCTGCAGCTTCCCCGCGTGGAGGTGGCCTTCGGCGCCAACGTGCGCCCTTCACCGGGCAAGCAGAACAACCCGAACGATCTCGTTCCGTCGGTGAAGAACGTGGTGCTGGTGGGCTCCGGCAAGGGCGGTGTCGGCAAGAGCACCGTCTCGGCGAACGTGGCGGTTGCGCTGGCGAATCTAGGCTGCAAAGTCGGGCTGCTGGATGCGGACATCTATGGCCCTTCGATGCCGCTGATGATGGGCCTGTTCGGCGCGAGGCCCACCAGCGACGACGGCAAACGGGTGCTTCCGCTCAGCGCTTTCGGAGTGAAGGTGATCAGCATCGGGTTTTTCGTCGATCCCGACCAGGCGATGATCTGGCGCGGACCCATGCTCCACGGTGCGCTGGTTCAGCTGCT
>WNFT01008530.1_pt1 | contig 13754 bp, 14 predicted proteins | sample 5400191 | NCBI WGS metagenome assembly WNFT01 (sample SAMN13153359, study PRJNA577476) | soil metagenome | isolation source: 80 cm saprolite under Madrone tree | place: USA:California | collected 2016-06-14
GACCCCACGGTCTATCCGAACGGCATATCGACCTCCCTGCCGCGCGACGTGCAGCTCGCCTTGTTGCAGACCATTCCAGGGCTGGAGCGCGCAGTCATGCTGCGGCCGGGGTATGCCATCGAATACGATCATATCGATCCCCGGGAGCTCCACGCCACGCTGGAAACCCGCCGGGTGCCGGGCCTGTACATGGCCGGCCAGATCAATGGCACCACCGGCTATGAGGAGGCGGCCGCCCAAGGCCTGATCGCCGGCCTGAATGCCGCCCTGTCCAAGCCTTTTGTCGTCGATCGGGCCGACGGCTATCTCGGGGTCCTGATCGACGACCTGGTCAGCCTCGGCGTTACCGAGCCTTATCGCATGTTCACCTCGCGGGCCGAATACCGGCTCTGGCTGCGGGCCGACAATGCCGATCAGCGCCTGACGCCGCGCGGTCTGGACATCGGCTGCATTGCTGCCCCAAGAGCGAGTCTGTTTCACGTGAAACAGCAGAGCCTGGCGGCGGCTCGGGAAATGGCGGGCGGCTTGCGCCTCAGCCCCTCCGCCTTGGCCAAGCGCGGCGTGTCGATCAATCAGGACGGCATTCCGCGGTCCGCCCTGGAATTGCTGGCCTATCCCGAGATCGGCTGGGGCCGTGTGGTCGAGCTCTGGCCGGAGCTTCGCCCGGTTCGCCCGGATATCGCCGAGCAACTGACGATCGATGCCCGATATGAGGGTTATCTCGCCCGCCAGCGCCAGGACATCGCGGCCTATCGCCGGGACGAAGCCCTGGAGCTGTCGGCCGATCTGGACTATGCCGCCCTCGGCAGCCTGTCCAACGAGGTCCGGCAAAAGCTCCAGTCCCACCGGCCGGCCACGCTCGGCCAAGCCGCGCGCATTTCCGGTGTCACGCCGGCGGCCCTGGTCGCTCTGCTAAAGTACGTTCGCCGCGCGGCGGCGTAACATGGGCCGGCGGCCCTCCGGCCGGGACGCCTTCCTGCGCGAGATGCACGAATTAGAGGCCGCTGTTTCACGTGAAACAGCAGACCAGCTGCAAGCCCTGGTGGATACGCTGGGCCGCTGGCAGAAGGCCATCAACCTGGTCGGGCGGACCACGGTGGACGACGTCTGGCTCCGCCATGTCCTTGATTCGGCCCAGTCGGGGCGTCTGGTCCCCGATCAAGCCAAAACCCTCACCGATCTCGGCAGCGGCGGTGGCTTTCCAGGGCTGGTCGTAGCGGCGCTGCGGCCGGATCTGCAGGTCACGCTCATCGAGGCGGATGCGCGCAAGGCGGCGTTTCTCGGCGAGGCGGCCCGACGCATGGGGCTGGCCAGACAACCTCGAATCGTGATCGGCCGCATCGAGGAGATCGCCCCGGCCCCAGCCGATGTCCTTACCGCCCGGGCGGTGGCGCCGCTTGGCCAATTGCTGGCGTGGGCCGATCGCCACCGGACCGATACCGCTATTTGCCTTTTCCACAAGGGGAAAGGCTGGCAAGCCGAATTGACCGAGGCCATGAAGGACTGGGACATTCCCTACCAGCCCTTCACCAGCGTGACCGACCGTGACGCCGTCATCCTCCGAATCGGCCACTACACCGCCGCAGCTGTTCGCGATCGCCAACCAGAAAGGCGGCGTCGGCAAGACCACGACCGCGATTAATCTCGCCACCGCCCTGGCCGCGGTGGGCGAACAGGTCCTGCTGATCGACCTCGACCCGCAAGGCAATGCCTCGACCGGGTTGGCGATTTCTAGAAGTGAGCGCTCACCCGGGTCCTACGAATTCCTGCTGGGCTTCGCCCCCTTGGCGGACTGCGTGCGGCCCTCGCAGATCCCCGGCCTGCACGTGATGCCGGCGTCGATCGCGCTGTCCGGCGCCGAGATCGAATTGATAGACCTCGAGCGCCGCGAGCATCGCCTGGCCGACGCGCTCGGCGCGCGCGACAGCGAAGCCCGCGCGCCGTGGACCACCATCCTGGTCGATTGTCCGCCCTCGCTCGGCCTGGTGACGCTGAACGCCCTGGTCGCCGTCGATGCGGTGCTGGTGCCGGTGCAGGCCGAGTTTTTGGCGCTCGAGGGCATCGGCGCTCTCGCCAGCACCGTGGACAGGATCAAGAAGCGTCTCAACCCAAGGTTGCATATCGCCGGAGTCATCCTGACCATGGTCGACCGCCGCATGACCTTGAGCCAGCAGGTCGTGGCCGACGTGCGCGGCCATTTCGGCGATCTGGTGTTCGGCACCACGATCCCGCGCAATGTGCGCATCGCCGAAGCGCCGTCGCATGGCCTGCCGGTACTGATCTACGACAACGCCTGCGCCGGCGCGCAGGCCTATATCCTGCTGGCGAGCGAGTTCATCCGCCGCCGGCGCACTGCGGCCGAACCGCCATCCGAACAGGTGTCGCATGAGCCAGTCTCCTAGACCGCGCGGCCTGGGCCGCGGCCTGTCCGCCCTTTTGGGCGACGAAGAAGTTGCCGCCACGGTTGTGCCGCGAGCGGCCGACACCGCCGGCCGGGACGCAGCGAGCGTGGCCGCGCCCGGCCGCGCGCCCTTCACTCTGCCGATCGGCCATCTCAGGCCCGGCAAGATGCAGCCGCGCACGACGTTCGAGGACCTCGAGGCGTTGGTCGACTCGGTGAAGGAGTTCGGGCTGTTGCAGCCCATCCTGGTGCGGCCGGTCGCCGGCCAGGCCGATGCCTACGAGATCGTCGCCGGCGAGCGGCGCTGGCGGGCCGCTCAACAGGCGCAGCTGCACGACATACCGGTGGTCGTCCGCAACCTGGGCGACCAGGATGCCCTGCAACTCGGCCTGATCGAAAACCTGCAGCGCGCCGACCTGACGGCGATCGACGAGGCGCAGGCCTATCGCCGGCTGGTGGAGGATTTTGGCCAGAGCCACGACGACATCGCCAAAACGGTGGGCAAGAGCCGCCCGCATGTCGCCAACACGGTGCGTCTTCTGGAGCTGCCAGCTTCCGTCCAGGAGATGCTTCGCCTCGGCCAGCTCTCGGCCGGCCAGGCGCGTGCGTTGATCGGCGTGCCCGATCCCCTCGCCATGGCCCAGCGCGCCCTCCAGGAGCAGCTCACGGTGCGTGACCTCGAGCGCCTGGGCGGCAGCCTCAAGCGCAAAAGCAAGGGCGGCGCCCCACGGGCTGAGCCGGCGAAAAGCGCCGACACCCGCGCGCTCGAGAAACGCATCGAGGAGGCGCTCGGCCTCAAAGCCGAGCTCAAGCTGCGCGGCCTGGGCGAGCAAAGCCTGCTCACCCTGGAAATCCGCGACTTCGATCAGCTCGATACGGTCGTCGAGCGCCTGACGCGGCGCTAGCAGCGAGGCACCTTCGTGTGGCCCTTAAAGGTCCCTCGGCCCGCGGCCTCGGGATGACAGGGTGCGTGGATGACGAAGACACTGTCATCCCGAGCGGAGCGAGGGACCTTGCGCTCGTCCGACATTACCCAACACGTAATCGACCGCGCGACGCCACTGGTCCACTTCTGTCGCCATGTCCGTTTTGTCCAACCGTACCCAGCGCATCCTCGAAGCGCCTGTCCTGCCGCTGCTGCTGTCGCTCGCCGCCCCCAACATCGGCGAGGCGGCCGCCCGCATCACCTTCCTGACGGCCGATGCGCTGTTCGTGTCGTGGCTGGGCAGCGATGCGCTGGCGGGCGTCGCCGTGGTCTTCCCGCTGTTCCTGATCCTGCAGACGGCGACGGCGTCGGGCATCGGCTCGGGCGTGTCCTCGGCGATCGGCCGCGCGCTCGGCGCCGGCGATCATGCAGAGGCTGCCTCGCTGGCCGGCGTCGCCGTCGCCATCGCCTTGATCGGCGCGGCGCTGACCACGGCCCTGCTGCTGATCGGCGGTCCTGTCCTCTACGCCGCCATGGGCCTGGGCGGCCGCCCGCTCGACATGGCGATCCTCTACGGCGCGGTGATGTTCGGCGGCTCGGCCTTCGTCTGGCTGATGAATCTTTTGGCCAATGTCTCGCGCGGCGCCGGCAACATGATGGTGCCGGCATTCGCCATCGCCATCGGCGAGGCGTTCCATCTCGCCCTCTCGCCGGCCTTGATCCTGGGCTGGGGTCCGTTTCCCGCGCTGGGCATCGTCGGCGCCGCCCTGGCGGCGCTTTTAGCCTATGCGGTGGGCGCCGCGGTGCTGATCGCCCATCTCCTGTCGCGCCAGGCCCTGGTGCGCCTGCGGCTTGCCGCGATCCGGCTGCGCCGCGACGAAGCGGCCAGCATCCTGGGCGTCGGCGCATTGTCGGCGGCGAGCGCCACCCTGTTTCAGATCTCCACGTTCTTGATTGCCGGCCTGTTCTCGGTGCTCGGCAACTCCACGGTCGCCGCCTACGGCGCGGCCAATCGCCTGGAGATGCTGCAATATCCCATCACCTTCGCTTTCGGCTCGGCGGTCCTCACCATGGTGGCGACGGCGATGGGCGCGCGCGACCTCGAGCGCGCGCGTCGCGTCGCCTGGACGGGCGCGGCGGTGGCGGCGACGATCGGTCTGGTCTTCACCATGGTCGCGCTGTTCGGCCAAAGCTGGATGGGCCTCTTCACCGCCGATTCAGCCATCCGCCAGACGGGCGCGCTCTATCTCCTCTGCCAGGCGGTGGTGTTTCCCTTCACCGGCGCGGCGCTCGCCTGCTACTTCGCCTGCCTCGGCCTCGGCTTCGTGAGCGGGCCCTTCCTGCTGGCGCTGCTGCGCCTGATCCTGGTGGTCGGCGGCGCGTGGCTTGCCTTGTCGTTGGATGGCGGCGCGACGGCGGCCTTCGCGGCGATTGCTGCGGGCCTCGTGCTCTTCGGCGCCGGCTTGCTGGCGGCGATGCGCGCCCGCTTCGGCAAGATGACGGAACTGTAACGGGCGGCCGGCGTTTACCGCGGCAGCCGGTCGGACTAGTGTTCGCCCGAACCACTGGAGGGCGCACGCATGTCGAGTGAAGCGCTGCACGAAGACGCCACCAAGCTCGGGCCGGAAGTCATCGACCAGCACCGCGCCATCGTTTCCCTGATGGAGGAGCTCGAAGCGGTCGACTGGTACAATCAGCGCGCCAAGGCGACGGCCAATCCCGAGCTGCGCGCCATCCTCGAGCACAATCGCGACGAGGAGAAAGAGCATGCGTCGATGGTGCTGGAATGGCTGCGCCGCAGCGATCCCAAGCTGATGCAGCATCTCAAAACCTATCTGTTCACCGAGGAACCGGTCACCGAGATCGAGGCCGAGGTGGTGCAAGCCGGCGGCGCCGCCGAAGGGAACGAGAGCGTGAGTGCGGATGGCAACCTGGGCATCGGCAGCTTGCGCCCCGCTCCGGGACAGGTGCCGAAATGATGAAGAACCATCTCTTCCGCGACCGCGCGCCGATCACCGAAGCCGGCTGGGCGGAAATCGAAAAAGAGGCCAAGCGCACCCTGCGCGCCCTGCTGGCGGCGCGCCGTGTCGTCGATTTTCGCGGACCCCTGGGCTGGGACGATTCCGACGTCGAGATCGGCCGCGCCGATCCGATCGCCGCGCCGACCGGCAGCAACGCCGTGCAGGCGCACCTGCGTCGTGTCCAGCCGCTGGTCGAGTTGCGCATCCCCTTCGACATGAGCCGCGCCGAACTCGACGCCATCGACCGCGGCGCGCGCGATCCCGATCTCGATGCCGTGACGGCAGCGGCGCGCGAGATCGCCGTCGCCGAGGATCGCGCGATCTTCCACGGCTACAAGGCCGCCCAGATCATCGGCATCTGCCAGGCGCGCGCCGCGACGGCGGTGCCGCTGGGCTCCAGCCATGCCGACTATCCCGGCGCCGTCTCCGCCGCCCTCACCAAGCTGCGCGACGACGGCGTTGAAGGCCCGTTCGCGGTGGTGCTGAACGAGCAGCTCTACAAGGATCTCGCCTCGCGCACCGATGGCGGCTATCCGATCCTGAGCCACGTCCAGCGCCTGATCGACGGCGAGATCGTGTGGGCGCCCGGTCTCGATGGCGGCCTGGTGATCTCGATGCGCGGCGGCGACTTCGAGCTCACGGTCGGCCAGGATTTCTCGATCGGCTACCTCGAGCACAACCTCGAACGCGTGCGGCTCTACATCGAGGAGAGCTTTACCTTCCTGATCCTGACCGAGCAGGCGGCGATCCCGCTCACTACCGGGGGCGGCGGCAAGAAGGGCTAGCAGCGCAACTCCTCAGGCGAAGTAGCCTTCGCCTTGTGTCGCGCGTCTTCGCTTGCATCAACAATGACCGCGCCACTTCAGCGCGGAGGTTACTCCGCGCGCAGCGGCGCGCCCCCAGCCCTAACCTGCCGCGAAGGTCGGTACTGCGTCGCGGTCGTGATCGGCCGGTCTCGGTCGACGTCGGCTGCCATCGCTGTTGTCAATCGATCCGAGCCGTAGTGCTCAGCCGAGGATCTCGCTAATCGCCGCGCGCACAGCGCGCCGTTCGGCCGGAGCGATAGTACCGATGGGAGAGGCCTGCCCGGCTTCGATTGTGGCGATCTTGGTCGGCCGAACAACCGATGGGATCGACAGGCCGGCTCGCCGGGCATCGGCAAGATGGACATCGCTGGACCATCGCCGGTTCTCCGCCGCCGTGATCATGACCACCCAGACGAGGCCGGTCGCCTGCTCGTATGCCGGCGCGGACACGACCAACGCCGGCCGACGCTGGCGTACCGGCCGATCAGTGTAAGGAAACGGCACCGAGACGACGTCGAACTGGTCAAAGGTCGGCATAACCCTTCCGGTCGGCATCGGAGGCCCATTCGGAGAAGCAGGCGAAGGGATCATCGCCGCCGGCCGGCACACGGACGACCCGGACATCATCGCCGTCGATGACAAAGGCGAAGCTGTCGCCCGGCTTCAAGCCGAGGGCTTGGCGGGCTTCCTTGGGGAGGACGACTTGGGCCTTGGCTCCAAGGCGCACTTTGCGGATCGAGGCGGGCATCGCTGATCTCCTATGTCGGACGGTATGACAGTAGGAATTCATACTGAAATGTGCAAGAGCGACTCAGCGTCTACTGCCGCTGCCGTGCGGCCTTGGCCCACGAGGCGAGCGCCAGGCAAAGACGCCGCGCGATCGCCTCGTCGGGATAGCCTGTCGATTTGCATTCCTGCTCGGCTTTTAGAATGGCCTGCAGGGCATCGCTCAGCCGCTTGAGCGGCCAGGCGCGGACGTGGCGCTCGAAGCGCTGGCGCACCGGCCCGCCGCGCGCCAGGCCGCGCGCCTTGAACATCGCCCCTTCCAGGCTGCCGCCGTTGGCGGCATGGCCGCTCACCAGATGAAGCTGGTCGACATGGCGCTGCAGGGCGCGCACGACCTGCACCGGGTTGCCGCCCTCGGCGAACACCCGGTCGAGTGCGCGATCGAGCGCTATAAGCTCGCCGTCGAAGGTGGCGGCGACGACGTCGTCGACGCCGATGGCGGCGCTGTCGCCGAGGACGGCGAGCGCATCGCCGAGCGAGACGGTCTTGGTGCCGTCGCCTTCCTTGTAGAGCAGCAGCTTGTCGACCTCGCTGCGGCTCTGGCCGCGATCGCCGCCCAGCCGTTCGACGATCCAGTCGAGGGCATCGGCATCGACGCCCAGCCCGCGTGCCCGCGCGGCGCTCTCGACCAGGCCTTCGAGAGCAGCCTCATTGTCCATGTAGCAGGGCAGCGCCGCCAGGCAGGCCTCGGCTTCGGCCAGCGCGCGCAGGCCCGAGCGCGGCGTGAGATTGCCGCTCTCGATCACGATCAGCGCGTCGCCGGCGGTGGCGTCGACCAGGTTTTCCAGCGCCGCCGTCGACTCCTCGCCGGCCGGCCGCACGCGGATCACCCGCCGGCCACCCATCAACGACAGGGCGGAGAATTCGTCGGCCAGGCGCGCCGGGTCAGCCTTGAGCGCGTCGCCGGCGATATCGACGACGCGGAACGGGTCCTTGAGGTCCTCGCACACCGTCTTGGCAAGCGCCATCGCCCGCTCGGCGACCAGGCCGTCATCGTTGCCATAGACCACCACGCCGCGGATCTTGGGGTCTGGTCTCTTGAGGAACGCTTCCGCCTGACGCGGCTCGATCTTCACGCCGGCCCCGTGGGTATCAGGTCTTCTCCGGATCAGGCTCGCCGTCGGCCGGCGGCGCCTCGCCGGCGTTCTCCAGTCGCGCACGTTCCCGGGCCTCTTTCTTGGCCTGGGCTTTTTCGGCGACCTTGATGGCCTTGAGCCGATCGCGCTCGCGGCGTTCGAATTCATAGTTCGGTTTGCGCGCCATTGATGGCCTCCAGGCTTCTCGTTACACCACGATGTTGACGATGCGGTTGGGCACCACGATCACCCGCTTTTGCGGCTTGCCGGCCATCGCCCTTTGAACGTCGGTATTCGCCAGCGCGGCCGTAGTATTGGCCTCCTTCGAGGAGTCCTTTGGCATTTGTATGGTGCCGCGTAGCTTGCCATTGACCTGCAAGGCGATCGTCACCGTATCGTCGACCAGAAGCTGCTCCTCGGCCAGCGGCCAGGGCGAATCGGCCAGCAGCGAGGTGTGGCCCAGCCCCTGCCACAGTTCCTCGGCGAGGTGCGGTGTCATCGGGCCGGCCAGGCGCACGAAGATCTCGAGCGCCTCGCGCAGCGCCCACCGGGTGCCCTGGTCGTTCGGTTCGGTCGAATCGATGGCGTTGGCAAGCTCGTAGAGCCGCGCCACCGCCTTGTTGAAATGGAAGGCTTCGATGTCGGTCGACACGCCGGCGATGGCGCGGTGCGCGGCGCGGCGCAGCTCGATCGCGGCGTCGCAAAGTTCGGCCGGCTTGGCCGTGCCGACCGGCGGCAGGTCGGCCAGCGCCGTGCTGGCGATGCGAAACAGGCGTTGCTGGAAGCGCCAGGCGCCGGTGACGCCCGACTCGGTCCATTCGAGATCGCGCTCGGGCGGCGAGTCCGACAGCATGAACCAGCGCGCGGTGTCGGCGCCGTAGTCGTGGATGATCTGGTCCGGGTCGACGACGTTCTTCTTCGACTTGGACATCTTTTCGGAGCGGCCGACCTCGACCGGGCTTTTGTCGGAGGCGCGCACGACATTGCCGCCCGGCGTGCGCTCGACTTCCTCGGGCAACAGCCAGGAACCGTCGGTCGCGCGGTAGGTCTCGTGGAGAACCATGCCTTGGGTGAACAGGCCGTCGAACGGTTCGTCGCGGCTGGTCGACCGGCATCCAGTAATTGTCCTCCTCGCGGTCGAACGGCGCCGTCTCAAGCTGCGGCGAGGTGAACCGGTCGAAGTACCAACTCGAATCGATGAAGGTGTCGAACGTGTCGGTCTCGCGCTGGGCGGGGCCGCCGCACTGGGGACAGGCGACGTGCTTCCAGGTCGGATGGCGGTCGAGCGGGTTGCCCGGCTTGTCGAACTCGACATCCTCGGGCAGCTCGACCGGCAGGTCCTTCTCCGGCACCGGCACGACGCCGCAGCTTGCGCAATGGATGGCCGGGATCGGGCAGCCCCAGTAGCGCTGGCGCGACACCAGCCAGTCACGCAGGCGGTATTGCGTCGTGCCCTGGCCGACGCCGATCTCTTCCAGTCGGGCGATGACGCGGGCCTTGGCCTGCTCGACGTCGAGGCCGTTCAGGAAGTCGGAGTTGATGATCACGCCGTCTTCGACGAACGCCGCCTCGGCGACGCTAAAACTCTTGGGATCGGCGTCCTTGGGCATCACCACCGGAATGATCGGCAGGCCGTACTTGACCGCGAATTCATGGTCGCGCTCGTCGTGGCCGGGGCAGCCGAAGATCGCGCCGGTGCCGTACTCCATCAGCACGAAGTTGGCGGCATAGACCGGCAGGGTCTTGCCCGGCATCAAGGGATGCCTGGCGAGCAGCGGCAGCTTGTAGCCGATCTTCTCCGCGGTCTCGACCTCGGCCGCGGCGGTGCCGGTCTTGCGGCTTTCGGCGACGAAGCGCTGCAGCCCCGGATCCTTCTCAGCCAGCTCGGCGACCAGCGGATGTTCGGGCGACAGCGCCGCGAAGGAAGCGCCATAGAGCGTGTCGGGCCGCGTGGTGAAGATTTCCAGCTTGCCGCGATCGGCGCCCGCGGCATCGGTGAGCTGCCAGAACACGCGCGCGCCGCGGCTCTTGCCGATCCAGTTGGCCTGCATCAGGCGGACTTTTTCAGGCCAGCGCTCGAGCGTGTCGAGGCGCTCCAGCAGCTCGTCGGCGAATTGCGTGATCTTGAAGTTCCACTGCGTGAGCTTGCGCCGCTCGACCGGCGCGCCGGTGCGCCAGCCCTTGCCCTCGATCACCTGCTCGTTGGCCAGCACGGTATTGTCTACGGGATCCCAGTTGACCCACGCCTCCTTGCGGTAGGCGAGTCCGGCCTGCCAGAAGTCGAGGAACATCTTCTGCTGGTGGCGATAGTAGGACGGATCGCAGGACGCGAGTTCGCGGCTCCAGTCGAGCGACAGGCCCATCACCTTGAGCTGCGCCTTCATGGTCGCGATGTTCTCGTAGACCCATTTCTTGGGATGGACCTTCTTCTCCATGGCCGCGTTCTCGGCCGGCAGGCCGAAGGCGTCCCAGCCCATGGGATGCAGCACGTTGAAACCGCGGGCGCGCTTATAGCGGGCGATCACGTCGCCCTGGGTGTAGTTGCGGACGTGGCCCATATGGATGCGCCCCGATGGGTAGGGGAACATCTCCAGCACGTAGTATTTGGGCCGCGCGCGGTCCATGCGGGCGCGGAAGGTCTGGCGGTCGTCCCAGACCTTCTGCCATTTGACCTCGGTTTCGCGGAAATTGTAGCGCGCTGGCGTCGACGACACGGTGTGATCCCAAAAAAGCGATTCTAGCCCAGAAAAGACTGGGGCCGCAGCGGATGCCCGCTGCGGCCCCGATCGTCAAGCGTCGCGAACGGGCTTTAGGAGCCGCCGGCGATGCGCAGCTGGCGGGCCCGCGTCAGGATGGCGTTTTCGATATCGATGTTGGTGCGCGGATCGACCTGCGCATCGACCCAGGTGCCGCCCTTGGGCGAGGTCTGCTGCTTGAACACCGAGACCCGCACGCCATCGGCCCGCAATTCGCGGTCGAGGATGGTGACCTGGACCTTCATGCGCTCGTTGGGCGTCTCGGCCGGGGTGTACCAGTCGGTGATGATGACGCCGCCGAACGGATCGGCCGAGGCCAGCGGAATGAAATTGATGGTGTCGAGCGAGGCTCGCCACAGATAGGCGTTCACCGCCACCCCGGTGCCGGTGCCGGTATCCGCCTGCTTGTCGGCCTTGGATCCAAATATGCCGCCCGGGCCGAACAAGGTGCCATCTTCGCGGTTGCGCCCGCCCAGGCCCTGGATCATGTCGCGCTGGCTTTGGGCTTTGGTGGCGTTACGGCCCTCGTTCTCCTTGACGGCATTAGGGTTGCCGCCGCAGGCGGTCACGCCCAGGGAGAGAACTCCGGCTGAAATTACAAGAAATCGGAGGAGATTGTTCGAGCCCGGCATCGTTGGCGTTCCTGTCCCCGTTTGGCCACGACATCACAGCGGCGTGGCTGGACTTTAAAGCACAGTGTCGGTGAACTGCAAGCGGCCGGATATCGCACCATAACAAGTTCTTTTTGAGGACTATATGTAGTCCTATCATGCAACTAAATGCTGTTTCACCGCTGAAAACAGTCGTGCCGCCGGCATCCGGCTTTGTCAGCAAACCGTTCAAATTGTGACAAAGACGCCACAGGTGCGGGGAGAATCGTGCAGCGGCGCGTCCATTTCTTGACCCTCGTTGGGCCTAAGTGTTTTTATAGCTCGACCGTATTGGCGGGGTCTGTGTTGCTGTGTTTCGGGCTTTCACCTTCCGCCGGTCGGACAGGCCTTTGGGTACGTACCAGTCTCTGATCAATGAGAGAGGGAGAATGATGAAAAAGCTTCTACTCGGCTCGACCGCCCTGGTGGTTGGCGGCGTAATGGCCGCCCCGGCCATGGCAGCCGACCCGATCAAGATAGGCGTCGGTGGCTACTACACCTTCTACGGTGCGGCCGGCAATATTGACCCCACCTATGCCTTGAACGGCACGTTCACCAGCTACAAGGGTTTCTCCATCATTCAGGAAGGTGAAATCCATTTCATTGGCCAGACGAAACTGGACAACGGCACCTCGGTTGGCATCACCGTCGAGCTGGAAGGCTGGGATCCGAGCTCGGCGACGGCCAACGCGCAGATCGACGAAGCCTTCCTGTTCGCCTTCGGCGACTGGGGCCGTATGGAGCTGGGTTCCCGTGACGCGGCGACTTACCGTATGTATTACGGCACGCCGTCGGCGTTCATCGGATGGGGCGCCATCCAGCACAATCACAACTACATCAATGCCTCCGTTCAGGCGAACAACAAGGGCTACGCCCGTACCATGGCGACGACGATCACGCCGACCTGGCAGGACGTCAATCGCGTCAACTACTTCACGCCGCGCTTCGCCGGCCTGCAGATCGGTATCGGCTATGCGCCCAAGCTGAACGCCTCAGCGACGAATACCCCGGGCGTGATCAGCGGTCCTGGCAACGGCGCCGGCATCTGCGGCTACAACAACGCCACCAACGTCGCCCAATGCCCGAGCGCCGACTATGCCTGGCAGGATCTGTTCGACGTCGGCGCCAACTACCTGAACAAGTTCGGCGACTTCACGGTGGCTCTGTACGGCGCCTTCGCCTACGCCTCGTTCGTGCCTGGCTTCCAGCCATTCGCAGGCGCCGCGAACATGGTGACGGGTGCCAACCTGTCGGCGTGGAAGCAGTGGGTGGCCGGTGCTCAGTTTGGCTTCGCCGGCTTCACGGTCGGTGGCGCCGTCGGCTGGGACAACAACGGCCTGGGCGGCAACTACTACACTGGCGTCGACAACGACACCCGCTTCTACACCGCGGGCGTCATGTACGAGACCGGGCCGTGGCAGATGTCGGCGATGTGGGCCGGCTTCTGGAACACCAACGGCAACGGCTCGTCGAACGTGACGAACATCGCGACGGGCACCCAGGTCCAGACACTCAGCGCGGCGAACGCCACCGGCAACCCGTTCTCGGGCAACAGCACCTACTTCAGCAACAATCCTTCGACCCAAGGACTGTTCGGCGCCGAAGTCGTGCAGAAGTGGGAAGTCGGCGCCAACTACGCGCTCGGACCGGGCATCAAGGCGGTCGGCGGCTTCATGTATTACAACGCCTACGGCCCGAGTAATGCCGTGGTCGCTAATTCCTGGGTGATCATGCTGGGCATGGACCTGCGCTTCTAGTCGCAGTCCCAACTCGACAATCGGAAGAGCGGGCGAAAGCCCGCTCTTTCTTTTTGCGGGCACTAACTCCGGATACCCCAGGGCGGCATCCAGAGTTTCGACATCCAAGGTTTTGGCGGCCCGCCGGCCCTTATTCCAGGCGCTGTCCGACGATATTGACGAACAAAGTCGGCAGGTAGGTGCGCGACACCGGCAAGCGCTCGGTCGCCTGGCGGGCCAGCACGGCGCGATTGTCCTCGTGGTCGAGCACGAGCTGGAACAGGCCCTGCTCGACGGCGCCGGCCCGCGGATCGAGCTCGGGCTTGCCGTCGCGCACCACGCGGTAGGCCACGTCCAGCCCGACATCGCCGCCGCTGTAGAACGACGACACGACGTCGAGCCGCTCGAACATCAGCATCAGGCCACGCACCGAGAAGCGCCAATAATCGTCCGGCGTGGCGAACAACGGAACGATCTCCGGCGCCGTACTCATGCCCCCTGCCCCGGCCTCCATCCCTGCGAACGCATCACGGGCGGCGTCCCAGGCGGCGCGAACCCGATGTCGTGCAATACACGAGGCAGGGCCCACCTGGCGTT
>WNFT01024121.1_pt1 | contig 13750 bp, 8 predicted proteins | sample 5400191 | NCBI WGS metagenome assembly WNFT01 (sample SAMN13153359, study PRJNA577476) | soil metagenome | isolation source: 80 cm saprolite under Madrone tree | place: USA:California | collected 2016-06-14
GGGGACGCTAGTCCCTCTCAGGGATAGATTGATGCTGAGGCCGCTTGAGGAGCCGATGCGCCCATGGCATGCGCGTAGGGGCGGGGGCGGTGTGGACGAGGAGGGGGGACGCTTGCGTCGCCCCGGCCAGGCTTTGCGAACCTCTTCGCGTAGGGGCGGGGGCGGCGTGGACGTGGAAGGGGGACGCTTGCGTCGCCCCGGCCAGGCGGTGCGCAACGGGTCTGCATAACCGTGTCCCACGAGAGCCGAGTAGCAGGTGAGCTCTCTACTGTCTGACGAGGGCGGGGCGCAGGAGTGTGCGGGTGGCCGCCCGGGGCGACGCAAGCGTCCCCCCTCCACACCGCTCCGCCCCCGCCCCTACGCGGTTGGCGGGGGCTCTCCAAAAACCCTACCCCTGAGAGCGCCCTGGAGCGGGGGGCCGGCAATCGCTCGTTAAACGCTTTTTTCCTTTTTTTGCCACCCGCAGGCGGCCAGAGTCAGGTCCCTGCATAGTTAAATAAATTTAGTATCGAAGATGGATTGGAGGGCCAATGAGCAAATTTCTCGAAACCCTGGCACAGCGCGTCTTAATCTTTGACGGCGCCATGGGCACCAACATACAACGCTACCAACTGACCGCGCAAGACTACGGTGGGCAGGCCACCGAGGGTTGCAACGAATATCTTGTGCTCACCAAACCCTCCGTCATCGAAGAAATCCACACCGGCTTCCTCGAAGCTGGCTGCGATGTACTGGAAACCGACTCCTTCACAGGCAGTCGTCTCAAGCTCGACGAATATGGGCTGGGTGCACTCACCCGCGAAATTAATGTAAAAGCGGCACAACTTGCACGTAGGCTGGCTGATCGCTACGCCACCCCGCAACAGCCACGTTTCGTGGCAGGCTCGATTGGCCCGACAGGCATGCTGCCTTCATCTGACGATCCCCTGCTGGGCAACATCACTTACCAGCAGCTTGCCGAGATTTACCGTGAACAGGCAGCTGCCCTTTTAGAAGGGGGAGTCGATGTTCTGCTGATCGAAACCAGCCAGGATATCCTGGAGGTGCGAGCTGCTATCACAGGCATACGCCGTGCCATGCAGCAGGTAGGACGTACCGTTCCCATTCAAACGCAGGTTTCGCTCGACACCAGTGGGCGCATGTTGCTCGGCACCGACATTGCGGCCGTGATGACCACACTCGTTGGATTGAGAGTCGATGTGATTGGGCTGAACTGCTCGACGGGGCCGGAACATATGCGCGAGCCGGTGCGTTTCCTGGCAGAAAATTGCCCGCTGCCTATCTCGACTATTCCCAATGCGGGCATCCCGCTCAACGTCAACGGCCTGGCGGTCTATCCTATGGAACCGGAGCCAATGGCCGCCGCGCTGCGCGACTTCATCACCGAATTTGGCGTCAACATCGTTGGCGGCTGCTGTGGCAACAGTCATGAACACCTACAAGCCATCGTCAAAGCGTGTCGTAATGCGCCGCGCCGGACCGGTCCAATCACAGATCGTACCCTGGATAACAAAAATTTTGCCAGCATCTCGCTGCCCTTTGTCTCCGGCGGCATCCGTGCAGTAGCCCTGCAGCAAGACCCCCCACCGCTGCTGGTTGGTGAGCGCGTCAATGCCCAGGGAAGTCGTAAAGCGAAACAGGCCCTGCTCAACGATGACTACGACACACTGCTGGGTATCGCGCGTGAGCAGGTTGAAGGAGGAGCGCATGCGCTGGACGTGCAGGTTGCGCTTACCGAGCGTACCGACGAAGCCGCACAGATGGCAAAGACCTTCAAGAAGCTTTCTATGGGCATCGAGGCTCCCTTAGTGGTTGACTCAACCGAGCCGGATGTGATAAAGGCAGCGCTGGAAATCTATCCTGGGCGAGCCACCATCAACTCTATCAACATGGAGAATGGCCGCCAGCGCATCGAGAGTGTCATACCAATGGCCGTCGAACACGGCTCAGCCGTTGTCGCCCTCACAATCGACGAGATTGGCATGGGTAAAACCACCGAGCGCAAAGTCGAGATAGCGCATAAAATCTATGACATCTGCGTGAACGAATACGGGCTGGCACCCAATGCGTTGATCTTTGACGTACTCACTTTCCCCATCACCACGGGGCAGGAGGAGCTACAGACGGCAGGTATCGAAACTCTAGAAGCCATCAAGCGCGTCAAAGCAGAACTCCCCGGCGTGCTGACGATCCTCGGTGTGAGCAACGTCTCCTTTGGCTTGAAACCGCATGCCCGCGCCGTCCTCAATAGCGTTTTCCTGTATCATACCGTCAAAGCCGGGCTTGATCTCGCCATCGTCAACCCAACGCATATAACCCCCTACGCGGAAATTGATGCCGAGCAGCGCCAGCTTGCCGATGACCTGATTTACAACCGGCCAGATGCACTGCCGCGTTACATCGCCTACTTTGAGGAGCACGAACCGCAAGCGGACGAGAACAATACCAGGGTTGATCCAACAGAAGGGATGAATACGGCAGAGCGTATTCACTGGCAAATATTGCACCGCCGCAAGGAGGGCATCGAGCCACTGATCGAGCAGGCGATTGAAGAACGCGCCTCGGAACTGGGCGTTTCACAAAGCGAGGCAGCCGTAAACGTACTCAACACCGTGCTGCTGCCTGCCATGAAAGATGTTGGCGACCGCTTCGGCGCGGGCGAACTGATCCTGCCTTTCGTACTGCAATCTGCCGAGGTCATGAAACGCGCCGTGGCTTGCCTGGAAGGCTTCCTGGAAAGAAAGGAAGGCTATACGAAAGGCAAGGTCGTGCTGGCAACCGTTTTCGGTGATGTGCACGATATCGGCAAAAACCTGGTCAATACGATTCTGAGCAACAACGGCTATACCGTTTACGATCTCGGCAAACAGGTACCCCTCAATACGATCCTGGATAAGGCTATCGAGGTCAACGCTGACGCCATCGGCCTCTCCGCGCTGCTGGTCAGTACTTCCAAGCAGATGCCGTTGTGTGTCAAAGAACTGCACAAGCGAGGTCTGAATTTTCCAGTAATCGTGGGTGGAGCGGCCATCAATCGCTCTTACGGGCGTCGCATTCTTTTTGTTGATGAACAGACACCGGAATCAACGCCGGTACCGTATAAGCCCGGCGTATTCTATGCCCGCGATGCTTTCGAGGGCTTAGAGATTATTGATAAACTGACAAACGCGTCCCAGGAGCGTGCAAGCTTTGTTGAGCAAATCATAGCAGAAGCAACCAGGGAACGGTTCAAAAAAACCACGACGTCGCCAGGCGTTAGTGCTAATGGCGCTGTTAAAGGTCCCGATCTCCCCTCGTCCAGCATACAACGAGATATCCCCATTCCTAAACCACCGTTTTGGGGGCCGCGCGTGCTCGAACGTATTGGCCTCGAAGACGTCGCGGCCTGCATGGACCTGAAAACGCTCTTCCGTCTGCATTGGGGCGGCAAGGCTCATGGTGAGGAATTTACACGCCTGGTCGAACAGGATTTTCGCCCTCGCCTGGAGCGTATGCTGCGCGAGGCACGCCAGCAGCGTTACCTGCAGCCTAGAGCAGTCTACGGTTACTTCCCGTGTCAATCAGATGGCAATGAACTGATTATCTACGATCCACAGTCACATGCAGAAGCAAACAGCAAGCAGCGCGAAATTGCCCGTTTCCACTTCCCAAGGCAAGACCAACATGAGCGCCTCTGCCTCGCTGACTACTTTGCATCAGTGAAAAGTGGCAAGGTAGATGTGGTGGCTTTTCAGGTTGTAACGATGGGGCAAGCCGCCGGTGACGCAGTACACCGGCTCCAACAAGCGGGCAACTACTCCGAAGCATACTTCACGCATGGGCTGGGAGTCGAGATGGCAGAGGGATTGGCCGAATACACGAACCGGTTGGTGTGCCAGGAACTCGGGCTGGCAGGGCAACGCGGGCGTCGCTATAGCTGGGGCTACCCGGCCATTCCTGATCTCGAGGATCACGTAAAGGTCTTCCAGTTATTGCCGGCCAGCAGCACAATTGACGTTTACCTGACCGAGGCATACCAGATGGTACCTGAGCAATCAACTGCCGCGATTGTGGTACATCACCCACAGGCAGTCTACTTTGCCATAAGAACACAAACGGCGGATGCAGTGACAACATCATAAGTACAACAGCGTCTTATCTACCCGGGCTGGCGTAAGGTTATGCAACCTTGCGCCACTTTCTCGTTGGGATCACCAGCCCTAATCATGACCGATCGTTTACCTTTCAGGCCGTTCATCAGGTGGATCGTCGTCGTCAGGCCCAGTAGGGCTGGTAATATTCTGCTTGCCTTTCTCGTTTCCATCACCCGGACTCACAGCAGTAGCTAACATCCCGAGGTCTCCCCTCTTAAAATCATTAGAGATTTCGATATCTATAATATAAAATACGTTTTGCAAATTATAAATTACAGGATGAATTAATGAGCAAAAAAATAAGTCTTTCGTCTTATATATAAGACACAGATCGACTCAAATATTTAAAAAATTGCAGAGGCAACACCATCTGCCCATTTGACTTCCGATTCCATTGTGAGTTGACACAGAGCCGGGTGTTGCATCATATGGTATACTATGGTCACAAGCACCGGGTAAGCCTGAGCTAATTTGGAGTAGATTGTGAACCATTTCAGCCATCAAAAGCGCTATTGCACCTGTCCTGGCGTTCGCAGAGTAAACGTGGGTAGCTCAATCCTCTGCGAACGTAATGACGTGTCGTTGATTCTACGCTAGCAAGCTCGTTTTTTTGCACGTCCCCTGTCTGAGCTACTACCCCGAACACATTGGATGACACAAAACTATACGCTACAGGAGATATATGCTCATGAGCAACATTTCGGACAGGCCGATTTACTTATACAACACACTGACCAGAAGTAAAGAACTGTTTCAACCGCTCAACCCGCCAAAGGTGGGCATTTACAACTGCGGTCCCACCGTCTACAAAGATATCCATGTCGGTAACTTCCGGGCCTTTATGACAACGGATTGGCTGCGTCGTATGCTCGAATACAATGGCTATGATGTGTTCCTGGTGCGCAACATAACCGACGTCGGGCACTTGCATGATTCCGATGTTGCGGAAAGTGGCGAGGATAAATTAGAGCACGAGGCTCGCGTAACCGGCCGCTCAGCATACGAAATTGCCGCTTACTATATACAGCAATACCTGGCAGATTCAGCTGAACTGAACATCCTTCCTGCGCATGTCAATCCCAGGGCTACCGAACACATTCCAGAGATGCAGGAGATGATAGAAATACTGCTTGAGCGAGGCCTGGCATATGCTGTTGACGGCAATATCTACTACGATGTCAGCCGCTTCCCCAACTATGGGCAACTCTCGGGTAATACCGTCGAGAATCTACGCACAGGTGGAAGTGGCCGCGTGCAGTTGGAAATCGCCGAAGATAAAGAAGCGCCAGAAGACTTCGCCTTGTGGAAGCATGGGGATGCAAGCCGGCAGATGAACTGGCCCAGCCCCTGGGGTATAGGCTTTCCCGGCTGGCACATCGAATGCTCTGCCATGTCCACCGAATACCTGGGCGAGCAGTTTGACATTCACACTGGCGGTATCGACCTGGTCTTCCCGCATCATGAAGATGAGATTGCCCAGAGTCAGGGTGTGACTGGCAAAAACCCTGTACAGTTCTGGGTGCACAACGAATTTCTCATCTTTGGCAGCCTCAAGATGTCACGCTCAAAGGGTAACGTCATCCTGGTAAGCACGCTTAAAGAGCGGGGCATTGACCCGCTGGCTTACCGCTACTTGCTGCTGACTGCGCACTACCGCTCGAAGCTCAACTTAACTGATGAGTCAATCACGGCGGCGCAGAATGGCCTCAACAACCTGCGGGCCGATCTTGCTGAGCTTCCTGCTCCTGACGCAGATGACTTTCAGAGCGATTGGTCGGAGGAAGCCCAGCAGGTACGTGATGCATTTCACCTGGCCATCAACGATGACCTGGAGTTACCGACAGCTCTGAGTATTACTCGCGAGGTTGCTCGCAACGGCAAGATCGCCCCGGCGGAACGACGTCGCCTGGTCCTCGACTTCGACCGGGTGCTTGGCTTGCGTCTCGACGCCATTGAGCCAAAACAGCCTCGCATTATCAGCGATGAAGTGCGCGCATTAGTACACGAGCGTGACGTAGCCCGCGCAGCTCGCGACTGGAAACGGTCCGACCAACTGCGTGATCAACTAATCGCGCTGGGCTTTGAGGTACGCGATACCCCTAACGGGACCGAATTAGTATAATCATTGATGATGTGGCGCCAAAAAAATTAGCGATCAAAATGAGCGCTAATTGAACCATATTATTAGTCGGAGTGCACGGGCTGCTATTCGCCCTATTCGCGTAGGGGCGGGAGCGGTGTGGCCGGTCTGGGGGGACGCTTGCGTCGCCCCAGACCGGCCCACCGCACGCTCTGCGCTCCGCCCTCCATCACGGCATGCGCGTAGGCCCTCCAAAAACCCCTATCCCCTGAAAGGGCAGCGAGTTCCTTTTTCGGAAAACGACTATCGCAAAGCCCTGTAAAGCAACCGCGCACAGTTGGCACAGCCAGCACTGTTCTGCTATACTTATACAGCAGAATCGACCTGCTACTCAGGTTCCTTATCAGTTTAGAGCACTTGCCATAGTACCCAAGCAACAGAAGGAGAGCAACCCATGGCGTCCTGGTGGCAAAAAACTTTAGCGACAACTGCTGGCTTCGTGGGAGTGGCCGGCGGCATATACTATACGTTGATGCGTCGACCACTCCCCAAGACAAAAGGCACACTGCATATGCAAGGGCTACATGAGCCAGTTGATGTGATCACAGATCGCTACGGCGTGCCGCATATTTATGCCCAAAATGAAGACGACCTGTACTTCGCACAGGGCTTTGTCCACGCACAAGAACGCCTGTGGCAGATGGAATTCAATCGACGATTAGGTTCCGGTCAGCTCGCCGAAATTTTTGGTGAGGTAGCTCTCGAAATCGATCGCTTCACTCGCAGGCTGGGGCTGCGTCGCGCCTCCCTCAGCGCAGTAGAGCATCTACCAGAGTATAGCAGGCGTATCCTGGAAGCCTATGCGCAGGGTGTCAACGAAGGCATTGACCACAACAGAAATAAACTCCCCATCGAGTTTACTCTGCTGCGTTTCAAACCAACTCCCTGGCGCATTACAGATAGTATTCAATGGTCTAAGATGATGGGCTGGAACCTGAGCGGCAACTGGGAAACCGAGGTGATTCGTGCTCGTATCGTTGCCAGGTTAGGTGCCGAGCGCGCTGCCAAACTGGAAGCAGGCTATGATCCCAGCCACCCCCTGATCATTCCGCCCGGCGTCGAATACCGGGGCATCAACTCCGGCTTGCTGGAACAGTACCAGCAACTCAAGCAGTTGAGTGGCTTTGGTACCTTAGGTGCCAGCAATAACTGGGTGGTTGACGGGACAATGACTATCACCGGTTCACCCATTCTCTGTAACGACCCACACCTGGGTCAGACCGCTCCATCAATCTGGTATGAGTGCCACCTGGTAGCGGGCGATATAGATGTGATTGGAGCCGGCTTCCCCGGTGCCCCTGGTATTGTGATTGGGCATAGCCGGCACATAGCCTGGGGTCTAACAAATGCCATCTCCGATGTTGAAGATCTGTACATCGAGAAATTCAATCCGCAGAACCCCAACCAGTACGAATATATGGGTAAGTGGGAAGAAGCGCAGGTGGCACGCGAGGAGATCAAAGTAAAAGGCGCCAAAGCTCCTGTGATCGAAGAAGTGCGTATTACTCGCCACGGGCCAATTTTAACGAGCATACAGAGTTCCTCCTCAACTGACCGGTCTAGTCAGAATGGCGCTAAGGCTGATTCAGGCGAACTACAGCTTGCTCTCCGCTGGACAGGCCTGGAAAAACATGCCATTATATCAGCACCACAAAAGATGGCACGCGCTACCACTTCTGAAGAGTTCCGGGCAGTGCTGCGTGATTGGGACCAGCCGCCACAGAATATAATATTTGCCGATACGCATGGCAACATAGGCTATGTGATGGCTGGAGCTGTCCCCATTCGTGCCAAAGGGCAGGCATTGCTGCCCTCTCCTGGCTGGACCGGCGAGTACGAGTGGACAGGTTATATCCCTTTCGAGGAACTGCCACAGGCTTTCAATCCCGAACGGCATTTCATTGTCACCGCCAACAACCGCGTTGTAGACGATAATTATCCCTACTATATCACTCATGAATGGCTGAACGGCTACCGCGCACAGCGTATACGCGATCTGTTGACCAGCAAAGGGAAGCTGGCGCTCTCCGATATGGCAACTATTCAGGCTGACCAGTACTCACTCCCGGCAGTTGAGATTGTGCCGCATATGCTGAAAATTCAAGCCAATACTCCACTTGAAAAGGACGTGCTGGATGTCTTACGCACCTGGAATTATATCCTTGCTCCTGACAGTGCTGCAGCGGCGATCTACACCACGTTTCTGTACAAGCTAGAGCGCATCATCTTCAGCGCCCTGCTGGGTGACGATGAAACGCTAATACGGAGCTATCTAGGCGCGGGCTCGACCATGCTAGCACCGTTGAACGCCTTTGCCAGCAGGAGTAAGCCACTACTGATCCGTTTGCTAAATGAGCATGATGACAACTGGTTCGCTGACTCAGTCGTTCCTAATAGTCCAAAGTCATGGGACGAGGCACTAAGCAGCGCTTTCGATGCTACGGTCGAGGATTTGCGAAACAAACTTGGAAACAATGTTTCACGCTGGAAGTATGGCGCAATACACAAAATGACGTTTGCCCACCCGCTAGGCAGGGTCAAGGCGCTCGAGAGCATTTTCAATCGCGGCCCATACGCTGTAGGCGGCGATATCGATACTGTGAATACGGGAGCAACACTGCCAAACCAGCCGGAAACCGTTGTGACAGTACCCTCGTATCGCCAGATCGTAAACCTGGCCGATCTGAAAGCCTCGCTTTCTGGGCACGCTCCGGGACAATCCGGTCATCCTGCAAGCAAGCACTACGCAGATTTCATCAAACCCTGGTTGAACGTGGAACACCACCCACAACTCTTCGAGCGCCGCATGATCGAGGAGAACGCAGCAGGTGTTCTACAGTTGATGCCCGGATAAGCGGGGTCTCCTTCTCTCCCAAAATCACCAGGGCGATCACAATCGCCTACTGAGCGGTGATCCTTACGCTTTGGAGGTCTTTTCGGGTTCTTTGCGTGCAACAATGCGTTCTAAAGGAGGCTTTGCTTGCGGTTTGCGCGACTTTTCGCGCACTTCTTTTTTCTCAAGTAGTTTTTCTTCGCGATGCCACTTCAGAGCATAGACAAATAATTCGCGAAATGCACGCATAATTACAGAGGGTTTCGCGCCTGTAGCCCGGCCTCCTCGTCGGGGTAGATGGCGCACGCCAACCTGTGTGTAGGTATAGCCGGCCCGGACGAACTTGTAGAGAATCTCTGTATTGATCGTAGCTCCGCGAGTCTGAAGTTTATATTCACGGAAAAAGCTGGCCGGATAGAGTTTGAAGGCACAATCCACGTCGCGCACATGGACGCCGAAGACCATGCCCACCAGTATTTTCCAACCCATTCAACACTATTTTTGCCTCACAAGAAAGCTGGCCTGCTATCATCGTTTAGCTTATCTCCGCTGCTAAATACAGGCGGCGGCATGGGTTCCTGCTGTTCAAGCCTACCTTCGCGAGCCGCCCGCACAAGCGCCCAAACCTTTTCTGGCTTGAGTGGCATATCGATGGTTTTAATGCCTAGCGGAGCGAGAGCATCCAACACAGCGTTGACAATAGCAGGTGGTGCACCGATGCAGCCTGCTTCGCCTACGCCCTTTGCGCCCAGCGGGTTGTGCGGCGAAGGAGTCTCGATGGCTTCAGTGACAAATGCGCCCGCAGTCATCCACGGCCACAAATTTGAGTACATGTACCTCGCCAGTATCGGTATTTACCTCAACTACCGCGATATGGGCACCAGAAGAGAACGTTGCGCTCGGTGGGTAGAAGTCGCGCCAGGCTGCTAACCCTTCGATGGGCTTGCCGTTGGCAGGATTGGGTGGCTCATGCTCGATTAGATCAGGCTGTTCTTCGACCAGGCGGGCAAGTTCGCCCAATTCAATGGTGCGGGCTGGAACACCCTGCACCATCACTTTCCCATTCTCCATGATCAGGTCTGCCGGGTCTGCTTCCAGGAGCCGTGCCGCGACCCGCAGCGCTTTATCGCGGGCGGCTTCGGCGGCGAGCAATACTGCGGAACCGGCTATCTGCAATGTGCGGCTTCCGAATGTGCCATATCCGAAGGCCGGGAGATCAGTATCGTTCATGCGAACTTCTACCTTTGAACCAGGGAGTTTGAAGGTTGTAGCGGCAATCTGTGCAAAGGTGGTGAAGTGTCCCTGACCATTGGTAGCAACACCGCTCTGCACAAGGATGGTTCCATCCCGGAGAATACGCACTGTGGCAGACTCCTGTGGTACACCAGGCCTGTTTGGACCAAGAGCACCACCGGAAATTTCGACAAAGGTAGCTAGCCCTATTCCAAGCAGCTGCGCATTCCCTACAACGCGACGTTCGCGCTGTTTCGCTCGCCAGCCCTCGTAGTCGGCCAATTCGAGCGCGCGGTCAAGGGCAACCTGGTAATTACCACTGTCGTACTGGACGCCTGTGAGCGTCTGATAGGGAAAAGCGTCCGGTGCAATAAAATTACGGCGGCGTACCTCGGCAGGATCAAGTCCTAGCTCAGAGGCGATGCGATCCATTGTTCGTTCCAGGATATAGGTCGCTTCGGGCCGACCTGCTCCCCGGTAGGCTCCGGTCGGCACTTTATTGGTGAACACACCCACAACCTGGCTGTCCACTGCCTGTACCCGGTACGGACCGTTGAGCATGGATGGTGTACCGTTAGGCACCATTGCCGTCGTAAATGCAAGGAAAGCGCCTAGATCGGCAATCGTGCGTACTTTGAGGCTGAGCAACTGCCCATCATCCTGGAAAGCTGCCTCGATGTAGTTAACCTGGCCGCGCCCGTGCGTTTGAGCCTGCAAATTCTCGCTGCGGGTTTCGATCCACTTGACTGGCCGTCCGTATTTGACAGCTAGCAATGCAGCGACAATCTCTTCACCGACGAAGCCAGTTTTCGAGCCAAAGCCACCGCCAACCTCGGCGTTGTACACCCGGATGCGGCCGCGGTCAATACCGAGTATTCCAGCCAGTGTTTCCCGTGCCCGGTAGATGGCTTGAGAAGATACCCAGGCAGAAAGCTGGCCGCCGGCTAGGTCGAAGTCGAACATACAGGCACGCGGTTCGAGAGAGCTGGGCGCGAGACGTTGGTTGACCAGGCGCAGCTTGATAGTGTGGTCGGCATTTGCAAAAGCAGCCTGGGTATCGCCTCTGCCCGACTGTGAAAGGAAAGCAGCATTCGAGCCCAAGTCACCGTAGAGGAGCGGCGCGCCCGGAGCAAGTGCCCCCTCTGGATCGACCACGGCAGGCAGAGGCTCATAGTCTACTTCAACCAGGTCGCGAGCATCTTCTGCGATAGAGAGGCTTTCGGCGAGTACGACCGCTACGGGATCGCCCACGTAGCGAACCTTTCCCAGGGCCATTGGTCGGCGTTCCGGCTTCTTGAGGCCGGGCAAGAACATTGTATCCATAGGGCGCATGTCGCTCACCAATTCCGCACTTGCAAAAGCAGCTACAACACCTGGCTGCACCTTCGCTGCGTCCAGCCTGATGTTCTTAAGCTCGGCATGGGCATAGGGACTGCGCACAACGGCCATATGCAGCACGGCGGGTCGCCCTTCTGGCGGCCTCAAATCGTCCACATAGTGAGCATGACCGGTTATTAGCGGATAATCTTCTTTACGACGTTCCAAGACAGTTGGTATATCTGTACCTGGCATGTTTTACTCTTTCAACCAATCTAAGGATGCAACGATGGAGGTGACCTAAATAAACAATGTATGAGAGATTGTAAGTCTCCCATTTATTTTGTCACATCTATCATTGCGCATTCATCTTCATTGCCCGGCAACTGCACACATACCTCAAAAAAAGTCCTCATAGAAAGCGCGCCAGGAAGCCCCATCTCTTCAGAGCGGGGAGGAATGGCGCATTCCTTATTTTGGGGCAGGGGAGCAGAGGCACCTGCTTGTCTGTCAAGCAAGGGCATACTCATACCCATCTGCTCTCTGCACCATTTGACAGTACGCCGCTCCAATCCCATCAACGGAGCCGACGCGAAACGACCCGCTTTTGCGCACGCGCAGACGTCCCAGGTGGGTTCCTGCTGTCTTGAGGGGCTCAGGCACGACCGCCCGCACCCGGTCTCCTGTTTGAAAGCCACGGACGCGTTTCTGGCGCATCAGGTAGCCCGCCGGGAAGCCGTACTTGTCCCAGTTCGTGCGGCAGTGTTGTCCCCGACCAGTGGCGATGATGCTGAGCGTTTTCAGCCTGCCCGCCGCAACGGCCGCCATCTGGCCTACACACAGGGCGTCGAGGGCATGCGTCTTCTCGATGCCGAATCTGGCACGATTCCAGCGGGTCCGCCCGCCCGTCCAGGTACCGATGGGAAGCCCGCAGACCCGCAGGGTCTCGACCAACTTGAAGCGCGTCGCATTGACTGCCGCTGCATCCTTGAGCGGGTGTTGCGCCTGGGCCTCTACTTCCGGGTGGCCCCATTGGGCAGCCGTCTTGTCCCCTTTGGCCTGATTGCACGCATGGCACGCCAGACAGAGATTGCTGACCCGGTTCGACCCGCCCCGGCTCCTGGGCACAATGTGGTCCAGTTCAAACGGACAGTCCGTCTTGCCGCAGTAGGCGCACCGAAACGCATACTTGATGAGCAGATAAGCGCGCGTTTCCCAGCCAGCAAGGGTGCCCTGCTGGTAGTCCGTGCCCGCAATTTCCGGATGTTGGAGCAAGTGCGTGTCGAAGCGGACTCGCTCCACTTCGATGCGGCTTACCGGTGCGAAGCTCCGACACCGCTGCGTCCAGGTGCGCACATTGCCGATGCGGGAACGCAGCGACGGCGGCAGCCAGCCCTTGGGGAGGCTGCGGTTGGCGAAACGAGCAGCGCGATATCTGAGATTGGCGCTTCTGCGGCGGCGGCGGGCGTTCCTTTGGGTCTGTTTGGCCTCCTGAACCTGGTCCCCGCGGTGGGTGACCTCAGCGAGGAAGACGGCATGATGGGCTTCCCCTGCTGGCGTTGCCTCCACACGAGCTAACGCCATGCCGGTCGCTTTGGAGCCAGGATCGATCTTCAGCGCGAGGGGTTGCAACGTCGAGTCTTCCACGCGCCGGTCACGCAGCCGGATGACGAACGGTTTGACCCGATGGACCACCGCCCGGTCACGCGTAAGCAAGAGACGTGCCCGTTTGGGGGTACAGGGCATCAGCGGTTGTTTGTGTCGGTCAAGGACGAACACCATGGTCGGTTCCTTTCGGAAAATCCCCGTAAGGGGCTGTTTGACGGTCCTGAGACAGCTTTCCCAGGACGCTCCTCTCGCCCATGTTGGATCGGCTTGTGCGGCTCAGAACACACCTCCTACCCCGAGAGAGCTTTTAATCCTGAGTGAGAGAGCTACGCATTGAGGAGGCGTGCGTAGGTCTCATGACCGATCCAACGGAGCGCCCGCACCTGGCTGCTTACACCATTGGGCGTTGAGGCTGGACATGATCAGGGCTTGCACTCCAGAACCCGTGAGTTCCGGCTGCAAGCCCCCGGATGAACCAGGGGGTTC